>ERZ1370068.6794-contig-5754_pt1 | contig 66292 bp, 120 predicted proteins | sample MGYA00561227_ERZ1370068 | MGnify/ENA primary metagenome ERZ1370068 (study PRJEB38410, sample SAMEA6850437) | metagenome | study: Metagenomic assessment of the ecological functions of the soil: analysis of the soil microbiota associated with the... | reverse complement strand
TGCTATTGGAACTTAGCGAACATCTGTGTTTGCAACGCACATGTCCGCTTTCGGGGGCAAAGCGGACTACGGTGGATGCCGGTCATCTTCACAAGGGAGATCTGCATGCCTGAGGTCAACACCGAGTTTTTGTTCACGATCGCCCTTCGAAATTCAAGTGTTTAGTCTCGGCGATACGCCCTATGGCAGCCGACGCATCTTTCATTTTGACGGCGGCAGCTTCGAAGGACCGAAGTTTAAGGGTAGGGTGTTGCCCGGCGGCGGCGGCTCGTCGCTGATCCGTCGCGATGACGTGCTGGAGGTCGACGTGCGGTTGATCCTCGAGACCGAGGACAAGCATCAAGTCTGTGTGGCCTGGAAGGGACTTCGCCATGGTCCGAAGGAGGTCATGGACCGCCTTTATCGCGGCGAGATCGTCGACCCACGAGCCTACTATTTCCGCACCACGCCTTACTTCGAGACGAGCTCAGAAAAGTACGGTTGGATGAACCGCATCTGTGCGATTGCGACCGGCTCGCTTGGTGCGAACGCACGAACGCTAGATGTTTTTCAAGTGTTGTAGCCGTAAGTCTGCTTTTGGCAGTTAGCAGACATCCGAGTGGCGCCAATCAATGTCTGATTCCGGAGGCCTGCACATGAGCAACAATGACGAAAAACGGCACCTGTTCGCTCGCTGGCGCAATTCGGAGGTAAGTAGAAATTTCCATCGGCTTGGACTGCTTGTTGCAGCGATCATCCTTGTGACGGGCCTTTTGTTAATGACAAAGGATGCGCTTGGCCTGAGGCTGTGGGATTTGATCCCGGCCGACATTCCAATTCTCGCGGGCGGAATCGCTATCGGCCTAACCGGCATCGGATTAGTTTCATTGGCCGCGTACGGCATCGTCCGTGCGATAGGTTGGACGATTGACAAATCTATTTAAAATCATCGCTCGTGAACACGAGCGCCGAAGATCGACTGCCACTTCTTCCGACGCTCTTAAATGTGATCGGTTTCAGCGTGGCCGGGCCTAATACCCGAAAGGGTCAGGCGGGCATCACGGCGGCTAGTACAAGAAACAATGCCAACGCGCCAAGCATGACAACTTCCTCAATGTAGCTGTGATTGAATTCGATGGACATTTGTCGCTCCCATCCGTGCACAATTCCTATTGCAAACATGGATCGGCAATCCTGACTCCCAATATGAAGTAGCTCACACAACTCAGGGCCTATTTCGCGCCTGAGCGGACATTCGGAGACCAGCAATCGATGTCCGCTTTTGGGGGTAAAGCGGACATCGCCCGCAAACGACGTAATGTCCGCTTATGACAAAGCGGCGGACATCGCTTCGTGGAGTGGCGGTTCTGTTCCGCGAAATTGCCGCACGAAAGCCGCCACCAAGTGTGAAATAGCTCACACCCCCTCAAACGAAATTCATCAAAATTAAGTGTTCGGGCCACGGCCAAGGGGACGGCCAATGGCAAGCGAGAACGCGCACTTGCTCGTGTCCTTGACGTTATCGACGGTGACACGAGAACAGTACGTTGAGCGGAGCAAGGAGCGCGCGCTCGCGCTTCTCAGGAGTCGGCCGGATACGCGAGGCGGTCGCCTCGATGATGATGGACATGCGGAAACACCCGAACTGCGGAGTGCCTCACGAAATCCACGCGATCGGCATCTCTGCCGCCGCGGCTGGCGATGCCGCCGTGGCGCGCGCCTACATCGAGGGTTTTAACTGAAAGCGTTCGGCGGGGGCCCACCATGTCCGCTTCTGGCACTAAGCGGACATCGCTCTTTGCACCGGACATGTCCGTTTTCGGATGTAAAGCGGACATCACGTATTGCATGCAAATGTCTGCTTTTGACCCAAAGCGGACATCGTTTCGCGCGTTCCAACCCATTGCCCCAGGTCCAACTCAACCGGAATTGGGCCCCTTGTTACCTTTGATGGTTCAGTCCGTGCGTACATTGGAGGAGAACTATGGCCATGAAAAAGACCACGACGGCAAAACTGATCTCAGCCGACGCAATGTCCTGCTTGGGGGAACCACGCTCGCCGCAGCATCTGCGATTACTTCAACGGGATCAGTCCAAACCGCACAAGCGCAGTAGCGGACCGCGCAAGCACAGCCTGCGCCACGTGATATTCGCCCACAATGATTCAATGATTTTGAGCGACCTATGATTCCGGTGACGCGCCTCCAATCAAGAGCGAGAAAGCGGTTCGCAATGCCTGACTGCCTACACAGCGCTCGCCGATAAATACAATGAGCCGGGACGTTTCACGGCCCTTATCGGCTTCGAGTGGACTGCCATTGGCGGTTTCAATCTCCACCGCAATGTGATCTTCCGCGGCGATGCGAGCGTGGCCAACCGCACCATTCCTTATTCCCAATACGACAGCAAGAATCCCGAGGACCTCTGGAAGTATCTCGCCGAGTTCGAGAAGCAAACTAGCGCCGAAGTGCTGGCCATTCCCATGCTGGTAATTTCAGCAACGGCCGCATGTTCGCAGTCCAGACATTTGCTGGAAAGCCGCTCACCAAGGAACTCGCCGCACTGCGCGCACGCTTTGAGAGGCTCGTAGAGGTCACGCAGATAAAGGGCGATGGCGAAGCACACCCCATGCTTTCCCCCAACGACGAGTTCGCCGGCTATGAAATATGGGACAAATCCAATCTCAACGGCACCGAGGCCAAGAAACCCGAGATGCTCTAATGGGAATACGCTCGCGAAGCCCTCAAAAACGGCCTGATGCTCGGTAAAAAGCTCGGCGTAAATCCCTACAAGTTCGGCATGGTCGGCAGCACCGATTCCCAGACTTCGCTGTCCACAGCCGAGGAGGACAACTTCTTTGGCAAGCACTCCGGTGTCGAGCCAGAGCCACACCGCTGGGAACACGTACCCGATGGACGATTTACTGGTGATCGGAAGCTCTCAATAGTCACCTGATATTGTTTCAGAAGCTCATTGAAGCGAGCATGCGCAATGCAGTCGTACGAGAGTGGGCTTAGCTGCTACGGGTTAGTGCGGTCGCAAACGAGACCGTTAGTCCACCATAACTCAGACGTGCATGTAATTGAGCCGTAATCCGGGATAGCGAACGCGCCGCATAATTTTTCAAGTTAGAAGAGTGAAACTGAACGATCATGCCCATATACCCTCCGTGAAACACATCGGCTTCCTCTCCTTCGGCCATTGGACGCCGTCGCCACAGTCGCAGACGCGGTCGGCGGTCCGACGCGCTGCTGCAATCGATCGAGCTCGCCATCGCGGCCGAGGAGTTGGGCGCGGACGGGGCCTATTTCCGGGTGCATCACTTCGCCCGCCAGCTCGGCTCGCCGTTCCCGCTGCTCGCGGCCTGCGGCGCCAAGACCAAGCGCATCGAGATCGGCACCGCGGTCATCGACATGCGCTACGAGAACCCGATGTACATGGCGGAGGATGCAGGCAGCGCGGACCTCATCGCCGGCGGGCGCCTGCAGCTCGGCATCAGCCGCGGCTCGCCCGAGCAGGTCATCGATGGCTTTCGCTACTTCGGTTACGTCCCGCCGGATGGCATGACCGACGCCGACATGGCGAGACGCCACACCGAGGTCTTTCTCGAAGTGCTACGCGGCGAGGGATTCGCCAAACCCAACCCGCGGCCAATGTTTCCGAACCCGACTGGCCTGCTGCGGCTCGAGCCTTATTCGGAGGGCCTGCGCGAGCGCATCTGGTGGGGCGCCGGCACCAACGCGACGGCGGAATGGGCGGCCAAGCTCGGCATGAACCTGCAAAGTTCGACGCTCAAAATCGACGAGAGCGGCAAGCCGTTCCACGTCCAGCAGGCGGAGCAGATCCGGCTTTACCGCGCGGCGTGGAAAGAAGCGGGGCATACGCGCACGCCGCGGGTGTCGGTCAGCCGCAGCATCTTCGCGCTGGTGGATGACCGCGACCGCATGTATTTCGGGCGCGGCGGTGAGAACGGGGACCAGATCGGCATGCTCAGCGAAACGGAGCGCGCCATTTTCGGGCGCAGCTACGCCGCCGAGCCGGACGCGCTCATCGCGCAGCTCAAAGCAGGACGAAGCCATCGCCGAGGCCGACACGCTGTTGCTGACCGTGCCTAATCAGCTTGGCGTGGACTACAACGCCCACGTCGTCGAGGCGATCCTGAAACACGTCGCGCCGGGGTTGGGATGGCGAGAAGGGGAGACGCGGACCACCGCTCGAAGCGCAAATATTTCACAAGAGACGCTATGAGAATTTAGCGTCTGTGCCGCCACTATCGGTTTCAAACTTCTTCATGAATCAAATCACGCAACCGTCTTCTTAGTTGAAGATAGGCAATATCGTCTTCATCGCGCGGCCTTGGCAGGTCGACGTTGATAAACTCTTTGACGCGCCCCGGTCGCCTAGTCATCACTGCGATGCAGTCCGATAGTTTGATTGCTTCATCAATGCTGTGAGTTACAAGCACTACCGTCTTGGGCTCCCTTTGCCAAATCCGGACTAGCTCGTCCTGCATGAAGGTGCGGTTCTGCGCGTCGAGTGCGGCGAAAGGTTCATCCATTAGAAGCAAGTGCGGTTGAACTGCGAGGGCACGAGCAATCGCGACCCGTTGCCGCATGCCGCCCGAAAGGTGGTGGGGAAATTTATGTTCGAAGCCGGCAAGGCCGACCAAATCGATGTAATGACGGGTGATGTCCTTGCGCTTGTGAGTGGGCAGTTTCTTCATCTCCAGCCCGAATGCAATGTTCTGGCAAACGTCCATCCAGGGAAACAAGGCATAGTCCTGGAAGATCATCGTATTCTGCCAGCCCGGCATGCGGATCGGAACATCGTCAACAGCGACAGTGCCGGTCGTCGGCGGTTCGAAGCCCGCCGCAATGTTAAGCAAGGTCGTCTTGCCGCAACCGCTATGACCGAGAATGGCGCAGAATTGATGGTTCGGGACCTCAAGGGTCACATCGCGAAGCGCCACTACGCTCCCTGCGTTCTCGGGGCTGCCGTAGACTTTGGATAAATTTTTGATTGCAAGATGGCCCATCGCGCGACCCTACCGGCTGAGTGCCAACGACCATGGCAGAAGTCGGCGACCTAAAACGCGAATAGCGGTATCAATCAAAAGTCCGACGACGCCGATCGTTAGCATGCCCGACGAATGATCGTGTCAGTCCGCAACATGCTGCGTGCATCGTTAATGAGAAAACCAAGTCCCGAATTTGCGCCGACAAGTTCAGCCGCGACGAGTGCCATCCAGCCAACTCCAAGCCCGATTCTCACGCCGGTGATGATCTGAGGCAACGAACCCTTGAGCACGATGCGAGTGAGCACTTTGTGCTCGGGTGCACCAGGCTGCGGGCCGCCCGCACAAGGTTCGGATCAATGTTTTTAACGCCGACGATCGTGTTGACCAGGATCGGGAAGAACATTCCCAGAAAAATGATGAATTCATTTTGCTCATCGCCGATTCCAAACCAGAGAATACTGAGGGGGATCCATGCCAGCGGCGGAATCGGGCGCAGAATTTCCATGATCGGATTGACTTGATTGTAGACGCGCCGCCACCACCCCATCGCGATACCGAGCGGGATGGCAGTTGCGGCGATCACGAATGCCGAGGCTTCCCGTTTGAGGCTGGCCAAAAGATGGAAGAATAGCTCGCCCGATGCGATCATTCCCGCGCCCGTGCGTGCAATCGTAGTTGGCGCCGGCATAAGCACCGCCATGTGCGGGTCGATCCTTGGCAACCACACCGTGGATGCGAATTGCCAAGCAAGGATCGCGACTACAAGCAAAGTGAGATTGGGCAAGAATGCGAAAAGCCGGCTGGTCCGCACTCCGGCAGGCCGAGATGCCGGCGCGACGTCCTCGCTTTGCGTCGATGCACTCAAACAGCGTGACCCTTCCTCACCGGGCAAAGCTCGCCCAAGAGGTCCCATTGCGCAGAGGCCTCGCGGACATTATTCACAAACTTCCGCTCACGGCTTGTACGTCTTTCCCGGCGAACGCCCATGGCCGGGTCAGGTCGCCCGGTTCCGGCCATGGTTGCGGCTCCTTGAGCGTATTGGCGTTCGCATAGGACGGGTAGGGAAGGCTGCCGATCATTCCGGCCCAGTTCGCCGGGATGAATGGCGCCTGAGTCGGGATCTTCCAGCCCAGCTTCTCGTACGTGTTGGCCATGAAGTTTCGTATCAAACGAGTCTTCATAATCCTTGGCGGTGAGCGCCTTGGTGATGCGGTTGCGATCCTTCAGCCATTTCGCGATGCGAGCGTTCTCCTCGCTCCACAACTTCGCAAAGGGATAGCTGTATGTCGGTTTATAGAGATTATTGTAAAGCTGGGTTTGCTGAAGGAGCAGAGGCCTGCCGAACGACTTCAGGGTCGGCTCCGCAGCAAGGAAATCCGCCGCTTTGTCCGGGGTTAAGCCTGATCCAGAGTGCTCGCTTCCATGAAAGCGTCGCTGATCGCCTGCACCACGTCAGGAACATTATCGATCAGTTCCTGTCGAACGTAAAACATGCCTTCATAGAAGTTGTAGGGAAGATCGTATCGACCTCACGGCCGGTCTTGCGATCCTCAATGATGGTGACCGACGGCTCCCACGGCACGACGGCCGCCGATGCCTTTCGCCATCAGGATCTGTTCGCTCGGGGGCATATTCTTCAGGATGACATCCTTGCCGATTTGCAGGCCGACGACTTCGGCGGCCTGAGTGAAATAGAATTCGGCAGACGAACCGGTGACGATGCCGATCGTCGCGGGCGGATTGCTGCCTTTGAAATCGGCAAGTTTCTTGATCGGCGAATCCACGGGGACGACGGTTGAATGCTTCAGGTTTGGAGCGACAACCGCAATGGCCGCGAACCGGCACGCCGCGGTCGAGCAGCGACGTGAAGGGGAAATTACCGCCGTTCCCGACCTGGATGCGGGCAGACGCCACAGCTTCGTTGACATCGGGACCCGCGGCAAAGGCCTGGAATTTGGCCTCCAGGCCGCGCTTTTCCAGAAGTTCGGCCTTGTCCATGACCACGTTGATCGTGTTTTGACCTGAGAATGGTCCTTGCCAGCCAAAACCGAGTGGCCACCACCCTTTCTGTTTCAGCCAGGCAATGGATTTGTCGGAGACTTTCTTCATAGGGCTGCGGCCAGCCCCAATCCGTGAAGCTCTGGGCGGCCGCTGGAAGCATTCCGCAAATGAACGCAGCGAGGGCCACGATGGCCATCGCGCCGAATCTTATCCGGTGCTGGCTTGTGCATTTCACTCCTCCCATTTTTGGCTCGGCCGAATGTCGAGGCAAATGCGTATCGATTACTTCTTTTGACCTTTCAATTTTCTGCGATGCTGGCGTTCCTGATTAGGCTGGCTCGATGACGAATAACGCGCGGCCGTATTCGACGAGTTCGGCGTTCTCTGCGCCGATTTGAATGATGCGGCCGGAGACCTCGGAGTTGATAGTTGTGAAAAGCTTCATCACTTCGATCAGGCAAAGCGGCTGGCCTATACGCACGACACTGCCGACTTCGACGAACGGCGGCGCTTCCGGATTGGGTGCTCGGTAGAAAGTCCCGACCATCGGAGCGGTTACCTCGACCTGGCCCGCAGCCGCTTCGACCTTTGACGCGGCCGCGGGCGTGTCGCGCGCCGAGATCGGGGCGACCTTAACGGGCGCAGAGCCGCGCTCGGTATATTCGGCGGCAGCCGCCGCAGGGCGCCATTCCGGCGCACCACAAGTTTCATATCGCCTGTTTCAATAACGAGCTCATCGCAGGAACTGCTGTCGATGAGCTTTATGATCTCGGCGATCTCATCGTAAGTCAGGCTCACGGGCGCTCCTGTTCGTTCGGATCGTCGTCCCGCTGTATCGATGGTCGCTGTCAATCGATCCGCTGTTGCCCGCAGAAGTGGAACGTGGCGCAAGCCCTGTTCTAGCGACATCCGTGCAAGTGGCGCGGAGATGGCGAGTGCAGCGACCCGCTGCCCGCCCGGCGAGCACACCGGAACGGCCACGCATACAACCCCAGCCAGAAATTCTTGATTATCAGTTGAAATCTCGGTTGCCCGGATCGTATCGAGCGCGGCTTCCAGGTTTGCGAGCTCGGTAATGGTGTTTTCGGTATAACGGTAGAGGGGTATCGATCGCAGCAGCAGCGCGCGTTTTGCGCGGGCAGTTGGCTCAGAAAGAGCTTGCCCATGGATGTGCAATGCAACGGCACGCGCGAACCCGGCTCGAAGCGCAACCCAAAGGGCCACGCAGACTCCACGCGGTCGAGATAGACCACGTGACTCCCGGTCATCACCCCGAAATTGCAGGTCTCGCCGATTGTCTGCGAGAGCGCCTCTAGGATCGCGTGGCGCGGTGCACGTAGCATTGAAGCGGCGACGATGCCCAATCCGAGTTGCACCATTCGGGCGCCCGGCACGAACCTGCGGCTTCCGGCTCGCGCTGTAACAGGCCTTCACTCTCCAGCATTCGCACGATGCGGTGCGCTGTCGGCTTGGGAAGACCCAGCAGCGCGCCAGCTCCGACACGCCGAGAGGGCGCCGGGCGGTCGCCATTGCTTCTAGAATTGCGACAGCCTTGACGGTGGGAAATGTCTTCGACGGCTGTTCCGCGAGAGAGGTCCGCCGTTCGCCAAGCCGGTCGTTGTTCGACGGCTGGATGTCGAGTGGAGACTGCATGGGGAAGTATCAAAAACCGAAACAAAACGTCTTGCAATATGAATTTATCCAGTGCGACAGTTGTGCTGTTCACCTGCCGAGGTGAACAGCACAACTGAGAGGCGAAGCGATGCAGCGAGTGCTGGTCGCCAATCGCGGCGAAATCGCGTTGCGAGCGATCCGCGCCTGCCGTCGGCTGGGCTACGAAAGCCTCGCTGTCTTTTCTTCTGCCGATGCGAATTCGCCTCACCGATGGGCGGCCGATCATGCGATATGTATTGGCCCGCCAGCGGCGGCCGCAAGCTATCTCAACGCAGCTGCGTTGCTTGAAACGGCGATCGCGATGGGGTGTGACGCGATCTATCCCGGTTATGGCTTTCTGGCCGAAAACAGTACGTTTGTGGAGCGCTGCAACGAGGCCGGATTGACCTTCATCGGTCCCGACAGTGAGTGCATCTCACGAATGGGCGACAAGGTCACGGCGCGTCAGACCGCTGCCGCTATCGGGATCCCGATTGTGCCGGGCTCGGAACAGGGCTTCACATCGGCAGGGCCTGCGCACGCTGTTGCGAGCGATCTCGGGTTTCCGCTCCTGCTGAAGGCAAGCGGTGGCGGCGGCGGGCGCGGCATGCGGGTTGCGACGGGCGGCGAAGATTTTATTGCGCAATTCGAGCAGGCTTCGGTTGAAGCGAAAGCGGCATTTGGAAACCCGGAGATCTATCTCGAACGGTTCTTCCCGCAGGTTCGCCATATCGAGATTCAGGTTTTTGGCGATCACCACGGCAACCACGTGCATCTTGGCGAGCGCGACTGCAGTGTGCAGCGGCGCCATCAAAAGCTTGTCGAGGAATCCCCATCGCCGGCACTCGATCAACCGACGCGCGAGTGCATGGCAGAGGCCGCTGTCGCCTTGATCAAAGCGCTCAACTACGTCAACGCCGGAACGGTGGAATTTATCTTCGACCCTGCAAGCGGCAAATTCTTCTTCATTGAGATGAACACCCGGATTCAGGTCGAGCATCCTGTTACTGAAATGGTCACGGGCATCAGACCTTGTGATCGAGCAGTTTCGGGTTGCCGCCGGCGAAAAGCTCTCGTTTGGCTCGACATTCTCCGAGGGACGGGCGGCGATCGAATTCCGTATCAACGCGGAAGACGCAGCGCGCGACTTCCGGCCCGCGCCGGGCATTCTCAACGCGCTGGCGCCCGCCGAGCGGACGCGACATTCGTGTCGACAGCCACGCGTATGAAAACTATGCCGTGCCGCCTTACTACGATTCCATGTTGGCCAAGCTCATTGTCACGGGGCCCGATCGGCGTGGCAGCCATGGAAGTTGCCAAAATCGGCACTGGCTCGGTTTCAGGTGTCCGGACTCGAGACCACCGTTCCGTTCCATGCGCGGCTTCTGCAACAGTCCGGAATTTGCGCGCGGTGAGGTCCATACGCGTTGGATCGAGGACAACCTGGCAGGTCGGTGACGCATCTGATGGGTGGCAAACGAACCATCAACCTGGTCGACGTGACATTGCGCGATGCGCACCAGTGCCTGTGGGCGACGCGCATGACAACGGCAATGATGGAGGATCTGGCGCTCACGCCTCGACCGCGCTGGGTTTGAGGCAATCGATCTCGTTGGTGGGCGCCGTCTTTGATGTCTGTGTTCGCTACCTGCGTGAGGATCCCTTGGGAGCGAATGCGCATCCTCAGCGGCTGGGTCAAGCAGACGCCGCTGATCGTGATGACGCGCGGCCAGAGCCTGTTCACGTTCGAGTTCTTTCCGGACGATATTGTCGAACTAACGGCGGAAAGAATATTCGCCAACGGCATCCGATATCACACGCCTTACGACGCCCTCAACGATATGCGCAACATGCAGGTGCCGGTACGTGCCGGCAAAAAGGCCGGCCTCTATACCGCTGGCGGGGTCGTTGTACACGGTCAGTCCCGTCCATACCGACGACTACTTATGCGCGCAAGACACGTGAGCTTGTGTCGCTCGGTGTCGATGCCGTTTACATCAAGGATCCGAGCGGTCTGTCTGACGCCCGAACGAGCGCAGACACTCGTGCCTGCGCTCAAGGCCGCTTGCGGCACGTTTACCCCTTCATCTGCACTCGCATTGCCTTACAGGGCCTCGCGCCGTACACCGCGTGCCGCGCTGTAGGACTCGGCGTGGATGTGGTCCACACGGCAACGTCCGCGTTGGCCAATGGCGCATCTCATCCAGCCACCGAATGGTTTGTCGAGAACATACGACGCGATGGCTTCAACGTACCGGTCGATCTTCGACCCGTGGACGAGAGTTGCTGAGCGCCTGCGCTACATTGCGAAACGCGAGGGCAAGCCGATCGGCAGCATTGTTGAATACGATGCGTTTCCACTACGAGCATCAGATGCCTGGTGGCATGGTGTCAATCTGAAATCGCAACTCGCGCCACTTGGGTATCGCGCACCGTCTGCCGGAAGTTCTCGAGGAAGCTGCGCGGGTGCGGTGCGAGGCTGGGCTACCCGATCATCGTCAGCCCCTTCGCTCAGTTCGTCATGACCCAAGCTGTCCTCAACGTGATGGGAAAGGAACGGTATGCGACGGTGCCAGATGAGGTTAAAAATACGTGCTCGGCTATTACGGCGAGATTGCCGGCCCGATCGATCCCAATCTCTATGACCGCATTACCAATGGCGCCATGCCGACATCGGCGCGGCCAGGCGATCTCTTGGAGCCGGGAATTCCGAAGATCCGGCAGGAACGCGGGCCATTCGCGTCCGATGACGATCTTCTGCTCGCTGCCTTCTACGCCCGGCGCGAGTTTGACGCGCTGAAGGCGGCCGCACCCATCAAGACGAACTATCCTCTGGCTTCAACACCGCTGGTGACCCTGCTTAGGAAATTGCACAGCGGCGCGACATCCGATCGATCCATCTCGTCCAGCAGGCCGGGTGAGCGCATGACGACTCCCGCAATCATCACTGTCGCTATCACTGGTGCCATTCCACGCAAGGCTGACACGCCGGCGGTGCCGGTGACGCCGAGCGAACAGATCAGATCAGTCGCATAGAAGCCTTCGAAGCCGGCGCTTCGGTCGTGCATATTCACGTGCGCAATCCCGACGAAAGCCCCAGCTCCGATCCGAGCTTTTCGCGCAGGTCCAGGAAGGGCATCCTCAAGCATTGCCCCAAGATGATCGTTCAATTCTCAACCGGCGGGCGCGGCCGAAGCCAGAACGAACGCGGGCGAATGCTCTACCTCAAGCCCGATATGGCCTCGCTCGCCACAGGCTCGGTAAATTTTCCGGCACAAATCTACGAAAATCCGCCGCAACTCGTTGAGCAACTGGCACGCTCAATGCTCGAATACAGCGTTAAGCCCGAGATCGAGGTTTTCGACGCGGCGATGCTCTATAATGCAAGGAACATGGTTGATCTTGGCCTGCTCAAGCGACCCTGCCAGGTTCAATTCGTAATGGGCATTCCAAACGCGCTGCCGGCCCGACGCAACCTGCTTGAATTTCTGATCGCGGAACTCAAGGAGCTGATGCCCGATGCAACGTGGTCGGCCGCCGGGATCGGACGCCATCAGCTTGAAGTCAATCAATGGTGTCTTGAGCTTGGGGGCACGTCCGCACAGGCCTGGAAGACAATATCAAGTTCGACAAAGATCGTTTAGCGCGCAGCAACGGTGAGTTGGTTGCGCGTCTCGCCGGCGATGTGCGCCAATTTTGGACGACACGCAGCAAACGCTACGGAGGCACGGAAAATCTTACAACTTCCGACAGGCTAGAGTTTGCACGGTAAAAACGGGGGAAGGGCAATGCAGGAAAAAACGAAAACCGGTGGCTTCGGGACGTCGATCGGGACCATCGCCTTCGCAAGCGCGATCGGCACGACGATTGAATGGTATGACTTCTTTTTGTTTGGGGTAGTCACTCCACTCGTATTCAACAAGCTGTTCTTTCCAAACTTCGATCCGTTGGTCGGCACATTGCTGGCATACACAACGTTCTTTGTCGGGTTCATATCGCGCCCAATCGGCGGCATTATCTTCGGTCACTATGGTGATCGCATCGGCCGCAAGACCGTGCTCGTTCTCACCATTCTCATCATGGGCGTCGCGACTTTCCTGATTGGATTATTGCCGACCTACGCGACCGTTGGCATTTGGGCACCGGTCATGCTGCTCTTTCTTCGCATCTTTCAGGGCATAGGCATTGGCGGTGAGTGGGGTGGGGCCGTGCTGATGGCGGTTGAACACTCTCCAGCCGGCAGGCGCGGTTTCTACGGGAGTTGGCCGCAGATCGGTGTTCCAGCTGGCCTGCTGCTGAGCTCGGGGATGGTTTACCTGTTGTCATATCTGCCAGAAGCGGACTTCTTTTCCTGGGGCTGGCGAATAGCCTTCCTCATCAGCGCGGTCCTGGTCGCGGTCGGTCTCTATATCCGCTTGAAAATCATGGAAACGCCGGCCTTCACGCGCATCCAGGATCCGACAAGGTCGTCCACGTGCCGTTTTTCGAGCTGTGGCGAACACACGGAAAGAACACCCTGCTCGGCCTGGGCGCCCGCTACATTGAAGGCGTGACCTTCAACATATTCGGCGTCTTCGTCGTTGGCTATCTCGCAGGAACTTTGGGCCTACCCCGACAAACAGCACTGGCTGGCGTGATGATTGCATCGGCGATTATGATCGTCATGCTGCCGATCTACGGCAATTTGTCCGACAGGATCGGACGGCGTCGTATGTTCGGCGTCGCCGGAATACTGATCGGCATACTTTCGTTTCCGGCATTCTGGCTGATGCAAACCAAGAGAGCCGCTGACTGATCTGGATCGCAATCGCAGTCCCGTTCGCGTTTGTCTATCCGGCCGTGTACGGCCCACAGGCTGCGCTGTTCTCGGAGCTGTTCGATACCCGCGTCCGCTATACTGGAATATCGTTTGTCTATCAGTTCTCTGGAATCTACGCGAGCGGCTTGACACCAATCATTGCCACGGCCCTTTTGCCGATGGGCGGCAACAAGCCGTGGCTGATCTGTCTATACGTGCTCGCGGTGAGTATTGTCAGCGCGCTGTCAGTTTTTGCGATGACCGAAGCGCATAAGCGAGACATGGCTGTCGACAGTAAGTAACAAAGCTCAACTGCGGCGCGATCATTATGGACCTCAACCTGAAAGGTCGCGTCGCGGTCGTCACCGGCGGAGCTGCCGGTATCGGCGAGGCGATTGCGAGTGCGCTTTCGGCCGAAGGCTGCACGATATGCATCGTCGACAGGAACGCTGACGCAGGCCGCCAAGCGGCCTCGGCGATCGCAACACGCGGCAACCCGGCTCGATCCGCTGTTGCCGATGTCGGTGATCCTGCTGAGGTGACGCGCGTCTTTGGGGAATTTGCCGCTACCGAAAAGCGCATCGACATTCTTGTTAACGCCGCCGGCCTGCTTTCAACGGGTCTGGTGGCGGACCTCGGCACCGACGAATGGCGGAGAGTGAGCCGAGGTCAACCTCGATGGAGTGCTTTATTGTGCAAAGGCAGCAATTCCCATCATGAGCAAGCAGCGTTATGGCCGCATCATCAATATTGCATCCGTGTCAGCCATGCGCGGTGGAGGTTCGGTCGGAAATACGCTTTACGGCGCGACCAAAGCTGGGGTCGCGGCTCTGACGATGGGGCTTGCACGCGAACTCGGCCCGGACGGCATCACCGTCAATGCCATCGCACCCGCCATCGCCGACACGGCGATGACGCATGCCGCGCTGACCGAGGATGCGCGACGAAAATTCTGGCGCGAATTCCCCTGGGTCGTCTGGCTGGTTTGTCGGATGTCGCCGATCTCGCCGTGTTCCTCGTTTCAGATCGGGCCAGTTTTATTACCGGTACGATAATTCCCGTCGACGGCGGCATCCTGACAACTTGACTGTACAACATGTCGGCCATGGACATTACCACGCTTGCGGCTGTCGGCATCGTGACCGCGGCAGGGCTTGTGCGTGGCACCACCGGGTTCGGCGGGGCCATGCTGATGACCCCGGTTTTGTCCGCACTTCTTGGTCCCATTCCGGCAGTCGTGACGGCGCTTCTTATGGAAACAGCAGCCGCCCTCGTGATGTTTCCCGACGCATTGCCAAAAGCGCGGTGGCGAACTTTGCTGTATTTGATCTTACCGGCAGCCGTGACGGTGCCACTCGGCGGCTATTTCTTATTGACCGTCGACCCGGCCGTTGCCCGGAAAATGATCTCCGCCGTGGTCATTGTATTCAGTTTGATGCTCCTGTTGGGATTTCGATATAGCGGGTCACCGCGGGTCATAACGTCTCTCGCACTCGGAAGCGTTGTCGGGGCGTTGCTCGGTGCAACAAGCGTCGGCGCTCCGCCGGTCATTCTTTATTTAATGTCCGGTCCCGATCCCGTAGCGGTCACGCGCGCCAATTTGACGCTCTTCGTGACGGCTATTTCTGTGATCGGGCTGATTATGCTAGCGGCGGCCGGCGCGATAGGCGGCTCACTTGCTACGTCAGCGATGTTGCTGGTGGTTCCATTCTTATTGGCCACCTGGCTTGGCGGTCAGCTTTTCGCGCGGCTAAGTGATGCCGGTGCGCGGCGATTTGCTCTTGTTCTCATGCTTTGTCTCGGCACGGCCAGCATTTTTTATAGACGTACTTGGTGGCATTAACACAACCCACCTAATTGAGTGGCGGGACAAGCCTTTGTGGGCCGTTACTAACTGAATCCGGAAAAACAAAGTCGAAAATCCAAACGGGTCAAAACTGCGTCGGGCAGCACAGGGCCGCTTACCCTTGACCGACGAAAATGATTGTACCTAACATACAACACCTATACCGAAGCTTGCCTCACGACGGTCTGATCTCGAGCGGCAATGAAACTGTTTTGAATTTTGTCGGTGAAATAACGGTTGCAGCACCGCGAGAGGCGGTGTTCAAGGCGCTCAGCGACGCGCCTTTTTTGCGTCTTGTATTGAAGGCGTGCGCGATCTCACAGCGATCGACGCTACCCATTACGATGCAGTGTTGGAAACCCGCATTGCCTATATGCGCTTTAACTTCAAAGTTGGAGTGCAGCTGAGCCGCGTAACACCGTCCGAGGAGATCGAGGCCAAGGTCGAAGGCACACCAATGGGAATGGTGGGCCGTCTGACCGCGACCGCGACGACGCGACTTGCCGATGCCGACGGGGGGACGGTCATCCGTTATTCAGTCGACGCGACGTTGACCGGAAAACTCGGTAGCATGGGTCAACCCGTGCTCAAGGCGAAGGCCAAGGAAATGGAAAAGCAGTTCTCCGCAAGGCTAGCTGCCGCCTTCGCCGGTGAGCAGCCTGGGTCGCCGCCATGATGGCTTTTGAGCTGCTGGAACCGGGCTCGCTCAAGGAAGCGATCGCGCTGATAGATCCAGACGACCCGGAGGTGCGGCCGATCGCCGGCGGCACGGCGCTAATGCTGATGATGAAAGCGGGGGTATTCCGGCCCAGGCGTCTGGTCAGCTTGCGCAAACTGGGGCATGCATTCAGCCGCATTGCGGCCGCGCCGGCGGGCGAACTGACCATCGGCGCGATGGCGCCACTCAGCGCACTTGAGCATTCGCCAGCGGTTGCACGTGGCGCACCGGTGATCGTGCGCACCATGCGGCGGCTTTCAAATGTGCGGGTGCGCAATGTCGCAACGGTCGGCGGTGCGCTGGCCCATGCGGATCCGCACATGGACTTACCGCCGGTTCTGATCGCGCTTGGTGCCACCATCGCGGTCAGTGGTCCCGCGGGTGAGCGCACGATGGCGATCGAGGACCTCTTTACCGGCTATTACGAGACGGCACTCGCCAAGAATGAACTGATCACGCAATTGCGTATCCCGGCGCAAGGCGAAGCGCGCGCGGTCTATTTCAAAGTTACTTCTGGCTCCGCCGACGACTGGCCATCGCTCGGCATAGCCGTCGCGCTGCGTGCCGAAGGGAAGACTGTCAAATCTGCACGCATTGTCGTCAGTGCAGCAACCACCAAGGCTACGCGCCTGAAAGGTGCTGAAGCGGCGTTGATTGGCGCCGGCGCCGACGACAAGACGCTTAAAAACGTGGCGGATGCCGCCGTAGATGAGGCCGATATTATCGCCGACTTGCGCGGCTCGGCTTCCTACAAGCGTGAGCTGCTGCGGGTCTACGCTGCGCGCGCGGTCTGTGCAGCCATGCAGACAAGCGGAGGGTCGCACTGATGGCCGCGGCTATTGCATCCGGCGGACAGGTCGGTCGATCGCTGCCGCGGCTGAAGGGCACGACAAAGTGACCGGTCGCGCGGAATATACTCATCTGATGCAATTGCCCGGCATGTTGCATGCGAAAATCTTCCGCAGCACGGTCGCCCATGGCCGTATCAAGTCGGTAAACACCAGCGCCGCCCGCAAAATGCCCGGCGTCTATGCCGTGTATACCAGCGACGACGTTCGGAAAGTCATCGCAGAGCCCTATTACGGGCCGGCATTCCACGACCAGCCGATCCTGGCTATTGGAAGGTGCATTTCGTTGGCGAACCGGTCGCCGTTGTACTTGCCAGCGATCCGCATGTCGCCGATCAGGCCGCGCAGCAGATCATGGCGGACTACGATGAGCTGCCGGCGGTTTTCGACGAGGTCGAGGCATCCGAAAACAAGACGCTGGTGCACGATGAATTGAGGCCAGCGGGTACTTTCGCCGACCTCAAGCACCTCAAGGGCCGCAAAGGGACCAACATCGCGCTCGATTTCAAGCTGCGGCGCGGCGATGTCGACAAGGCTTTCGCGACGGCGGCGAATGTGTTCGAGCATACGTTCCGCACCCAGAAAGTACTGCACCTGCCACTCGAACCGCACGCCTCGATCGCAGATTACCGTGACGACGGCATCACCATCTATTCATCGGCACAGGGGCCGTCGTTCGTACGCACCGAGATCGCGCGGCTGCTCGGCTGGCCGGAGAACCGAGTGCGCATCAAAGTGCCGTATCTGGGCGGCGGCTATGGCGGCAAGCTCTACATCAAATTGGAAGCGCTAGCGACAGCCATGTCGATGTTGGCGCGCCGGCCGGTGAAGATCGCGCATACGATGGAAGAGCACTTCTACACCATCACCAAACACCCGAGCACGTTCCGCATCAAAAGCGGCCTCGACAAGGACGGCCGGATCATCGCGCGCAAGTGCGAGGTGTGGTGGAACGGCGGCGCCTATGCCGATATCGGCCCGCGCGTGACTCAGAAATCAGGCTTCACCGCGTCCGGTCCCTACGACATCGACAATGTTTCTATCGATTCCTACGCGCTCTATACCAACCTGACGCCGGCCGGTGCTCTGCGCGGCTTCGGCGTTCCCACAGTTGGTGTGGGCCTACGAAAGCCATACCGACATGATCGCGCGTGCTCTCAATCGCGATCCGCTCGAATTCCGCAAACAGAATCTGCTGCGCGACGGCCGCCCGCAGGCGACCGGCACGATCCTGAAAGACGCCGCTATCGAAAAGTTCTCGATCGCATCGCCGAGCGGCTCAACTGGAAGCAGCCGTTCGATCGCGGCAAGGGCGTGATTCGGCGCGGCCGCGGGTTTGCGGTGGCCCTCAAGGCGGTCATCTCGCCGACAACCTCGGTGGCGATCGTGAACGTCTCCGCCGACGGCAGCACCACGCTATATTGCGGTACCGTTGACATGGGGCAGGGCTCCGATACGTGCGATGGCGCAGATGGTCGGCGAAGTGCTCAACATGCCGGCCGAGTCGGTGCGGGTCGTACCGCGCGATACCGACGTGACGCCCTATGACATGGGCACGCTCGGCTCGCGTTCGCTATTCCACATGGGTCACGCCGTTCGGCTCGCCGCCGAAGAGGCGCGCAACAAGATCGGTCATCTACGGCGCGAACTGGGCGAGCCAGAGGGCAGCAATGCTCCGCTCGCCGATTTATTCCGGAAGAAATACGGCATGCAGGCGGGCAATATCGTCGGCACTGGCATCTACAAGCCGGACTACATCCCGCCTGACGCCAATGGGCTCACCACCAACGCGACGCCGTTCTGGATGGTGGCCGGCAGCGGCGTCGAGATCGAAGTGGATACCGAGACCGGGCACGTGCGCATTACCCGCCTGATTAACGTCGCTGACGTCGGTAAACCGATCAATCCAAAAATCGTCGAGACCCAATTATCGGGCGCATCCTTGATGCAGCTCGGCTTTAGCATGTTCGAGAAGATGCATATTGACGGTGGCCAGGTCACCAATGCCTCGCTCGCCGATTACAAGATCCCGGGAATTCACGATGTGCCGCCGGTAATGGAGAATGAGGCGGTCGACACTTATCAGAGCAATGGCCCGTTCGGCGCCAAGGGTGTAGGCGAACTCGCCACGTTCGGCTTATCGCCGGCAATCGCCAATGCCATTGACGATGCCGTCGGCGTGCGCCTCACCGAATTGCCGTTGACCGCGGAGGCGGTGTTCCGCGCGCTGCGCGCCAAGGCAAACAAGCCGCTCGGGGACGAATGAGATGAGCCCGGCGGCGACAACAATCAATTTCACGCTGAATGGCCGGCCGGTCGCGGCCGATGTGAAGCCGCACCATAACGTCGTCGAGATGCTGCAAACGCAGTTTGCCTTATTCGGTGCGCGAGAAAGTTGCGGGCAGGGTCTAGTGCGGCTGCTGCACCGTGTTGGTGGACGGGCGGCCGGTGTTCGGGCTGTCTTCATCTCGCGGTTTTCCTCGACGGTGCCGAAGGTGATCACGGTCGAGCATCTGGCTACCCGGGCAAGCTTGATCCAGTGCAGCAGGCGTTCATCGAATGCGGAGCCTTCCAGTGCGGCTATTGCACACCCGGCTTCGTGATGATGACCAAGGCGCTTATTGGACAACATCCCGATCCCGACGACGAGCAAATTCGGGACTATCTATCCGGAAATCTATGCCGCTGTGCCGCCTATCCAGAAATCATAAATGCGGTCAAAATGGCCGCACGCAATAGCAAGGCCGGATCAACCGGCTAATCCAAAACGCGACCTAGAGGGAGGGACTGATCCATGACAACGGCAACTGTTGCCGCTTCGGAGCCGTGGTATCGCAGCCTCAACGCGACGCAGTGGAAGACTGTGTTCGCCTCGAACCTCGGCTGGATGTTTGACGGTTACGAAACCTTCGCCCTGATCCTGGTGGTCGGCGTGGCCCTTCGCGATCTGCTTGACCCGTCGCAATTCGCCCAGATCCCGGCTTTTGCCGGCACGGTCATCGGTATAACGCTGCTCGGCTGGGGCATCGGCGGTGTGATCGGCGGCGTACTCGCCGACTATATCGGCCGCCGGCGCACGATGATCTTCGCGATCCTGGCCTATTCGATAACGACCGGCCTTTCGGCCTTCGCCTGGGACTGGGTTTCGTTCGCGCTTTTACGCTTCTTAGTCGGCATCGCCATTGGCTCTGAATGGTCAACCGGCGCCTCACTGACCGCGGAAGTGTGGCCCGACAACGCGCGCGGCCGTGGCGCCGGCCTGATGCAATGCGGACTGGGCATTGGGTTCTTTCTGGCTTCATTCACCTGGCTGTTCGTGAGCGGCTATGGACCGCACGCTTGGCGCATCATGTTCTTCATCAGAGTCCTCCCGGCGCTGTTTGCACTCTGGTTGCGCACCGGCGTTCCTGAGTCGCAAAAATGGGAGCACAGCAACGAGAAAGCGAAAATCTGCCAGGGAACGAAAAAGAGCGGCGCCGCAATGAGCGAGGAAGACCACGCGCTCACCCGCTTTACCTTCGCCGATCTGTTCGCTGATCCGGAAATCCGCAAGCGCACCATCATTGTATTCCTGATGTCGCTGACGACAACACTGGCATGGTGGGGCATCTCCGACATGGGTGCCGCCCTTCGTTGCTGCCGCCGCGGGCAAGGCCGGACTGCCGCCGCAAACATGGGCGAGCTATGCCGGCATGAGTTACAACCTCGGCGCCATCTGCGGCTATGCATCGGCCTTGGCTTTTGGCTGACCGTTTCGGGCGCAAGCCGATCGTGATGATCTTCTTCGCCGCCTCGCTGGTACTCACGTTTGCGCTCTACAGGTGGACGACCGATCTGCATATGCTGCTGCTGGTTGCGGCGATCAACGGCTTTTTCACGCTCGGCCAATATTCTTGGATGTCGGTCTGGCTGCCGGAGCTGTTTCCGACTCGCATGCGTGCCACCGGAATGGCGTTTGCGTTTAACGCCCCGCGCTTCATTGCGTTCATGGGGCCGCTATTCGCCGGCATGCTGATCGCCCAATTCGGCGGCTTCAGTGGGATGGCGGTGGCGTTCTCGTTCATCTACATCCTGGGCTTCATCGTGGTTCCGCTCTTGCCGGAGACCAAGGGAAAACCCTTGCCGGCCTGAGGTCGGTGCGACGTTGCAGACCAGCGGTGCAGCGCAAGCTGCACCGCTTTATTTTTCCACGAAGATGAGGAGCGCCGTCATGGCCAGCGACATCGTTCTAACCAATCCCGACACCATGGCGGCACCCGGGGGCCACTACAGCCACGCGGTGAAGGCCAACGGTTTCGTGTTCTGTTGCCGGTCAGTTGCCGATCGCGCGCGATGGCGCAAGACTTATGGACGCGCCGTTCGAACAGCAGGCGCAACAGACGCTGGACAATATTGCCGCTGCGCTGAAAGCGGCAGGCAGCGCGATCGACCGGTTGGTTCAGGTGAGGGTCTATGTCACCGACATCGCGTCGTGGCCTGCCTTTAACACCATCTATGCGACATGGATTGGAACGTCGCGTCCGGCCCGCGCGGTCGTCCCGGTGCCGCAACTGCATTACGGCTTCAAGATTGAAGTCGAGGCGGTCGCGCTGGAAGGGCTTGTCATGACGCCGCCCAAGGTCATCGCGCTCGAAGAGCACTTCACATCGCCGGGATTGCGCGCATTGCGCGGCGAGAAGGATACGCCGGTTCAGCGCAAGCTCGATGACCTCGGTGAACTGCGTATCCGTGAAATGGACGAAGCCGGGATCGATCTGCAGGTCATTTCCGAAAATAATCCGGCGACCCAGAATCTCGACGCGGAAACAGCCATCAAGCTCGCGCGAGCCTCCAACGATGTGTTGCATCGAAGCCGTGCGTCGACACCCAGACCGGTTTGCCGGCTTTGCTACTTTGCCGACGCCCGATCCGACAGCCGCGGCCGACGAGTTGGAGCGCGCCGTGCAGCAAGCTCGGCTTCAGGGGCGCCATGATCATGGGGCTAACCCACGGCCGCTTCATGGACGACAAGCGGTTCCGGCCGATCTTTGAGCGCGCGGTCGACCTCGACGTGCCACTTTATATTCACCCGACGCCGCCGCACCCTGCTGTGCAGGAAGCCTATTTCAAGGAATATCCGGCGCTTGCGGTCGCTCCGCTCGGGTTTACCCTGGAGACCTTGACCCACACCTTTCGGCTTATTGTTAGCGGCTTATTTGATGAGTTTCCGGCGCTCAAGATCATTGTCGGCCATCTCGGCGAGACCGCGCCATTTCTGCTGTGGCGGACCGACAACATCCTCGGCGAGCGTGCGCCTATGCCGCGGGCATTTGCCGAATACTACCGCGAGCACTTTTGGCTCACGACCAGCGGCGCATTTTCGAACTCGGCTCTGACCTGCTCGATTGCCGAGATGGGTGTGGAGAGAATTCTGTTCTCAATCGATTGGCCGTTCATGTCCAATCGCGCCGGCCGCAAATGGATGGATGCGGCGCCAGTGAGCGACCATGACCGGATGCTGATCCTGGCGACAACGCGAAAAAGCTGCTGAAACTGTCATGCGACGTTTTAGCTCCCATGGATGGCCGCAGCTGGCGAGATGCGAGCCCGACGAATGTGAGATCAGATAAAGCTGGTCGCGGTCGCCGCCGCGCTGCGGTCCGTTCATGGTGCGTCCTTTCCTTCGTCGGCGAGGCCATACACCAATTGCTCGGCGGCAAATCCGGCGACGGCAAAGCGGCCGATCGGTTGCAAGCCGTCGTCGCCGCAGTGATCGACGAAATCCTCCGAAGCGAGAATGGTTCGGCCCAAGCGGCCGGCAAGTTTCAAGCCGCGCCGCCAGGTTTACCGCCGGGCCGATGCAAGTGAAATCCAGCCGGTTGCCGCTGCCGATATTGCCGAACAGCACGTCGCCGACATGCAGCGCCAAACCAAAGCGCAGGCCGCTGCCATCGTCGTCGCTCGCAGACAGCGCGGCAATCTGATCGCGCGCCGCCTACCGGCTTCCAGTGCGGCGGCGCAGATCTTCGAGAAATTCGCGTTCGGCGCCGATCGGAAAGATCGCCAACAGTCCGTCGCCCATATATTTGAGCACTTCGCCGCCATGCTCGACGATCGCCGGCACCTGGCAGTCGAAATAGCGATTGAGCAGATCGACCAGATCCTGCGGCGGCAGCGTGTCGGCCAGCGTGGTGAAGCCGCGCATGTCGGACAGCCAGATCGCCGGCGTGGATCGCCTCGGTATCGCCGCGGCGAATATGCCCCGCGAGCACGCGCTCGCCGGCATTCTTGCCGACATAAGTGGTCAAGAGATTGCCGGCGACGCGATACCAGGCGCGGATTTCGGCGACCCGCGCCAACGGCGCAATCAGCGACTGGATGGCCTCGATCTCGGCATCGGTAAAACCGCCGGGCTGCCGTGTCGCCCAGGACGAGAAATGCACCTCGCCGCCGGAGAAATGCAGCGGCGCCACGACATAATCGGTGACGCCTTCGTCGCGCAGGTCGTGCAGGACCGGGTAGTCCATCACGCAGTCCGGATCGGCGAGTCGCCGCCGAAAGGCCTCGCCGGTATTGCTCACGTGCACCATCGGACTGTCGAGAAAAGACCGGCGCTCGAGCAGTTCGAAACTGCCGTCGGTGACCACCGTGCCGGTCTCCGGATGCCAAACGAACCGGCGTCCGACGACCTCCGGATGCAGCGTGCGCACGAACACAGTGACGCGCCACAGCGGCAATCCGGCTGCGGTCAGCCGCTCGCAGAGTTCAGTCAGCACTTCCTGCGACAGCGGCGCGTTGCGCGCGCCGTGGACGAGCCACTGAACGACCGACTGGACCGATAGCGAAGGAGGCTTCACCACCTCACCCCAGATTTAAATCCTTGAAGAAGTCGTTGCCTTTGTCGTCGATGGCGATAAAGGCCAGGAAATCGGCGCCGGACACGGTGGTCGGCGCTTTGCAGCATGTCTTTGACGGTCTGCGCTTCCACCGCGTCGTTGCATGTCGCTCTCGGGCGGTTCACGGCGGTGCTCAATTCTACGTAGGGTCCAATGGCCGCGCCATGCCCCCTTTGGGTCATAAGCGGACATTACCGTACGTCCGCGCTATGTCTGCTTTAGCCCCGCGGACAGGTGATTTCGTGGCCGCTTTTCCCCGAAAGTGAAGTCGCTTTGCGTTGGACCATGGTCCAATTCGGCCAGCACAATCCAAGTTGTTAGCTCTCGGTGCCGACCTTTCAGGCGTCAAAGTTTGGAAATCTCATGAGCAAAATCATCTACGTGAGTGACCTTGTCCGCCGCGGTCGCCTTCAGCGCATCCGCATATGCACAATCGCCCGCGGGGAATGCCGTTCCGGTGACAATCGACAATTTCAAGCGGGCCGAGTCCGACCTCTATATGGGCAACCTCGCCAAAGAGGGCGGCTTGGGGAAACTCACGCACCGACGCGGAACCTGCCAGCATCGACAATCAGACCGTCATCCGTCCTCAATCGTGACACTCTTTATTCCTCCGGCGTTTTTGACCTCGACGCCGGGCCGGTGACGATCACGATGCCGGATGCCGGCAGGCGCTTAATGTCGCTGCAAGTTATCAACGAGGATCACTATGTGCCCGCGGTTTATTACGGGCCGGGCAGGCACACGCCTCACGCGGCAGAATGTCCGGGACACGCTACTTCGTCGCCGGCATTCGGACTTTTGGTCGATCCCAATGACCCAGCGGACCTTGCGCAGGTGCATGCTCTTCAGGACGCCATCAAGGTCAGCCAGAAACGACGTCGGCAAGCTGGAACTGCCGATGTGGGATCGAGGCGAGCCAAAAGAGCATTCGTGATGCACTTTTGGTGCTGAACAATTACACGGGTGGATCTGCCCACGCTTTCGGACCCAAAGGTCAAGTCGATCCTGTCCGGCATTTGATCGGTACCGCAGCGGGCTGGGGCGGCAATCCTGACAAGGATGCGACCTATCTGAACGTCACGCCAACCAAGAACGACGGCACCACGGTGCCACAAAATCAATGTCAGGGACGTGCCCGTTGATGCTTTCTGGTCGATCAGCGTGTACAACGCGCAGGGATATTTCGAGAAAAATTCGTACGACGCCTATTCGCTGAACAGCATCACCGCGAAGAAAAACCGGATGGCTCGGTCACCATTCAGTTCGGCGGATGCGACGGCAAAATTCCGAATTGCCTGCCCATCATGAAGGGATGGAACTACACCGTAGCGACTTTATCGTCCGCGGCCAGAAATCTGGAGCGGCAAATGGAATTTCCTGAGGCCCAGCCGGTCAGTTGAAACTTCAATGGTCGCACGCGCCGATCGCGGCGAGCCTCTTGTTGGCAATGAAGCTTCGGTCTCGGGACGCAGGTATGGCGCAACACGTTATTTGCCGGTACACACACCGGCATGGACTTGCTCTACACCATTTCTATATGGCTGCTGCCGGTTCTGATCGCCATTACCTTTCACGAAAGCTGCCCATGGATATGTTGCCCGCTTCTTTGGTGACGATACGGCAGCCCGGTTGGGACGCGTCGGCCTCAATCCGCTTCGACATATAGACCCCTTTGGTACGGTCCTTCTGCCCGGCCTCTTGCTGTTAGCGCGATCACCATTTCTGTTTGGATACGCCAAGCCGGTGCCGGTCAATTATCGCGCACTTCGCAATCCCCTCGTATCGGCATGGTGCTTGTCGCTGCGGCAGGACCTGCAATGAATATTGCGTTAGCGGTCGTTGCCGCCTTGGGCTTTCATCTGGTCAGTTATCTGCCAAGCCCTGCCAATCAGTGGGCCGCTCTGAATTTAAAGAATGCTCTCATCATCAATGCTGTTCTTGCGGTGTTCAATCTGTTTCCTCTGCCGCCTCCTCGATGGTGGTCGGATCGCCGTGAGGCCTACTTCCAAATGTGCTGGGGCAATACCTTGCGCGCCTTGAGCCCTATGGCATGATCATACTTATCGGGCTCCTTATTCTTTTGCCTTTTGCTCGGCCTCGCAAATGGGTTTGGACCTCAGCTTTTTGTCAAGTCTGATATCAGTTTCGACCGATGCGGTTATCGGAGTGATACTTCGAATAACCGGCAATATTTAAGAACACAAAGCAATCGGGATTTTGAGCTGCTAATCGAGATCGCGCTCGACGATCGCTTCAATGGTCTGTTCTCGCGTTCATCAGGCCAGCTGATGCGCGCCTTTGACGGCTACCAGCTCTTCGAGCTCGTCCTCTTTGTCGACAGCGTGTGCAAAGGCAGCGGTTGCCAGAAGTCCCACCGACGCTCACAAACGCCATCAACGCGAGCACGCTCGTCAGTCCCCATGCTGCCTGCAGTTGAGGGACGAGGAATGTTCCGAAGGTCGCTCCAACCTTTGCGCAGGCCGCCGCGAAGCCGCTCGCCGATGCCCGGATCGCCGTTGGAAAAAGGACCGGAGGCAGCGTAAACGTCGTGGCATTCGGACCTGCATTCATTGAAAAATTAAAGAGAACGAACCCTGCGATGATCAGTGGAACATGCGCCTGCGGGCCGTCACCTGCCATCGCAGCGAACATCAGCAAAGAGCATCCCGAGCGTCATTCCGAAGAACCCCGCCACCTGCAGTGATATGCGGCCAAAATGCGGATGGCCCAAATGCCCGCGATAAATCCTGCCAGGAGGAACAAATCGACCAGCCCGCTGCCTTCTGCATCGGCGAGTACCGCTGCGACCGTGCCGTTGCGCGTCAGAATCGAAATGCATTGCGCCCAGGATGACTGGCGTGAACAGGCCTACGCCGTAAGTAGCGACATCCATCAGCAGCCAGGGTATCGACACGAGCAGTGTGCGCGTCCGGTAACGAGGACTGAAGAGCGCGGCAAAGCCGAGTGGCTTTGTTGTTTCGGCTGGCGAAGTTGTCACGCTTGACGAGATCCTCAAGGCGCGTCGCAGACACCAAAGTATTGGTGAGTTGAGAGAGTACCTTCGGCGGCTTCAGCGAGCCTGCCTTTTTCCGCCAGCCAGCGCGGGCTCTGGGAAGAAAAAGCCGCGCGCACATGTAGAGCGCCGCCAACATCCCGCCTGTGCCCAGCAGCAAGCGCCAATCAGTCGCCGAGGAGTGAATCTCGGAATATCTGCGATCGCGACGATCGCGGCCAGTAATCATGCCCACGGATTGCAATGCAATCGTTGCAACAGTCATACGACTGCGCAACGAGCGCGGCATGATCTCCGACACGTACGAACCGCTGGCGGGAAAGTCGATTCCAACCTGACGCCGATCAGAAACTGGCCGACTATTATCAATGAAGGCTCACGAGCCATTGCACACAGCGCGGAGCCGGCGACGATAATCGCCATGTCCAGCGATAAATGCATGCTTTCGGCCTATTCGATCGGCCGCGATACCGCCCAGCATCGCCCAAGCACCGCCCCAAGGACCAAAAGCTGAACCAATGAGGCCGACGAGTACCGGAGTAATCGTCATCTCCTGCCTGAGGAGCGGAATGGCGATTCCCAGTGAAGCAACTGAAAAGCCGTCGAGTAGCGTTCTGCCGCTGGCGAGCAACCAATAGTAGTAGTGCATCGCCGTCATCGGCGTTTCGTCGAGCAGCCCAAAGACCGATGCCTTCGACGAAACGGTATTTTGTTGGACATCGCTCATCAGCGAAGTTTCCGACACGTATGGCGATTGGCGCCTCGATCCAACCTAAACAAAAAACCAGCATTTGTCTGCGCCAGGTCCGTAAGGTGGGACCTCGGCTGGCGCGACAGCCGGAAGGCGCGTAGCCTCAATATTGATCATTGGGAGCAGTGTCGGTCTTGCCATGACGAACGAACACGTTGCCACCGCATCATCCCGACGAAGCCCAGCGACCACGCGCGTCGCCGCTGCGCTCCAACAGGAAAAACTTCGCGCACCGGATTGTCTTCAAACGAAGCAGCGCATCGCCTCGTGCAATACGGCCCCAATACGATCGCCGACCGAACCGAAAGCAAGTGGCACAAGCTTGTAGCATATTTCTGGGGACCGCTGCCGTTTCTGATCGAAGCTGCAGCTATCATCTCGGCACTGCGTCGCGATTGGGCGGATTTTGCAGTCGTTACCGGGCTGCTCATTTACAACGCCGTTGTTGGATTTTGGCAGGACAATAAAGCTGCAAATGCGTTGGCTGCCCTGAAAAAGGATTGGCGTTACGTGCTCGTGTGAGCCGCGACGGAAAATGGGACACGATCAATGCGGCAGATCTGGTGCCCGGAGATGTGGTCGAGATTGCCGGCGGACAGGTCGTGCCCGCGGATGTCGTTCTCATCGACGGCGAATATCTGAGCTGCGATCAAGCGGCACTGACAGGAGAATCGTTGCCCGTCTCCAAAAAGATTGGCGACAAGGCTTATTCCGGAAGCATTGCGAAGCAGGGCTCCATGACGGGAGTCGTTACTGCTACCGGCAGCAATACGTTTTTCGGCCGCACCGCCAAACTTGTCGGATCCGCGGGTGCCGTTTCGCACTCGCAGCGTGCCGTCACCCAAGTCGGCGATTTTCTCCTTCTGCTGGCTTTGGTTCTCGCTGCGATCCTGGTCGGCGTTCAAGGCTACCGTCTCGTTCTCGCCGATGACTGGAGTTGGTCCGAGTTCGGGAGCGTCGCGCAATATGTGCTCGTTCTGCTGATTGCCTCGATCCCGGTGGCGTTGCCGGCGGTGATGTCGGTCACGATGGCGATCGGTGCCTATGCACTCGCTCCAGAAAGCGATCGTTTCCCGGTTGTCCGCAATCGAGGAACTCGCCGGCGTCGACATTCTCTGCAGCGACAAAACCGGCACGCTGACGATGAATCAGCTCACGGTCCAATCCGGCATCCCATTCGGATCGGCCAAGGCCGACGACGTGCTGCGCGATGCCGCTCTCGCTACCCAGAAAAGCAGTCAGGATGCGATCGACGTCGCCATCCTGAAAGCGACTGAGGACGCGTGCCGACCTGCAGGGAATAAAGCAGACCGCTTTCGTTCCCTTCGATCCGGTCAACAAGCGCACGATCGCAACCGTGATGGAGCAGGGAGGGCAGGTTCGCCATTACGCCAAGGGCGCGCCCCAAGCGATCGCGAGCCTGGCGAAGCCGGACCGCGGAATTCTCCAACGCTACATCAGCGACGGTGACCGGTCTTGCCAGAAAGGGCTACCGCGCGTTGGGCGTGGCTCGGTCCGACTGATGGCAAGGCGTGGGAGATCGTCGGTCTTGTTTCTCTGATGGATCCGCCGCAGAGCCGATGCCAAGGCAACGATAGCCGAGGCGAAGACCCTCGGGTTGAACGTCAAAATGGTGACCGGCGATGATGTTGCGATCGGAGACCAGATCGCCGCACAGCTCGGCATTGGCGATCATCTTCTTGTCGCCAGCGACGTATTCGGAGATGGAGCCGCGAAGGTAACAGTCTCCAAACAGCTGCGGTCATCGACGCCGTCGAGCGCGCTGACGGATTTGCGCGAGTCTTTCCAGAGCACAAGTACGAGATCGTCAAGACCCTGCAAAGCCGCGGCCATATCGTCGCGAATGACGGGCGACGGAGTGAATGATGCGCCGGCACTCAAGCAGGCCGATTGCGGTATCGCGGTGAGCGGCGCGACTGATGCCGCCAGAAGCGCGGCGGCGCTGATCCTGACGGCTCCGGGCTTCGTCAACGATCATCAACGCAATTCGCGTTTCCCGCCAGATCTTCGAGCGGATCGAAAGCTACGTCTACTATCGCATCGCCGATGACGCTCGACATCATGGTGCTGGTCGTCGCTTCAGTCGTCTTTTTGAGTTTCAGCCGATCACGGCGATCATGATCGTGGTCCTCGCACTGCTGGACGATATCCCGATCATGACCATTGCCTACGACAACGTGCCGCGGCGGCGCGGCCGGTCCGCTGGGACATGCACCACATTCTTCTTTTTGCGTCGGTTATGGGTCTGCTGTCGGTGGCCGAGACCTTTCGGCCTGTTGCTGATTGGGCCTGCGCTGGCTCACCGACCCGCTTTTGCAGGAGATCATCCCGCTGGACGCACGTCAGTTGCAGACCGTGATGTTTCTGCAGCTCGCGATCGGAGGGCACCTGCTGCTGTTCGTCGTTCGTACCAAGAGTTTCCTCTTCAAGCCGCCTTACCCCAGCGCACGCCTCTTCTGGGCAATCGTTGCAACCCAGATCGCGGCGCTGATAATTTGTTATACCGGGCTGGGCGTTGCGGCTATTCCAGCGGCGGCCATTGCAGGAGTGTGGATCTATTGTCTCGTCTGGATGGTCATTCTTGATATTTTCAAGTTTGGCTATTGGCGTCTCGCCCACATCGAGATCGCTAATGATCGACCGAACGTCATTGATCACGTAGTGAAAGGAAATTTCCGTGAATCTTGCCAAGCGGCTGAAGGTTGAACCCGGCAGCAAGGTCAAGCTCTCCGACATTGATCCTGATTTTCATGGGACGCATGAATCGGAAGACGAGGCCGAAGGCCGAGCTGCAGCACAACCTGGATCGCATCACCGAATTGCAGCGAAAGCTCTACGCCGATCGCCGTCACTGTCTGCTGATTGTCCTCCAGGGGATCGACGGAGCCGGCAAGGATGGGACCTGCTGGCATGTTGTCGGTGCGATGGATCCCCAGGGCGTGAGCGTCGCGGGGTTCAAGCAGCCAACGGCGAGAAGAGCGCGACCACGATTTTCTATGGCGGGTACATCCGCACGCGCCTGGACTCGGTCAGGTGGCCGTCTTTAATCGATCGCACTACGAGGACGTTCTTGGTTGTGAGGGTGCATGATCTTGTCCCCAAGCACGTGTGGAAGCAGCGCTTCGAATTCATCAACAACTGGGAAAGGCTTTTGGTGGAGGAAAAGAACACCACCATTCTCAAGTTCTTCCTTTACATCTCCAAGGACGAGCAACTGTCTCGCTTCAAGGATCGTCTCGACGACCCCACGCGGCAATGGAAGATCAGTGACAGCGACTATTCAGAGCGCAAGCTCTGGGACAAATACATTGACGCGTTCGAGGCGGCGATTTCGAAATGCTCCACCGAAGCATGCGCCATGGTTCATCATTCCCGCCAACCACAAATGGTTCAGGAATTTCGCTGTTTCGCAGATTGTTGCTCGCGCGATGGAGGACATGAATCTCAGCCTGCCAAAGCCGACAGTTGATCTGCAGAAGATTCTGCAAGCTTTACCATCGAAGCCGCCGGGGACGGTCGGAAGGCTAAGAAATCGAAGAAGCGAAGTGATTTTATCTTTGCGCGCTATCCGATGTAGCGCACAGGACCGAACGCCATGAACTTCCTCGCAACCCAGCCTTTGTGGATTTCTGCCCTCATTCTTATCGTCCCGACGACTCTGCTCGCGATGGCCGGCCCGGTCATCGTGCGCCGTTACGTGCGAGCTTCAAGTCAGCTGCGCACCAACAATGAAGTTGCCGGCTTCAAGTTTGCAACGGTTGGTGTTCTCTATGCCGTGCTGCTCGGCCTTTGCCGTTATCGTCGTTTGGGAAAAATTCAACCAGGCCGAAAGCGAAGTGGCCAAGGAGGCCGGCGCAGCGGCAACTGTTTTTCGTCTGACACGGGGATCGATCCCGAACACGGCGGCTGCCATTCGCAAGGCAACGACGGACTACCTGACCTCCGCGATTGCAAGTGACTGGCCGGCGATGGCGAGACGGCAAGCAAAGCCGTGCGACGACTGAGGCACTGAACGAGGTCTACCGCGCGACTCTTAAATTCCACTCATTCGGCACCGACGAAGGGCTTATCCTGGCCGAGATCCTGCGGCAGATCGATCGCATCAGTGAGGCTCGGCGCGAACGCCTTGTGATGGCCGATGGCATCGTGCCCATAATCATTTGGCTGGTGCTTTTCGGCGGCGCCTTTCTGACCGTCGGGTTCACCTTTTCTTCGGCACCGAAAACCTGCGGGCTCAGGTGCTGATGACAGGCGCCTTGTCGGTTCTGATCTTTGCTGGATTGCTGACTGTTGTCGCCATCGATCATCCATTCGCCGGCACGGTGAAAGTCGGACCGGATGCCCTGGCGGCCTGTGGTCAACGATTTTGCTGATGCTCCGCCGAAGCAATAGCCAGCGTGCGATATCACAACGTCCGTGTTACCTTGCTCAGGTAGGGTGGGTTATCCGGATCGAAGCCGCGGCGGGTGCCACGGCCTCGATCGCGCGGTAGGCGGGAACGAGCATCACCATGGGGTCGAAAACCGGATGTCCGTCACCGATCCAGGAAGCGTGCCTGCAGGACCTCCGGCGACAAATATCGTTTCGTTTGCATCGTCGAGGTCTTTGACAAGATCGTCGACGGCGGTCGCAGCCTCATCGTTCTGTCGAAGCAACAATACGGGCGTTGATGGTGTAATCGATAGCGGTGGACCGTGGCGCAATTCGGCTGCGCTGTGTCCGATTGCCGGCACGCGGAGAATTTCGGCGACCTTGAGCGCGATCTCGCGCGACGCAGCCAAGACCGTAGCCCCGTCCGACGACGAACGCTGCCGCGGCGCGCGACGCTATCTGCCCAGACCGACCAGTCGCATTGCGAGAGCGCGACAAACGCATCGGCAAACTGCCGGAGGCCGGCGGCGAGGTCGTCATCGCGCGCGAGCGCCGCCACCAGCTGCGCGCCCGCAATCATCGACAGCAACGACGGTCTTGGTGGCAGCGACGGAGTGTTCGGCTCCCGCGCCGATCGGCAGGACCAGTTCGGACGCAGCGGCTGCCGGGGAGTCCTGCATCGTTGACGATGGCAAGCGTCAGCGCGCCGAACTTGCGCGCCACCTGCGTGGCAGTCGACGAGATCGGGACTGCGTCCGGACTGTGACACAACGACGAACAGTGCATCGCGCATTTCCGGAGGCCGGCTGATAGGCCGTCACGACGGAAGGCGCGGCGGCGGATGCGAGCAGCCAAGCCGCGCCTCGAAAAGATAGCGCAGATAGATACCAGACATGGCCCGAGCTGCCGCGCCCGCAGAACACGACAATGCGCGGCTTGGCCTCGCTCGATCCGTTGCGGCGATCGCCGTGAACGGCATCGGTGCGTGCCAGAAGACGCTCGGCCGCCGCCGGGATTTCGGCGATCTCGCGTGCCATCGCGCTGCCGGTGTGCGGTTCAGCCATCGCCGCCCGTGGATCTCTTTGATGGCGGAGCGCAGATTGCCGCCGTGGCGTTTGCAGCAACTGCGCGGCTTCGTTGCGGTCCAATCCCAAGCCGATCAGCACGGCGCGTCTTCACGTCGCCGTTTGCCTGTTCGAGATAGCGCGCCGCGTCGCGCTTCCGGGCAGCTGAACGATCTTGCGCTGACCATGGCTTCTGCGCGCCGGCGCAGCTTGGCGTTCCGCGCCCGCATGTCCACCATCAGTCCGCGATAGACGCGACCCATCTTCACCATCACGGCGGTCGAGAACAGGTTCAGCACGATCTTCTGGGCGGTGCCTGCTTTCATCCGGGTGGAGCCGGCGATCACCTCGCTGCCGGTGTCGGCCAGAATGCGATGGCGCGCGACATCGAACAGCGGAGCGCCCGGGTTGTTGGCGACGGCGATCGTCACCGCGCCCGCGGCGCTGGACGCCCGCAAGGCGCCGATCGTGAAGGGAGTCGTGCCGCTCGCCGCAACGCCGATGACGACATCGTTGGCGCCGATCTTTGCGTCCGTCATGGCCTTGCGCGCCGGCGGCCTCGTTGTCCTCGGCCTCCTCGGCGCTGCGGACGAGCGCGTCAAGCCCGCCCGCCATGGCAAACACCAGACGATCGGCAGGCCAGTCATAGGTTGGCGGCAGCTCGGCTGCCGTCCTGCACGCCGATGCGCCCGGACGTGCCGGCTCCGGCGTAGACGATCCGTCCGCCGCGCTGCAGCGCGGGTACCGCGTCCTCGACGGCTGCGGCGATCGCGCCAAGCGCGCCGCGAACCGCGCCGGCCGCCGCAAGCTGGCCCTCATACATGCGCCGCGATCATCTCGCTCGCCGACCAGGAATCGAGTTCGACGTAGCGTGGGCTCGATTTGCTCGGTGCGCATGGCCCTGTCTCGGTTATGCTCGTCGCATGCGGCAGGCGCGGACACTTATCCTTCATGGCGGCACGCCGGGCGAGATGCAAGGCGCCATCCACTGCATCGCCCTCGACCGGAACCAGCCGGCGCTGGACATCCGGCGCCAGCCACGGCTGCATCGACGATCGCGAGCCCGCCCAGCAAGGCAATGCGCGGACGCGCCGCATTCGCACAGCCGGCGCACCAGTTCGTCGATCTGCTCGGCGGCATCGCGGACGATCCGCCGCGCGACCGGATCGCCGGCAGTCCGCATGGCGCATGACCAGCGGCGCGAATGTCGCATAGTCCGTGGCCAGTCGCCGTGATCCATCCAGGCAACGGCCTCGAACGGATCGTTGTGAAAGCGCATCATCACATCGCGCGTGAGGCTGGTGCCGACGGCGCGCTCGTCATAGGCGCGCAACGCCATGCGGATCGCGTGCAGCCCGAGATCGGCGCCGCTGCCTTCGTCGGAAATGGGAAAGCCATAGCCGCCGATCCTGACCTCGCGTCCTCCGACAACGGCAAAGCCGACGCTGCCCGTTCCGACGATGACGATGCCGCCATCGCGCGCGCCATGCGCTCCGATGCAGGCGATCGTCGCGTCGTGAGCGTAAATGACGGAGCGGAACGGATGCGGCCGCAGCACGAGCTCTTCGAGCGCGCCTTTGCGGCCGACCCCGGCAAGTCCGACGGCAGCATGCACGGAGCTCAGCGCGTCGGCGTCGAGCCCGGCATCGTCGAGCGCGGCACGGCAGGCCTTTTCGACTTCGGCCAGCGCGCGATCGACGCCGATGCGCAGCGCGGCCGGGCCGGCAATGCCGGTCCCGAGCAGATTTCCTTCCGCGTCCTCGATGCGGGCGCGGCAGCCCGGTGCCGCCACCGTCGACGCCGACGAACAGCGGACCGGCTGGCGAAGCCGCTGTCATCCTGCGACCCGCTGGATGTCGGCGCCGCACTGCACGAGCTTGCGGTCGAGCGACTCATAGCCGCGATCGAGATGATAGATGCGGTGGACGGTCGTTTCGCCTTCGGCGACCAGAGCGGCGAGGACCAGGCTCACCGATGCGCGCAAGTCGGTCGCCATCACTTCAGCGCCATGCAGCTTCTCGACGCCACGCACCAGCGCTGTCGAGCCTTGCAGCGAGATGTTGGCGCCGAGCCGATCCAAGCTCGGGCACATGCATGAATCGGCTCTCGTAAATGGTCTCGCGGATGACCGATGCGCCTGAAGCGATGGTCATCAGCGCCATGAACTGCGCCTGCAGATCCGTGGGAAATCCAGGATAGGGTTCGGTCGCGATGTCGATGCCTTGCAAAGGGCCGGAGCGGACAACCATCAAGCCCGCGGTCGGTCGGCCAGATCTGAGCTCCGGCGCTTTCCAGAACCGCGCCGACCGATCCGAGATGTTCGAGATGGGCGCCGAGAATCTCGAGATGACCGCCGGTGATCGCGGCGGCGATGGCGTAGGTCCCCGCCTCGATGCGGTCGGTGATCAGATCGTGGCGGGCGTTGTGGAGGGCATCCACGCCCTGCACCAGAATCCGATGTGTTCCCGTCGCCCTGGATCGGCGCTCCCATCGCCAGCCAGAGCAGAGCGCGAGATCGCAGACTTCGGGATCGCGCGCCGCGTTCAGGATCTCGGTTTCGCCGCGCGCGAGCGTCGCCGCCATCAGGGCCGTCTCGGTTGCACCGATCGATGGCGACGGACAAGCGCGATGCGGCCGCCGCGCAAGCCGCCGTCTTTGGTTCGCGCATGGATGTAGCCGGACTCCATGTCGACCTCGGCGCCGAGCGCATCCAGGGCCTTGAGATGCAGGTCGATCGGCCGCGCGCCGATCGCGCAGCCTCCCGGCATGGACACGCGCGCAGAACCGAAGCGGGCGAGCAGCGGCGCCAGGACGAGAATGCTGGCACGCATCCGGCGGACCATGTCGTAGGGCGCCTGCGCGTTGCGGGCCCCGGATGCATCCAGCGCCAGCGTCCGGCCGGCGCCGCGTGTGGCGACCACGCCGAACTCCTGCATCAAGGCGAGCATGGTGTCGACGTCGCGTCACTTCGGGGACGTTCGTCAGTTCCAGCCGTTCGGAGCTGAGCAAGCGCCGCGGCAATCTGCGGCAGAGCCGCGTTCTTCGCGCCGCGGACCTGGACCGAGCCTTCAATGCGTCCTGCCGCCGCGAATGACCAACCGGTCCATGCTGTTTCTCTCGTTGATGCTCTGGGTATTCGGCGTCCTTTAACTTAGATTGGATTTGCTGCGCTACCAATCCAGCCTGGACATCGATGAGCCCGGTCCGAAACGATCCTTCAGTCGCCAAAGAGCACGCGATCCTCGCGGACCGTGTCTTTGACGGTCATCGCTGGCATCCCAGAAGCGGCGGTGATGGTCCGGGAAGGCCGCATTGCGCGGATTGGGCCCTTGGGCTGATGATCCCCAAAGACTTGGCCGCAGACGCGGCTCCCAGCAGGCACTTTCTGGCGCCTGGCTTTATCGATCTTGCAGGTCAACGGCGGTGGCGGCGTTCTTCTCAACGATCAGCCGACGGCGGACGGCATGCGCGCCATTGCGCCGCGCGCACCGCCAGTTTGGCACCACTGGCTGTCTTCCGACGCTGATCACCGATACGCGCGAGCAGCGTTCAGGCTGCCATCGCCGCGGCTCGCTCGGTCAGCGGTCGGGACGGTGTCCTCGGGCTGCACCTCGAAGGTCCGTTCATCAGTCCGAAGCGTCCAGGAGTTCATCGATCCGATCGGATCGCGCAACCTGCGCGCCGGGCGACCTTGAGCGAGTTGTGCGAACTCGCTCGCGCCGGCCGGTCGATGGTCACGCTGGCGCCAGAATGCGTTCCGGCTGGCTTCGTCCGCACCGTTGGCTTCGCGTCGGGTGTGCGGAGTCTCGATCGGTCACAGCGAGGCATCCGCGGCCACTGTCATGCAGGCCGTCGCGGATGGTGCGACCGGCGTCACTCATCTCTTCAACGCCAATGCCGCGCCGCTGAGCGCGCGCGCGAACCTGGGATCGTCGGCGCGGCGCTGGCAGAGAACCGGCTGACGGCGGGTCTGATCGTCGATGGAATCCATGTCGATCCCATCTCGGTCCGCGCGGCGTTTGCGGCGAAAGGTTGCGAGCGAATTGCTCTTGGTCACCGACGCCATGCCGACGGTCGGCGCGTCGCTGGACCGTTTCGAGCTTGTCGGGCGAACAATCAGGTTGGTCAATGGACGGCTGACGACGGAAGAGGGAACGCTCGCGGGCGCGCACCTCGATATGGCCATCGGCGGTGCGCAATGCGGTCAGGCTGGCGCAGCTTGCGTTGAGGATGCGCTCCGCGCTGCTTCACTGACACCCGCGCGATTTCTCGGGCTCGACAAGGAGCGTGGAACGTTGGCCGCCTGGTGCTCGCGCTGATCTCGTCGCGCTAAGCGACGGACCTCAACGTCGTGGCGACCTGGGTTGGCGGCAGCAGCGATGTCAAGTTCGGTAGCGAAGAAATGGCTGTCGCTCACTCGACCAGGCCTGCTCGTCGGCCAGCGTCAACGTCGTCCAGATCCTGCGGTGTCGCCGACGCGATCGTCGACCCACTGTCTCGAGTAGCGGCCCACCGTTGATGACGTCGATCGGCAGCTTGCCTCGTTCGTATTCGTATGCGAAATCGCGCCAGAGCGGGTAGTCCGGATACAAACGACGGATCGCCTTGAAGGCGAGCGCCTGGAGACGCCAAGGCTTGAACGTCATGGTGATCGTAGCCGGGGCCTTCGGTGTGGATCTGCACGCCGTGGCAAAGCTGACCGGCGTGCTTGTGAAACGTGGGTTCGAACCAGCACTCGCGCAGACGACAACCTTCGAGCCACTGCGGCGCGAGGGATTTCATTTCCTTCACGACCGCCCGCGCGTCGATATCGGGGGCGCCGAACAGCTCGAGCGGCCGCGTGGTGCCGCGTCCTTCCGAGAGCGTCGTGCCCTCGAGCATCACCGTCCCCGCGTAGGCGCGCGCCATCCACAAATTCGGCGCGTTGGGACTCGGATTGATCCACGCGCGCGCGCCCAGCGGCCAGCCGAACCCCGGCGCGGCATCGGGCTGCCAATCTTGCATCTCGATGACCCGATATTCGACATCGAGCTTGAGCGTTCTCGACGAACCAAAGACCCAGCTCGCCGAGCGTAAGTCCATGGCGCATCGGCAACGATCCGGCGCCGACAAAGCTTTCCCAGCCGGCGCGCAGCGTCAGACCTTCGACCGGGCGACCGACGGGATTGGGCCGGTCCAGCACCCACACGATCTTGCGATGTCGCGATGCCGCTTCGAGGACGTACCGCAGAGTCGTGATGAACGTGTAGATCCGACAACCCAGATCCTGCAGATCGACCAAGCATCACGTCGAACGTACCCATCATCGCATCGGTCGGCTTGCGCACTTCGCCATAGAGGCTGAAGACCGGGATGCCGTGCACCGGATCGTTGATAGTCCGGCGACTCGATCATGTTGTTCTGTTTGTCGCCGCGCAGGCCGTGCTGCGGACCGAAGGCGGCGCTGATCTGCATGTCGCCGCACGCAGCCAGCGCATCCAGCGCGTGCGTCAGGTCTCTCGTGACCGAAGCCGGATGCGCGAGCAATGCCACGCGCTTGCCGTTTGAGTGGCGCGCGCAATGCCGGCTCGGCGATGAGTCGATCGATGCCAAATGTCATGGATCGCACGGCCGGAGAAAGCTCATACGCGAAGCCGTCGCTTGTGATGGAAGTCCGCGCACTTCGGCTGGATGTCGCCAGCGCCCAACATGTCTTGTGGCCGTTCCGTCTCCTCGATCACCGCCGACAGCCCGAGGAGCCGCCATGAAGGCGGCGGATTCGCGCGGCAAAACCGACAGATGATCAAAGCGCCAGGGCAGGCCTGCAAAGTAAGGCCCGTGGGCATCCGACCGGACGTCGAGTTGGCGGCGTGCCGACTTCCGCCGCCACGCACATCCCGTTCCGGTAGTCTGGTAAATCGGTAAACCGCCCACTGTGTCGAAGGTGGCAAAGTTGAATTCGAGGAAATGATATTCCCCGCTGCCTGACGAGGCCCGCACAAATGCCTCGAAGACGGGTGTGTCGCCAGAGTTCGTCCTGCGCCCGTGCAGTTGGTCTGACAGGCTGGCAGATGCGGACTTCGTCCATCTGCTCGGCTCGCCGTATCTATAGGACAGCACTAGGACCGTCAGGGCGGCGGCCGCGTGACCACTACTTCAACGTGCTCTATTGCCAGGAGCTGCGCGATTCCGGATGAAGTCTGAGCAATTGCCGCATACCGGCGTCTCAAAAAGCGCTGGGATCAAGAGATTTTCGCCTTTGATGAGGAACCCGGCTCGGTCATTCAGGAGACTAATCTTGACGCACAATTGCGCTCCGATGGACAATAGCGGCATTGAAATCAATTCGCATTGAGATGTTGGTCCGTGGGGGTTTCGAACACGCGCATCCTTTCATTGGCGCCTGTGCGGTCCTGAGCGCCGTTGCCTTCGCGGTTTCGCCTGGTTCGGCCGGCGAGATTGTTCCGTTCAAGGGCTATTCGGCTGGCACAATCGTGATGCAAAAGACGAACGAACGTCGGCTTTACTATGTGACCTGAGCCGGCGAGGCGATTCGGCTATCCGGTCGGGGTTGGCAATAGGCATGGCCTGGGCAGGGAACGACCGCAATCGACGGCAAATACATCAGCCCGGCGTGTGGAGGCGCCAGAGTCAATCTCGCAAAGGATTACGCCAAATTGCCTCGGTCGTTCCCGGCGGCAGCCCCGCAAATCCGATGGGTGCGGCCGCGACTCACGCTGAGCGGCGGCGGCCAATATGCCATCCACGGCACCAATAGTCCGGGATCGGTCGGCGGGTTCGTCTCGCACGGATGCTTTCGCATGTACAATCAGGATGTTATGGACCTGTACGCGCGCGTCAGCCTGGGCACTGACCGTCGTTGTCCTGCGGTGACCCGGCGCACCCAGCTGGTTGCGTGGCTGTGAATTATTGGGGACCCGCGAGGGAGCATGAAGCCGCGCGTAAATACCTCCATGAGAATTGCGCATCGGCCGCTGTCATATTCGCGCTTACGGCTACACGCCGGCGCCGGCCTATTGGCAATTTATCCAAAGGCCCGCCGGGGGTCGAGGTGAAGCCGTCGCCGCGATACGCCTGGACCCAGAAGCAGTGCGAGGGAGCCCTGAAGAAGGTCGAGGCGACCCTTAAAAAGGCGCTACCCGGATCGCTATCCGCTGGTCGGAAGCTGCGAAGAATTTCGCTGAGATTTCATCCCGAGCCTGTTCTGATCCACCTTATTTATCCGGCGGGAAATCCCGTCTGATTGTTGGGGAGTGTGACTTTTACGCACTAGTCGTTAATCGACGGACCGGGCTAGTGATTTAGATGTTATCGCGCAAAAAATCTGGGGAGCGTTATGAAAAAGTTTCTGAGTCGTTCTATGCTCGGCGGTTCTCGCTTTTGGCCTCGCCGGTTGCTGGGGGAAAGCTCCGGTCGGTAAGGGAAGGCCCCGGTCGTTCAGGACTCTCGTGGCTAAGCTTTAGACGCGGACTATCGTTCGAGGTCGGCATTTTTGCCGACCTATTGCGGCCAGTACGGCCGCAATCCCTAATCGTACGCAAGCTGAGCTTGCGGTTGTTTGGCGCGCCTGAAGCTGCACAACAGTTGCTGGCGGAAAGGCTGATAGTGCGTACTTCTTATCAGTTGCGGCAGTAGCATCCGGGTCTTAGTGGCCGCCAGTTTGGCCGCGGTCCCCTGCGGACTGACGGTCCTTCCCACGGCAGCTCAGGACACGTCGGTCAGCGCCCTTGAGCGCGGGTCAGTCGAGCGCGCCCAAGCCCAGTCAAAGCTCCTACAAGCCGTACTTTCGTCGAGTTCCGTGCGCGGGCTGCGCGCGAGCTACGGCCACATGTATGTCCTCTATGGGCAGCTGAATGGCCGCGGCGAAATCGTAAAGAGTGATATTGCCGGGTTCCACTCTCTGCGGGCGACGCCAACAACTGCGAAAATTGCAGCCTCGTTGGCTGGACGTTGGGGCACATCTTATTTGTGCCATCCGAAACAGGGGCAAGCGACGGCGATCTCGAGGGAAAAATATGTAACGGCGCGTTACCGCGTCATGCTGGACGCCGCTTCCTTCAAGAAGATCTCCGCTCACATCAGGCAGTTGAAAGGCCGAGCGAAACGGGCGTGGAATGCGCTTATCAATAACTGCGTGACCTTCGGCAAATGATATTGCCGGGTTTACGGGCCTGAAGACGCCTGCCGGGTCGAATTTGCTGGAGCACGAAGGATTACGTCGAAAGGCTCGCGTGAGATGAATGGCGGCAAGCCACCAAAGGCGCTCAGGTTTGCGGCGCCGACGTTCATCAGACCTCTCCGGCTTCGGGTCGACACACCGTCCTCGGCGCGCAAGCCGAAAAAGGAACCCGCCGCGAAATTATCGGCGCGAACGGCTGGCACTTCCGACAGCCGCGCGCTGATCACGTCGCTTTCAGTAATCCAACAGTTGTTGAGTTTGGAGAGCGTTCGAGCGCAGCCCTATTTTGCCGACGTTCGGATTGAGCCGCTTCGCCTCGGCTATGTCGGCTGTCCGCTCCGGCCTTGTCGCCGATCCGCTGCTTGTCGATGTCCCGATACAGAAAGAAATCCGCATCGTTTGGATTGAGACGTATGGCCTCCGGTGAAGTCAGCGATCGCGAGGTCGTATTTCTCCTTGTTTTCGTAAGCGAGCGCGCGGTTATAGAAGGCGATGGCCTCGTTTTCTTTCAATTCCGTTCCCGACTGAATAAGTGCCGTGCAGCTCTTTATCTGCGTGTCCCAGTCAATTCCCGGATTTCCTGTGCAGAATTGCCAATGGGATGATCAGTCAGATGCGACAGCGGCGCGCTGCCACAGCCGCAAGGCGCAATGCTTCTTATGAATGCACGCATCAACTTCGACACCGGATTCCCTCTGCGTGACAGCGCAAGCAGCAATAGCCTGCTATCATGGCGCGTTACAGGTGTGCGTTGTTCACGAGTTTCGACTTTGTCTACTCCATTCGGCTGGCGCGAATATTTTTAAACCTTGATAGCGAAACCGTCCTTTCAGGCTGACGCGCCAAACGTTTTTGACCAGTTAAAAATATTCTGCCTGGGCGACGTGAGCCGCAGCTTTCCAATCTTGCTCAGCCGCACATTATTGAAATCGCAAAGTCTCCGAGCGGCCAGCCGGCTATCGTTGGAGCTTGACGACGGTCAGGAAACGGGCCCGACCTCCTCGGCCGTTGTGCAAGAGAGCGCGAGGCCAGCTCTTCTCTTAGGCGATCAGTCCGCCGCAGACCCATTTTTTGATTTCTCGGGCAAACCAATATCGCATCTCAGCGTCGCATTCGGCGGGGGGCGCCCGCGCGGCAGTGAGCCTGCGGGCTCGCACGCAGGCGAAGCGGCATTCCCACCACGACGCAGGACGGCACGCTGATCAGCGTCACTTCGCCCCGTGCTCGACTACCCGCTCAAGCCGGCGCGGGTGCTGCGCGAAGAGGCGCTCCGCGAGCGCTGAAGGCCCGGAAATAGGTCAAAAACGCCCCGAATCCTCGGGCGCCGAGCCTCTCGAAGCCTTCTGGGTACGTTCAGCTATGCTGAACGTACCCATTGCCATCTTGGGCTGTGGCAGGCGCGCGGAATTTTTTGCCCGCAATCGTATCGTCGTTTCTCCGATGTGCCAGTATCGCGTCGGAGAGCGGCGGTCCGACCGACTGGCACCTTGTGAGCTTTGGGAAAGTACGCCAATAGGCGGTGCGGGTATCGTCTTCACTGAAGAAACCGCGGTGGAAGAGCGCGGGCGCAAGACCTACGGACGTGCGGGCATATATTCCGACGAACCACGTCCGTGCCTATCGCAGGATCACGGACTTCATCCGCAGTCAGGGCGCAATACCGGCAATTCAATTGGGCCATGCCGGCCGAAAGGCATCCAGCGATCTGCCCTGGAAAGATTTTCAAGCCGCTGACCGACGGCGATACGGCACGCGGTCTGAAACCGTGGCGCGGAATATCGGCAAGCGCCTGTTCCAGATCCGCGTCCGGGTTCGTTCGCACCGGTTCCTGATGTCGGTGGCTGATATTCGCCAGATGATCGGAAACCTGGCGTTGATGCGGCCCTTGCGCAGCATCGATGCCGGATTCGATATCTGCGAAATTCACGGCGGCGCACGGCTACCTGATTCACCAGCTGCTCAGCCCGCTGGCGAACCGGCGCAACGATGGCTATGGCGGAGATTTGCAAGGCCGCATGCGCTTCGCCCCTCGAAATCGCGGAGGCCGTGAGGGCGGTATGGCCGCAAGACCGACCGGTATTTTCCGATGCTCGGCGACGGACGGCCCGGGCCTTGAATGGACCATTGAGGACAGCGGTCGTCTTGTCGCGCGAACTGATGTGGCCCGTGGCGTCGATGTGATCACGTGTTCGTCCGGCGGCATTGCCGGACCCATCAACACCGCGCTCGTACCGCGCACGCCGGGATATCACGTACCCTACGCGGGTCGCGTGCGCCGCGAAGTCGGAATCAAGACCGTTGCGGTCGGTCTCATTACTGAAGCCGCATCATGCCGAGCAGATCTCTGTGCCGGACAGGCGGATCTGATCGCGCTTGCACGCGCGAGCTTCTCTACAACCCGCATTGGCCCGTTCATGCTGCGAAAGCATTGAGGGATCGACAACTATCTCGATGTCTTCCTGCAGTATCTCTCGTACTGGCTAAACGCGGCGCGAAGAAGTTCGTCGGCTAAGTCTGAGTAGCCACCAACTGACAATCTCGGAGAACGCCATGTGCATGGCGCATGATTGTGGCGGCGCTGCTTGTCGGATTTTCCCAACAGGCCGCGCTCGCGCAATACCCGTCCAAGCCCGTGCGCGTTGTTGTTCCTCATCCGGCCGGGGGGCGCGGTTGATCTTTTGCCCGCGTGCTGACGCAGCAACTTTCGGAACTTTGGGGCCAGTCGGTCGTGGTGGAAATCGTCCGGGCGCCAGTACCGATGATCGGAGCCGAAGCGTGGTCGCGAAGTCGCCGGCTGACGGTTACACGCTGTTGCTGACGGCGGAGCTGACTCTGGTGACGGTGCCGCACCTCTACGAAAAGGTCCCGTACGACTCCGTTGCGGATTTTGCACCGATCACAGCTCTGGTTTCTGCAACCCAGGCTTCGGTCGCTAACCCTTCATCTGCCGGTGACGACCGTCAATGATGTCGTGACGCTCGCCAAAGCGAAACCCGGCGAACTGACTTATGGATCATTCGGCGTCGGCTCTACGGGACACCTCAATATGGAGGTGTTTCAGGCGATGACGGGCACGCGCTTCAACCACATTCCGTACAGCGGCGCGAGACCGGCCATGAATGACGTGGTTGGCGGCCATGTCAGACCTGATGTTTGCAGCGCTCAGCATCGTCAAAGGCAGCGTTCAAGCCGGAAATTTGCGCATGATCGCTGTCGGAAGCGATCGGCGAAGCGGCGAATTTCCCGACGTGCCTACGATTTCCGAGTCAGCGCGTGCCGGGTTTTCGAAGCAAAAATCCTGGTTTGGTCTTGTTGCGCCGGCCGGAAACGCCACCAGAGATCATCAAGAAATCAATCAAGACGTGATCAAGGGTGATTTCGGATCCGGCTTTGCGCAGCAGTATCTTCGTGCCGCGCAGGGCCTAGAGCCGATAACCGGCACGCCTGACGAGTTCGCGGCGTTCATCCGCGCCGAAACGAAGAACTGGGGCAAAGATCGTCAAGGATGCGAATATAAAGACGATCAAGTAGCCTTGCTCGCGTGCGACGCGATCACGATTGCCCGACGTGCCTTCGGCACCGAGGCGCTCGTTTCAGGCGCGATATGTCGACGAGCCATACGCGTCATGCGTGCCGTTGCCGATTTCCTCGACCTCGTCGCGCGCGCTCACGTCGAATTCGATGCGGCGACCATCGACCTTGGTGACCACGGCTTCTGCAGTGACCTGGTGTCCGACAGGAGTCGCGGCGAGGTGACGGATGTTGACCTCGGTGCCGACCGCGCTTTCGCCAGGGTCGAGATAGCCGCGCACAGCATTCAACGCTGCGTTCTCCATCGCGGTTACCATCATCGGCGTGGCGAACACCGGCGGCAGCGCAGCATCCTTGAACTGGTTGGCAAGGTGCGCCGGCGTGACGCGCAGTGTGTAGGATCCCTTGGCTCCGACAGGAATCGGACGCATGGCACTAACTCCCGGTTCGAGGGCACATGATTGATCGCCGGCGCTAGTATGACCAGCAGAATTCCGCACAGTGCGATCGGCAGGAAGCGCCGTTTTGGCGATGCCGGTCAGATCCCAGGCAAGGCCGCTGATCACAGGCACAATCACCGCACAGCTATAGCTGATGGTGAACATTGCAGCAGTCACGCGATGCACGTCATCGGGCTGGCTGAGGAGTGGCTGGAAGGGCCAGCACCAGGATCAGGATCGCGGAAGCGGCAAAGCCCTGCAGCGTCGCGGCCGCCACGACCCACGCGCCGGTGCCGTAACACGATTCCGACCAGTCGCGACAACGCACAGCAGGCCACAAACGATATAGGGCCAGGTCTTGCGCTCCAGATGGCCGGCAAATGCGAGCAGCAAAAACGACGCCGGCAACTGACCGAGTATTGAGTCCGGAGAGCGCAGCGCCGATCCATTCGCTCTGCCCAGTGCTTCTCAAGATAGTCGGGAACGAAAGCGTTGGTGGCAAAATACGTGGCATTGATGGTGCCGAGCATAATGCCGAGCCGCCAGATCGAGCGCATTCCGCCAGTCCGGCCACCAGCGTCGCTGCGGCGCCGTTCGGTCGATTGCCGATGTGCGGCGCGAGCATCAAGACAATCACCGCAATGATTGCGACCGGCACACTCCAGATGACGAAGCCCCACTGCCAGCTACCTCCGGCAATCGGTAAAACCAGCGGAAACATCAACACGACGGGCAGGATCTCGCCGAGCAAGCAGGCCATTCGTATAGACGGCGGTGGCGAACTCCGATGCGGTGCGGCACCCAGGCGCGGACGGCTGGCGGCATCGTCACCTGCATGATCGCAACGCCGGCTCCCATGGCGATGGTCATGGCATAAAGCCACATCACATCCGGTAAGCGCCGCGCAGCGCGCCGCCGATCGCGGTCAGCGCAAGTCCGACCACCAGCGCAGCATTGATGCCGAGTCCGAGCGATCAGCAGCGAACCCGGCACTGCCGCGAGGGCGAACAGCATCAGACGGCAATCCAGTGAGGATGCCGATCGTCGGTTGCGCTCAGGTTCAGTTCGTCATGAATGAGCGGAATGACCGGCGGAACAGCCAAGAATCGTCAGCCGCAGGGCGACGCCTGCGAGCCAGAGCAGCAAAATGCGGTGTCAGAAGACGCCCCTGCGTACGGTCCAGGCGGCTCATGTCTGACGTCGATTTTGCGAATAGCTGAGCGATTTCGCGACGCACCAGATCCGGCAGCGAATCCTTCAACGAATTGAATTTGATCCCGCGAATGTTGAACGCGGCTGCAGCGGCCATGTCGTCATCCTTGTCGCCGATCAGGAAGCTCGCGCCGATATCGATCGGCCATTCGCGGGCAGCCTGTTCCAGCATGCCTGGGGCGGGCTTGCGACAGCGGCAGGATACAGCCAGGACTTGATGCTGCCCTCGGGATGATGCGGACAAAAATAAAATGCATCGATGTGCGCGCCGTGCGCCGCAAGTTCATTCCTGCATATACGCGTGAAACGATTTCACGGCCGCTTCGTCGTGGTAGCCGCGTGCAATACCGGACTGATTGGAAATGATCGAAACGAAGTAGCCAGCCAGATTCAGAAGGACTCACCGCTTCCCGGGCTCCGTCGATCCATTCGAGCTGTTCCGGCTCGATGAACGTAGCCGTGGTCGACATTGAGAACGCCGTCACGATCAAGAAAGGCTGCCGGTCGGCGAGCATCGGGTTTTGCCGGGAATGCTCATAGGAACTTTTGATCACTTATACGGCGCGGGTATCGACAGCGGTGGAAATGGCCACAAAAACTGCAGATTCCATCGCATTAATGACCTCGAACAAGCATCATTTCATATCACTTAATTGGCGTGATAGAAGTTGCGCACAAACCGGTTCGGGGCATTGGATGCATTTACAGCGACGGATTTTGGTGACGGGAGGGCTGGATTTCTCGGCTCGCACCTTTGCGAGCGGCTTCTCGCGGCGGGCGGCGACGTTCTTCTGCGTCGACAATTTTTCACCGGCAGCCGGAAAAATATCGAACATCTTCTCGATCACAAGCATTTCGAATTGACTCGGCACGACGTGACATTTCCTTTGTACGTCGAGGTCGACGAGATCTACAATCTCGCTTGTCCTGCTTCGCCCATTCACTACCAACGCGACCCGGTGCAAACGACCAAGACCAGCGTTCATGGCGCCATCAACATGCTCGGTCTTGCAAAGCGGGTGAAGGCGAAGATTCTTCAGGCGTCGACATCGGAAGTCTACGGCGATCCGAATGTCCATCCGCAGCATGAGGAATATTGGGGCCACGTCAATCCGACCGGACCCCGATCCTGCTACGATGAAGGCAAACGGTGCGCCGAGACGCTTGTTCTTTGACTATTGGCGTCAGCACAATTTGCGTATCAAGGTCGCACGAATATTCAACACCTACGGCCCGCGCATGCATCCGAACGACGGACGCGTGGTTTCGAATTTCATCATTCAGGCTCTGCTCGACCGAGATCTGACGGTTCTACGGAGACGGCACGCAGACGCGGTCGTTCTGCTACGTCGACGATCTCGTCGATGGCCTGATCAAACTCATGGCGACAAAGGATCAAATCACCGGCCCGATAAACATCGGCAACCCGAGCGAATTCTCGATGCTTCGAACTCGCCGGCATGATCATCGAAATGGTCGGTTCGCGTTCGCGCATCGTGCACCGTCCATTGCCCGAAAATGATCCGCGCCAGCGGCGTCCCGATATTTCGCGTGCGCAGGAGGTACTGTCCTGGGCGCCTCGTACAGCCTCTGAGAGAGGGGCTGAGCCGGACGATTTCCTACTTCGAGAAGCTCTTAAGACAGGAAGGGGTGCGGGAAACTTTGACCGCCAATTAGATCCCATGAGCGAGCTTTCGTTCTGCAAAGAACCGATCTCGACCGGATCGCCTCAGAAAATTCGCTGTCCCGGAGCTTCCGTAAATTTGCTAGCTAAGCTATTGGAATTCAGCCCGAAATAATCCGTTTGGATGAGTGACGGAGGCTGGGCTGAGGGCGATTTGCTAGGATCAAGAATTCGGACGACAAGGGGACAAATTGAACACTCGCATCGACCAGAGCGCCGCTGTCCTGTCCGAACACTGACGAAGACGCTCGACGCTAGTGCTATACGCCGCGGCCGCGCTACTTTGCATGATCCGCATTCCGAAACTGACAACGCGCCAGATTTTGATCGTGTTGCACGATCTGTTGGCCACCATGGCGGCGATTGTCGTTACCTTCCTGATGCGTTTCGAAGGCGTCGGCTCTCACTGAACGGCTGTGGGGCCTGGAGCGGTTTCTGCCGTTCTTTCTGCTCTATGCCGCCGTCGTCTATTTCATCCTCGGCTTGCACCGAAACAAGTGGCGTTTCACGTCCATCCCGGATCTCTACAACCTATTTCGCGCGTCGACCGTGCTTGCGATCTCGCTGCTTGCGCTCGACTACGTGCTGGTGGCGCCGAATTTCTACGGAACGTTCTTTTTCGGCAAGGTCACGATCCTGCTGTATTGGTTTCTGCAGATGTTTTTCCTGGGCGGCCTGCGGGTCGTCTACCGTTACTTCCACTATGCGCGAACGCTCCAGCGCGTGAAGGTTCGCGGATGCGACGCCCACACTGGTTCTCGGACGTGCCGCCGATGCGGAGGTGTTGTTGCGCGGCATCGAGAGCGGCGCGGTCAAGAAAATCTGGCCCGTCGGCGTGCTCTCGCCGTCGGCTGCCGATCGCGGACAGTCGATCCGAGGTATTCCCGTTCTCGGCGATATCGATGACCTTGAAGGCGTCGTAGCCGATCTGGAAGCCCGCGGCGACCGGGTGAGGCGCCTCGTCCTGGCACCTTCGGCGCTCGCGCTGGAAGCCCGTCCCGAAGCGATCCTGATCCGCGCGCGCAGGCTCGGCCTGAGCATGAGCCAGATTGCCGTCACTCGATACCGGCGGATCGGCCGTGCAGCTGGTCGCCGGTTGCCGTTGAGGATCTTCTGTTGCGGCCCAGCGTCAAGATCGATTACCGCCGGCTTGAAGATTTTGTCAGTGGCAGAGCGATCGTCGTAACCGGCGGTGGCGGTTCGATCGGTGTCGGAAATCTGCGACCGCATCGTGACGTTTGGCGCCGCCCGGCTGCTGGTGATCGAGCATTCCGAGCCGGCGCTGCACGCCGTCATGGAAACGCTCAAGGGCAAGCAAAGCGAAGCGGAAATCGTCGGCCGCATCGCCGATATTCGCGATCGGCAGCGCATCATGAGCCTCGTTGGCGCAGTTCAAGCCGGACATCGTGTTTCATGCCGCTGCGCTCAAGCACGTGCCGATGCTTGAGCAGGACTGGGATGAAGGCATCAAGACCAATGTTTTCGGGTCGATCAACGTTGCCGACGCGGCGTCGGCGGCCGGCGCGACCGCCATGGTGATGATTTCGACCGACAAGGCGATCGAGCCGGTATCGGTGCTGGGCGCCACCAAGCGTCTGGCGGAAATGTACTGCCAGGCTCTCGATGATGAATTCTGCGCGCCGTGCCGTCGCGGGCCAGCAGCCGATGCGGCTGATCTCGGTGCGGTTTGGAAACGTGCTCGCCTCGAACGGCTCAGTGGTTCCCAAGTTCAAGGCGCAGATTGAAGCCGGTGGGCCGGTGACCGTCACGCATCCCGACATGGTGCGATATTTCATGACCATTCGCGAGGCGTGCGACCTGGTCGTCACGGCGGCGACGCACGCCATCGGAAATCGCAGCCGGCGACGTCTCGGTCTATGTTCTCAACATGGGTCAGCCGGTCAAAATCGTCGATCTTGCCGAACGCATTATCCGGCTCTCCGGACTTGGAGCCCGGCCGGGATATCCAGATTTCCTACACCGGTATCCGTCCGGGCGAGCGCTTGAACGAAATTCTGTTCGCGCGCGGGAAGAGACCGTCCGACATCGGAATCCCCGGCATCGTCGCCGCAAAGCCGGTGCGGCCGCCGCTCGATGCGATACGAGCCTGGGTCGCGACCCTGGAGCAGGGCGTTGCCCGCGGCGAGCGTGCGGCGATCTACAATGTCCTGCGCGATGCGGTGCCGGAATTTCGCGGCGAAGCGGCGTGAGGAAAAGCGACTGTGGACCTGAGCGCATTCTTCAAAGCGGAGTTCGCGGAACATCACGATGTTGCCCGGCGCACCGGAGGCAGCGTTGGCAGATGCCTTCGCAGGTCTTGTGCGCGCGTGCGCGAAATCGATCCGGGGCGGCGGCAAGTTGATGTTCTTCGGAAACGGAGGAAGCGCCGCCGATGCCCAGCATCTCGCGACCGAACTGACGATCCGCTACAAGCGCAACCGTGTCGCGATCGCGGCGCTTGCCCTGACCACCGACACGTCCGCGCTCACGGCGGCGGGAAACGATCTCGGCTTCGAGCAGATATTTGCGCGCCAGATCGAAGCCTTGGGCAAGCCGGGCGACGTTGTCGTCGCGCATCTCGACGTCCGGCAAAAGTCCGAATGTGATTGCCGCGCTCAAGCAGGCCCGGTCCATGGGGACTCGTCACCGCTGGCGTTCGGCGGGAAGGGCGGGGGCGACATGGCGCCACTTGCCGATCACCTGCTTGGCGGTGCCTTCCGCCACGGTCGCCCGCATCCAGGAAATGCACATTCCTGCTGGGTCAGATGCTGTGTGGCGCCCTGGAAGTCGAGCTCGGCCTCGCTGGCGAATAGCCTGCAAGCCCTGAAAAGACACGATTATGCAGCCTTTACCTGTATTTCACTCAGTGAAAATCGGCTTCTTAATCCTGAAAGTCTCTTGACTCGGTCCGCGGCTGGCGATTTCCCTTAGCGGCAGGGAGAAACAACAATGGAAGCAACCGTTCTGCCCGGACCGGGCGCCAAAGCTCGTCCACAGCGACCGCATGCCCAGGGCGACCGCCACAACATCCAATCGGTCGATCGCGCTCTGTACCTGCTGGAAACCATCGCCGAAGCCGGCGGCGAGGCGACGCTGACCGAGCTCGCCACGCGCACCAGACCTCAACATCTCCACCTGTCATCATCTGCTGGCGACGCTCATCCAGCGTGGCTTCGCCGCGAAGGTGCCAGGTCGCAGACTCTATGCGCTCGGCGCCGCGCATTCTCTACCTCGGCCACACCTGCCTGCAGGTCGATCTGCCGCGCCGCGCGCAACGCTATCTGGAAGCGATCAACCAGGCGACCGGAGAGACCGTGCATCTTGCAGCTCTGCAAGGTGATGCCGTGATAACGCTTGCTGTGCGCGAAGCGCGCCACGCCGTGCGGGTCGACACCGGCAAGAATCGGAAAGATGGAAGCGCCGCACGCAACGTCGGTCGGCAAAGCCATACTGGCCTGGCTGCCGGAAGATGAAATGCGGCGCATTCTCGTCGCACGGCATGAAGCGCTTCACCGACAAGACGATCACCGAATTTCCCGCGCTGATCGAATCGCTGCGCATTCGTCCGCCGCAACGGCTATGCGCATCGATCGCGAGGAATTTCTGCCAGGCGTGATTTGCGTCGGCGCAGCGATTCGCGATCAGGCCGGAACGGTCATCGGCGCCATCAGCGCTTCGACACCGGCGATGCGCGCCAGTGACGAGCACATTGCGCTGATGCGCGACGAGATCGTGGCTGCGACCCGCGGCGCTCTCCGCCGAATTCGGTGATCCAGGTCGCACAATCAACGTCAACAGGCCGTCGCAAATTGATCGATCGGCTACTACGAATCTTTCGGGAGGAATCATGTACGCACCCGCCGGCGTGAAAACCAATCACAACGAATTTCCGATTCCGGACACGCCAACGGGCCTGGGTGCTCGGCGAGCCTGGTCAGCTTGGCATTACGACCAAGCCGATCCCGGTGCCGAAGAAGGCGGAAGTGCTGGTGCGCATCGACGCGGTGGCGATCTGCGCCACCGATCTCGAAATCATCTATCACGGTCCGCCGGCGTCGATTCAGGGCGGACTGCCGTTCAACAAAAACTTCACGCCCGGTCATGAATACATGGGCACGGTCGTGGCGCTCGGGCCCGGCGTCGACGAATACAAGATCGGCCAGCGCGTGGCGGTCGAGATTCACGCCGGCTGCGGGCAGTGCAAACGCTGCCGCGAGGGCATGTACACCTCCTGCCACAACTACGGTCTCAACTACGGCGACGTCGACAAGGGCCACCGCGCCAACGGATTCACCACCGACGGCGGGTTCTGCGAATACCAGGTCAACAACATCAACACCCTGGTGGCGCTTGCAGGATGAGATGATCGGACGAGGAGGGCACTCTCGTCGTCACCGCCGGCACCGCGATGTATGCGCTGACCGAACTCGGCGGGCTGGTTGCCGGCGAAAGCGTCTGCGTCACCGGTCCCGGGCCCGATCGGCCTGATGGCCGTTGCGGTGGCGAAGGCGTTGGGCGCTCAGCCGGTCATCCTCACCGGCACACGCGACAACCGCCTCAAGATCGGCCTCGAACTCGGTGCCGATGCCGTCGTCAATATCCGCAAGGACGCCTGATGTCGTTGCCGCCGTGAAGAAGCTCAATGGCGGCAAGGGCGTCGACTATGTGGTCGAATGCTCGGCGGCGACGAGCGCCGTCAACGACGCCGTGCGCATGGTCAATCGTGGCGGGCGCGTCTGCCTTGCCGCCTTCGCGCATGAGGAAGTGCCGGTCGATGTCGCGCATATCGTGCGCAACAACATCTACGTCTACGGCATCCGCGGCGAAGGCAAGAGCGCGACGCATCGCGCCGAGGCCTTCATGCAGCAGAAGCGTTTCGACGCCACCAAGATTCACACCCACACGTTTCCGCTCGACGACCTTCCGACGGCGATCCGCTACGCCAAGGATCGGGTCGAAGACGCCATCAAGGTCGTGGTGAAGGCAAAGATGGACGCCGCCCACAAGGAAGCGGCCGAGTGACGCTTCATCCCTTCCGAACGAGGAAGGGAAGCCGGAGAGCGCGATGCTGACCTGCGATGAATACATCACGCCGGCCTCGCTCGACGAGGCGTTTGATGCGATGGCCGCGCAATCGCGGCCGCTATCGCATCGTCGCCGGCGCGACCGACACGCTGCCTTGGGCGCGCGAAGGCGCGCCGGCGACGTGCACATTCCGGTGCTGATCGACGTCGCAAAAATCCGCGAATTGCTGTGAAATTTCCGTCGGCGACAAGCGCGTGCGGCTCGGCGCCGCACACGCCGATCCAGCGTTTTCTCGATGACCACAGAACCTTGCCCGCGTCGTTGCCCGCGATGCCGCGCTGCGCCGTGTGGTTCGCCGATGACCAGATCCGGGCGCAGGCAACGATCGGCGGAAATATCGTGAATGCCTCGCCGGCCGCGGATGCGACGCCTTGCCTGATCGCGCACGACGCCGAGGTCGAACTCGCAAAAAGTCTGGCGGCAAGATCGCGCGGCGGCGCATGAAGCTCGATCAGTTCGTCACTGGGCCGAACCGCACCGCGCTCGACGGATGGCGAATTGCTGATCGCCATCGAATGCGACGCGCTTGCCGGGCTACGGCGGCAGTTTCGAGAAAGTCGGCCATCGCCGCTCGCTGGTGATCTCGCTGGTGTGTCTTGCCACGCTTGATCAAGCTCGATCCAGCAGGACGGCAGCAAGATCGAGGATGTCGCGGCTGTCGATTGCCGGCATCGGGCCGAAGCCGCTGCGTCTCGAACGAGGTTGAGAATTTTCTGCGTGCGTAGGCCCGTCAGCGCGGAGCGCCTGGATGCAGGCCGCCGACATGCCGGTGTCGCTTGTCGCCTCGCGCACGCGCCAGGAGTACCGCCGCGAGGTCGTGCGCGGTTTCATGCTGCGCGGCCTGATCAATGCGGCCCGTGCGCGCCGGCGCCGACCAGGCGCGCTCGCACCCGAGCTGGAGGCGGCCTATGCCTGACCTTCAGTTCAAGGCCACGATCAACGGCCGCAAGATTTCGCGCAACGCGAAGCCGCATCAGCGCCTGCTCGACTTCATCCGCGACGATCTCAATCTCGACGGGCAACAAGGAAGGCTGCGGCGCGGGTGAATGCGGCACCTTGCTCGGTGTTCGTCGAACGGCGTCACTGATGAAATCTTGCCTGCTGCCGGTCGCCAAGGCGCAGGGCGACGACAATTGAAACTGTCGAGGCGCTAGCGAAAACCGGCGAACTCAGCGTCCTGCAGAAGGCCTTTCACAAGACGGGCGCCAGCCAGTGCGGCTACTGCATTCCCGGCATGGTGATGGCGGCGACCGCAGCGCTGCGTACCAATCCATTCGCCGACCGTGAGGAAATCAAGGAGCGGCTGGGCGGCAATATCTGCCGCTGCACCGGCTATCAGAAGATTTTCGACGCGGTCGAGCTGGCGCGCGACGTGCAGAACGGCACGCCTGCCGGCGGACGCGCTGTTCGAAGACGAAGCCGAAGGCGGCGACTTCATCGGCAAGAACGTGCGCGCGCATCGATACGCCGAGCAAGGTCTCGGGCCGGCTCAAATATGCCGGCGACATGACAATGCCCGGCATGCTGCACGTACAGGTGCTGCGGCTCGCCGCACGCGCACGCGCGCATCGTGTCGATCGACACCTCGGCCGCGGAGGCGATGGAGGGCGTCGAAGGCGTCATCACCTGAGCGCGGACGTGCCGGGTGAGGACGGCGTTCGGCGTCTTCGTCAACGACCAGCCGGTCATGGCGCGCGGCAAGGTGCGCTATGTCGGCGAGGCGGTTGCGGCGGTCGCCGCCGAAGATCGCGCTCATCGCCAAACGCGCGCTGTCTGCCATCAAGGTCGAATACGAGCCACTGCCGGCCGTCTTCGATCCGGACGAAGCCACTGCGTGCCGGGCGCGCCGGTGCTGCACGACTACGCGCCTGACAATCGTCACCAAACACATTCCGATCCGCGTCGGCGATGTCGAGAAGGGCTTCGCCGAAAGCGACCTGGTGGTCGAGGAAACCTACTACGACGCAGCCGATCGAGCACGCCTATCTCGAGCCGGAAGCAGGCCTCGCCTATGTCGACCACGACGGCGTGGTGACGATCGTATCGCCCGACCAGAACATCACGCATCATCGCCACATGCTGGCGCGCATCATCGCCAAGCCGATCAGCAGAGTGCGCTTCATCATGAGTCCGGTCGGCGGCGGCTTCGGCGGCAAGGAAGACATGATCTACCAGGGCATGCTGGCCCTGCTCGCGATGAAGACGCATGCGCCCGGTGCGGCTGGTGTTCACGCGCGAGGAATCGATTATTTCCACGGCCAAGCGCCATCCCTCGCGCACCGTGCTGCGCATGGGCTTGATGCGCGATGGCCGTATCCGCGCCCTGCAAATGAAGATGATCTGCGACGGCGGCGCTTACGGCCTGTCGACCGAAGGCGTCATGCGCAAGGCGGCAATTCTGGCGGCCGGGCCCTATGCCATCCCCAACGTCAGAGTCGATACCTACTGGCATCTACACCAACAACACGCCATCCGGGCGCTTTCCGCTCCTTCGGTGCCTTGCAGACCGCGTTTGCGACCGAATCTCATCTCGATATCTGCGCCGAGCGGCTCGGACCTCGATCCGTTCGAGATCCGGCGCATCAATGCGATGCGCGACGGCGCGCTGACTCACACCAAAGCCAAGCTTGGCTCAGTCAGCCTGATGCGCGCGCTCGATGCGCTGGAGAAGGCCTCCGGTTGGGAAGCCGGCGCGCCGACGTCACGTGGCGACACGCGCGACGCGATCTCGACCGCGACGATATCCGGCCGCCATGTGCGCTCGGTGCGCGCTTTGCGGCGGCGCGAAAAACAGGAAGCGGCGGAGTAGGCGATGGCCCGCAAACGCGGACGAGGCATGGCGGCCTGCTGGTACGGCATCGCGCGTACCGCGGTGATCGATCGCGCCGCCGCCTGGGCCGAGATCGACGACGGCGGCAGCGCGAAGGTCGTCACCGGCGTGACCGAAATCGGCGAAGGCATCCTCACCGTGCTTGCGCAGATCGCCGCGCACGAGATGGGCGTGAAGCCCGAGCACGTCGTGATTGGCGACAATGACACCGCGCGCGCGCCGGAAGCCTCGCATGCCGGCGCCAGCCGCCAGACCTATATGATCGGCAACGCGGTTGCGCTCGCCTCGCGTGAAGCGCGCAAGCGGCTGGTCGAGGTGATGGCCGATGTTTGGGACGTGGAGGCCGAAACGATCCGCACCGGCAACGGAGAGATTTGGGCCGAGAACACCAATCATCGCATCACAATGGGCGAGGCCGTGCACACGTGCAAAAGCCGCGGCGTTGTGCCGGTCGGCTCGGCGAGCTTCGGCACGGATACGACCGGCCTCGATCCGGTCGACGGTTCGGGCCGGCCCTGGCAGGCTTACGTGTTCGGCGCTCAGGTCGCCGAGGTTGAGGTCGATACCGATCACTGGCGAGGTGCAGGTGCTCGGCATCTGGGCGGCGCACGATGTCGGCCGCGCCGTCAATCCCGCAGGGCGTGGAAGGCCAGATCGAAGGCGGCATCGTGCAGGCGCTGGGGCAGGGACTGATGGAGGACTACAAGCTCGACAACGGGCGGACCAGCACGTCGGGCTTTGCCAAATACATTCTGCCGACCGCGCTCGACGTGCCGCGGGTCAATTCGATCATCATCGAGGACCCCGATCCGATCGGCCCGCTCGGGGTCAAAGGCGTCGGAGAGCCGGCGATGGTGCCGACCATTCCGGCGATCATGAATGCAATCTACGACGCGGTCGGCGTCCGCATTACGACGCTTGCCGGCAACGCCGGAAAAAGTGCTGATGGCGATCCGCGAGAAGGAGCGCCGCGACGCCATGCAGGCAGCGGAGTAAAGTTTGATCTTGTCGGGGACGAAGTTCGAAGCGCAACAAAGTGAATAAAGCAGAGTGGAGGATGTAATGAAATACTGCGGTTAGAGTCGCTGTGCGCGCTCGCCGCGCTCGCCATTGCCGGCGCGGCGCACGCGCAGAACTATCCGAGCTCGTGACATCAAGATGATTGTGCCGTTCCCGGCCGGCGGGCCCAGCGACATTGTCGCGCGCATTGCGGCCGACGGCATGAGCACGACATCTTGGCCAGCAATATCGTGATCGAGAACGTCGGCGGCGCCGGCGGCACGCTCGGCGCGACGCGTGCGTCGGAGGCGACGCCGGACGGCTACACGCATGCTGGCGGCCAGCATGGGCACGCATCATCGCCGCGCCGTCCTTCTATCCGAACCTGAAATACGATCTCGACCAAGGATTTCGAGCCGATCGGCATGACGTGCCAATGCGCCGGCCGCGATCGCGATCAAGAAAGACATCCCGGCGAAGAACGTGAAAGAGTTCGTCGCGTGGGCGAAGCAGAAGGGCCGACGACGTGAAGCGGGCGCTTCGGCGGCGTCGGCGGCACCTCGCACATGGCCTGCCTGCTGTTCAACCAGAGTCTTCGGCCTCAAGCCGACGCTGGTCGCCTATCGCGGCACCGGCCCGGCCGTGAACGATCTCATCGGCGGACATGTCGACTATCTGCCTGCGAGCAGGTCGTCAGTCATGGTCGGCAGCCGATCCAGGGCGGCAAGGTCCAGCGGCATCGTGCGTGTCCGGTCGACGAGCGCCTTGCGGCACATTCCGGACGTCCCGGCCGCCAAGGAAGCCGGCGTGGCCAGACTATCCAGCTCAACATCTGGAGCGCGGTCTATGCGCCCACGCGGCACGCCGAAGGAAATCGTCGACAAAGCTCGCGGACGCGCTCGACAAGACGTTGGACGAGCCGGCGACGGCGGAGAAGCTCGCAAGCTTGGCGGCACCGTGCCTCCGAAGTCGGAGCGTGGCCCGGAATATCTCCGCAAGACAGTTGCGTCCGATATTCCGCGCTGGGCGCCGATCCTGAAAGCAGCCGCTGAAACCACCAAGGCGAACTGACGCTCCGATGCTCGACCCAAGAAAGCAGATTCGTCACTGGAGACGCGCGGCGCGTGCTCGCGCGATCGCCAAGGCCGGCGGCGTCGAGCAGGCGCTTGAGCAAGGCCTGCCGAAGCTGGCTGAGATGCACGCTGTCGGAAGCGCTGGTGCTGGGCCTGCTCAGGCAGGGCGTGCGCAAATACTTCGCCATCTTTGGGCACGGATCGACCGATCTCGGCAATGTCCTGCGCGTCTACGAGGAAGAGGGCGCGACCCGCACCATCAATTGCCGCAACGAAGTGGAAATGGCGCATGCCGCCACGGCATTGCGCTGGCAATATGGCGAGCTGTCGGCGGTTGTGACATCGATCGGGCCCGGCGCCATGCAGGCCTTCGCCGGTTCGCTCGCTGCGGCCTCGAATGGCGTCGGCGTCTATCACATCTACGGCGACGAAACGACCTTCGGCGAAGGCTACAACATGCAGCAGGTGCCGAAGGAGGAGCAGGGCACTGTTCGGCCGCATGACGGCGGTCATGGGCCAGTCTTATGTGCTGCACACGCCGGAAGGTTTGCGCGACGCGTTGCGCCGCGGCGCCCTTATGCGTGAATCATCCTTATCGTGCCGGGCCGTTCTATCTGCTGCTGCCGCTCAACACCCAGCCGGCGAAAGTCACGCGTCAATCTCGCCGCGTTGCCGGCGCGGCCCGAACTGCCGAAGCTCGCGCCGGCCGACGATACGGCGATCGACGCAGGCGGCTGCGATGATCGCCGAGGCCGCGAAGGTCGCGATCAAGGCCGGCGGCGGTACGCGCGGCCACGATCGCGGCGATCAGGCAGCTTGCAGAGGCCGCCGGAGCTGCGGTGATGCTTTCGCCCGGCTCGACCGGAGTACTGCCGGACGCGCATGCGCAGAACATGCATGTCGGCGGCTCGAAGGGCTCGATCAGCGGCAACTATGCCATGGCGGAGGCCGAGCTTGCTGATCGTCATCGGCTCGCGCGCGGTCTGCCAGGCCGACTGCTCCGGCATCGGCTACAAGAACGCGCAGGCCGTGATCAACATCAACGGCGATCTGGCCGACGCACTTCACTACAACAAGACGCTCGCGCTGGTCGGCGATATTTCGGCGCGTCGCCGACCGCCTTGCAGCGAAGCTCGAAGCGTCGGTGCAAGGCTAGGCAACAAGCGGCCGTGGCTCAAGATCCTGCGCCGAGAAAAAGGCGGAATGGGCCGGTTTCAAGCGCAAGCGCTTTGAATGCCCACCGCTGCGCGACGACGTTTGGCAGAAGCCGGTCCTGACGCAGCCGGCCGCCATCAAGATCGTCGCCGATTTCGCCAAAGAGATCGACGCCGCCAAATTCTTCGACGCCGGCGATGTGCAGGCGAACGGCTTCCAGATTGTCGAAGACGATCGGACCGGCGATACGTTTACCGAAGCCGGCGCCTCATATATGGGCTTCGCGCGCCAGCGCCTTGCTCGGCATCGGCTGTTGGCGGACAAAGCCGCGCTACGGGATTGCCTTTCTGCGGCGACGGCTCTTTCATGATGAACCCGCAAATTCTGATCGACGCCGTCGAACATGGCGTGCGCGGAATGATCGTGATCTTCGATAACCGCCGGATGGCGGCGATCACCGGTCTGCAGCTTGCGCAGTACAAAACCGAATTCCGCACCAACGACCACGTCGCGGTCGACTACCAGAGGCTCGCTGCGTGCGGTGTCGGGCGTCATGGCAGTCTCCGGCGGAGACAGCGTCTGATTCCCTGCGCGCCGCGTTGAAGACCGCTCACGATCATGACGGCCTTTCGGTCGTTCATGTGCCTGTCTATTGCGGGCCCGGACGAACTCGGCGGCCTCGGCGCCTGGGGCGAATGGAATGTCGGCAACTGGTGCGAGGACGTGCAGTGCAGCCTGGATCAAGCAGGACCTCTAGCGGAACCGGGTTCAGGAACGATCTCCAGGCCTTGGGAGTTCTTGTTGCGACACTAATTCGCTTCGGCAGGCAGAGGAGACTGAAATGACCGATTCATGGGCAGAATCCAGGCATTCGCGGAACAACCATCGCGATAAGCACGGTGCGCGAGGATCGAGACGCGAGCGCGAGCGAGCAAGCGCCACGAAGACGAGGTGGCGACGAGTTCCGATCGACAGTTTTCCTGCCAGCGACCCACCCAGGTTTTACCGGGGTCACCAGCGCGGCGGACGATCGAAAGAAAGAAGAAAAAGTAACGTCCGAGCTGGTCATGCTGAAATTTCATATTCAGCAGTCGCTCCGCGTTGCCTGCAGAAGATCTTCGTGTTGCTCGGCGACCGGCAGGTCCGAGCGCCTTCCGACTGGTCTTGATGGTCGGCGCTATCGGGCCGAGCGGGGCATCGGTGGCAAAAACCACGTGCTCCGCGCCGAAAAACTCATAGCCGCAACGCGTGGCCGGCACGCCGCCGCCGAACATGGCGGTGTCGGCGTAGAAATCGTGCAGGTAGTCCATATGCGGCCGCTTCAGTGACGGCAGGATTTTTGAATAGTCCTCGTCCGACGTGCGCTGTCCAAGCACCTTTGAGCCCCGGGCCAACGCGGCCGTCGTAGTAGGGAATCATCCCGCCGAGATGGTGCGTGATGATCTTCAGCTTTGGATAGCGATCGAGAAGTCCCGAGAAGACCATTCGCACATCATGGCCACTGAGGTCTCATAGGGCCAGTGGAAACACCACCACATCTCAAAGCGCGATTTTTTTCTCGGCGGGGTAGTCGGGCATCGCCGCCGTGCCGACGGGGTGCAGCCAGATTGGCAGGTCGAGTTCCGCCATGGTTGCGAAGATCGGTTCGAACTGCGGATCGTCCAGCGGGCTTCCCGCAACGTTGGTATAGAGCAGCACGCCGCGCGCCCCGAGATCCCTGATCGCGCGGCGCGCTTCCGCGACCGAGCCTTCGACGTCGGTCATGACACAGTGCAGCCGCAAAGGCCGGAAAGCGTTGAGGATATTTGCGGCACAGTTCGCCCATCGCATCGTTCGCGATCCCGTGCGGATTCAGGCCAACGCCCGGCGTACGGCAATGTCTTCGATCGCCGGGTTTGGCAGCGAAATGATCTGCCGGTACTCGCCGAACTCGTCCATTTCCCTGAAGCGCGCGTCCAGGTCGAACAGCTTGGTAACGCCACGCAACCGTTTTCCGATGTTCTCCAGATTCTGGCGCAACCCTGGTCATCTCCTGGAAGTAACGATCGGGAAAATGTGGCAATAGATGTCGATGATCGGGCTCATTGATTTTCCTTCCGCTTCTTTTTCAAGCACCAGGTGCCGTTGCAGTGGCAGGCCTGCCAGCCGAGGCGCTCCGCGATCATCCCCCAGAGTCCCCTTCGGGTGCCCACAGCATCGACAACGATGGCGACTGCGCCCATCATCAGCAAGTACAGGCTGCCGAGATCGGCCAGCGTCTGGCGAAGCAGGAAGAAGACGATGGTGCCGACGATCGGTCCTTCTATCCGCCCGATGCCGCCGATGACGGTGATGAAGATGACGAAGGCGGTCCAGTCGTTCACGCTGAATGCGGTGTCGGGAGAGATATGCGCAGCTTCTGGCAGGAAGATGAGCGCGCCGATCATCGCGCGTGCCGAAGGCGGTGCAGCACATAGACGATGAAGCTTGATCCGGCCACACGTCGATCGCCGTTGCTCTGCGCCGCCAGCTCGTTGTCGCGGATGGCCGTGAGCGCGAGGCCGTGACGCGAGCGCAGCAGTAGCGACGATCGCGCCGAGCACGATGACGGTCAGCGCCAGCGCCAGCCAGTAGATCTCGAATTCGCGCATCTGCCGGCTCGGCGCCATGGCGACAACAACAGCTGCAGGCAGGCTGATGCCGGAGCCGCCGCCGAGCACAGAGACTTGCGAAGCGAGCAGCCGGAACACCTCGGCGACGACCCAGGTGCCGATCGCGAAAGTAGGCCCGCGCAGACGGAAAGATCAGCGCCAGCCACCGGAATCGCGACCAGGGCGCCGATCGGGCCGGCGATCAGGATCGCCAGCGATCGGATGCACGCCAAGCAACATCGCGAGCGCGAACAGTACATAGCCGCCGAGACCGACAAAGGCCTGCTGACCGACCGAGACCAAGCCGGCGTAGCCGGCGAGCAGGTTCCAGCCAGGCTCGCGAGCGCGATGAACGTGAAGATCTCCGCGAGCAGGCGCAGCATCCTGCCGGTCGCCCCAGCTAGGGCGCGACACGCCAAAACGACGAGCGCTACGGCGACGAGCGCGACGCCGATGCGACTCGACGGCGTGGCGTGCTCGACGCGGCTCATCCCGACACCTTCGGAAGAGGCCCTGCGGTCGCACGGCCAGGATGGCGAGAAACACGATGTGACCGGCCAGCAGCTGCCAGCCGGGATCAATCCTGCGCGCCGATCGCCTGCGCGACGCCGAGGATGATGCCGCCGGCGAGCGTGCCCCACATGCTGCCGAGCCCGCCGATGATCACCGCCTCGAAGCCGAAAGATCAGCCGCGCCGGTCCGATGGCGGGATCGAAATTGGCGCGTACCGCGAGGAACACGCCGGCGATGGCGACCACCGCCGAGCGACAGCGCCATCGCCAGCGCGAAGACGTGGCGATTGTCGAGGCCCCATCAGCTGCGCCACGGCCGGATCGTCGGAGGTGGCGCGGAAGGCGCGGCCGAGCGCGGTGCGATAGAACAGCGATCTGCAAGCCGGCGATCACGGCCACGGCGAGCGACGAACTGGATGCAGCGGCAGGACGCCGATCGCGACGCCCTGCGCCGAGCTGGAAGCTTGCGACCTCGATCGCGCCGGCCTGCAGCCGGCGGCTGTCGGCGGTGAACAGCTCCAGCAGCGCCGTTCTGGATGATGATCGAGAGGCCGAAGGTCACCAGTAGCGGCGGCAGCAGATCGTCGCCGAGGGTGCGGTTGAGCAGTCCGCGCTGCAGCGCATAGCCGATCGAGCGCCATCAGCCGGCACGACGAGCAGCGAGCGCGGTCGAGCGGATCGATGCCGAGCGTCTGCGTCGACCATCAGCGACAGGTAGGCCGCGAGCACGATGAGGTCGCCATGCGCGATGTTGACCAGCCGCATCACGCCGAAGATGAGCGACAGGCCGGCGGCGAACATGGCGTAGAGGCCGCCGATCAGCACGCCTTGCAGGATGATGTTGAGCCAGTGCATCCGCCGCTCACATCCCGAAATAGGCGGCTGAGATCGTCTCGCGCGTGAGCTCGCGCGCCGGTCCCTGCGAGCGCGACGCGGCCTTCCTGCAGGCAGTAGACGCGACTTGGCGGCGGCGCAGCGCCTGCGCGATGTCCTGCTCGACAATGATCAACGACAGCCCTTCCGCGACGATCTGCGGCAGGCGCGCGTAGATGTCGCGCACGACGATCGGCGCGAGGCCGAGGCTGATCTCGTCGCACAGAGAGCAGCTGCGGGTTGGCCATCAGCGCTCGGCCGATCGCCGACCATCTGCTGCTGGCCGCCGGACAGCGACGGTGCCGGAAGGTGGCGCCGCTCGGCGCAGCACCGGGAACAGCTCGTAGACGCGCGCGAGCGTCCAGGGGCCGGGCCGACGCGAGCTGGCCGCCGATCAACAGGTTCTCCTCGACCGTCAGCGATGGAAACAGCCGGCGCCCTTCGGGCACCAGCGCGATGCCGCGCGCTGACGACATCGAAGGCCAGGCGTACCGCCGATCGGCGTCGCCCTCGAAGACGAATCTCGCCGCGCCGCGGGCGCATCAAGGCCGGCGATGCTCTTGAGCAGCGTGCTCTTGCCGGCGCCATTGGCGCCGATCACCGCGACCGACCTGGCCGGCCTCGACACTCGAGCGAAACGCCGAACAGCGCCTGGAAGTCGCCGTAGAATGCGTCGAGCGTCTTGCACTTCGAGCAGCGGCGTCTCAGGCATCGGCCGCGATCCCCATGATAGATCTCTCGCCACCTGCGGGCTGCGGATCACCGTCGTGCGGGTCGCCCTCCGCGATGAAGCTGCCGCCGTGCAGCACCGACCAGGCGGTCGACGACCGCGAGCAGCGCATGCACGACGTGCTCGATCCAGATGATCGAGACGCCGCTTGCGCGCACGTCCTTGATCAGCGCGACCAGCGCCGCGCATTCGTGCTCGGTGAGCCCGCCCGGCGACCTCGTCGAGGAGCAGCACGCGCGGTCCGGTCGCGAGCGCGCGCGCCAGTTCGAGGCGCTTGCGATCGAGCAGCGTCGAGCCGCCGGCCGGCCTGTTCGCCTTGCTCGGCGCAGGCCGCAGCGCTCGAGCATGTCCAGCGCAGCGATCATAGACATGCGCTCGCGCTCGCCGGCCGCCGAAGGCGGCGGCCACGACGACGTTTTCGAACACGGTCATGCCGCGCGAACGGCTGCGGGATCTGGAACGAGCGCGCCAGGCCCATGTCGGCAGCGCCGCTCCGGCGGCAGCCTGGTGATGTCGCGCTCCGCGAAGAGGACGCGGCCCGGCGTCGGGCGCGACCGTGCCGGTCGCGATGCCGAACAGCGTGGTCTTGCCGGCGCCGTTCGGCCCGATGATGCCTGAGCGCCTCGCCCTGGCTCAGCGCAAGGTCGATGCCGTCGGCGATGACGATCGGCGCCGAAGCGCTTCGGAGATTTTCTCGAGGGCGAGGATCGGGGCATGGACGAAGTCATCCCATCGTCATGCCCGGGCAAGCGCCGGTCCGGCACGCTGCGGGATTACGAGATCGGCTCCAGCTTGCCTCCGACCGGGATCTTCCGGCGCGGTCTTGTTTTGCGGTGATGACGAGCTCGAACTTGCCGTCCTTGCGCTGCCATTGGCCGGCGACGAGCGGCGTCTTGGTGACGTTCTTCACCGGCTGCGCCGGTCCAGTGCACCGGACCGACGATCGATTGTAGTTGGTCGGCGACGATTGCATCGAGGATCGACTTCGGATCGCCGAGGTTCTGCGCGCGCTTGAGCACGTCGATCGCCACTTCGAACAGCGCATGCTGGAAGCCGATCGGCTGCGTCCACGGCCGGTTCGTCGCCTTGATGTAGGCGTCGGTGAGCTCGTCGCGCGCTCTGGCCGGTGAGGCCGGACTTGAACGGATGGTTCGGCGTCCACCAGATCTCGCGTCGTGAGGCCGTTGCCGCGCGCGCCGAGCGAGTCGATCACCGATGGGAACAGCAGCGCCTTGCCGATGGTGACGATCTTCGGCTTGAAGCCCTGCTGCGCCGCCTGCGACCAGAAGGTCGCGAAGTCGGGCGGGATCATGTTGCCGGTGACGATCTCGGCGCCGGCCGCTCTTGAAGGCGGAAATCTGCGAGGTGAAGTCGTTGTTCATCGAGCTGGTAGCGGCCGGGATCGATGCAGCTTGTAGCCGGCCTTGGCCAGCGGCTGGCGGCAGGCCGCGCTTGGGATCGCCCCAGGCATTGCCGTCGGCGTCGTTCGGGAACAGCCCGCCGACCACCTTGTTGGTCGGCGCGCTCGTCCCACAGCGCCAGGAACGACGCGATCACGTCCTCGAGGCCCCAGAAGAAGTGATAGGTCCAGGTGAAGCCCTTCTGCCGGATCGCCCTTGCGGCCGAAGAAATAGGGCTGCCACGGGCAATCGGTGGTGATGCAGGGAACCTCGTTGACCTCGGCCTGATCGGCGACCGGATTGGTGGTGTCGGGCGTTGCCGACGGCGACGATGAGATCGACCTTGTCGCCGAGGATCAGCTCTGGATGCCACTTCCGCGGCGGCTGCCGTTCGATTGGCTGTCTTTGCTGATGATCTCAACCTTGTAGGTCTTGCCGCCGTTCTCGAGACCTTTGCTCAGAATCGCGCGCACTTGCTCGAGGATGAAATCCGTCGGCTTCGCCAAAGCCAGCCAATGGCCCGGTCTTCGGACTGACATGGCCGATCTTGATCACCTGCGACTGCGCTTCGGCCGGAAGCACGCGCAACACGGTCGGGCGCGGCAATTGCGCCGAAGCCGGCCTTGACCAGCGTGCGGCGAGAGATCGTCCGTGGTTTTTCATTGTCGCCTCCTGGCTCATTGCACCGATCACCGTATTGCGCGGTTCGCCATCGTTACCTGCGGTGTAGCCGCCGTCGGCATAGAGAATGTACGGTGTAGAAACTGAAGCCTTGGACGCCAAGAACAGCAACGGACCGGCGAGATCTTCCGCTCGCCCAGCCGACCTTCGGCACGCGGGCAAGGAAGGCCGCGCGCGCGGGAGTCGCCCCGCGCTCGTCGTCAGCGAACATCCAGGTCGAGCGGCGAGCGGAACACGGTAGGGCCAATCGTATCGGCAGTGATGCCGGTTGGGCCTCATTCACAAAGCTAAGAGCAATACGTAACTGAACGAAGTACAAC
>ERZ1370068.3911-contig-3008_pt1 | contig 66295 bp, 109 predicted proteins | sample MGYA00561227_ERZ1370068 | MGnify/ENA primary metagenome ERZ1370068 (study PRJEB38410, sample SAMEA6850437) | metagenome | study: Metagenomic assessment of the ecological functions of the soil: analysis of the soil microbiota associated with the... | reverse complement strand
GTACTTCGTTCAGTTACGTATTGCTCGGCCGCATTGTGGAAGGGGTCCGCATGAGCGCGCATCGCTAAGCCGAAACCCGCGCGCACTGCGCGCCGAGGGTGATACTGGAAACCGCCCGCCGTCGGTTGCGTGAGGCTGCGGAGCTCTTCGCTGCCGCCGGTCAACCGCTCGACGTAGACCGCTGTCTCGCCTGACGTCCTCGCCAATTCACACACCTTGATGGGTCTCTTCCGCGCGTCCGCATCAGGAAGCTGCTCGGAATAGTCGTGGGAAGGCGAGGGACGTAGCGTCACATTCGAGCGGGCGAGGAGGTGACGCGGTGGTTGCGGAGCTGCTCGGCTGGTTCGGGGCCGGTCTGTCCTGCGTCATCAGCCTGCCGCAGGTGGTAGCGGACGATGCGCGCCAAGAGGCTCGACGGCATCTCCTCCGCCACCTACTGGCTCGTCCTGGTCAACGCTGCAGCATGGACCGCCTGGTCGCTGCTCACCGGCGAGTACGCCGCGGGAGTCCCAGCTCTGGTCAACGGCCCGGCTGCGATCGTGATCTTGCATCGACTCGTCGCCAGTCGCCATACCGCTCGTCGGAGCGAGTTCGATATCGACGTTCGCGAAAGCCCGCCCGTCCGATTTCACTGACGTTGGCGCGGCAATCGCCTATCCGTCATATCGAGGCGGCAGCGCCGCACGTCACAGCGCGCGTCGTCGGGCGAGCTATGAGCCGCGGCGATACGCGGGAGGTCGGGCCGATCGTGAGGTGGCCGATCGGCCCTGACGGCAGGGTTGGGTTTCGTGAAGGTCAGGCGGTCTTGATCGCGGAGACCTCGAACTCGAGGGTGATCTTGTCGCTGACCAGGACGCCGCCGGTCTCGAGCGCGGCGTTCCAGGTGATGCCGTAGTCCTTGCGGTTGATGACCGTGGAGCCCTCGAACCCGACCCGCTGGTTGCCGAACGGGTCAGTGGCCGCGCCCTCGAACTCGAACGGGATCGTGACTGAGTTGGTGACGCCTCTGATGGTCAGGTCGCCGGTCAGCTCCAGGGTGGTTGGGCCGCTCTGGCGGACGTCGGTGGCGACGAAGGTGATCTGCGGGTACTCCTCCATGGCGAGGAAGTCGTTGCTGCGCAGGTGGGCATCGCGCTGCTCGTTGCGGGTGTCGATGCTGGCCGCCTGGATGGTCAGCTGGCCGGTCGACTTGGTCGAAGTCGGTGCCGTCGAGGACCGCGCTGCCCTCGAACTCGTTGAACGCGCCGCGGACCTTGGTGACCATCGCGTGCCGGGCGACGAACCCGATGCGGGTGTGGGCCGGGTCGATGACGTAGTTGCCGGACAGGTCGGACAGGGTGGCGGGGATGGTGCTGGTAGTCATGTCTTGCTCCTATGAGTCTTTGGGATCACGCCTGATTGGTGACGTGTCACGTATATTCAAGCGGAACTTCGGTGACATGTCAACTATTCCGGCGTAGTATGCGACGGCATGAGCTCTGATGTCCGGTGGCTGACCGCGCAGGAGGAACGCGTATGGCGGCGATGGCTGACGCTGAACGCGCGGCTGTCGGCCACGCTGCACAAGAGAGCTACACGACGATGCCGGCCTGTCGATGCCGGACTTCGAGGTCCTGGTCCACCTCACCGATAGCCCGCAGGGCCGGATCGGGTTACCGATCTGGCCCGGCTCCTGCAGTGGGAGCGCAGCCGAGTCTCCCACCACGTGACTCGCATGGAGCGGCGGCGCCTGGTGCAGCGCGTGGAGTGTGCCGAGGACGGCCGCGGTGCCTTCGTTGTGATCACACCGCAGGGCCGCGCTGCCATCGAGCAGGCAGCACCGGGTCATGTCAACACCGTTCGCCGCCTGGTCTTCGACGCATTGAGCCCGAGGAAGTCAATGCCTTCGCAACGATCATCGAGAAGGCGCTGACCCAGCGCTGGACAACGAGCCGGAAAGCCTCTCACTGACGGTGGTCAGTATTTGAGGCAGGGCTCGCCGAGGCTGACCAGGATGCGCGCCACTTCGTTGAGCTTGGTGTTGGTGTTCTGGGAGTGGCGACGTGGGACCTCGAACGCAGCTTGGTCGTCGATAGCAAACCGTTCCATGAGGATGCCTTGGGCCCGGCCTATGAGCGTGCGTGCGTCGATGGCCTGCCGCAAGGATTCCTCTTGTCTCGCAGTGGACAACGCGATCGAGGCATGGCGACCGAGGACTTCGGCAGCGGGCGAGGACGTCGGCGTCGAACCAGCGCGGGGGACCGGCATACAAGTTCAATGCGCCGAGCGTCAACTGCGAGGTCCACAGCTGGACCGCCAGCACACTTCCCAGGTGGAGGTCTCGCATCCCGGCCGCCCAGCGGGGCCAGCGCATGTCCGCGGCTGTGTCGTGTAGCACCACGGTCGTGCGCGCCTCGGCGACCGCGGCAATTCCGGGGCCTTCCTGCACGTCAATCTGCAGTTTGTCGGCCTTCTCGGCGGCCGGGTCGCTTGCGGTGGTCGCGACCAACTGGTGGCCCTTGCTGGTCATGAGCAACCCGGCGTAGTCACAACCCAGTACCGCTACGGCGGATTCGACGATTTTCTCGAGTGTCTTTTTCCAAACTGGGCTGGTCATACAGGTCGTGGGCGAGGCGGGCAAAGGCGTCGACGTCGAAGTCCATCCGCGACTCCTCGCACAGGGTTCCGACGCTGGGCGGGAACACTGGTTCCGACATGCGTGGTCGTCCTTTGAGCGTTTTCGTTGTCCTCTCATGGTTGTCGGGAAGCCCCCACCTGCATGACCCAACGTTCTGACCAGCCACGGCAACACGACTGAGTCATTCCAGAACGGAGGCGGTGAAGCGGATTCGTTCCAGCGGCTGCTCACCGCTTCGATCACATCCAACTTCCATAGAAGAAATGTAGAACTAATTGTTGTTTATGGGCAACTGCTGTATAGATAATATTTAGGTTTCAATCGGCGTCTTATGGACGTACCGCTCGATCTGGGCCAACACGTCATCGCAGGAAGGGGTCGCAGGGATGGAGGGCGACACGGACCGCACTGATCGGCATTTACAGCATCGGAGCAGTAGCGCGGATGCTCGGCGTGCCGGCGCAAACGTTGCGCGCCTGGGAGGAGCGGCTATCAACAGATCGTGCCTGCTCGAAGCGGCGGCGGGCAGCGGCTCTACAGCCGCGACCAGGTGGATCAGCTCAGCTTCATCCGCAATCAGATAGCGCTGGGCATGCAACCGGCCGATGCGCACCGCCTCCTCGCCCAGCAGCATCACAAGGATGCTGCTTCCATCCCGGTCGAGCCAGCACCGCAGCGCGCGAGCGAGCGTCGACGCAGCGACGACCGTGCTGCTCGCCGAGCGTGACCCGTACGCCGCCGAGTTCGCCGAATACTTCCTACGCACCGAGGGCTATGTTGTTCGCATCGTGCTCGACCCCGCCGCGGCAGCTGAAATCCTCCGCGACGAGCCGCCGAGCGTGCTTGTCGTAGATCTGCTGATCTCCGGTGGCGCAGGTCTGGCGCTGTGCCGGGCGGCACGAGACAACGGTTCGGTGCCGGTCCTCGCCGTCTCCGCGGTCGACTCAGCGTGATCAGGCGTTGGCCGCCGGAGCCGAGGCGTTCCTGGTCAAACCGCTCGACCCCTTGCAGTTCGTGTCCACGGTCCGCGACCTGATCGGGACCAGCGCCTACCTGCGACAAAGGAGCTAACGGCGATGACCGACCGGCTATCGAGCGGCTCCGACCGATTGGACACCGTCCTTGGCGGCGGTCTGCCACGGAACGGCATCGTCCTGATCGGCGGCAACCCGGGCTCGGGCAAGACGATCCTCGCCCAGCAGTATGTGTTCCACAACGCCAGCACCGACCGGCCGGCGATCTATCTGACCACGGTGTCCGAACCGCTTGAGAAGATCCTGCGCTACGGCCAGTCTCTCGACTTCTTCGACCCGCTGCACTCGGCACAAGCGTGATTTATGAAGATCTCGGCCGGACGCTGAACGACGACGGGTTTAGCCGGTGCGTTGGCGTACATCACCGAACTTCTCAAGCAACATCGCCCTGGGCTGCTCGTGATCGACAGTTTCCGGGCCCTCCAGACATACGCAGCCGACCCGGAGACGTTCAGGGGGTTCCTGCACGAGCTGGCCGGGCGGCTGTCCGCGTTGCCAATCACTTCCTTCTGGGTCGGTGAGTACAACAGCACCGACACCAGCGATGCGCCCGAGTTCGCCGTCGCCGATGCCATCGTCTCGCTTGGTACCGAGCGGGAAGCCGAACGTGATCGGCGGGTCCTATCGGTCATCAAACTGCGCGGCAGCGGCTCCTTGTCGGGCAAGCACGCCTACCGGCTCTCCTCCACAGGCATCCACGTGTTCCCGCGCATGGCCGACCCCGTCGAGCTCGACCGCTATGACGGCACGCAGGAACGCATGTCCTCCGGCGTCCCGGCGTTGGATGCCATGCTGTCTGATGGCTACTACCGCGGTGCCTCGACCCTGCTGGCCGGCCCCTCGGGGGTCGGCAAGACGTTGCTCGCGCTCCACTTCATCTTCGCCGGCGCAGGTCGCGGCGAAACCGGCGTGATCGCAACGTTCCAGGAGAACCCGACCCAGCTCGAGCGGATCCTGAAAGGGTTCTCCTGGTCATTGGACGATCCGGGTGTCGAGCTCATGTACCGCAGCCCCGTCGATCTCTATCTTGACGAATGGGTCTACGACCTGCTGGACACCGCGCACCGCATCGGTGCCACCAGAGTCGCCATCGACAGTCTCGGCGACCTGCGAGCCTCGTGCGGAGATGAACTCCGTTTCCGCGAGTACATCTACTCGCTGCTGCAACGCTGCGCCCGCGCCAACATCAGCGTCGTCATGACCCAGGAAGTCCCTGATCTCTTTGGCGTCTCCCGCCTGTCCGAATACGGCATCTCGCATCTGTCCGACAATGTGATCCTGCTCCAATTCCTCCGAGGAGACTCCCGGCTCAAACGCGCACTAACCATTCTCAAAGCCCGCGGGAGCGCCCATGACCCATTCACGCGCCAGTACGAGATCACAACCGACGGTGTCATCCTCGGTGACCAGTTCGACCGCAGCCAGGACCTGACCTAGATCCCACAGAGTGCGGAGCCGCCTCGCATCGAGGGTATCTGTTTGCGGTCGGTGTCGCGGGAAGCGGAATTGGCTGGATTCTTCGGTCACTTCGTCACTGGCTCGGCGGCGGCTCTGGGCGCCTTCCTCGATCGGCTCGTTCATCCAGTGAATCAGCGCTCGCGCTGGATTTGGCTAACCCTCCGACCTGCGTGAACGCGCCTATCCCGGCAGAAGGCGACCGCCCCACGGGTGCGGGATTGCACCTATGGAAGGCGCGGGCGGCTGGGCTGTGGTTGACTCCCGCTCGCCGGTGTGCGGTAGGTGGCGAGGGTGTCGGCCAGCGCCTGCTCGACTGGTGTGGCGTGCACGCCGAGGGTGTTGGCGATCTTGCTGCTGTCGACGATGAAGGGTTCCTCGAACTGGTACTGCATCTCCGGCAGTTCCCGCAGGGTGCGGTTGGTCAGCGCGGCTATGCGAATCATCCAGGGCTTGATCTGGCGGAGCCGGGTGCGCGGCTGGCCTGCCTGCTGAAAGACAAGATCGACCAGCTGCCGTGTGGTGTGGGTGTTCGGGTCGTTGGGGAGATGCCACACCTGGCCGGGCGCGTCGGGATGCTTCGCCGAGAACGGCGAGGCCTTCGCCGATGTCGGGGATGTAGGTGTAGGTGTGCGGCTGGTCGGGGTCGCCGAGGACGGTGGCGGTCTTTCCGGCCAGGGCGGCGGGGAACAGCCGGTCGCCGAGGTTGGACTGGGCGCCGCCGCCGGGTCCGAAGTAGTCCGAGGCGCGTCCGATGGCGACCGCAACCCGCCCGGCCCGGTGGGCGTCGAGCAGCTCGTTGGCCATCTGGCCGCGTAGCTTTCCCTTCTTGGTGTGCGCGGCGTAGTCGCGGGTCTCGGTCAGTGGCCGGCCCGCCGGACGCCCGTACATGTAGACGTTCTCCATGCTGACCAGCCGGGCGTCCGTGGGCTTCGGCAGCGGCGAGGCACGCCGGCCTGCAGGGCCGGGAACTCCTCCACCCAACGCTCATACGGCGGGTTCAGGGTCTGATACACCACCCGGGCGCCGCGGGTGACGTCGATGGTGAACTGCGGATCGGCGGCGTCGCCACCCACCACCTCAACCGCCTCCGGTACTCGGGCGGAGCCGGAGCGGTTGACCATCCGCACGGTCTCGCCGCGGCGGAGCAGGGCATCCAGGGTGGCGAGGCCGATCGCGCCGGTGCCGAAGATGACGTGGCGCGGAGTGCTGGTCATGCGTTGTCCTTCATTCTGGCGGCGGCCGGGTCTGCGTCGACCGTCGCGTTGGAGGCGCGAACCGGCAGCAGCACATTCAGCAGCACGCCCGGACAGGGCGGAGAAGGTGACGGCGCCGGCGGCGCCGAAGACGGAGAACTGCTCCTCGACGGCGACTCCCACGAGCGTGGTCACGGTCCAGCCGAGCGCCCAGAGCAGCGGGACCGCGGCAGCCCACACCCAGCGATAGCGCGTAGCAGCGGGTAGGGCCAGGGTCTGAGCGACACCAAGCAGCAGGCCGGTAAGCGCGCCCATCACGACCAGGTCTGCCAGTGAAGTGCCGAACCCGACGACCGAGGCGCCCAACAGCAGACCGAGGCCCATGCCCACGACAGTGGCGAGAATCCAACGCACCGGACGGAGCCGGCCCCGGCTGACCAGCCACTGCCCGACACCGATGACGGCACCCGTGACCAGGCCCGCGACCAGCGCGGCCACCGGGTCGTCCACCCTGCCGGCGATCAGCCCAGCCGCAACACCGGCGATCGGGAAGGATACGAAGCCGGCGGTCCAGATCAGCCACGAAACGAATGCGTGCCGGCTGGACGTCGAGGGTTCCATGACGGTCATCGCCCTTCGGCGGTGGAGCGGGCTCGCGCGGGCGCAGCGGTGCCGGTGCGCGGCCGGCGCAGGAGCAGCAATCCGAACACCACCAGCCAGACGCTCCACAGCACATATCCGATGAAGTTGGCGAGGTCGATCACCGGTAGATCGAGCGGGGACAGCACACCGGCCAAAACGAGCGCCGCGGACACGGTGCCGAGGGCGATGAAGACGGCAGCAGTGATCAACAAGGCTGCGGTTACCTTCTGGCTCATCTTTACCCCTCGTCAGTGGGACTCGGCCGCTGTGCCCGCGGCTTCGCGTGGAAAGTCAGCGGCGAACGCGTCGGCCGATAGCCAGCTAGACCGCGACATCCACATTGGGGCGGACAATGAAGTCGATGCTGGTGTGGGCGACTTCCTGCCACCGTGATCGATAGTTAGCAGTGTCCTACCGTGAGGCGGCAGACAAGTCAGCTTGCGAATGAGTCCCAGCGAGTGCGGATGCTCTAGGATCACGGCCGAGGCGGCGAAGTTAGACCTGGGATGGCTGCTGAATGCAGCGTTTCAAGTGAAATCCCACCAGCACAGATTGTCAACCGCGACAATTGGCTGCCGTGCGCGCCTCGAGGGCGCCGGTACAGACACCATGGAGCGCAAGTCCTGCCGGGCGCGCTGACATCCGATCCGTCACGTCATTCGAAATACATCAAATGGGTTTGATGTATTGTGGCCATGATGCTCGCCGATGCAAGCCAACCCGACTTTGTGCGGCTGGCCGCCCACCCGCTGCGGTGGCGGTTGCTGAGCTGAGCTGGCCGCAAGCGACCGCCGGGTCCGTGAACTGGTTGACGCTGGCCGGTCAGCCCCAGAACCTGATCTCCTACCATCTGCGGCTGCTGCGCGCGCGGCAGGACTGGTTACCGCCCATCGAAGCAGCTTCGACGCCCGCGACAGCTATTACCACCTGGACCTGGAGGGCTGCGCGCAGACGCTGGCCGCCGTCGGTCTCGCTTTGCACCCGGCGCTCCGCCTCGCTCCCACCCCACCTTCTGCTACGAGTGCCGAACGGCCCGTGCGGCCACGCGTGCTCTTCGCCTGTACCGGTAACAGCGCCCGCTCACCGATCGCCGAGGCCCTGCTGCGCCACCGGGCTGGCGGCGATGTCGAGGTAGTCAGCGCCGGCAGCCACCCCAAAACGCGTATCCATCCGCGACGCCGTACGGGTCCTGCGCGAGCACTACGGCGGCATCGACATCGCCGACCACCGGCCGCGGCATCTGGACACGGTGGCCCGCCGCCAGTTCGACTACGTGATCACCCTGTGCGACAAAGTCCGCGAGGCCTGCCCCGAATTCAGCGATCAGCCACGACTGATCCACTGGAGCATCCCCGACCCAGCCGCCAGCGAGACCGACCGGCAGAGCTACTCCGCCTTCTGGCGCACGGCGGCGGGAGATCGACACTCGCATCCGCTACCTGCTGCCCGTCCTCACCCACACCCCGGAACCGGAGATCCAGCTGTGACAACAACACCCGATGAAGATCAAGTCGCCAACGTCCGCTACATCGTCGACGATGTGGCCGCCGCCGTCGACTTCTACACCACCCACCTCGGCTTCACGCTGCAGACCGACGCCGTGCCCGCCTTCGCCGACGTGATCCGCGGACCGCTGCGGCTGCTGCTATCCGGACCAGCGAGCTCCGGTGCCCGAGCCACACCCGACAATTTCACGAACGCAGGCCGCAACCGCATCCATCTGATCGTCACCGAACTCGACGCCGAAATCTCCCGGCTGCGCGAAGCCGGGCTCTCTTTCCGCGGCGACGTCATCGCCGGTCCCGGCGGGCGCCAAATCCTGCTCACCGACCCTGCCGGCAACCTCATTGAACTGTTTCGAACCCGCGCCACGCTGAAGGACTCCGGGCGCGAGGGCAGCGGGCAGCGGGTACCTCGGAGCAATCGACAACCCGACCAGCAGCATCATGGACGTTTGACCTGGAGTGCGCTCCAGGTTGCAGGCTAGTCACATGAGCACATCCTGCGGCACTTCCGGAGCTGACTGGCCACGACGACGCCGACCTGCTGATTAGTGGCGACCTCCTGATCGGTGACGTGGCGCGGCTCTCGGGTCTGTCGATCGACACCCTGCGCTACTACGACCGGGCCGGGCTGCTCGGCGCGGTCCACCGCGACAGCGGCGGGCGCCGCGTCTTCGACCGGGACACCTTGGGCTTGCTGGACGTGGTGCTGCGGTTGCGGCGAACGGGCATGCCGGTAGAGGACGTACGGCCACTTCGTCGACCTGGTGCGGTCGGGCGACACCGAACGTGCGGGACGGTTGCGAGCTACTGCGGGCTCACCGTCGCCGGGTGCTGGCGCAGCTCGACCAGCTCCGGGACGACCTGGCAGTGATCGACTGGAAGATCGCCGCCTACCAGAGCCGGAGAGGACGGCACTGAGCCGCCGCCGCCACCTCCCGGTTGGCCGAGGCCGCAGGGTCACCTACCACAGCCGGACGCTTTGACCGCTGAACCACCAACTGATCAGGAGTAGCTATGAGCACAACGACTACCGAGACTCGTTCGCTGGGGGCGGGCGGGCGGCAACTGTCGGCCGTGGGCGTCGGCACGTGGGCCCTTGGCGGTCCGTTCACCTTCGACGGCCGCGCACGCGGGATGGGGTGAGTCGACGACGCGGAGAGCATCCGTGCGCTGCACGCGGCGATCGATGCAGGAGTCACGCTGATCGATACGGCGCCGACGTACGGCACCGGACACTCCGAGCTGATCGTCGGGCAGGCACTGGCCGCGCTGCCGGCCACGCGTGCGGGAGTCGCGTCGCCGTGGCCACCAAGTTCGGCCTCCGCATCGATGAGGGCCGGCGCACCGGCGGCGGCACTGATGTCCGCCCCGGAGGTCATTCGGGCCGAGTGCGAAGCTAGCTTGCGCCGGCCTCGGGCTGGACGCCGTGGATCTGTATCAGCTGCACGGCGGTGCCGAGACCGTAGCCGCAGCCGAGGACGTGGTGGCGACCTGTGAGGACCTGCTGGCCGAAGGCAAGATCAGGTCCTTCGGCACCGCTCAGGACGACGCCGAAACGGTGGCTGTCTTCGCCCGATCGGACGGCTGCGTGGCGGTGCAGACCCAGGTGAACGTCTTCGGCTGGACCGCGGCCAACGCTGGACGCCGCACGCCCACGGGTTGGCCGTGATTGGCCCGGTCACCACTGGCCATGGGCATGCTGTCCGGCAAGTACGACACCACCAACCGCCCCAACGCCGGCGACGTCCGCTTGATACGCCCTATTGGGACTACTGGACGCCGACACGATGCCGGGCTGGTTGCAACGCCTGGACACCGTACGGGAACTGCTGACCGTCGGCGGTCGAACCCTGGTGCAGGGCGTACTCGGCTACCTGTTGGCCCTCGACCTCGTCGATCATCCCCGTGCCGGGGATCCGCACCGAGCAGCAGGCGCGTGAGAACGCCTCGGTGCTGGCTGTCGGGCCATTGCCGCACGCGGAGACCGCGGAGATAACCGCGCTCCTCGCCGACTCTCCGGAGCGTCGCTGACAGAACAGCGCCCGCCGCGCCGACTTTTTCTTGACTAAAGTCAGAGATATGACGGCCACGGCGACGCTACGCCACTTCAACCGCATCGTACACGCAGCGCATCGGGGTTCTCGAGGAGTCGTTTCTCGGCCTGGGAATGCCGCTGGCGGCAGCGCGGCTGATCTTCGAGATCGGCCCCGATGGGACCACGGTGCGGGAGCTTCGGGATCGGCTTTCGGGCTGGACTCGGGTTATCTCAGCCGGCTGTCTGCGGACCCTGCAGGACCGCGGGCTGGTGGTGGTCGAACCCGATCCCGGTGATCTTGCGCCGACGCAGGGTGGCCCTGACACCAGAAGGGGCGGTCGACCTATCGCCGATCTGGACGATCGCTCGGAGCGGCTGGCCGAGGGCATCCTCCAGCCCTTGTCGGAGCGGCAGCGGGACCGCCTGACCGCCGCGTTGGCGACCGCCGACCTGCTGGTCCGCGCCGCGACCGGTCCGGCTGCGCAGGGTCGATCCTCGATCGGCGCATGGCTACGCGGGCGGTGGAGCAGTACTTCGCCGAGCTGAACCGCCGGTTCCCCGGCGGGTTCGATGCTGACGGCGGCGCGTGCCGCCGACGCGCTGCCGCGGCAGGCGATGGAGCTTGCGGTGTTCGTCGTCGCGAGCAGCGACGGCCTGCCGGTTGGCTTGCGGAGGCGTCCAACCACTGACCGCCACGACCGGCGAGATCAAGCGCATGGTGGGTCCATCCAGGCGTGGCGGAGCCGGGCTCGGCTCCCGGGCTGCTCGCCACCTCGAAGCCGTTGCTGTCGAGCTCGGCTACGAGACTGTTCGGCTCGATACCAACGGCGCCTACTGATGCGATCGCCTTGTGCACGAACGGGCCGGCTACCGCCGCATCGCTGCGCTACAACGACAACCCGTACGCCCAGGTCTGGCTCGAGGAAGAGCACAGGCATCAGCCGGCCCTAAGCCCAGCCCAAGCTGGCCATCAATCAACAACCGCAACGGCTCACCGCGCCCGGATGCGAGATTCCACCAGAGCCGTCCGTTCCTCGGCTATCTCGGCAGTCATGCCAACTTGGCCCACAACTTTCAGGTACTGAATTGCTGACGGCGGTGACCATCAATCCTGGAGGGATCAGAATTAAGTGGGAGCTCGAGGCGGTGGACAAGGAGGTCTCGTCGGTCATTCGTTCGGCGGCTCCGCAGTCTGAAATTACTGCCAGGGCTCGTACTGCCCGCATCAGGGATCTTCCTATACCTGACCCAGGGGTGCCGTTCGCGCACCTGGGCTACTACCGGGAGCACCTGCCGGATGGCGACTGCCCGGCCGATCGACGGATCGGAGCACTCGTTCGTTGAAGAACGCGGCTTCCGACGCTTGTCGACGACATCGGAGCCTGCCTCGCTGAAGATCAACTACGACGCATATGCCCGCGTGACGGTGGAAGCCGGTGTTGCCCGTCGACGGTCAGGCGTGTTCGAGGCGAGCCGCGTTGCGGTACCTGTTGCAATACGAGTCGTGGCCTGGTACGACCCGCGCGCATCACCTTTGCCACTCCCGTGCTCTGGCCCCAGGTCGCTACGACTGGTGAGTCGCGTAGGTGTCCTCACGCCACCGATCCCAGCACCACTCCCAAATGTTGCCGACGGTCACCCACCACAGGCCGTAGTCGTTCGGCGCGTACGATCCGGACGGGCGCCGTGGTGGTACCCGTCGTCCATGGTGTTGGTGACGGGGAAATGGCCTGCCAGATGTTGCACCGGTCCGTCCGGTCCAGCTCATCACCCCAGGGTAGCGCAGGCCCTCGGCGCCGGCTCGTGAGGCACACTCCCACTTTGGGCCTCAGTGGGCAACGCCCGGCCCGCCCAGTCGCAGTGCACGCCATCCGCATCGTTCCAGCTGACGTGCACGACGGGGTGATCGTCGAGCCCGTCGATGGAGTCAGTCCGCCGGGGTGCCGCCAGTCCGCGCGCCCACGACCCCGAGCCACCAGGGGTGCCGGCCGCTTCGGTCCCATCACCGCGCTGCGCGGCGCAGCGAGGGCAAAGGTGGAAGACGGCGGAGTACCCGAACGACTCGGCCTCGGTGACGTACGCCGTGTTGTCGACGAAGCGCATGAAGTCCTGTTGGTGACGGTGGTGGCGTCGACATCGAACCGCGAGACCGTCACCGTGCGGACCGGACCTCGCCGTCAGCCCACTTGCTGTCGCCGCGCATCCCCCATGAACGTCTGTGACGGCGCGACACTGCTCAATGGCGTGAGATCGGCTCCTGACCCGCGGTGCCGTGGCGGCTCCTGCGGTCAAGTGATGCCCGCGGCCGGGTCGTTTGCCGCCAATGATGCTCGTCGAGCTACCGCCAGGTCTGCGATTGTGGGCGACCGGCCGCCAGCGAAAGCGCCCGCAGCGCAGGCGACCAGCAGCACTGCCGCCAACCAGAGCGGCGCGGCGAGGGCGACCCAGCGCAACAAGACACCTCCCGTCAGCGCACCCGCGAGCATCGCCAGGACCGAGATCAGTCGCCGGCCGCGCACTGACTGTGATGTGGTGTCGGCGACCAGGCCGGTGACGGTCAAGGTGAGCACCGTGGTGGTCAGGTCGGGTACGGCCAGGCGGCGTACGACAGCGTTTTGGCCGCCCATAGCCAAGGCGAGCAACCCGATCAACGTCAGCCGCACCGCCGAGCCTGCACACCGGCGGTGCTCGCGATGACGGACGCGACCAGAACGACGCCCGCCTGAACCGACGTGGCGGCAGCCAGCAGGTGCCCGCGGTGCACCGCTCGGCCTGCTGCCCACCGCCCACCCACCGCCGCGCCGAGGACGAAGGCCAACACCGCGAGAAGGCTGGCCACAATCGAGATCTCGCCCGACACCGGCCAGCGCGAAGCCGAGGAAAACCACGTTGCCCGTCATGTTCGCCACGAACACATGCCCCAGCCTCAGGTAACTGAACGCGTCCACAAGGCCAGTCACCACCGTCAAACAGACCAGGAGCACCGGCAGCGGGCCGTGCGAGCGGTCGAGCGGTCATCGAGGGTCACCCTCACAAGGACCAAGTGCGAGAGGTGCATGTCCGGATGTACGCCTCGCGAAGCCTGCAGTTGCCGTGACCGACCGCTGGCAGAAGCCGGGCAACACACGGCGTAGGGGTGGACGAGGCCGCCGCTGGTCCCGAGCGCACTGGCGCGTCTCGTCGGTGCAAGATGGTTCTCGTTCGACTGTGGGGTAGGGGCGGCTTGCCGCGACTTGCTGGAAAGCCCGGGCTCACTCTATGGGAGGTGGACTGATGGCGCGTGTTGTCGTGACCGGCGGTGCGGGCAAGCTCGGGCGTGCCTGTGTCGAGGAGTTGGTACGTCATGGCTGGGATGTGGTCGTGTTCGATCGGGTGCGTCCGCCATCGGACGAGCGGGGCGGTGTTCGTTCCGATCGATCTGACCGACTACGGCCAGGTGCTGGACGCGATGCTCGGGGGTGGAGGAACGCTACGTCCGGCCGGACGCGCTGGTGCACCTCGCGGCTGTCCCGGCGCCGGGGAGAGTGCCGGACCACCTGACCTTCATGAACAACATCAGTTGCACCTGGAATGTGGTCAGCGCGGCGCGGCGTGCCGGCGTGACCAACATCGTGTGGGCATCCAGCGAGACGGTGCTCGGGCTGCCGTTCGACACCCCACCGCCGTACATCCCGTGGACGAGGACTATCCGCCCCGGCCCGAGTCCACCTATTCGCTGGTCAAGACTCTTGAAGAAGCCATGGCTGTTCAGTTGTGCCGCTGGAACCCAGAGCTGAAGATGATCGGGCTGCGGTTCTCCAACGTGATGGAACCCGCCGACTACGCACGCTTTCCGTCCTTCGACGACGACCCGGGCTCGCGGAAGTGGAATCTGTGGGGCTACATCGACGCCCGCGACGGCGCCCAGGCTGTCCGTCTGGCCCTCGAGTCGGATCTGACCGGGACCGAGGTCTTCATCATCGCGAACGCCGACACCGTCATGTCCGCGACCGAACGCCGACCTGATCAAGGAGTTCTATCCCGACGTCGAGGTGCGCGGCGACCTCGGAGAGCACGACACGCTGCTCTCGATCGCGAAAGGCGAGGAGCGTGGCTGTACTCGGCTGCACCAACCCGCGCACAGCTGGCGCGCGACTGCTCGATACGTCCGATCCGCCAGACTCGACGCGCTGGCCGGGCTGGGCGGTTGTCATCCAGCCACCATTCGACCGCGAGTGGTCTCGTCCGGGAACCGGCCGACGATGAGGACGCCATCGTGGCGGCGGACGTCCCGACCGCGGCGATGGCCGCTCTCCGACCCGCGCATTTCGGAAGCGGCTTCAGCGACGGGGGTACTGATGGGCAGCGAGTGCGCGGCGATGTTGTCATGGTCTGGGCAGACCCGGTATCCGACTACCCTGACCACCGTGGAGCGGGTGCGGTGGGGAATTATCGGCGTCGGGGATGTGACTGAACGCAAGAGCGGGCCGGGCTTTCAGCAGGCTGAACGATCCGAACTGGTTGCCGTAATGCGCCGAAACGGCGATCTCGCCGCTGACTACGCTCGACGACACGACGTCCCGCGTTGGTACGACGATGCCGACGAGCTGATCAACGATCCGGAGGTCGACGCCGTCTACGTGGCAACGCCACCCGACTCACATAGGGAGTATGTGGTCCGCGTCGCGCAGGCAGGCAAAGCCCGTCTATGTCGAGAAGCCGATGGCTCGCACGGCACTGGAGTGTGAGGACATGATTTCGGCCTGCGACGAGGCCGGGGTGGGTTTGTTCGTGGCCTACTACCGTCGCGCCATGCCGCGTTTTGCCACGGTCAAAGAACTATTGGACAGTGGCCGGATCGGTCAGCTCCGGTCGGTCAGCATCCGCAACGAGCGGCCCGCGCCAAGTGGATGAGGCTGACCACGCAGGGTGGAGGGTGGATCCGGGATCTCAGGCGGTGGCCACTTCGTCGACCTCGGCTCTCACATCCTCGATTTGCTGGACTGGCTACTTGGTCCGGTGACCTATGCGGCCGGAATCGCTACGAACCGCGGTGGACGCTACCCAGCCGAAGACCTGGTCACCGGTGTCTTCAGCTTTCGTTCCGGTGTAGAAGGTGTCGGTGTCTGGAACTACGACTCGTTCCAGCACGAAGATCAGATTGAGATCATCGGAACAGCGGGAGCGCTGCGCTTCTCCTGCTTCGCCGACGAGCCCTTGCGGCTGCTCACCGCTCAGCGGAGTGGAACAGATCAAAGCGCCCTATCCCGAGACCGTTCAACTGCCCCTCATCCAGACCGTGGTCAATGCTCTGACCGGGCATGGCGAGTCGCCCAGCACCGGACATAGCGCTGTCGAGAACAGCTCGCGTCATCGACGGTCTGCTATCGGACTATAGGAAGAATCACGGAATCGACTACTCCCTGGGCGAAGCCAGGTCAAGGCCCAGCTGAACCGAGCGGGTTTCACCGTAAACAGAAATAGGTCAATCAGACAGTCACCGGATCGTAAGTCGACCGAGCAACGGGGGCAAGACGCCGGCCCAGGCTTGGTTCAGAAGCTGAACTAGTCGCAGCCGCTTCTGGGTGGCAGGCTGTGCGCGTGAGGACCTACGGGCAGTATTGCCCGATCGCTCGGACGTCGGAGCTTTTGGGCGAGCGCTGGTCGATCATCATCCTCCGCAACATCCTCGTCGGCTGCCGGACGTTCAACGAGATCGCCGACGGCGCCCCCGGCCTATCTCGCGGGCTGCTCTCGAGGCGGCTGCGGGAACTGGGCGGGCCGGCGTCATCCAGATCCGCCGCCAAAGCCAGATCGTCCGGGCTCGACATACGAACCCACCCTCGGCAGGTCGGGAGCTGTCGGAGATCATGTTCGCGCTCGAGAACTGGGGTCGGAAGTGGGCGGAGGCTGAAGCCCGAGCACGCCCATCCGGGCGTGGTGCTCTGGGTGTGGGCGAACTTCTACCTGGACCGCGACCGACTCCTCGGCGCCGTGTGCTGATCCGCTTCGAGTACCCCACGCTGCCGGGGTCCGGCCGTGCGAGCTGGCTGCTGATCGAACGCGGCGACGCCGAGTATTGCCTGAAATACCCAGGCGGCGAAGAAGAACTGATTGTCGTGGTCAACGATCCCCTGGCGTTCGCGCGCTGGCACCATGGGACAGATCGATGGGGTGCCGCGCTGCGCTCCGGGCGATCGAAGTCAAGGGGGGCCTCCTGCATTGGCGAGGCGCTTCCGACCTGGAACCGCCGTGCCTGGGCGGCTGACGACCCACGTGCCAGATACGACGGATCGATCCAGCATCAACCCGCCCCGGCGCCCGCGGCCACTTCCACCTGATCCAGGTCCGTGAGAGGCCTGCGTCGTTCGCCCGACTCAGGGCACACGGCTCAACGCGAAGCCATCGGCACCGCACCGAAGCGCTCCCAGGACCCAATCTCCGCTGGGCGAACGGCTGCGCCATTGGGGAGCGGTCGCCTCGAACTTGTCAAGCCACGAACGTGTCGGTCTCAGCCAGAGCCTCGTCCAGGATGGCTAGCCCGGTGGCGACGTCGCTGTCGTTCACGTTGAGCGGTGGCGCGACGTGGATGCGGTTGCCCAAGACGAGCGGGACCAGGCCGCGGCCGAGACACGCCTTGGCGAACGCGGCCATCGGTGCGTTCGCCTCGCCAGCGGCACCTACCGGAACGAGCGGCTCCTTGGTCTGCCGGTCGCGCACCAGTTCGAGCGGTCCACAGCCCGCCGATGCCACGGACATCCCCGATGCAGGGGTGGTTCTCGGCAAGCTTCGTGAGTCCGGGTCCGAGGATGTCCGTGCCGAGCCGCGCGGCTGCCGCCACCGTGCCCTCGTCGTGCATGGCGCCGATGGCGCCCACGGCCGCCGCGCAGGCAAGGGGGTGCCCGCTGTAGGTCATGCCAGCCGGGTACGGGCGGCTGGTGAATGTCTGGTAGATCGGGTCGCCGACCAGCACCCCGCCGAGCGGCACATACCCGGAGTTCACGCCTTTCGCGAAGACCAGGAGGTCCGGGGCAACCCCGTCGTGGTCGACGCCGAACCACGCTCCGGTGCGGCCGAAGCCGACGAGCACCTCGTCGGCGATGAAGACGATGCCATGACGGGTGCACAGGTCCCGGACCCCGCGCAAATAGCCGGCCGGCGGCACGATGACCCCCGAGCTGCCGGTCACCGGTTCCAGGACCAACGCGGAGATAGTCGACGGGCCCTCCAGAAGGATCACCTGCTCGAGATGCGCGAGCGCCCGCTCGCACTCCTCCTCGGGCGTGCTCGACCCGAACACCGAGCGGTACAGGAAAGGGCCGAAGAAGTGGACGGCAGCCCGCCGCCCCGGTGTCCGAAGCCCAGCGGCGCGGGTCACCGGTGAGGTGGATCGAGGTCGTCGTCGAGCCGTGGTACGACCGGTAGGCGGCGAGCACCTTGGGTCGCCGGTTATGCAGGCGGGCCATCCGTACCGCATGCTCGATCGCCTCCGTACCACCGGTGGTGAACAGCACGTGCCCGAGGCCCTCCGGGGCGACCTCGACGATCAGCCGTGCCGCTTCGCCGCGGACGTCCGAGGCATAACCGGGGGCCAGGGTGCACAGCCGGTCGGCTTGTTCCTTGATCGGCCGCGACGATGCGTGGGTGCTGGTGACCGAGGTTGGTGAAGACCAGCTGCGAGCTGAAGTCCAAGTAGCGCCGGCCGTCGACGTCTCATGACGTAGCTACCCGAGCCGCCGACGAAGGTCGGCACGTTGCGCGGCCCTTGCACCGACCAGGGGTGGAAGACCAACTCGTCGAGATCCATCGCGCACCTCGCTCACCTCATCGGATCAGTCGACCCAATATCCGGCGCGCTCGGGTGCGCCACAAGTTCAAAACCTGAACCTGGGCTCCCACGCCCCAACAGATGTGCCCTTCATGAAGGAGATTGGAAACGGAATCGAACCCGGCGCTCGGCGATGCTCGCATCGCGTCGGGGACAAAGCCGACCGTGGAACCGGATTTCCAAGCAGTTGCCTACATCCGGATTCTCGGCCTCCAGGGCTGCGGAACTGAAAGCGGACGCACAGAACTGCCCTGGCGCCGAACGCGGGCAGCGGGAAGCCAGCCAGCCGCGAAGGGCCCATCAGCTGGAGACCCGGCCGAACAGCAGGGCCTCTGCCCGCGTAAATGCTGTGCCACGGCGGCGCCCCTGACCCGTTGTCGTGGGGACGCCCTCGATCTACTCGGGCGGCCCTGCGCAGGGTCAGTCCCTGGGCCGGCGAGCCTGCTTCACCTCGCGGGCAATCGCCCAGGCGTCCGCCACGGGACCCACGTGCCCGAGCTTGTCGGGGTTAACCACCGAGCGGATCGTCTGGATCCGCCCGCCGAGCACGTCGAGCGTCAACGTGCCGACCACCTTGCCGTCCCGATCGCGAAGGATCGCGCCCGGCTGGCCGTTCACCTCGCGTGGCTCCACTCTCGCGTCGATCCGGGCGAGCAACGGGAAGATCGAGGCGAGCACGCGGGCCACGTTGTCGGCACCGATCACGCTCCTGGCGAACGCAGGCGCCTTGCCTCCCCCATCCCCGACCATCTGGACGTCGGCAGCGAGCAGCTCCCTCAGTCCGTCGATGTCGCCATCCCGGAGCGCATCGAAGAACCGCGCCGCCAGCTCCTCGCGTTCCCGGCGGTCCGCCTCGAACCGAGGGCGCCCGAGCATCCATGTGGCGTCGCGCCCGGACCGCGAGCTGGCGGCACGCCGCCTCCGAACGCCCGACGGCCGACTGCGACCTCCGGAAAGCCGAACCCGAACACCTCCCGCAGCACGAAGACCGCCCGTTCGAGCGGGGTCAGCCGCTCGAGCAGCAACAGGGCCGCCATCGACACCGAGTCGGCCAGCTCCGCCGACCGCGCCGGATCCTCGTAGGGGTCAGTGAGCAATGGCTCGGGGAACCACTGCCCGACGTAGGTCTCCCGTCGGACGCGCGCCGAGCGCAGCACGTCGATCGAGACCCGCGTGACCACGGCTGAGAGGAAGGCCTTGGTCGACGTGGGCTGTGTCGGGGAGGCCTCGTAGCGCAGCCAGGTCTCCTGGACCGCGTCCTCGGCCTCGGCCACGCTGCCAAGGATCCGGTAGGCGATCGCGAACAGCAGTGGCCGCAGCTCCTCGAACTCCTCGCCCCGGGTCACGTGAGTTCTTCCTTGAAACCCTGCCGCCACGACGGATAGCGCAGCTCCCAGCCGAGCTCCCGCTTGGCCTTGGCGTTGGAGAAGCCACGCCCCTCGGTCATCATGCCCACCACCATCTCGCCGGCCAGCAGCCGGGCCAGCCACTTGGGGAGCCGCCGCGGCGGTTTGGCCCCGGCGCACTCCGGCGAGATAGGGCAGCCACTCGCCGGACCGGTGCCGGCTCGTCGTCGACGATGTTGAACACGCCCTTCGCCTTCTGCTCCACCGCCAGGACGGTCGCGCTCGCCGCGTCGTCGACATGCACCCACGAGACGTAGCCGGTGCCACCCCCGACGAGCGGGAACAGCCGCTTGCGCACGAGCTTGACCTGATCGTCGTTGGCGCCCGGCCCGTAGAACCCGCCGTAGCGCAGGACCGCGCCGCCAGCCGTGACGACCACGTCCTCGAGGTGGTTGATCGCCTTCGCTCCCCTCCACCACCTCTCCAGCGGGTCCTCCTCGGTCTTGACCCATCCGCCCTCGCGGATTCCGTTCATGCTGGCGTGGCCCTGCGCGACGACGTGCGAGACGCCGGTCGCCTCGGCCGCGGCCAGCAGGTGGTCCGTCCCCTCGCTGCGGAGCCGGTTGGTGGTGGCGGAGAAGCGGCTCGGCCTTCCTCAGGTTGGGCTTGCCGGCGTGCGCCACGGAAAGGGCCGTCATCTGATTGCACGATCGCGTCCGGCCGGGCCGCGGCCACCGCCTCGCCGACCGACGCCGCATCCAGCCCGTCCATCACGATGCCCTCGGCGCCCAGTTGCTCCAGCAGCCCCAACTTGCCCGCGCTCGTCGTCGTCGCGGTCACCTCGTGCCCACGGGCCACCAGTTGCGGCACCAGACGACGCCCGATGACCCCGGTCCCGCCTGCCACGAACACTCGCATAACGTCACGCTCCTCATCCGGTACTGCCTCTCGTCAACCAAGACGAGACAGCCCCGGCAGCCTGTGACATCGGAGGACTTCTACGAGCCGGCAGCTGAGGGTCCATCACGACCAGGCCCGCGGTACGGCGGCCGGGGTCATCGGTGCCTGCATCGTCCTTACTTGGTCGCCGAGCGTCAGCAGTAGGGTGCTTTGGATGTGTCGGCTATCAGGCTGGACGACGCCATCGGAAACCGGGAGCGCCAGTGATGAAGGCATTCATATTGGAGAAGTACGGGCCGCCTGAGATGCTTCGGATGGCGGAGGTCGAGAAGCCAGCCCCGGCCGCCGATGAAGTGCTGGTGAAGGTGCTGGCAGTATCCGTCAATCCGGCTGACTGGCGTTCCATGCGTGCCAAGCCCTTCTTTTCGCGCGCCACTTTGGGCTTGCTGCGGCCAAAACATCGGATCCTCGGCGGCGACATTGCCGGGCGAGTGGAGGCGGTGGGCGAGCGGCGTCGCCCAGTTCAAGCCCGGCGACGAGGTCTATGCCAATCTCTTAGATCACGGTTACGGCGGCTTCGCAGAATACGTTTCGGTGCCGGTTGACGTTATGGTCGTTGAAGCCGGCAAACCTGTCGTTCGAGGAAGCGGCTGCAGTTCCGATGGCGGCGGTAACCGCACTCCAGGGCCTTCGCCACCACGGAGAAATCCAGGCCTGGCAGCGGGTGCTGATCAATGGCGCTTCCGGCGGCATCGGCACCTTTGCAGTCCAGATCGCCAAATCGTACGGCTCGGAGGTGACCGGGGTGACCAGCACCCGGAACATCGACCTCGTCGGTTCGCTCGGCGCCGATCATCGTCCTCGACTACACCACGACGGACGTCTTCCGCTAGCGGGCGGCGCTACGACCTCATCCTCGACACGATCGGGAACCTATCGGTACGCGATCTCAGAGGCGCTCTTACCGAGGGCGGCAAGGCCGCCGTCGTCGGGTTCACCAGTGTGGCGAAGCTGATCGGCGTTTCGCTGCGTGGCGGCAGAGGACATCGCCCATAGTGTCGGCGCACGTGGCCACCACGGATCTGGAATTCCTTTCGAACCTGATTGAGGCCGGCAATAGTGCGCCCCCAGCATCGACCGGCGCTATCCGTTCGCCGAAATCCCAGCAGCAATCACCTACCTCGAACAAGGCCACGCCAGAGGGAAGGTCGTCGTGGGCGCGCCGTGAGAGAAGCGAGTCGGCGTCGGCGGGTGCTGCGCGCACTGACGCTATGACAGCCCCGATCACACGCTGTCGCTGAGTGGTTGCCTCCCGGTTGACCTGCGCACCCTACTTGCGTCGTCAAGACCTCAGCTACCCGGCTTCCTCAATGCACGGTGACCGGTGCCGGTGCTCGAGAAAGAACCGCAGCATCTCGGCGGAGGCGTCGGGACCCTGGGCGTCGGTGTAAGAACCCACGGGATTGCCGCCGAACCAGGCGTGCGAACCGCCGTGAACGATCCATTGCTCGGCGACGACCGTGCCGTCCACGTCTTGGTACAGCCTGCGGCGATGGTTACGGCCGGGATTGTCTCCACCAGTTGCTCGTGGCTGGCACATCGCAGGCCCGCACCGCGGTCGAAGCCCGGGCTCTGCCGCGATGCGGGACGCGATGAGTCTGTCGGCGTTGACGGGTGCGACGATGTTGTCTCGGTCGCCGTGGAAGACGATGAGCGGCACGTCAATGGTGGCCCCGGCTGTCCCGCCGTTACGCATCGCCGCGAACGCCGACGGGACGTCGTGTGCCGCCCCAGGCGCAAGCCCGCTGTGTATACCTGCGGCGGCGTACACATCCGGGTAGGTCGCGGCCATGACCGCGGCCATGGCACCGCCGGCTGAGAACCCAGCGACGTAAACCCGCGCCTGATCGATGGCATAGTCGCTCATGGTCTGACGGGTAATGCCAGCGAGAATCGCCGGCTCACCCTCGTCACGCTGCTGGTCGTTGGGACGGAACCAGTTCCAGTAGCGGCCATTGTTCGCCGCAGTCGACTGCTCGGGATAGGCAACGATAAACGTGTGCTGCTCGGCCAGGTCGTTCATCCGGGTGCCGGCCGCGAAGTCCGTCGCGTCCTGGGTGCCGCCGTGCAGCATGACGACGAGCGGCACCTGCTCGCCGGCGTAACCAGTAGGAACATAGAGGTCGTACTCTCCGCGAACCGGCCGCAGTCGATGTGGGTGAGGTGGCGGATCTCACCGCCGGGCGCACTTGCCGCAGCCGCCGCCGCAGCGGAGCCACCAGGTCCGACCAATCCAGGCCGGACCATGGGGGAGTTGCCGGGCAGTCCGACGGGCAGTTCTGCTCGGGCAGTCGCGCCTGCAACTTGTCGAGCAGGCCGCCGACTTCGAGGCAGACCGCTCGGATGAGCCTTGCGGCGGCCGTGCCAGATCCGGTTGGGGACCGCCCGCGCTGGCGTAGGTTGACCGGCCCCTCCAAGACCTTGTTGGAGCAGGGCAGTCGCCTCCATCAGCCGTCCGTCGCGGGTGAGTCGTAGTGCGTCGGCCATGGTGGCATTCCAGTCGTCGTTCATGATGATTTCTCTCCCTTGCTTGTCATGGATCTTCGGCGCGCTGACGCGTCGACAGCGCAAGTGCTCCACTGCCACCGCCGGCTACGACAGTTCTGGGTGCCAGGGCCGCCTTGACCGCCTGCGGCGCGCGAAAGGCCCCGAGGACTTCCACCGACGTGATTGTCGCCAGCGCGAGCTCGGGCGTGACGTCTTCATCGATAGTCGCGAGTCCCAAGACGCGGAGTTCGACGCGTACGACCGGCGGCGCGAAGCTCCTCTAGGTCGCGTCGGCTGTAGTGCTGGGTGCCGAGCGTGATCGTCCGTCGTGCCACGGTTTGGTCCACGGCGCCCGATCTCGTCTCGAGTTGGCGGCGGATCGCGGTGCGGATGAAGTCGGTGCGGTTCCGCGTAAAAGCCCTCGTTGACGAGCAAGTCGATCTGGCCCAGATCAATCAGGCCAATGTTGATCGTGATCTTCTCGCTCTTGTCGACCTGGGCCATGCTCCGCCCCTCTGCATCCACTCCAGCACCATCCAGAAACCATCCAGTCCATCTTGACACCATCTCCAGGATGGTGTCAAGCTGCAACCGGAAGGACAACCTGCAAGCTCGATCGATCGCGGTGGGCTTCGCACCGTAATCGATGAAAGGGTGGACGGTCCTCCGGCAAGGTCGACAGAACCGTCGCTGTGGCTCGGTCGGCGCGTACGTTAAGCCCGATCTGCGGAAACGTCCTCGGCGATTTAGCTGCGCAATCCGGTTTCGACGGCCCGGCGTGCCCGACGGCGGACCGTCCTCCAGACAAAGCGGAACCTTGCGTCAGACGATCTACTCAGTCCCGCTGAGCTCGAGTCGCATGATCACGCGTTCGGGACTCGGCCGTTCGACGCAGCTGAAACCTAGATCTTCGAACACCTGCTCCCGACCAAGCGAAGGCATCGTCTGAGCGCCGTTCGGATCCGGCCAGAGGCCAGCCTTCAATGGCGGAGGCACCTTCGCGGCGGGCCAGCTCGACCGCCGCACGGACGAGCGCATGGGTAACCCCTTGGCCGCGGCGCCCGGCTCGGACGAAGAGGCAGGGTAGGAGCCACACGATCTCGTCTTCATCGCGTGCACGATTCCGCATGATCTTGCTTCGTGGACTGGTGGCCGCGACATACCGCGACCGCGGGCCGCAGGCGCACCAGCCGACGGGCTCAGCAGCCTGCGAGGCCAGGATTCCCATAGGTGCCGAACTGGCGGCAGCCGATCGCCCCGAACCGCCGTTGGTTGCCACCATTGAGCCAACCAGCGGCGAACTGGCTGCGAGTCACGCAGAACGCCATGCACCAGCAGCGGCGAGTAGTCCTCTGACTCTCGAACAGTCTCGCCAGGTCAGGCACGTCTTTCGGTCCCACGGGCCGAGTGTCGACGTCTGCGCTCACGAACAGGAGGCTACCTAGACCTGGTCGTAATGCCGACCCTCCCGCGGCACAGGACTGTGTCAGAACGGGAAACGTTGTCGTAGCGGCTCATCGCCGCCTGCTGTCGTCAGCTCCCTGACCACTCGTCCTCGGGGAGCTGAGTCATCATCGCTCAGCTACATCGACAATCCGTGACAGCACCACTGGCAGAGAGACCCTCATTCTGGCTGGTTGTCAGCCGGTCCTGCGATCCGGTACGGGGTGTCGAATCCCTTCGTACATAAGGTGGGCGATCATTCCCTGGGCGGCGTGTTTGAGGTTGTGGCAGTGGTCCATCCAGATGCCCGGATTATTGGCCACGAAGGCGATGTCGTACGCTCTCGCCGGGCAGCACGTTGAGCGAGTCGACCCACCAGGGGCTTCCGGCTGGCCGCCACACCATTGCGGGCGAGCACGACCTCATGGTGGCCGTGCAGGTGCATCGGATGCACCTCGCCGCTGTGGTTTTCGATGTGCATCACCACGACGTCGCCCTCGCGCACCACAAACATGGGGACGTGTGGAAACAGGCGGCCGTTGATCGACCACCACATGCCTGGGCAGGCCTTTGACGAAGCCCGGGCCGGCGGCCGATCCGATACTCGAACCGACGGGTGGGGTGGGCTGGGTCGAAGCCGAGCGGGGCCGGGTGTGCCGTACGCCCAGCAGGTCCAGCTCCGCGGCAGGTTGCGGCGGTACCGGCGCGTCGGCACCTGGCGGTCCAATGATCACCGCGGTCGCCTTCGACAGTTGCACCCTGACCGCGGTGCCGTCAGTGGGCACCGTCGACCTCCAGATCGGCCCGGCCGCCGGCGGTGAGGGTCACCGAACGATCCGACACGTCGGTGGGCTGGTGTACGTCGGTGCCGTCGACGGCGAGCAGTCGGTACGAGCGCGCCGGTCCAGACCTTCATGGGTCCGTTGTCGGTGTTGGTGACCCGGACCCGGACCCGCTGCCCGGGTCGCGCCGGCACCCGGAGATCCTCGGCCTTGCCGTTGACGGTCCGCACCCCGCCGTAGGTGTGCGCGACCGCTGAGACGTCGACCTGCTGGGCGATCCCGGACTTCGGCAGTCACCACCAAGTGATCCGAGCAGCCCGCCGGCGACCTGAGGGTTGGAGACCTGGTGGGAGTGATACCAATACGTGCCGGCCTGTTCGGCGACGAAACGGTAGGTGAACTCACCTCCGACCGGCACTGCGTCCTGAGTCACCCCCGCGACCCCGTCCATGGCATTCGGCACATCGACGCCGTGCCAGTGCAGCGTGACACCATCGGCGACCGACTCGTTGCGCAGATGCACCTCGACCAGCTGACCCTGCCGAGCACGGATCTGCGGGCCAGGCGAGGTGCCGTTGACGGTGAATCCGGCGATGGACCGGCCGGCCACGGTCAGCATCTGTTGCCGGGTCACCAGGTCAACCCGTACGTCGGCTGGTCGTGCCGGGTCGGCGATCATATCGGTGACCAGCCGCGGCGTCGGCATGTCGTGGTCGGGCATCTGGCCCTGCATATGGCCGCCATGCCCGCCGCCGCCACTGGTATCAGGCACAGCTCCCACGCCGTAATCGGGGTAGCCCATGTCCATCACCGAATACGCGGCCGGCACCCGGCTGTCCTGCCACAGCCACGCCAACGGGCCAACGATCGACAGCGGTTGCCACGATCGGCAGGGCGATCCGCAGCACCCAGCCGCTGCGGGCATTTGCGCCAACACGTGGTGGGCGGCGACGGGAATGGCCGGTCATCACACCGGGGTGGCGGTACGCGCCTCAGGCTGCTCAACGCCAACCGCCGCCGCGGCGCGCAGCCGACGACCGGCGTAGATGGCCGCGCCGAACAGCGCCAAGGCGTTGAGGCCGTGCAGCGCACCCGCCAGCGGGAAGTCATGGCCCAGGCTCGCCGAGCTGGCCCTGCACGATCACCAGCACGAACACGACGACGGCCCACTTGATCGCTCCGCGCACCTTGGTGAAGAACGACACGATCAGCAGCAATAGCAGCGAGTCCCGGGATCACGAAGAGTCCGTTGATGCCGTGCACGATGATGCCGACAACCTCGGGAAATGGCGGCGCCCCTCGCTCTCAATGACGGCCTTGTCGAACACCCCGCCGCCATCGACCCACTTGCCGAGCCCGGCAATCCCCAGACCATGACCATCGCCTGGACGGCCACCTCGGCGGCCACCAGGTATGCGAGCACCTTGTACGCGGTTCTCATGATCTTGCCTCCTCAACGCGCGCCGGGCGACGCTCGTCTCAACGGTCTCCCCGTACGCCGTCGGGCGGAATGAGGCAGTCCGCAGAAACGCGTGGAGGCTGGCCTCGGGGTTGAGCGCGGTAGGCCAGCCCCGTATCAGCGGAGCAACATTCGGCGGATCATAGACGTGTGACCATGGCGCGGCTTCGGCTGTACGCGCTGACGACCGTGGGCGGGCTCTGCTTGGTGTATGAGTTCGTCATCGAGGCAATGTCCCCTCAAGGCATGTCACTTTCCGACCTCGTGTGGATCCTCATCGTCATCCCGATGTACGCCGTGGGCGCATGGCTAACGTGGCGGCTGCCCACGCATCCACAGCCGGTTCGGTTACTCGTCAGCGGGACCGCATTCGTGGCGACCGGGGCGTTCGGGTCGCTCATCGCCAGCCCAGCCTCAGATGATCAACTCGCCGTGGGCTCCGGTGCTCAGCACGCTGAGCCTCGAGGCGCAAGCGGTGGGGTCGCTGGCCGTGACGCTGCTCATTGGCAGCTATCCAGACGGCTTCGTCGAACGCAGCTGGCAGCGGCTGGCTCTGCGCTGCTCGTGGGTCGTTCTCATCGGTCCGCCGCTGGCTCTGCTTCGCTTCACCCGTCGTGCCGGTGTCGCCCGTTTGTCGCCGATGGACCTTGCGATCCCCAACCCGTACGCGGTGAGCTGGCTCGCCTGGCTGGCGCAGCCGGCCGTCTGGCTGGCAGTGAACAGCTGGTGGGTCTCTGTCGTCGGCGTGCTGGTTTTGTGTGCACGCTTTGTCGCGGCCGATGCCGCGGGCCGGGCTCGGATGCGAGTCCTCTTCGTTGTCGTCGTCGTCGGGATGACTGCTCTATTCCGCAGGCACCGTGGCGCTCGCACTCGGCGCACCCGAAGACTCGGCCTTGGTCATCACCCTGATCAGCCTCGGGTCGCTGACGGCGATTCTCCTTCCGGGGGCGATCATCTACGGGATCCTGCGCCACCGGCTCTTCGACCTGGATCTCGTGGTCCGCAAGTCCGTCGCGTACGGCGCTGCATCGTTGCTCATCGCGGCGGCCTATGCGGTCATCGCCGCCGCGCCGGGCATGATGCTGGGCAATCGGGTACCGGTAACTCTGGCTGTTGTCGTCACCATCGCTGCGGCCCTCGCCTTCCAGCCCCTCCGACGGCGACTCGAATCCGCCGTCAGCAGAAGGCTGTTCGGCGACCGCGTGCGAGCAGTACCAGCTACTCAAGAACCTCGGCACGACGATGGAGCAGACGGCCGAGCTCGACGAACTGCTGCCTCGACTCGCGCACGCGATCCGCGACGGAATCGGCGCGAGCTGGGTGCAGGTCCGGCTGCGTGAAGCGGATGGTAGCTGGCTCGATGAGCCGCCAGGCGTCGCCGGTGAGGTGAGCGGGGAGAGCGCCGCCGGCGTCGACCTGGTCCGTGCGGGCGAGCTGGTCGGACGAGTTGATCTTGGTCCAAAGCCGGGTGGCTATGCCGCCGCTGATCTCGAACTGCTTGGCCACCGTGGCCGCCCAGGCCACCACAGCAGTTGCCAACGTACGGCTCGCGTCTCAGCTCAAGGAGGGACTCGACGAGCTGTCCACCTCTCGCGTCCGGCTCATTGCCGCTCAGGACGCGGAGCGTCGTCGGATCGAGCGCGACCTGCACGACGGGATCCAGCAGGAGGTCGTGGCGCTCATCGCCGGTCTTCGGCTCGCCCGCAACCGGCTCAGCCGCGACCAGCTCACCGCCGACGAGCTCACCGATCTGCAAGATCAGGCCCGCGAGATGCTTCGGGACCTCAGGGAACTCGCCCACGGCATCCACCCGCCTGTCCTCAGCGACAACGGGCTCGTCGCCGCGCTGGAGTCCCGGGTCACGAGGTTCCCCATCTCGGTGCAAATCCTTGCCGACGATGGGCTACGTGCCGAGCGGTTCTCCGACGATGTGGAGGGCACGGCCTACTTCGTGGCCTGCGAGTCTCTCACCAACGTGGCCAAGCACGCCGGCACTCGACGGCGCCCGCGTCCGGCTATCGCATCCGGGCAGCCGGCTCCGCCTGGTTGTCGAGGACGACGGTCAGGGTTCGAGCCGAACGGCGCCCGTTCCGGCGGGTTGGCCAACATCCGCGACCGCGTCGAGGCGCTGCACGGCCAGCTCACGATCGAGAGCCGGCTGGGTGCCGGAACCAGCGTCCGTGCCGAACTCCCGCTGCCCACGAGCGTCCTAGCAGGTCAGTGATGTCTGAGACGCTCAGGGTCGTCATCGCCGAGGACAATTACCTCGTCCGCGAAGGCGTACGCCGTCTGCTGGAAGACTCCGGGCAGGTCGAGGTCGTGGCCTGCGTCGGCGATGCGCGCGAGCTGCTCGATGCGGTGCGGCGACTCAGCCCGAGCGCGGTTCTGACCGATATCCGCATGCCGCCCGGTCACCATATGGAGGCATCGAGGCCGCCCGCGCCATCCGTGCCGAGCACCCCGAGATCGGCGTCGTGGTGTTGTCGCAGCACACGGATGAGAGCTACGCCCGAGCCCTTTCAGTGACGGCTCCGCCGGGTTGGCGTACCTGCTCAAGGATCGGGTCGGTGATCTTGAGGACCTGGTACGCGCGCTCCACGAGGTGGCATCCGGGGGATCGGTCGTCGATCCGCTGATCATCGACACCCTCGTCGCTCGGCAGCAGACACGCGCGTCAAGCCCTCTCGGCCTCCTTGACTCCGCGTGAGCTGGACGTCCTCCGGGAGATGGCCCAGGGCAAGACCAATGCAGGCATCGAGCAAGCCCTGTTTCTTTCCGAGTCGACGGTGGAGAAGCACGTCAACGCGATCTTCGCAAAGCTGGGCATCTCGGCTGCGCCGGTCCATCGCCGGGTCGTCGCCGTACTCGCGTTCCTCGAAAACGCTCCTCTCCCCGACCGGCTTGACCGCGCTCAGACGCGTAGCTAACTAGTCTCCTCGATCGGCGTCTTCAACGACCGTCAGTGCTCGACCAGCCTGGTAGCGCGCACCGTTCGGGTCGGGGTCGCCCCGTTCAAACCGGCCGCCCCGCGGTGACGAGGCCGGCATGGCGCCGGCAAGTTCGCCGTCGCCGTCGTAGCGCGTCCGGCCGGGCATCCGGCAAACCAGGGTCCAGCCCGGGGGTCACGGGCGCGACGCGCCCGACGTCGTATTTACCCTGACGCCATGGCCAAGATCCCCGACACCCAAGCGACCGACAGCGTTCCGACCTACCTGGGAAGGGGCGATCCCGCCGGCAGGTTCGCGGACTACTTACCCGGCGTGGGTGGACAAGATGGCCGGCGACATCACCCTGGAGGGGTCGCTGCTCGACGGCGCCGTGCAGGGCGCGGAGGCCGTCCGCGCCGTCATCGGCGGCGTCCGCCGAGCTGTACGACCGCCAGGACTTCAACTTCGCCGGCCCCTGGGGCGACAACGGCTTCATCGAGGACTACACCGCCGAGGTTCGCGGCAAGCCGCTCGGGTGCCTCCACCTCGATCACCTTCAACGCCGACGGGCAGGCGCAGCACATCGCAGCCGCATTACCGGCCGCTGAGCTCGCTGATGTTCTTCCTCCGCCTGCTGCGCGAGAGCTGGTCGCCGGGAACGCCTTACGCCGAGCACTTCCTCGCCGGCGAGGCTTGACCGGTCATGACGCGACCTCATCTCCCATTAGCGAGTACCTGGCGGCTCCCAACAGCGTGGTCAGCGCGGCACTGCCGCCGTGAGTGGGCGCACATCGGCGGCGACCCCGGATGTGTGCCGAACCACGCTCGTGTAGAACTCGACCATGACCGCTCGACGCGTGCCGCGATGGTCCGAGGTGAGACCGCTTGCTCCGGCCGCGGAGTGCGGCGCTCAACTCGACAGATCGGCGGCTGGCTGCCGCGGCGTCCATCGCCGACCTGCGCGTGCTGGCCCGTCGCAGAGCTCCGCGCGCCGTCTTCGACTACACCGATGGCGCCGCCGGTGACGAGCTCGCTCTTCGTCGGTCTCGCACAGGTTTACGAGAGACTCGAGTTCAGCCCGCACGTGCTTCAGGACGTGTCTTCCGTGGACACCTCGACAGTCATCCTCGGTCGGCCCGCGGCCGCCCCGTTCGGGTTCGCACCGACCGGCTTCACCCGGATGATGCACACCGACGGCGAGCCAGCCGTCGCGCGCGTCGCCGAACGGGCCGGCATCCCGTACGCGTTGTCGACGATGGGCACGACGTCGATCGAGGACCTAGCCGCAGCTGCCCCGGACGGGCGGCGGTGGTTCCAGCTCTACCTGTGGCGCGACCGCGAGGCGAGCCGCGACTTCGTGGCCCGGGCCGCGGCCGCCGGCTACGGGGCGCTCGTGCTCACCGTCGACACCCCAGTCCCGGGCTCACGGCTGCGCGACGTCCGCAACGGCCTGACCATCCCGCCGTCCCTGTCGCTGAAGACCTTCGCGGAGGGCGCGTTAGCATCCCGCGTGGTGGTTCGACCTCCTCACCACCGAGCCGCTCGAGTTCGCCTCGCTCAAGCACTCCGAGGGCACCCTCAGCCGAGCTCGTCGCCCGCCTGTTCGACCCGGCCGCGACGATCGCCGACCTCGCCTGGCTCCGCTCCATCTGGGACGGGCCGCTCGCTCGTCAAAGGCATCCTCAACGCGGCAGATGCCCGGGCCGTCGTCGACGCCGGAGCGGATGCCGTCGTCGTGTCGAACCACGGGGACGACAGCTCGACCGGGCCGCCACCCCGTTGGAGGCGCTGCCCTCGGTGGTCGACGCGGTGGGCGACCGGGCCGAGGTGTACGTCGACGGAGGCGTCATGTCGGGCAGCGACGTAGTCGCCGCGGTGGCGCTGGGGGCGAGGGCTGCCCTGGTGGGACGCGCTTACCTGCTACGGGCTGATGGCCGGCGGCGAGCGTGGGGTGGAGCGGGCGGCCGACATCCTGGTCCAGGAGGTCGCGTCGACGCTCGCGCTCCTTGGCGTGACGCGGGTGTCCGAGCTTCGCCCCGACCACGTGCGGACTGCGCCTGCCTCTGCAGTAGTTTCGATCATGGACGTCATCGAGTACACGCCCACCCGCGACCAGTACGCCTACACCTTCGGCGGAGTCGCCTCCGCCATGCGGGTCAGGCCCGGCACCGCGCTCCGGCTCTGGTCGGAGGACGCGTTCAATGGGGCCCTGCGCAGCGTCGATGACCTATCGAGCGCCAAGGTCGACCTGCGTTTCGTCAACCCGCAGACCGGCCCGTTCTACGTCGAGGGCGCGGAGCCCGGCGACACGCTCGTGCTCCACCTCGTCGCGCTGGAACCGGCACGGGACTGGGGCGCCTCGGCGGCCATCCCCTTCTTCGGCGGCATGACGAGCACCGACCGCGTCGTCACCCTGCAGGAGCCGCTTCCCGACACGACATGGATTTACGAGCTCGACCGTGACCGCGGCACAGTCGGATTCGCGGCACGGCACAGCGACCACCGGATCGAGCTCCCGCTCGCGCCGATGCTCGGCACCGTTGGCGTCGCCCCTGCCGGCGGAGAGGCGCGTTCGTCCCTCGTACCGGACCGGTTCGGCGGCAACATGGACACTCCGCAGATGCGGGCCGGCTCGACCGTCTTCCTCGGCGTCAACGTCGAGGGGGCGATGTTCTCGATCGGCGACGGGCACTACCGGCAGGGCGAGGGCGAGGCCTGTGGCACGGCCGTGGAGGGCGCGATGACCACCACCCTCATCGTCGAGCTCATCAAGGGCGGCGCGCCCGGCTGGCCACGGATCGAGGACGACACCCACTGGATGACGGTGGGCTCGAGCCGCCCGATGGAGGACTCGTGGCGGATCGCCAACGCCGAGCTCGTGCACTGGGTCGGCCAGCTCCAGGGCCTGCACACGATGGACGCCTACCAGCTCTGCTCGCAGATCGCCGAGGTGCCGGTCGCCAACGTCGTCGACGCCAACTACAGCGTCGTCGTCAAGGCGGCGAAGGCGCTCCTCCCGCGGCGGACGCCTTCGGCGGGATGCACGCCGACCTCCGCGCGCGAGCCCGCTCACTCGGAACGACCTGAGGTCGCCCGGCGACGCAGCGGCACATACCCTCGTCATCCACTCAACGAAAGGCCAGCACCATGGATCTTCAGCTCACCGGCAAACGAGTTCTGGTGACGGGAGGGACGCGCGGCATCGGGCGCGCCATCGTCGGCGCCTTCCTCGACGAAGGGGCCGTCGTCGGCTTCTGCGCGCGAGACTCCGGCGAAGTGGTGGCGACGAACGACGACCTGCGCAGCCGCGGCGACGTCACGGGGTCGGTCGTCGACGTGGGCGACGGCGACGCCCTCGCGGCGTGGGTCGAGAAGGTCGGCCGAGGCCTTCGGCGGCCTCGACATCGTCGTGGCCAACGTCAGCGCTCTCGCGGTCCCGGACACCGAGGAGAACTGGCAGGCCAGCATCGAACGTCGACCTCATGCACACCGTCCGCCTCGTCCGAGCCGCGCTGCCACATCTCGAGCGCAGCGACGCCGCCTCGATCATCGCGATCTCGAGTGTCTCGGGACGCGAGTCCGATTTCGCCTCGGGCCCCTACGGCACCGCGAAGACCGCGATCGTCGGCTACATCCACGGTCTGGCGATGCAGCTGGCGAGACAAGAACATTCGCGCCAACACCGTCTCGCCCGGGAACACGTACTTCGAGGGCGGCTTCTGGCAGAGCGTCGAGACCGGCAACCCGGCCTCTTCGAGATCGCGGTGAACCTGAACCCGACCGGCCACATGGGCACTCGGAGGAGGTCGCCGCACCGGTGGTCTTCCTCGCCAGTCCCGCGGCCAGCCGGGTGAGCGGCACCAACCTCGTCGTCGACGGCGCGCTGACACGAGGCGTGCAGCTCTGACCCAGCGGTCATCGAAACAGCTACCGTCTCAGCAACGCCCCCACGACACGCCAGAGCCGGCGCCGTTTGACTCGCGAGAAGTAACGACGATGTCGCGCCGGAGCAGTGCGCCGCATGTCCTCCGCACGTCGTACGGCCGAGTCGTCCGGCGCGCGCGCCCGTCGGCGCCGCCGGATCGTGAGAATTGGGCAGGAGGTCGGTGGTCAGCTCTCGCTCCCACTCTCCAGGCACCGGAAGTCTCGCCCTTAACCCTGGAGAAGCCACCCGTTGCCATCCGGATCGCTCGAAGCGAGGCGTGAACCGTGGATGTAGCGAGCGACGTGGTCGGGATCAGGGCCTGAGCCGAGGCCCGGACTCGCCGCGGTGGAACAGCTCGATCGAGCGTTAGTCCTCGCAGCTAGCCGGACTCCGTCGCCTTCGCCCCCTCGTTCCGGGCCTCTATAGCCTTGACGGTTTGTTGTAGCGCCCCTTCCAATTTGCCCTTTCCGATGGTCCCGAGCACCAGCCCGAGCACCCGTCCCTTGAAGTTCTTGCCCTCGCGCACCACGACGGCATCGACGGTCGGTCGTCCCGTCGGGCTGCCGCGTGAAGGTGTAGGTGTGGCCCGAGCGGCCTCCCCATATGTTCGAGTCAGTGGTTGTCATGACGACGCGGTTGGGATCGGACCAGTCGTACTGCAAGCGCTCCCAGACTGCCTCCGAGCCCTCCGTGACGTCGGCATGACCGGGGCCCTGGTCATGCACCTTGAGGTAGTCGTCGGCGCTATTGCCGAAGAGCTTCGACCGGCCGGGGCCAAAGTCGGTGAGCGCGGCGACAAACTGCTCGGGCGTCGCGGTGGTCGTCTGATGGAGGTGGATCGTGGACATGGCGTGCTCCTTAATCTGGCGTGGCTGCTCACAGTCTTTTTCGGTTCGGGTGGCCCGTCGCGCCCGTAAAAGACCCGGGTCGGCCCGCTGGCAGCCCCGGTCGATGGCTTGGCGCTTCTTGTTACGACTTGACATTCGTCGGCGCATTCGGTGGCGCCGCGGACGACACATCATCGGTTGACAACGAAGGTGATGTCGTCGACGTAGCAATAGCTCCAGTCCTCGCCAGGCTCGGCGGAGCGGATGACGGGGTGTTCGATGGCGCGGGCGTGGGCGGATGGCGTGCTTGCTAGGTGAGTCGTCGCAGCAGCCAATGTGTCCGCACGACTGGCACATGCGCAGGTGCACCCACCGACCGCCGCTCGCGAGGCACTCCTCGCAGCCAGCGATGATTTCGGGCAGCTCCACGAACTGGATGCTGTCGAGATGCGAGCAGCCACCGGTCATCGCGCGAGAACCTTCAACAGCGCGCTACGGCGTCAGTGGAAACGAGAACATGCTCAGCTCGCCAACGCGCTCAGGCTCGGCCGCAATGCGCTCCGGACTCCACCTGTTCCAGCCGTGGAACGGCGAGCGGTCGCCGGCCTCCCAGGCCTCGCGTAGTCCGGGTGTGCTCAGGTCCCAGTCCGGGCGGATCTCGCGCGTCACAGCGCGCAGGTCCTGGCGGAGGTCCTCGACCGATGGGCGGCCCCAGAACCAGTAGCCGTTGTAGATGCTGTGGATGACGAGCCCAGGCTTGAGCACGAGCGTGTGCGGGATCATCGGGTCGTGCTCGGGGTCGGTGTATTCCTGGATGTCGAGGTCCTGCTGGACCGTGCGCTCCGGGTCGGAGAGGAAGGGCCACTGGGCGCCGACCGACGCACGGAATTCCTGGCTCGTGTGGTGGTCGTCGGTCGAGATCGTGGCGATCTGGGTGTAGGCGACGGCGATCTGCGGATAGAACGCGGCGAGCTGTAGATGCTGCTGGTGCTCTTTCGGGCAGTAGTGGCCGCGCGCGAGCGTGAGGATCAGCGGGTCGTCGCCTTGCAGCTCGCTGAGCCTGCGCATGGTCTTCGTGTGGTCGGGCAGCTCGTAGTCGGGAAAGACGCCGCCGGGCACGATGTCGGAACGCATGGGCTGACTCCCTTTCAATGGGTCTCGGTATCTCAACAGTCGTCCGATCGGTGGCCCGGTCGCGCCCGTCGAAGTCCCTGGTCGATCGCCCCGGGGTCGGCGCGTGACGTCGGCGACCGCGAACCCGATCTGCGTGTCCCCGCCAACGCGTGCCACTGGTCGACCCGGGACTGACTGCGTTCGGGCTGCGGATCGCTGGTGGAGCGGATCGCTGCGAGTCGAGCCGCTGTCCGCTGCTTCAGCTGTGGTGTATCGCTCAAGCGCGGAGGCTCTACGCGCTCGCGAGCGAGCCTGATGTGTTCGGGGAGAGCCGTTCGAGCTGCCTGCGGGAGCTGATGCCGAGCTTGCTGAACACCTTGGCGAGATGCCATTCGACCGTGCGCGCGCTGATGAAGAGCTGCGCGCCGATCTCCGGGTTCGACAGGCCGTCGCGGGCGAGCCGGGCGATCTGAGCTTCCTGTGCGGTCGAGGTCGATCGCGCGTCTCGACGTTCCGTTTGTGCACGGTTGCGCCGGTGGCCAGCAGCTCTCGCCGCGTGCGTTCGGCGAAGCTCTTCATGCCCATCGCGCTGAACATCTCGTACGCGACGTTCAATTCGGTCCGGGCGTCGACGCGGCGGTTCGTCCGTCGCAGCCACTCGCCGTAGAGCAGGTGGGTGCGGGCGAGCTCGGCGCGCACCCGGGTTCGGCTCAGATGCTCGATCGCCTCGCGGAACGAGCCCTCGGCGGTGGCGCCTTCGCTCAGCAGGGCTCGTGACCGGGCTTCGATCCCAAGCGCCCAGTGTGGATCCGGTCGCGCTGCGCCTTGATCGCCAGCGCGATTCAGGGCGTCCGTCGCCAGATCGGTTCGTCCGGTGCGCAGCAGCCGGCTCGATCAGCTCGCTCAAGCCCCAATTCTCGGCGACGACCTCGTGGTATTCGCTCAGCGGAGCGTGCGCAGCGACCGCCTCTTCATACTGGCCCAGGCCGTTGCAGAGGACTGCGCGCGCGTACTCACAAATGGCGAGGCCGATTCCCTCGCCGCGGGCGCCTGCGTCGCGAGTCGTGCTGCTCGATCAGGTCTCGGCCTCGCGGCGCGTCACCCCGCCACGCGCGAAGGATCAACGCGCCGTACGGCGCTGAACTGATACCTGTCGGCGTCGCTCCACCGACTCTGTCTCCGCGACCGTCGCCGCGGCGGCGGAGAGCTCACCGCAGAAAACGAGCACCGGCGTGTGCGCGCTGAGCGCGAGCGCTAGTTCGCTGAGCGTGCCCGTCTTCCGAGCGATCTGTACGTTGTGGTGCGACAAGAGGTACGCGCTGTCGTCGTCCCACAACTCCAGAGCGACGACGCAGCCCTGCCACAACCAACGCAGCTTCTCCTTGTGGGAGCTGCGCTCGCCGGATAGTTTCCGCAACGCGTCTCGGCAGTGTGCAAACGCCTATGTCGTAGTCGTCGGTCAACGCGATGAGTCCGTCCAGCAGCAGGTCGGCGGTCGTGGGCTCGTGCTCGGACCGGCGCGGCATGGCGCAGGCGGCTTGCGCGATCTCGGGCACGCCGATGGTGCCATTGAGCCGGGCTCCGAACAGCGCTGCGGAGAACGCGTCGAGGTACGTTTCGCGCGCGAGATTGAGATCCAGTGGCTCGAGCCGCTGAGCGGCTGCGAGCAACAGAGTGGTCGCTTCGGTGCCGCGGCTTGATGCGAACGCCAGCTGGGCGCGTAGCAGGTCGATGTGCTGCGCGTTGCGACTCGTCTGACCGGTCCGTCGCTGGCGGTAGCTGATCAGCGATCCGAGCGGCGTCGAACGTCCCCGCCTGCACGTTCGCGAACGCTGCATCAAGCGCCCGCTGAACGCGCCGCGCTGGATCGCGGCGTCAGCTCGGTTGCCCGCGGTGAGAAAGGCGGCGGCTGCCGCGAGCCCTCCGCGAGACCTGTGCCCGCCCGGCAGAGTGCTCGAGCTCGGCGGCGACCTCCTCGTCCGGCCCAGGCGTGGCTCGGGCGCGATGCCAGGCGCGCCGATCCGGGTCCGCCTCGCGCGTCCGTGGCGTCGGCGAGGGCGCGATGTGCCCGGCGCCGGTCCTCGGCAGCTGGCCGCAGCGGTAGGTGGCGGATCGGACCAGTGGATGGGCGAACTCCGACGCGCTCAACCCACGTCCAGCAGCCCGGCATCCACCGCCGGACAGGCTGCAGCCATGTCGATGCCGAGCGTTTCCGCCGCACGGTGGAGCAGCACAGCGGTCGCCGACGGGCTCTGCGGCAGCGGCGAGGACGAGTAGTTGCGTGTCGGAGGGGAGCAGGCGGAGGCGCCGGACGTAGCTTTGTTCGATCTTGCTTGCCACCGGTTGACTGCCGGGCAGCCCGAATCCACCGGCGAGATCTGCGGCGCTCCAGGTGCGCGGCAGCTCGAGGAGCGCGAGCGGGTTGCCGTGGCTCTCGCTGACGATCTGATCGCAGACCGCCGCATCGAGCGGGCCGTACACATTGTCACAGCAGCAGCGCGCGGGCATCGCTATCGCCGAGTGCCGTTGATGGACAGCTCAGGCAGCCCGGCGAGGACGTCGTCGCCGATGCCCGTACGCGCGGCGCACACCAGCGCGATCCGCTCGGCGAGCAGCCGACGGCCGACGAAAGCAGGATCTGCGCGGAGGCCTGGTCGAGCCACTGCGCGTCGTCCACGATGCAGACGAGCGGCTGCTGCTCGGCGGCGTCTGCCAACAGGCTCAGCGTCGCCAGCCCGACCAGAAACCGGTCGGGCGCAGCGCCGACGCCAAGTCGAACACGGTCGCGAGCGCCTCGCGCTGCGGGACGGGCAGCCGGTCGAGGTGATCCAACATCGGTGCGCACAGCTGATGGAGGCCGCTGTACGCCAGCTCCATCTCCGACTCCACACCGACAGCGGTCGCGACGACGCCAGCCGGCGACCTCGGTCGGACAGGTAACCCAGCAACGCGCTCTTGCCCGACGCCCGCATCACCGCGCAGGACCATGACCGCGGCTCGTGCCTGACACCACGTCGGTCAGCAGACGGTCGAGCGCTTCGCACTCGCTACGACGTCCGAGGAGTGTCGCGCCGCCCGTACCTGCTTCAGCAGCCAAAGCCGACCTCCACTATGTCGAACCGGCAGCTGGCTTCGCCCCCGCGCCGAGTCCCGCATGTGCGGAACCACCATCGTTGAAGCCGACCCTGCTTCATGGGAAGCCTCCGTGGGCGGAATAGCCCTTCGGGCAACGACCCCAGAGGAGCCAGTACCAGAGGATCCTACGCTTTGAGAACTCCCTTGCTCTTGTCCGTGTCGGTGCCGCGTCTGCGCTAGGCGCTCGCGGCGAAGCCCGCCGTGCTCGGGAAGGGCTGCCCGAAGCTCCCTGCGGGAGCGATTCTGAGCTTGGTGAACACCTTGCCCAGATGCCATTCGACCGGTGCGTGCACTGATGAAGAGCTGCGCGCCGATCTCCGGGTTCGACAAGCCGTCCCGGGCAAGCCGGGCGATCTGGTGCTCCTGAGGCGTGAGCTCGTCGCGCGTCTGGTCGCTGCGCTTGCGCATCTTCTCGCCCGTTGCGATCAGCTCGCGGCGGGCGCGCTCGGCGAACGCCTCCATCCCGATCGCAACGAAGCATGTCGTGGGCCGTGCGCAGCTGCTGCGCGCGTCGAAACGTCGGCCTTCGCGACGCAGCCACTCCCGCGTAGAGCAGGTGCGCACGGGCCAGCTCGGGACGGAGCTGCGTACGGCTGCAGCCGCTCGATCGCTTCACGATAGAGTCGTCGGCGGTGGCGCCGTCGCTCAGCAGCGCTCGGCAGCGCGCCTCGATGCCGAGCGCGAACTCGGTGCCGCAGGGCTGTGTCGTCTCCGCTAGCCGGTTCAGCGCATCGCGTGCGAGCTCCATGTCGCCTGCGCGCGCGGCCGCCTCGACGAGCTCGGCCAGCGCCCACATCGATTCCCAGGGATCGATGGCATTCGCGGTCACTTCACGGGCTGCCGATGCCGCCTCCTCGTAGCGGGCGAGGCCATTGTTCAGGACCGCGGCCGCCCAGTACGCAACCATCACGGCGATGCCCTGCCCTCCGGCCGTGCCCAGCTGGATCATGGCCTCGATCAACGGTGTGCGCCTCGGCTTCCCGCCCTTGTAATGCCCGGAGCCTGAGCACCGCGAAGGGTGGGACCTGGCTCCCAGTCGCCGCCGCCACGCTGTCGCTCTCCGCAACGAGTAAGCCGGCGCCCGCGAAGTCACCCGAGCCACGCCCGTTCCAGTGCCAACGAGTGGAGGTGGATCGGCAGCTCGCCAAGCGCACCGGCGTCGCGGACGAGCTGGACCTTCCGTTCGTAGGTCGCGATGGCGCCCTCGGAGTCCCATATGGCCGAGCTGGCGGCCGGGGCGAGCCAGCCCCAGCGCAGCATGTCCTCCACCGGCAACTGCAGGACTGCCTTCGCTGCGCGCTGCAACGATCGGCGTCGCGGCAGCGCGTATCGTCGGTGGTCAACAAGGCGAGCCCTTCAAGCACCAGGTCGAGTGGATGCGGAGCCGCGGGCAGGGGTGGAAGCGCCCGGACCGCCCGGCAGATCTCGAGGAGGACGCCCGCTCCCCGAGATGATTGGCGGTGATGGCGGCACCCCAGGCGGTCAGGTAGGCCCTGCGAGCGAGCTCGAGGTCGAACGGTTCAAGGCCTCTTGCGGCTTGCAGAAGGCAACGGGGCAGCATCGTTGCCGTAGGCCGAGGCCAGGGCAACGTGGCCTCGGAGGAGCGCAGCTTGTGCGCTCTGGAAACCGTCTGAGCGGGTAGGCCTCCGCCGTGGCCAGAGGCCGAGTGACCGCGTCGAAGTCGCCGGCCTGGAAGCTCGCCTGTGCCGCGGCCAGCGCGCGCCCCGCACGCCGTGCCGGGATCCACTGTCAGCGAAACGGCGCGCTGCAGGAACGCGGCCGCTGCGGCGACTCCGCCGCGAGCGCCCGAGCCCGGCCGGCTGAGCGCTCGAGCTCCGTGCCGCGACCTCCTCGCCAGGTCCAGGCGTCGCTCGGGCGCGATGCCAGGCGCGCCGATCCGGATCCGTCTCGGGGTCGGTTGCATCGGCGAGGGCGCGATGGACGCGGTGCCGATCCTCGGTGGCGGCCGAGCGGTAGGCGGCGGACCGGACGAGTGGATGCGCGAACTCGACCCGCCCACCTATTTGGAGCAGACCCGCGTCCACGGCCGGGTCGGCCGCAGCCATGTCAACCCCGAGCGTCTCGGCGGCACGGTGGAGCAGCAAAGGGTCACCGAGCGGCTCTGCGGCCGCGGCGAGGACGAGCAGTTGCGTCTCCGGAGGAAGTACGCGGAGGCGCCGGACGTAGCTCTGTTCGATCTTGCTGACCACTGGTTGGCTGTCGGGCAGCCCGAACCCACCGGCGAGGTCTGCCAGCGTCTCCAGCTGCGCGGCAACTCAAGCAGCGCAAGCGGATTGCCGTGGCTCTCCGTGACGATCTGGTCGCAGACCGCCGCATCGAGTGGGCCGTACACGTTCTCCAGCAGCAGCGCGCGCGCATCGCTGTCGCCGAGCCCTGTCGACAGATAGCTCAGGCAGCCCGGCGAGGGACTTCGTCGCCAAGGCCGCGTGCGCGTTGCGCACACAAGCGCGATCCGCTCGGCGAGGAGTCGGCGGGCGACGAAACCGAGGATTTGCGCCGAGGCGCGGTCGAGCCACTGCGCGTCGTCGATGATGCAGACGAGCGGTTGCTCCTCGGCGATCTCGGCGAACAGCGTCAGTGCGGCGAGCCCCACCAGGAACCGGTCCGGCGCGGCACCGGTGCTCTGGCCGAACACGGTCGCGAGCGCTTCCCGCTGCGGGGTGGGCAGCCGGTCGAGGCGATCCAGCATCGGTCCGCAGAGCTGATGCAGGCCGCTGTAGGCCAGCTCCATCTCCGACTCGACGCCAACGGCCGTCGCGACGTACCAACCGGACGACACGCTCTCGAGCAGATGGCTCAGCAGCGCGCTCTTGCCGACGCCCGCCTCACCCCGCACGGACAACGACTCGGCTTCGACCGGCAGAGCGCATCGGTCAGGAGCCCGTCAAGTGCCTCGCACTCGCTTCGACGTGCGAGCAGCCTCGAACGCTGAACCCGACCCTGGCTCATCGGCTGCCTCCAGGCGCCAGACCCTTTGGCGATGACCCCGAACAAGCCGGTACCAAAGACGATCGTACGGCTTGCTGGATACGCCGACCAGGGCCCGTACCAGGGAGTTCCACGGGTGCGACGCAGTCGGTCGGAAGCGCGAGGGTGAGTCTTCGACAGAACCCAAGGAGGCCGCTATGAGCACGACGCAGGTCAGCAGCGAAGCGAGCGAGAACGCGAGCGTCAAGAACGTCGACTATGAAGCTCGAAGTGGTCGTCAATTCCGGTGTCGGATATCGACCGCGCGACGGAATTTTACGTTGGTCTCGGATGGCGGTCGACGCCGACGTCACCTTCGACACCGGCTTCTGGCGTCGTCCAGTTCACGCCGCCCGGGCTCCGGGCTGCTCGGTCCAGTTCGGCACGAACCGTCACGTCGGCCGCGCCGGCATCCGCCCAGAACACGTCTACCTGATCGTCACCGACATCGAGGCTGCGCGCGACGAGCTGACCGCCGCGTGTCGAGGTCGCGGTGTTTCACCCAGGTGACGCCGGGCGCTCAGTTCCACGTCCGACGACACGAATGGTCGCGTCAGCGGCGCCTGCCCCGGATCACGCCAGCTACAGCTCCTTGGCCACGTTCAGCGACCCGGACGGCAACAGCTGGCTGCTGCAGGAGATCACCACACGGCTGCCCGGCCGGATCGACGCCGCTGAGACGGCATTCGCATCCACGGCGGATCTGGCGAGCGCGCTGCGGCGCGCGGCGGTCGCCCACGGCGAGCACGAGAAGCGCATCGGAGAAGCAGACGAGAACTGGCCCGACTGGTACGCCGCGTACATGGTGGCGGAGCAGGCCGGAAGGGAGCTGCCGACGTGACCGACTACGACGTGATCGTCGTCGGCGGCGGATCGCCCGGCGAGCACTGCGCCGGCGCGCTCGCCGAAGGCGGCCTGCGTGTCGCGCTGGTCGAGCGCGAACTCGTCGGCGGCGAGTGCTCGTACTGGGCGTGCATTCCGTCCAAAACGCTGCTGCGCCCGGGCGAGGCTGCGCACGCCGCGAACGAGGCGGCCGCGTTGGCGAAGGTCGATATCGACGCTGCGCTCGCGTGGCGGGACTTCATGGTTTCGAACTACTCGGATGCCGGCCAGGAGCGCTGGCTGGCTGACAGCGGCATCGACCTGTTTCGTGGCACTGGCCGTCTGGCTGGCCCCGGTGTCGTCAGAAGTGGACGGCGTCCGCCATACGGCCGAGCATGTCGTCCTTGCGAACGGTGCGGATCCGGTGATCCCGCCGATCCCGGGCCTGCGCGAGCTCGAGGGGATCTGGACGAACCGGGAAGTGACCGGGATGAAGGCCGTACCGCGCCGGATGCTGGTGCTCGGCGGAGGGCCGGTCGGCGTCGAGATGGCGCAGGCGGTCCGTCGCTTTGGCGGTGAGGTCGCGCTCGTCGAGGGCGCTCCGAACCTGCTCCCGCGCGAGTCACGGCCGCTCGGCGAGGCACTCGCCGAGATGCTGCGCCGCGACGGCATCGAGCTCTTCCTCGGTGTCAGGGCGACCGCAGCGCGACGCGAAAATGGCGAGTACGTCGTCGACCTCGGTGCCGGCGGCGAGTTGCGCGGAGATCGACTGCTGGTCGCCACGGGCCGACGGCCGCGCGTCGACAACATCGGCCTAGAGACCGTCGGCGTGAAGGCCGACGGGCGAGGCGTCCCGGTCGATCCGCGGCTTCGCGCGAGCGAGCGGTTATGGGCGGTCGGCGACATCACCGGCATCTGGCCGCTCACCCACGTCGGCAAGTACCAGGGCGAGGTCGTTGCTTCGAACATCCTCGGCGAGCCGCGAGAGGCTGACTACGACGCTGTCCCGCGGGTCGTCTTCACCGACCCGCAGGCGGCCGCCGCTGGCGCGACCGACGGCCGCTTCAGCGGGACAGCACGCCTGTCGGAGCTCGCGAAGACGGAGACGTACACGCGCGCGTACGCCGAGAGCAACGGGTTCCTGACCCTGCTCGCCGACGGCACAGCGGCTGACCGGCGCGTACGCGCTCGGACCCGAGGCCGGCGAGTGGCTTCAGCAGGCGACGTTGGCGATTCGCGCCCGTGTACCGATCGAGGTCCTGCGCGACACGATCCAGCCGTTTCCGACGTTTTCCGAGATCTACGTCGAGGCACTCAAAGTCGCTGCGCGGGCAGATCGCGGCCACGCAGCAGCCTGTGGAAATTGCGGCGAGATGAAAACGATGCCGGTCGTTGCTGCTCCGTCGCGACCTCAGCCCAAGGAGGAACCATGGTGACCTCGCCCACGCTTTCGCCCGCGCAACGCGAGCGGAACCTGCTCGGGCAAACCCTCGTCGTGATCGGTGGCAGTGCCGGCATCGGGCTCGAGACGGCCCGCCTCGCGCGCGAGGAGGAGCCGAGGTGATCATCACGGCGCGCAACCCTGACCGCCTGCACCGTGCCGGCCTCGAGCTCGGCGCGAGCATTGCGGCCTTCGACGCCACAGACTTCGACCGGCTCAAGAGATTTTTCGACGAGCTGCCCGCACCGATTGACCACGTGCTGGTTACCGGCCCCGGTCCTTCCTATGCGCCGTTCGCGGAGTTCGATATCGAAGAGCTGCGCCAGCGACGTCGATGCTCATCTCTTGCTGCCGCTGCAGATCGCTCGGAACGCGGTGGGCAAGGTTCAGGCCGAGAGGGACACTGATTTTCATGGGCGGCACCGGCGGCCGCCGCACGGCGCCGGGCTTCTACTTCGTGTCGGCGCTCACGGCCGCGCTTCCCGCCATGACCGAAGAACCTCGCACTCGAACTCGCGCCCAGTCCGCGTGAACCTGATCGCCGCCGGATTTGTCGACACACCATTGTCGGCGAGGCTCCTCGGCGACCAGCTGGATGCGCGCCGCGAACAGCTCCGGACACACGCTGCCAATCGGACGCGTCGTCGGGCCGGCCGACATCGCCGCGCTCGCGATCCACATCATGACCAACTCGGCGCTCACCGGCGCGACCTTCGACATCGACGGCGGGCAGCAGCTCGTCGGAATCTGAGGCGGGAAGGAGGAGTCATTGACTGGCTTCTTCCGTAAGGCACTTTCATGACTGCACGTTGGCGCATGCCCGCAGGACTGCACACGGCCTCGATCCGGTTGCCCGTAGAAGGTCAGCTGCCTTCTTTGAGGGCGCGACGGGATGGCTCAATTCGCCGCCACTGACGCAGAGCGACCTACGCGGGAAGGTGGTCCTGATCAACTTCTGGACCTATACGTGCATCAACTGGCTACGCCAGCTTCCCTATGTCCGCGCCTGGGCCGAGAAATACTCCGGCGAGGGGCTGGTGGTGATCGGTGTGCACACACCCGAGTTCCCGTTCGAGCACGATGCTGACAACGTCCGCCGGGCGGTGCAGGAGATGAAGCGTCGGTTACCCGGTCGCGGTCGATAGCGACTACGCGGTATGGCACGCCTTCGGCAACCACTACTGGCCAGCCTTGTACTTCGCCGACGCGCAAGGGGCGTATCCGGCATCACCACTTCGGGGAAGGCGAATACCAGCGGTCGGAAATGATCATCCAGCAGCTGCTGGTCGAGGCCGGATTCAGGACTCAGCCACGACGTGGTTTCGGTCGACGCCCGTGGTGTGGAAGCCCCTGCCGACTGGGCCACCCTGAGATCACCGGAAAACTACACAGGCTACGGGCGCACCGAAAACTTCGCATCTCCCGGCGGCGGTCGTACCGGGCGAGCCCGCACTCGTACACCGTCCCGGCGGAGTTGAGGCTCAACCAGTGGGCTCTGTCGGGTAATTGGACGATGAAGGAAGAGGCCACCAGGCTGAACACGGCCGACGGGCAGATCGCCTACCGCTTTCACGCCCGTGACCGTCAACCTCGTCATGGGGCCGGCAGCCCTGGGAACCTCCGTCACGATTCCGCGTGCTGCTCGACGGGCAGCTCGCCGGGCGCGGCGCACGGGACTGACCTGGACGGCGGATGGCGACGGCACGGTCGTCGAACAGCGGCTGTACCAGCTCATCCGCCAGCATGGTCCCGTCACCGAGCGCACCTTCGAGATCACGTTCCTCGACCCCGGCGTTGAGGCCTACGCGTTTACCTTCGGCTAGTACCGGCAAGCAGGAGCGCTGGACAGTCGGGGACGCGGACGGCCGAGTTCGGCCGCCGCCGCCGGGGAGCTCGGTCGCTTCCGAGTTCATCGGCGACGCGTCTGTCGCAGCGCAGGTTCTGGGGTAGCCGAGTTCCCCGACACTGCGAGTCGTTGAGGTGACGCTCCGCCCAGCGCCTGATCTGCTCCAGTGCCGGTAGCAGCGCGCGACCAGCTTCGGTCAGGGTGTACGTCACCGACACCGGTGGTCCCTCCGCGACCGTTCGCGCGACGAGCCCGGCCTCCGTCAGCTCGCCCAGGCGGTCGGAAAGAACCGAGTCACTGATGCCGGGGACCGCCCGAGCTAGCGCCCGGAACCCAACCGGGCTGGCGCGCAACGTCCCGAGTAGGACCCCGGTCCAACGCTTGCCGAGCAGGTCGAATCGCCCGCACCAGAGACTCGTCTGCGGCAAGGCACTCATCGGCGCGGATGGCGGTCCGGGCAGTGCTCTGGGTGACCATGGAACAATGCTAGCTTCACCGATGTTACTTCGAAAACAGTAGCGCCTAGGATGATCGGAGTTAGCTGAGAGCATGACGAACGCGATGACACCCACGATCGCAGTGCTCGGAGCCGGTCACGTCGGGCCGGCAATCGCACGGCTCGCCCTCGACGCCGGGTACAGCGTCGCGATCGCTGCCTCGGGCAACCCAGCTCACCTGGCTCTGATCACGCAGCTGTTGATTCCCGGAGCCGAACCACGATGGGCCGCCGACGCTGTCGCCAAGGCTGACATCGTCGTACTGGCGATGCCGCTGCATCGCTTCCTGCGAATGGATCCGGATGCCCTGTCCGGAAAGCTTGTGATCGACGCGATGAACTACTGGCCACCCACCGACGGCAGGCTTCCGCCGCCATTCGACGACGAGAGCATCGGGACCAGCGAGGTCGTCGCTGTACGGCTGCGGGACGCCACTGTCGTCAAGACGCTCAACCACGTCGGCTACCACGAGCTCGAGACCTATGCCCGACCCTCCGGCTCGCTGGATCGGCGCGCGCTAGGTGTTGCAGGCGACGATCCCGACGCCGTAGACACCGTCAGTGGATTCGTCGACCGCATCGGCTACGACGCCGTCCCGGTAGGGCCGCTCAGCGCCGGCCGGGTACTGCAACCCGGTGGTCCAGTGTTCGGCGCAGTGCTGCGCCGCCAGGACTTCGAGCGTGCGGTTCACGCCCACACCGGAGAGGAGAAGGCCTACGGCCTCGCCGAACAGCACTACGGGCGGAGCGCCTGACATGACCGACCAGCCCATGAACTCGACAGCCGCTGGTGGCAAGGAGACCGCGTTCCCGCTGGTGCTCGGGCTCGACACGTTCGGGGACCGCACCAACACCGCGACCGGCCAGCCGCTGTCGCACGCTCAGACGATCCGCAATGTTGTGGAGGAAGGCGTCCTAGCCGAACAGGTCGGGGTCGACTTCTTCGGCATCGGCGAACACCACACCGACTACTTCCCCATGCCCGCCGGTGACGTCGTGCTCGCCTCCATCGCCGCGCGCACTCAACGAATCCACCTGGGCTCCGCCGTCACCGTCCTCAGCTCAGACGACCCGGTCCGGGTGTTCCAGCGCTACTCGACTTTGAACGCCCTATCGAACGGTCGGGCCGAGGTCATCCTCGGCCGCGGATCCAGCATCGAGTCGTTTCCGCTGTTCGGTTACGACCTGGCCGACTACGAGCAGCTGTTCGAGGAGAAGACCGCGCTCTTCGCTCAACTGCTCGAAGGTGGTCCTGTCACCTGGCGAGGGCACGACCAGGCCGGCACTGCGCGACCAGGACGTCGTCCCCCACCTCGAGAACGGACGGCGCCTGCCCACGTGGGTCGGTGTAGGCGGCAGCCCTCAGTCGGTCATTCGCGCTGCCCGCCTCGGCTTCTCATTGATGCTGGCGATCATCGGTGGGCGCCCGGCGCGCTTCGCGCCGTTCGCAGCACTGTTCCAACAGGCACTCGCGAACTATGGCCGACCGCCGCTACCTGTCGGCGTGCACGGACCTGGTCACGTCGCGCCAACAGACGAGCAAGCACGTGAAGAGTTCTGGCCGCACTGGCGCGAGCTGATCAGGCTCGTCGCGGTCGAGCGCGGCTTCGCGATCCCAACCGAGGAGTCCTTCGCCTACGAGACCGGGCCACAGGGCGCCCTCTATGTCGGATCCCCGAGACCGTGGCCCAGAAGATCGCGACCAACCTGCGCACGCTGGGTGCCACGCGCTTTGACCTGAAGTACGGCGCCGGCGGCCTGCCCCACGAGACCCTCATGACCAACATCGAGCTGTACGGCCGCGAGGTCATCCCACGTGTCCGGGAGCTGATGAACGAATGACCCACGGCAGCGACGCTCCTTGAGCCTTGACACGGCGGGAGTCAGCGTCAAAATGCGAGGCCGCCGTCGAAGCGGAACGGGTGCTGCCTCGCCATACGGCGTCTCTCGCGCCGCCCTACCGAGCGCTCCCGCTGGCACTCGCAGCCTGAGCCAGACGCGCGCGCTCGCGTAGGATCCCGCTTATGGCCACGGTCGGGAGCGGCGCGGCGACGGCGCGCCCAGGCGCTGCGCGCGACTTCCTACCAATCACCGCGAGTGACTACGCGACGGCCTATCGCGACTCACCGCCCGCCGGCGCTCGAGGAGTTCAACTGGGCGCTCGACTGGTTCGACGCGATCGCGGCGGACGGCGGCGATCGGCCGGCGCTGTGGATTGTCGAGCCGGACGGTGGCGAGACGCGGCGCACGTTCGCCGAGCTGGGCGCACGCTCCGAACCAGGTGGCGAACTGGCTGCGCGAGCAGGGCGTCGCCCGCGGTGACCGGGTGATCGTGATGCTCGGCAACCAGGTCGAGTTGTGGGAGACGATCCTCGCCACGATGAAGCTCGGCGCGGTGATCATCCCCGCCACGCCGATGCTCGGTCCCGCGGATCTCGTCGACCGCGTGGAGCGCGGCGACGCCCGTCATGTCGTCGTGCCGCTCGGCGCACGCGACCAAGTTCGACGACGTGCCGGGTGCGCTACACGCGGATCGCGGTCGGTGAGCCGGTCGATGGCTGGCTGAGCTACGCCGACTCCGGTGCCGCCGGGAGATCGTTCGACCCCGACGCCGTGACGATGGCCTCCGACCCGCTGCTCCTCTACTTCACGTCGGGGACGACCGCCAAGCCCAAGCTGGTCGAGCACACCCACGCCTCCTATCCCGTCGGGCACCTGTCGACGATGTACTGGATCGGCCTGCAGCCCGGCGACGTGCACCTCAACGTCTCCTCACCGGGTTGGGCAAAGCACGCATGGAGCAACGTCTACGCGCCGTGGCTCGCCGAGGCGTGCGTGATGCTGTTCAACTTCGCCCGCTTCGACGCCGCCGGCGCTGCTCGACCAGATGGTCCGGTGCCAGCGTGAGCAGCGTTCTGCGCGCCGCCGACCGTGTGGCGGATGCTGATCCAGCAGGACCTCGGCCGGCTGGCAGATCCCGCTGCGCGAGGCACCTCGCCGCTGGCGAGCCACTCAATCCAGAGGTGATCGAGCAGGTCCGTCGCCAGTGGGACATAACCGTGCGCGACGGCTACGGCCAGACCGGAGACGACCGCGCAGATCGGCAACACGCCCGGCCAGCCGGTCAAGCTCGGCTCGATGGGGCGCCCGCTGCCGGGTTACGTGGTTGCACTGCTCGACCCGATCAGCGGCGAACCGGCCCAGGAGGGTGAGATCGCGCTCGATCTCTCACAACGCCCGCTCGGGCTGATGACCGGCTATCGCGACTCCGCCGAGCGCAGCGCCAGCGATGCCGGCGGCTATTACCACACGGGCGACGTCGCCGCCCGCGACGACGAGGGCTACATCACATACATCGGGCGCACCGACGATGTCTTCAAGACCTCGGACTACCGGATCTCGCCGTTCGAGCTCGAGAGCGTGCTGATCGAGCACGAGGCCGTCGCCGAGGCGGCGGTCGGTGCCGTCGCCGGACCCCATGCGCCTCGCTGTGCCGAAGGCCTACGTCAGCGCTCGTCGCAGGGCACGAGCCGACGCGCGAGACCGCCCTGGACATCATGCGCTTCGCGCGCGAGCACCTGGCGCCGTACAAGCGGGTACGGCGGCTCGAGTTCGCCGAGCTGCCGAAGACGATCTCGGGCAAGATCCGCCGGGTCGAGCTGCGCACTGCGGAGCAGAAGCGCCTGCCCGGCGGCGCGCCACCGCCAGAGCGCGCACGGGCGAGTTCTGGGAGGAGGACTTCCCGGAGCTGCGCCGCTGACGTCAGTGGGCCACGTGGAACCGCCGGCGGTGATACCGCGGCTGCTCGATTTCGTCGACCACTGCCATCGCCAGATCGGCGGCCGAGATGTACGACTCGCCCCTTCGTCTGTGAGGAGGACCTCGTTGCTAACGCGATATTGCCCGGTGACGTGCTGGTGGATGCCAAGCGCCGAACGTGGCGGCCGGGCTGATATAGAACCAGTCAAGCGACTCGGGGACTCTGAGCGCCTCGAGCAGCAGTGAGCCCGGTCTTGATTTCGGCAAGATCGCCGGCTCCGGTCCGATACGTCGAACAGTCGCGGGCCGCCCTCGGACACCAGTGTCGACGACACCCCGCCAAGCACACCAAGTCGCACATGGGCGCTATCGGCCAGCAGATCAGTTGATCGACGATCTCCTGAGCCGGCCTTCCATGTCGCCGCGTGGAGACATGGTTTCGAATACGACGTCGGCGTTCTGCACGGTCTTGGCCAGGAGCTCTGGGTCTAGCAGCTGAGCCGGTCACGTACTCGACGCCGGTCCACCGGCACGCTCGGGGCCCGGCGGCTGTACGACGTCACGGTATGCTCCCTACTCACCGCTTCACGGGCAACTGCCTTCGCCTGCGAAGCCGGTTCCGCCGAGAACCTTTGATCCGTGCCACGTGTCTCCTCCCGCCAGTCGACCTTCGACCGCCAATGTCGCACGGTAGCCGGAGATCGCGACATGACCGGAGCGACTCACTGTTTGCGACAGATCGTTATCCGAGCGGCAACGGCCACAGAACTGCTGAAGTCCTCCAGAACAGCTGAATTTGCCAAGGCGCGGCGACGCCCAAACCCTAGCTCTACTCCCCGTGAGAGGGTGTGCTGAGGTGCAGTAGCTGGGGTGAGATGACGCAGCCCGAGGATGGGGCGCGGGTGGAGCCGGCTGGCTCCGGAACGCCTGCTTCGGTAGCGGAAAACACCGAGTCTGCGCCGTGGGCGCCGCCCGTCAGCGCTCATTCCGATGGCTGTGGCTCGGCGTCTTCATCGGCTGAGCATCGGGGCCTGATGCAAACTGTCGGCGCGCAGTGGTTGCTTGTGGACTCTCCGAACGCGCCCACTCTGGTCTCCTTGGTGCAGGTGGCGATGACTTGCCCGTCATGCTGCTTGCGCTGCCGGGGAGTCTTGGCGGACTCTTTTTCGATCGGCGCTGGCTGTTACTCACAGTTCAGGCCTACTTCTTTCTTTGACGGGATCTTGCTGACCGTGCTCACGGCCGCGGGACTGATGCCCCCGGCACTACTGCTCGCGTTGATCTTCGCCTCTTGCCGTCGGAGCAGCAGTGCAACTTCCAACCTGGCAGGCCACGATTCCCGAGCTTGTGCCCAGGTCCCAGCTAGCGGCCGCCACCCGGCTGGAGATGGTCGGCGTCAACGTCGCGCGTGCAGTCGGACCCGCGTTGGCTGGGGTGATCATCGCAAGCTTTGGCGTACCAGTCGTCTTCGCGCTGACCGCACTGTCGGTGATCTTCCTCGCGATCGCCTTGCTCCGCTGGCGTCCGCGAGCGGCTGGATCGGAAGCTCGCCGGGAGCGCTTCGTGCCAGCACTTCGCGCCGGCGGCCGTTACGCCTGGCACGAGCCTGTGGTGCGTCGCATTCTCCTCAGAGTGGTGCTGTTCATCCCGGCCGGAGTGGCGCTCTGCGGCATTGCTCCCACTGATCGCCAGTCAGCGCTTGGGCCTGGGAGCCGCCGGCTACGGCGCGCTTTCGGGGCGCTGGGTGCAGGCGCGATTCTTGCTGCCCTGGTGCTCGGACGGGTGCGGGACCGGCTTTCCACTAGCGGGCTGCTGACCGCATCCGGCGTACTCTTCGCTGCGGCCTTGGCCTTGATCGTGCTTATCCCGAATTTCTGGGGAGCCATGGCAGTGCTCGTTTTCGCTGGCTTGGCCTGACAGCTGTGATCTCGACCCTGAACGCCGAGCTCCAGCTGTTCCTACCGGTGTGGGTCCGCGCTCGAGGCCTGGCCATCTACATGATGACCTTCACCGGCTCGATGACGGTCGGAGCACTGCTTTGGGGCCTGGTTGCCGAAGCAGTCGGCCTGCAGGTCACGTTCTTTGCCGCGGCGGCGGTGATGCTGGGTGGCGTCGTCGCAGGAGTCTTCTGCGCCTACCGGAGACCGGTCACCTCGATCGCGAGCTGGCCGTCTACCGGCCCGACGCGAGGCTGGCGTTTGAGCCCGAGCTGGACAGCGGACCGGTCCTCGTGACAGTCGAGCACACGGTCGCCTCGAGCGAGAGGCGGCTTTCCTGGAGGCGATGGTGAAACTTCGTCGGACTCGGCGCCAGACCGGCGCGACGCGCTGGGGCCTCTACCGGACGGTGACCGACCGAACCGCTTTGTCGAACTTTTCACCGTCCCATCCTGGGAGGAACACTTACGTCAGCACGTCGGCCGGCTGACGGCGACTGATCAGGATGTCGAGGAAGCGGCATTGGCGTTTTCGGATCCGCCGGCGCGAGCAGAACACCTGCTTCCGCCCTAGCGCCGATATGCTCATCGCGCGATCTTGACCTACTTGATCGGCTACTTGTTTGCGGTGATCTTGCCCAACCAGCCGAGGTTCGTGTCCCCGTGCTCAATGCCGGTAAATCCAGCGGCCGTCGCAAAACCAACTGCCTTGTTGATCATGTCCTCGTGGGTGGATCGCCGCAACCAGCGCTGGCGAATGCGGAATGGCGCTGTCCTTCGCGGAATTCGGCGATCAAGAGCCGCCCACCCGGCTTGAGGACCCGGTGCATCTGCGGCGACTGCGGTTTGTTGATCATCCTCAGCTACGTGGTGCAGGGCGAGGGTGCACGCCACCGCGTCGAAGCTGGCGTCAGCGAACGGAAGCCGTTGCGCGAAAGCGGCCTGAAAGTGTGCCGGCAATCCATGCCGGCGGGCTCGCGTGGTTGCCAGCTTGATCATCTCAGCGGCTGCATCGATCCCATCCACAGATCCGGAAGGAGCTACTGCGCGGCGAACACCTTCGCCAGACGGCCGCTGCCGCACCCCACGTCGAGAACCCGATCACCGTCTCCGCAGCTGCAGATCGTCAGCGAGCATCGCCCGGAGTCGCCGGCCGCGTGGGCCGAGCAGCCCGGATTGATAGGTCGTAGATACGTGCCCAGTGGATCGGGCTGATCGCTGCTGCAGTCATGTGATGGCTATGAACCACCGCAACCTCCTCGCTCCTCGACGCTGGCTCTCACCCGATCGAACGTACGGGGTCGGTCGTCACGATGGAAACTGAGGTGAATTTGCGGATGTTGTACGTACGTAGACCTCCTAAGCGTGCGGTCTAAGACACGCACTGGATGAAGGGAGCAAGCATGGCCATCGACGAAGGGCAGGAGCGGCGTGCAATGAACGAGCCGGACTGGAAGGGTGCGCTGGCTGAGGCGTTCGAGCACTCTTTGGCATATCTGGAGGGATTGCCGGCGCGACCGATCGCAGCTCCTGCCACTCGTGCGGACTTGCGGGCGGCTCTTGGCGGACCACTACCGGAGCAACCGCTCGAGGCCCGTGAGGTCATTGAAGATCTGGTCCTGGCCGCCGATCCGGGAGTGGTGGGCTCTGGCAGCGGCCGCTTTTCGGATTCGTGATCGGCGGGGCCACACCGGCAGCGCTCGCGGCAGACTGGCTGGCCTCGACGTGGGATCAAAACGCCGGCTTGTACGTGATCGGGCCATCGGCCAGCGTCGTCGAAGAGGTGGCCGGGGAGTGGTTGGCGGAGCTGTTGGGCCTGCCCATCGGAGTATCGGTGGGCTTTGTGACCGGCGCTCAGATGGCGAACTTCACCGCGCTGGCCGCTGCCTCTGCACGACGTATTGCGCCGAGTGGGGTGGGATCTCGCCGCCGACGGGTTGTGGGGTGCGCCACGCGTACGGATCCTCGCCGGGCAGGCGCGCCACGGCACCATCGACCGAGCACTACGGTTTCTCGGTGTTGGTAAGGCTGCCATCGTCGAGGTTGAGTCTGACGACCAGGGCCGCATGAAACTCGACGCGCTGGCCGCACTGCTTGAGGACGGCGAGGGCCCCACGATCGTGTGCACCCAAGTCGGCAACGTCAACAGCGGAGCCTTCGACCCGGTCGGAGAGATCTGCGAGATTGCACACCGGCATGGCGCGTGGGTGCACGTGGACGGCGCCTTCGGGCTGTGGGCGGCGGCCAGCCCGCGGTTGCGTCCCCTGCTCACCGGCGTGGAGCTGGCCGATTCATGGGCGACCGACGCGCACAAGTGGCTCAACGTTCCGTACGACTCGGCTTGGCTTTCTGTGCTCACCCCGATGCCCATCGAGCGGCCATGGGAATACGCGGCGGGCTACCTCATGCATAGCGCCGGGGGCGAGCGCGACTCCCTCGACTACAACCCAGAACACTCGCGACGAGCCCGCGGATTCGCGGTCTACGCAGCCCTCCGGGCGCTCGGACGTGAGGGAGTGACGGAGCTGGTGGAGCGCTGCTGCGCACTGGCGGGCCGTTTCGCCGAACAGCTGGCGACGGCCGACGACATCGAGGTGATCAATCAGGTCATACTCAATCAAGTCCTGGTGCGCTTCCGAGCCGGCGATGGCGACGATGACGCCCACACTCATCGCGTCATCGAGCGGGTGCAGCACGATGGCACCTGCTGGATGAGCGGGACGACCTGGCAGGGCCGGGCAGCCATGCGCATCTCGGTGTCGAACTGGTCGACCGATGAAGCTGACGTGGATCGCTCAGTGGCGGCGATCTTGCGTTGCGCCAGAGAATGACGGCGTGCAGGAGGAGCTGATCGGCCGAGAGCCAGAGCGAGCCCAGCTGGACGCGTGGTGACCGGAGGCCGTGGCCGGGCACGGGTCGCTGGTCCTGCTGGCCGGCGAGGCAGGGGTCGGCAAGACCACGTTGGCCAAGAACACCCTGACCCGCTCGGGCCTGCAGACCTTGGAAGGCTTTGCCGTCCAGGGCGGCACGTCGCCGTTCGGGCCGATCGTGGAAGCGACTGCGGTCGTATCGGCGAGCAGCGGGCCATGTGCCACTCGTCGAAGGTCCCTTGGCTGGCCACCTCGCCATGCTGCTTCCTGAGCTCGGCCCACCGGCAGCTGCAGGTGATCGCGCCACGCTCTTCGAGGCGATCCGGCAGGCTCTGGCCGCTATCGCAGCCCGGCGTCCAACAGTGCTGTTCCTGGACGATCTCCAGTGGGCTGACGACGCTACGCCGGAGCTGCTGGGCGCCCTGGCGCGTTCGCTGGACCTCGAACCATTGCTGGTGCTGGGAGCGTTCCGCAGCGACGAGTTGCCGCGCGGACACTCGGTCCGAGGGCTGCGCAGCGAGCTGCGCCGAGCTTCCCGGCTTCGGCAGATCACTGTCGAGCCGTTCGATGCCGAGGCCAGCGCGGCCCTGCTCGAGCAGACACTCGGCACGGTTGCGCCCTCGTTGCGCCGAGCGGTGTTTGACCATACCGACGGGGTTCCTTTCTTCGTACGCGAGCTCGGCTCGGCCTCGCCGCCAGCGGCCGCCTGGTGCCCGGCCCGTCCGGCCTGGAACTGGTGGAGGGCGAAGATGTCCCGATTCCAGACAGCGTCCGTGACGCCGTGCTGCTGCGTGCGGCAGGCCTGTCCGGCGACGCTCGCAACGCCGTCACGACTGCGGCAGTTGCAGGCCAGACGTTCGATCCTGAGTTGGTCATTGCGGTTGCCGGATTGTCCGAGTGGCCGGAGGAGGTCGTACGCCGTGGCATCGACCGAGTCCGAGTCCGAGCCCGGGCAGATGGCATTTCGTCATGCCTTGGTGCGCGACGCTTTCTACGGAGACATCCCGTGGACTCGGCGCGTCGCAGTGCACCAAGCGGTGGCTCAGCGGCTGGAGGCCGGGCACGCTGCTTCAGTGCTCGTTGCGGAGCACTGGGTGCTGGGCCGGCGGCCGGAGCAGGCCCGGGCGGCGTTGTCCGAGCGGCCGAGGCGTCCAGCGCCGTACACGCCTATCGGGATGCCGGGCGGGTCACCCGCCGGGCCTTGGAGCTGTGGCCGGATGGAGACGATGAAGCCCTCCGCCTCGACGTACTGGAACGCTTGGCGGGGTATGCCGAACTCGCTGGCGACCTCAGCCGACGCTGTCCCGATCTGGCGCGAGGTTGCTGATGGACACCGGCGAGACAACGACCTGCTACGCCTGGGAATGGCGCAGCGCCGGGTGGCAGCTGTGCTCGAGCTGCAGGGTCGCTGGCAAGAGGCACTCAGCAGCCGCGAGCAGGCCGCGTTGGCGTTCACCGCCGCCGGCTCACCGGCCGACGCCGCAGCGGAGCGTATCGCCTCCGCCGCCCATCTGCGATCCGCCGGGAGCTTCCGCGCAGCCAATCAGCTTGCTGCAGATCGCCGGGGAGCAGGCGCGTGAGGCGCATCGCGTCGATCTCGAGGCACGGATCCCAGGGCACGAGGGCAATGCGCGGGCACGGATGGGCGAAGGTCCGGTCGGGGTGGACTCTGGTCCGGTCCGGGCTGGCGATGGCCCTGGAGCACGGGCTAACTGGAGCGGCGGCCGAGATCTATCAAAGGCTGGCGGACGCGCTCGAGCACACCGGCGACTATGCGGCGGCCAAGGAGACCTACGACGAGGCGTTCAGTTTCTGTTCCACCAATGCCCTCGAGCCCACCGCCCAGCTCTGCCTTGCTTGCCTGACCGCGGTACTGCGCCAGTCGGGTGACTGGGATCGCGCAACCGTTCTGTGTCGGCAGGTGATCGCCTCGACCGAGGCGACCATGCACGCGCGCGCCGTCGCGACCGGGATGCTTGGCTCCATTCTGGGCATGCGCGGCCAGTCCAAGCGTGCCTCGACCATTGCTGCTCGAGTCGTTGACCCTCGCCCGCGGGATCGAGTTGGCGTGCGATGGAGCTGCTGTGCACCTGGGGTCTGGCGATTGTCGATCAGCTGGATGGGGCTCGCGAATCGGCTGCTGGCCACTGCTGGTCGATTCTCCAGCGATGGAAGCAGACCGAGGATCTTCATTACGCAGTCTCGCCGCTGCGCTGGGCGACCACTTTTTGCCGAGTCGGGGAACGGTGCCGAAGCACGAACCCAGTGCCGCGGCGCTGGCCCGGATTGCCGCCGACTCTGGTCAGCGCGAGGCGATGTCGGCGTTGTCGCATGCGCTTGCGAGACCGCGCTCTTGGACGGCAGCGCCGACCAGGCTGCGGGCCATTTCGCCAAGGCGCTCTCGCTGCTGCCCAGCGGAGATTCGCCCTTGACCGCGCGGAGTCTGAGCGCCGCGCCGCTGCCGCCCTGATCGTGCTGGGTCGGCGCGAGGAGGCCGTTGAGCACCTGGTCGCGGCCCACCGTACGCGCGGCGACGGCTGGGCGCCCGGCCGACGGTCCAACGGGTAACGACCAGCCTCAGCGCACTCGGTGAACGCGCCGAGCGCCGCCTGAGTCGCCGGGTTCTCGTACAGGCGGCCAACGGCAGCCTGACTCGTCGTGAGATCGAGGTCGTCCGACTAGTCGCCATGGGCCACACCAGTCGGGAGATTGCCCGTGAGTTGTTCCTGAGCCCACGAACCGTGGAATCACACGTCGCCAATATCTTGCTGAAGCTGGATTGTCGGTCGCGGGCCGATGCTGCCCGCCGAGCCAGCGAGCTGGGCCTGCTCGGTACCTAGAGCACCTGCTCACCGGGCACGCTCGACCCGGTCAGCCATCAGCCACGATCTGCATAAGAAATGTCGTGGTCACCGGCTAGCGTGGGTCCGTGCGTTTGGCCACCTGGAATGTGAATTCGATCAAGCAGCGGGTCCCGCGGCTCCTCCCGTGGCTGGACCAGCGTGAGCCTGACGTGGTCTGCCTGCAAGAGACCAAGCTCGCCGACGACGCATTCACGGAGCTGCTGGGAAGGGAGCTGGTCAGTCGCGGCTACGAGGTCGCGACGCACGGTGAGGTGCAGTGGAACGGGGTCGCGATCCTGTCAAGGGTCGGCTTGGAGGAGGTCGAGCGCGGGTGGCCGGGGCACCGGGATTTCCGCATCCGGAAGCCCGTGCAGTGTCGGCGATCTGCGGCGGCATCCGGGTGCATTCGGTGTACGTGCCGAATGGGCGGGTGCCCGATTCTGACCACTACCGGTACAAGCTGGACTGGCTGGCCGCACTCACTGAGCGCGTTCGCAGTGGTCCGGATAACGCCGTGGTCTGCGGCGACATGAATATCGCCCCAGCCGATGAGGATGTCTTCGACCCCGAGGCGTACATCGGCCAGACCCACGTCACTGCGCCGGAGCGGGAGGCTCTAGCGCAGCTGCGGTCGTCCCTTGGCCTGCGGGACGTTGTCAGGGATCGCTGGCCGGGCGAGCGGGTCTTCACGTACTGGGACTACCGCGCGGGCATGTTCCACCAGGACCTGGGCATGCGCATCGATCTGGTCTTGGCCAGCGCGCCGGTCGCCGATCGAGTACGCGCGGCCTGGGTGGACCGGCAAGCGCGCAAGGGATCGGGCCCGAGCGACCATGCTCCGGTGATCGTAGGACCTGGACGAGGCTCCCGACGGCGACATCGGCCCCGTGGTTCCACCGCCGTCCGCGCCGGCCACGCGGCGAGTCACCCTGCCGCAGAGCCGCGGGCGTTGAGCTGGCAGGCACAACGGCTGGCTCTAATCAAAGCAGCGCCACGACCTTTGCAGGTCTGCCTGAGTTCGGCAGCCCTGCGTGCGTTTTCGTCGATCTGGCGGAGGAGGATTTCGAGTTGGGCGCGTGGATCATCGTCATCGCTGGGAGTGGCGGCAGATCGCGGCGCAAGAAAGGTGTTGGCGAGGTAGCCGGTGAATGTTCCGATCAATGCGATGCCGATGAGCATCGTGATCGACCCGGCCACCTGGCCGGGATCGGTCACCGGATATACGTCGCCGTATCCGACAGTCGTGATGGTGGTCATTCCCCACCACAGCGCTTCGGGCCCGGTGAGGATGTTGGCGCCTGGCGCACCGTGCTCGACTCCGAGCACGAACATGCAGCCGAACTCCATCGTCGCAATGGCGAAAAAGGCGGCGAGCAGCAGCCCGCCCTGAGCGGGTGCGGACACGAGGTCTCGAATGACGTTGCGCAGCCCATACCGGCGAAGCAGACGACTGACTCTCAGTATTCGAAAGAGTCGAAAAATCCTGAGCAACGGGAGACTACCGATGAGATCGAGCCAGCCGCCGCCTCTGAAGAAATAACCGCGACTTGACGGGGCCGAAACAAATCGAACCGTGAAGTCGATCAAGAAAATCGCCGTAAGCGCGACGTCGACGTAATCAGGACCAGTTGTTTCACTTGAGCACTGATCGGTAGCAGCAGTAACACCAGGTTGATGATCGAAAGGACGGACAGGGCGCCGATGAAGAGCTCGTAGCTGCTCGTACGCAGTTCTCGGCTTCGCTGGTTCTCCATGAGTGTGCTCCTCTGAATACGAGCGCCAGCGTGGCACGCACGCGTTGCTCGGCTAGCGCACGATCCTAGGGGCGCGCGTTGGAGCGCTCGGGAGCTCCCAGGCCTGATCATCACGGCCTGATCATACGGCCTGATCAGTACTGCCGACAGTCTGATCAGTACGGCCTGATCAGCAGATGGGTCTACACCCGAGGCAACGTGATCAGATAGACCAGGGTGTAGATCAGCAGGGCGGTCGCGAGCACATTCTGCGCTGATCCGAACGGGCCGCTGTCGGAAACGTTGACTGGCCGCAATCAGGAATAAGACGAGGGCGAACAACACCGTCAGACGGACGTACTTCGTGGCAGTCTCGCCTGCTTCAGATCCCTCATTGAATGTTGCTTGCGCCTCGGCGTTGAGTTCCTCGGCTTTTTTCAACTCCGGGTTCTGAAACCCGGGCATATACCCCGGTCCTGGCGGCGCAGATGGATTGTTCAACGGGTCGGTCTTGAGCCAGCCGTCGAAAGCCTCGCGGTAGTCGGGGTAAACCGGCGGACAAAACCGACTCCAGCTCAGTATTCCCGGCGGCGTGAGCCTCTAGCCAGCCGGTGAACATCGCCGAGTCTGCGGCGAGTTGCTGCCCGCCGAGCGAGTCGAGTGCAGCTGGCCGCGAAGCGCTGCGTGGTTGCCTCGTCCATACAGCAGTGCCCGGTCGTCATCCCATCGTGATGCTTGCCAAACCCGTGTATACGCGGTGGCGATCGCCGCCAACGCGAGGACGAGCACCTCGATGATCTCAGCGATCTCTTCCCAACGGTGTTTGCGGTGCTCAGCCTCTCATTCTCGCTCAGCTTGTGAGCGACCTCGACGTTCATGCCCTCGGCAACGTCGGAGCCTCCTGGGTCTTTGGTGGTGGAGAGCAGCGGCAGGAACACGGTATCGCTGGTGGCTAAGTCCGCCTAGGTCGGCCGTGTGGGAGCCCCTCACTGGACTTGATTGGGTCCAGTCTCAATCTGGAGTCGAATGCCCGTTCTATTTTTGTCAGTGGTCTTCCGTAGGGTCGCTGGCATGTCAGCGCTCCGGGAGGATGCGGTCGTCGAGCTGCCGTCGGACGACGCTGGTGGTGGCGCGTCTGGATGTGATCTTGGAGGAGCTGGCCGCGGTCGTCGGCGACGGCACAGCGGTTTCGGATGCGGTACGGATTGATCGGCTGGGCGCGGTTGGAGAAGCTACGCGCCCGTCACCGCCGCGGTGCAGGCCGCCGAATCGGTGAAGTTCGCCCAATCTCCAGGTGCGCGGGCAGCTCGCCGCCGAGGTGCATCCCGATGCCATCGGGCGTGGCATCGCCGAACAGATCGGGCTCGCCTGCCGCATCTCCCGAGCGTGGCGGCACGCCGGCTATCGACCGCGCGGGCCTGGTGGTTCGACCTGCCCTGCCACCTACCGCCAACTCACCAGCGGGGAGTTGAGTGAACTGATCGCCGAGCAGGTGGTGACCGGAACCCGGCACCTCGACCCGCAACTGCGCGGCGGCACGTCGACCAACAAATCGTCGCCGCCGGCATTGCCAAGCTGGGGTTCAAGGCGGCGACGGGATGCATCCGACGGATCGCCTACCAGGCGGATCGCGACGGCTATGCGCAGCGGGGCCGCACCGAACGCACGCATCGCCGCGTCAGCATCCGGCCGGCACCAGACACCATGGCCCTGCTCACCGGCTATCTCCTGGTCGAACAAGGCATCGCCTGCTACGCCGCACTCCGGCACCACGCTGATTCCTGCCGTCGCCGGCGGTGATTGTCGGACCCGGGACCAGATCATCGCCGACACGATGGTGGAACGGATCACCGGACAAACCCGCGCAACCGACATCAACATCGAGCTGCAGCTAATGATGCCGCGGAGGCGCGCTCGACCGAATGCGACGATCACCGCCCACGAGCACCCGGATAAATGGGCCGCTGCCAGCCGGGATGGCGTGGAGATCGTCACTCAGCAGCCAGGAACGGCAAGTGGTGGCGGCGCACTGTTCACTGCACCGTCAAGCGTGAAGGGCCACAGCGGCCCGATCGTCGGCGGGGACCCGACACGCGCTGCCTTCCGACGGCTGGCTCGCCCAACTGGATTCAAGCTGCGCGGACCAAAGCTGCACGCGACCCGTTCTTGCGATGCGCTCGATTCGCCATACTCGATCACATCAAACGGCCACAGCGAAGGCGGACCCACCACCTACATCAACGGGCGCGGCGCGTGTCGAACGCGGGCAACTACATCCGCGAAATGCCCGGCTGGCACATCCAGACTCATCGACTGCCGGATCTCCTACACCGGACCCCACACCATGATCATCACCACACCCACCGGCCACCACTACCTCCAGCCGCGCACCCGACCCGCCCTGAGAACCAAAACGTCCAGCATTTCTGTGTATTGATCGCTGACATCCTGCGGTCGTAACGTCCGCAGAGGAGAGCATTTCAAATTTCCCAAACCACATCGATCGGAGCCTCGCCATGTCTCGTTCAGGTCATCCGCGAGGCAGGACATCGAACCCGCAAGGCTGGACGCTGCCCTCAACCAGTGGGTGCAAGATCTTGCACCAAGCGCGACCGGCTGGCTTGGCAGTACCAGCGGGGTCACGGAAGACGCGAAGGGCCATCGCTGTCGTCCGCTTCGAGTCCGAGGATGATGCCCGTCGCAACAGTGATCGTCCCGAGCAAGGCGAGTGGTGGTCTGAGACCGCCAAGCTCTTCTCGACGGGGAAGCCACCTTCCGAGACAGCAATGACGTAACAGTCGATGTTCAGGGCGATCCCGACCAGGCCGGCTTCTGTTCAGGTCATGCAGGAGCCGCAGCAGCGACCCCGAGCGGGCTCGGCAGCTCATGGACGAGGACGCCGACAAGTGGACTGCATTTCGCCCCGACATGCTCGGCAGCGTCTCGATAGGCCAATCAGGACGGTGGCTACACCATGGTCATGTACTTCACCTCCGAAGCCGAGGCGCGCGAAGGCGAGCGCAGGGAGCTACCGCCGGAGTTGCAGGCGCAGATGGAGGAGATGAGCAAGCTCACTGTTGGAGACACCGAGTTCTTTGATCTCAAGCAGCCGGTGATCATCTCTCCGAAGTGATCACCGCAGCTACAGCGAGGACTGACCGCGTTCCGCACAGCAGTGAGAGCAGCCCGCAACCGGATCGCGGCGGCTCCATCCCTCATGGGTGATGCGCCGACAGCGTGCGTTTCGGTAGAGGTGGGGGGTGAGGGTCCAGGAACCGATGCTGGCTCCGTGAGGAGAGCGCTATGGCGGTGAGGCCGGTCGCGCTGAACGCTGCGATCGCGTGCCTGTTCATCATTGGCTCTTCGCTGTTCGCGTTGTGGAAGCGCTGCCTGCGTACGCGAATGCGGTCGGCGAGACTGCCGACAGCGTCACTCACTTCGCTGGCTCCATCTTTTTCACCTCAGCCTCATTCGCCCAGCTCCTGCAGGCTCCAGACACCTGGCGATGACCGAGGTCGACGCCGACTCGCAGCACACGCGGGCGCTGGTTCGATTCCGGGCCTGGCTGCCACACGATCGCAACTGGCCGGCGGCCATTACGCAGTTCCCCGGCACGATCTTTTTCAACATCAGCACGTTCGCTGCGCTCTTGCACAACGTCACGGTCAAGCAGCGAGGACCGCCAGAGTCTGGCGCGGCCCGACTTCTTCGGATCGACGCTGTTCCTTGTGGCGAGTCTCTTCGCCATCCTCGCATTGGGACGTCGTGTTCCAGCTTCTGGCACGCGTTCCTTCCCTGGTGGATTGCCTGGTTGAACATGATCGGATCGATCCTCTTCAGCGGCCTCCGCCATCGCTAGCTTTGTGCCGTCCCAGCAGCGGCGAGTTGATCAGCAATCCAGTCCCGGTCGGCGGCACCTTTGTTAGGCGCCGTCTGCTTCCTTCTCAGAGCGATCTTGATGTTCCCGGAGTGGAGGCGTGCGGTTCGAGTAGCGACGAGACCACTGACCCCGGAAGATCCACAAACTCAAAGGAGAAGCCAATGACTGCAACCCCTGACCAGACTCCTGACGCGGTGCTCTTCGGCAATCGCTGTCGCAACCCAGGAAGTGCCGAGCCGCGAATTCCCGAGACGGGCATGACCGCCGCTGGATGCATGCGGCTGGTTTCGAGGACCTCGTCCCGAGGGTGATCCGGCGCTGCAACCTCGCCACCTTCGTGACCAACCTGGATGGGAGCCTGGAGGCGCAGCGGATCATCGCCGAGAACCTGCACCGCAACTTCATCGACCACGCCGAATATCCGCGGTACGCGCCGAGATCGAGCAAGCGCTGCATCCGGATGATCGCCGACCCGTCCCACGCACCGGGGAGACGACCGGCGCGCGGACCCAGGGCTCGTCGGAGGCGATCATGCTCGGCGGCCTCTCCCTGAAGTGGAATTGGCGCAGGCGTCCGGAGGCGGCTGGACAGATCAACAACAAACCCGAACCTGGTGCTTCGGCGGGCGACGTACGTCGGTGTGGGAGAAGTTCTGCCGCTACTTCGATGTCGAGCCACGGATTGTGCCGCTCAGCCCGGGCAAATACAATGGCAATCGACGATGTCAGCCTGCACATCGACGAGAACACCATCGGGGTAGCCGCCGTGCTCGGCACGACGTTCACCGGGACACAAGGACGACATCGTCGGGTATCAACAACCTGCTGCTCCAAATCAAGTCGCAGCGCGGCATTGATGTCCCGTTGCATGTGGACGGCGCCAGCGGCGGTTTCGTGTGGCCCTTCCTCTATCCCCACTGAGTGGGACTCCGCCTCGAGCAGGTGCGCTCGATCAACGTCTCCGGACACAAGTTCCGGCCCGTCTAGCCAGGGCATCGGCTGGCTGATCTTCCGCGAGAAATCCGACCTCGCCATAAGACCTGGTGTTTGAGGAGAACTACCTCGGCAAGACCGGACCCACTTTCACGCTCAACTTCTCAACCGGCTCTGCGATGGTCCTGGCGCAGTACTACAACCTCGTCCGGTACGGGCGCGGCTACGCCTACATCATGAAGAACGTACAGCAGAACGCTGCGCGCTTGCCGAGAAGCTGGAGTCGATGGGGCCGCTTCGAGTTGATCGGTCCCGACGAGGAGCAGCTCCCACTCGTCGCCTTCCGGCTCGGCCGAGCGCCAACGACTACAACGAGTTCGACGTTGCCTGGCAGCTGTCGGCCGAACGCGGCTGGATGGTGCCGGCGTACACGCTTCCTCCGAATGCCAGGACGTCACGATCATGCCCTGGTCAAGGAGACGTTGAGCCGCGAACATGTCGACACGCTTGTGCAGGAGACATCCAGGAGGCACTGCGCCACCTTCGCCAAGGGCGGTGGCCCACGAGTCGGAACGAAGAAGATCATTATCGGCCCCAGCCAGCGAGGCGTTAGTCAGAGCGATCGAAAGGACCGGCGTGTGACCGAGCCGATCTGTGGAGGTGATCATCACCGCCGACAGCGAGGATTGGCTGATCAACTTCACCCGCTCGCTGGTCCAGGACCGACTCGTGGCGTGGCGTGTAGCACCTTGCGCTCGATCAGATCCATCTATCGCTGGGAGGGCACGATCTTACGATGATCGCGAGATCGGGTAGCGCTGCATACCCGTGCCAGTCTGGTGCCGGCCATCGTCGACCGCGACCGGCCGCGAACACCCCTAGGTACCTTGCGTTCTCGCTCTGCCTGTCCAGGCGAGCAACCCCGACTACCTCGAGTGGGTCATCGAGGAGACCGACGGCCCAGTGCAGTGATCATTGACGCGACGATGCCGGCCAGTGCTTGCAGGACGTGCTGAGGCGAGAATGCTTTCCCCATGGCGAACAGGAAGAGCAAGCCGCGCGCGGCGGCTCGGTGCCTGGCGCTGTGTCACGGTCCTGATCGACCCCGATCGGCGACTCCGGCTTTCTGAGCGATGGAGAGGTCTCGGCTCTCGTATCGCCCAACGGCGCTGTGGAATGGATGTGCGTTCCGCGGTTTGACTCACCCAGGTCTCGGCGCATCTTGGGTCGAACGCCGGCGCTCTTCGTGTCGCCCCGGCCGACGTTGCCGTGCCCGCCGATGTCCGTTACCTGCCAGGCACGATGATCCTGGGAGACCAGCTGGGGGACACCTACCGGATGGATCATCGTCCGCGATGCCTCTTTGATCGGTCCGTGGCACCATCCCGCGGACCTGTTCTAAGACACTACCGTCGGGACCCTCTGAACGACTACGAGGCAGAGTACATCTTCCTGCTGCACCATCCGCTAAGCCTCCGGTGAGGTGCAGACCATGATCGATTGTGAGCCCGGTGCTCGATCTACGGCGAGGCGCACGTTCGCTGGGAATACACCAACAACAGCTACTACCAGGGTGTCGCTCAGCCGACGGCGGGATCTTAAGCTGACGCTTGACCAGCGACTACGGCTGGTTCGAGGGCGGCCGCCAACGCCCGCATCCTGCTGAAGAGGGTGACGTCCGCTATATCGCGCTCTCCTCGGGGCGGGGGTCCGCCACCGGCTGGACTTCTGCTGACCCTATAAGCGTCAGGTCTGGACCGCGCACCACTGGCGGCACACATGGCTGGCCCGCGGGCCAGCTCCCCGATCACCCCCTGGCGCGGCTATCTCGCAGCGCAGCGCCCTGACTCTCAAGGGGGCTGACTCTGCGCGCCTGACCGAGCGCGATCTCAACGGCCGTTGGCTACGACCTCCGCTTCCCGAGACCCCGGAGGAGGACGCGCCATCGACTACCGCTTCACCTGGATCCGGGACGCCACCTTCGCCTCTGGGGCTCTACCCCCGGGTTTTGACTGGAAGCAGTGACTCTTCGCTTTCATCGCTGATCTAGTGGA
>ERZ1370068.6361-contig-5348_pt1 | contig 66300 bp, 72 predicted proteins | sample MGYA00561227_ERZ1370068 | MGnify/ENA primary metagenome ERZ1370068 (study PRJEB38410, sample SAMEA6850437) | metagenome | study: Metagenomic assessment of the ecological functions of the soil: analysis of the soil microbiota associated with the... | reverse complement strand
TGCTTCGTTCAGTTACGTATTGCTAAACCGGTCCCTGGAAGAAGATGTCCGCCGCCGAACGCCTGGCAAGATTCCTCTGGCGGATGGGCGAAACTCGTCTTCGAGCGCCTGCCGCAGCTGTCGATACTCGAGACGCGATACGAGCACCGGAAGAGACCGCTCTTCGATTCCGGAAAGATCGAGCTGCCGCTTCGCCGCGTCGATCTTCCAGTTCTACGCGCGGGGCCGCCTCGACGATCGTCGGGACGCACCCGCGTCGCGCTGCCGACGCGCTTCACTCTTCACGCTGCGAAGAGCCGGTGGGTTGGTCGCCGCGCGATCGTGCCATGGAACTTCCCGTTCCTGCTCGCCACCTGGAAGGTGGCGCCCGCGCTCGCCGCGGGGTGCATGCGTCATCCTCGAAGCCGCGCGAGCCAGACGCCGCTGACCGCGCTCGAGATCGGGCGGATCGGGCTCGACGCGCGGGCCTGCCGCCGGGCGTGCTGCAGCGTCCTGCCCGGCCGCGGGCGTCGCAGGCCGGCGCTGGCGCTCGTGCGGCACGCCGGGCGTCGGACAAGATCGCCTTCACCGGGAGCGGACCGAGGTCGGTCGCACGATCCGGCGAGGCCGCGGGCACGATCAAGCGGGTGACGCTCGAGCTGGGCGGAAAGTCCGCCCAACATCGTGTTCGCCGACGCCGACCTCGACGCGGCGCGTCGAAGGGCGCGTTCAACGCGGATCTTCTACAACAAGGGCGAGGTCTGCGCCGCGGGCTCGCGCCTGCTCGTCGAGCGAGTCGGTCCACGACGCGTTCGTGGCGAAGCTCGCCGAGCGCGCCGACGCAGGTCGTGCTCGGCGACCCGCGCGACAAGACCACGCGCATGGGCCCGGTCGATCTCTCGCGCAGCAGATGGACAGCGTGCTCGCGCTACGTCGAGTCGGGCACGCAGCGAGGGCGCGCGGCTCGTCGGCCGGCGGCCGGCGCGCGCGAGGTCAACGGCGGCGAAGGGCTTACTTCGTCCGGCCGACGGTCTTCGACGGCGTGACCGCCGACGATGACGATCGCGCGCGAGGAGATCTTCGGCCCGGTCGCTCGCCGGTGCTGCCGCTTCGACGACGTCGACGACGCGATCGCGAAGGCGAACGACACCATCTACGGCCTGCGCCGCCGGGCGTCTGGACGCGGGACGTCAGCAAGGCGCACCGCGTCGCGCGAGCGCTCCGCGCCGGGACGGTCTGGATCAACACCTACAACCTCTACGATCCCGCGCTGCCGTTCGGCGGCTTCAAGCAGAGCGGCTTCGGCCGCGAGCTCGGGCGTCGAGGCGCTCGACGCGTACCTCGAGACGAAGACGCGTCTGGATGAGACTCTGGGGCGCGTGAGTGAAGCGCCGTCGTCATCCGACCGAGCACGGCGGTCCGGAGGTCCTGTCGATCGAAGACGCGCCAGTGCCCGAGCCGGGACCCGTGCGAGGCGCGCGCGTGCGCGTCCGCGCGGTCGCGCTCAACCATCTCGACCTCTGGGTGCGCAAGGGCGTCCCGGGGCACGCGTTCCCGCTGCCGATCGTCCCGGGCTGCGACGTCGCCGGCACGGTCGACGCGTTCGGCTCGGGACGTGCCGGCTCGCGGTCGGGCGACGCGGTCGTCGTGGCCCGGGCGTCTCGTGCGGGCGCTGCGCCGCACTGCCGCGGGCGCGCGAGCGCGCTCTGCCGCAACTTCGGGATCCTCGGCGAGACGCGCGACGGCGGCTGCGCCGGAGCTACGTGGTCGTTCCCGCGGTCAACCTCTTCCCGAAGCCGAGCGGCTCGACTTGCCCGCAGGCCGCCGCGGTGCCGCTGACGTGTTCCTGACCGCCTGGCACATGCTGCGTCGCGCGCGCCGCGGTCCGCGCGGGGAGACGGTGCTCGTCCACGCCGCGGGCTCCGGGGTCTCGACGGCCGCGATCAGATCGCGCGGCTTCTCGGCGCGCGCGTCCTCGCCACCGCCGGGCAGCGACGGAAGTGCGCTCGCGGCGCTCGACGCTCGGCGCCGAGGAGGCCGTGCAACTACCGGACGAGGACTTCGTCGAAGAGGCGCCGGCGCTTCACCGGCGAAGCGCGGCGTCGGACGTCGCGGTCGACCACGTCGGGGCCGAGACACGTTCGACCGCACGATGCGCTGCGCTCGCGCGAGGCGGGCGCTACGTCACGTGCGGGGCGACCTCGGGCTACGAAGACTCGAAGACGGACTTCCGGCCCGTATTCTTCAAAGCCTCTCGATCTTGGGATCGACGATGGGGGAGCCGCCACGAGCTTCTGCCGTGCTGTCGCTCATGCGACGAGGGTTCCTCCACCCGGTGATCGACCGGATCTTTCCGTGGAGCAGATCGCCGCGGGCGCACCGCCATCTGGAGGGCGCGGGGCTTTCGGGAAAGTCGTCTCACCCGTTTCCCCGCCGCCTTTGTTACTGACGGCGATGGCGGGCGAGCGGATCCTCGTGGTCGACGACGAAGCGGAGATCCGTCGAGCTCCCTGCGGGCGTGCTGATCCGCCGGGGTACGCCCTCGACGGCGGCGCTGAATAGCGGCCGGCGAGGCGCTGGCAGCTCATTCGCGAGAACATCTACGACGTCGCCTGCTCGACTTCAACCTGCCGGACATGGACGGCGTGATGCTGCACCCACCAGATCCGCCAGATGGACGCGGAGCTCGCCTCGGCACGATCTTCATGTCCGGCTTGCTCCAGTCGGACGGCAACCTGGGCTACTACGTCGTCTAAAGCGGTGGGTTCCTGGCGAAGCCGTTCGACATCCGCGACGTGCTGCGCCAGGTGCGCGCGGTTCTCCCGGGACGACGTCTAGGCGCCATACGGGTTTGCGTTTGATGGAGCGCGCGTCGGCGTCGGCTGTCCTATCGAAAACGTCGGGTCCTGTGCGATCCAGCGGTCACGACGTAGCAAGAGGCCGAACCGATTCACGTGCGACCGCTCGCGCGAGATTAGAAAACTAGATCCCGACGCTTCTTTCGATCCGACCCGACCGACTGCGCGATTGGTGTGTCTGAGGCGGGCGTCGTCGACTCCCCTTTCGCTTCCGGATCGGAACGGCCCGGCGCCTTTGCGGAACAGCCGCCCGAGCGCGACGTTCAGGAGGTTTCGCCCGCGGCAGGGCAAGCACCGGGGGCTTGCGCCACCCCATCTTCGACAGCTCGCGGAGGATCTCCTGGTGGTTCTTCTGAGACCGAGAGTCCCTTCACGAACGCCGTGAACGCCTCCTTGCGGCGGCTCGGACGCCAGGAGGCACCCGACCGTAGTTCCAGAACAGATCCGCGTTGAAGAACTCGAGGGCGATCGCCTGGCGGCAGAACTCGGCGCCTTCGCGGAGCTGGCTTCGCGTCTCTGCGCCAAGCACAGGCCGTAGTAGCGAGAGATAGCGAGCCTGGGGCGTGCGCAGCCGAGCCGCCGCTCGGGCTCGAGCGCCGCCTCGAAGAGCGCGAGCGCGCCAGTTGCGGCCGCTCGTCTCAAGCGCTTGAAGTCCCCGCTGGAACCGCGTCTCCGCCGCCTGGACGAGCATCGAGACTCCCTCCCCGCGTACCGGCGAAGAGTATCGCATCCGCGGCGGTCGCCGAGCCAGGCCTGGTTTCGTGAGGCCGATCACGGGAACGTAAACGGCGAAAAACTAGCCGTTGACGCCGTCGATCGACGACAGCGGCTGGTTGATCTCGATCGTGTGCCTGTGACGCAGGAGTCGTCGATCATTCCCATGGCTCAGCTGGTCGCGGCGCTGCTGGAGCAGCTGTCCGCGCAGGCGCGCGCCTTCTCGGTCGTCGAATTTGCGCGCGGTCGAACGCGTCGTGCCGCGTGACCTCGTAGGCGATGCGCGCCGCCCGGAGCCGGCACGACGCCCCTGGCGCCGACCGCGCCTGCCGGCGCCGAAGAGGACCGCGTCGAGCTCGGGACGGTACCGACGCCGGAAGCTCCGCGCCAGCCGAGAGGTCGCCGGACTTCTTGACTTCGAGCTCGCGCCTTCGCGCCGTCGGCGAGCGGTGCCCGCGGCCGCGATCCGCCGCGCGCGCGCGCGATGGCGGCCTGCGCGTCCGCGCTCGGTGCAGGACGTCCTTCTTGACGTGCGTCTTCGACCTCGGCGAGGGTCGCGGGGCGGAGGGAGGACTTCGGTGCAGCCGACGATCGCGGGCCGTGCCTGCGCGCCCAGGGCTGCGGACACCTGCCCGGCTGCGATGCATCGCACGGCCGCTGACGAACTCAGGGGAGGGCCTAGATCCGACACGCCGGCTCGTCGGCCGGTAGATCGCGTCCTCGACCTTCAGACCCGCCTTCGCGGCGACGGCGTCCGAGATCGGCCGGCGTCTTGATCTCGCCGCGCGATGCCGCTTGGCCTCCGCCGCCGCGCAGATCCTGGGCGCGCTCGGCTCGAGCCGGCGACGGATCGAGTCCTTGACCTCGTCGAACGAGGTCGAGTCCCGCCGTCCGCGCCTCTTCGCACCTGGATGACGTGGAAGCCGAACTCGGTCTCGACGACCGGCGCGAACTGACCGGGAGGCGTCGCGAACGCCGCGTCGTCGAACGGCTTCACCATCGCGCCCGCGGCCGAACCACCGAGCTCGCCGCCCTGGGCCGCCGAGATGCGTGTCCTGCGACAGCGATCGCGCCATGCGCCGCGAAGTCCTCGCCCTTCTGCAGCGCGCGCGAGCGACGGAGGCGGCGGGTCTCGGGCGGCGTCCTTGTCGGCGTCGGCCGCACCGGCGGGAGCTTGAAGAAGGATGTGCCGCGCGCGGCCGCTGCTCCGGGCGTTCGTACTGTCGACGGCGTGCGCGTCGTAGTCGGCCTTGACGTCGGCGTCCGAGACCTTCGGCATTCGCGACCTGGGACTGCCGGTCGACACGATCAGGTCGGACTTTCCGGACTCCGGCCGTTTGTAGTCGCCGGCAGTGCGATGCGTACCACGCCGACATCGTCGCGGCGTCCACGCGTCGTCGAACGGAACCGATGGACGGACGGCACGAGACGTAGTCGGCCGCCGCGCGCACGTTGCGCGATCCGCCAGCGCCTGCTCGAGCTCCGGCGTCTGAGATCGTCGGCGCGGAGGCGGTCATGACGCTCGATCCACGTTCTGGCCAGGATGTCGTCGCCGAGCCGGTGCTCGTAGGCCCGCGCGACGCCGCCGTCGTAGTTGCTGCCGATGAAGTCGTGTATAGCGGTCCTTGCCGACGAAGCTGCCCGGAACGGGTCCTTGAAATTCGGATTGTCGAGGATCGCCTTCGGAGATCTGCCTTGCGTCGCGGCTGAGTCCGAGCTCGCGCGCTTCGACGCGAGGACGAGTTGGCGGTCGACCAAGCGTCTGGATCGCCTGCGAGCCGAGCTTGAGGTTCTTCTTCATCTGGTTCGTACTGAGCGCCGAAGCAGCTGCCGGTAGTAGTCGTCCTGCGATCCGGCGACCTGCAGGAACTCCTGCGCCGGGATCGGTCCGGCCGTCCGACGCGCGCCGCCCAGTCGGCCGAGTGGCCTGCGCCGCGACGCGCGGATCGAAGTAGGAGCCGAGGTAGCACCAGCATGGCGAGGGCGACCGACGCACGAGCACCCACTTGAGGTGCCTGCAGGTTGTCGCGCATGACGTTGAGCATGGACGTTTCTCCGAGATCGCGTCCGAGGCAAAAGCGGTGATGGTAGTCCAGCGTGGGGGCGGCATCAACACGGCCGCCGACGTCGGCGCTCGTCGCCGGCGGTTGCCGGTGGTTTCGCGCGCGGGCGCGCGTGTTAGATTCGCGCGCGATCCGGGCAGGCAGCCGGCTGACCCCGGCGGAGGACGGCCCCGCGCATGCCCGCTCCCGCGGCAGCAAGCGTCCGGTCCTCGAGCTGGTTCACGGTGAGCTATCGCAGCGTGCGCTGGCGGGCGTCGCTCGTCCTGATCGGCGCTCGTCGCGGCGCGGCCTGGTACTGCTTCTTCTACGCGCCCGAGCAAGCCACGGCAGGAAGCGCAGAGACGCCATCTCCCGGGCGGAGGAGCGGATTGCACCGAAGCCGCGCGGCTACCCGGCCGCCCGAGCACCTCGACGAGGTCGCGTGCCAGCGCCGCGCCGCCCTCGCCGAGGGCCGTGACTGCGTTCAGCGCCGGCAGTACGACGACGCCGCGCAGTCGCCGACGATTCGCGTCCGAGAACTTCTCCCAGAAGGCGATCGACACTCGCACGGGGAAGGACGGCCGTCCAAGGAGTCCGGATCTACCGGATGGAGGGGACGTCCGCGTGCAAGCGCGCGGGCGAGTTCAACTGGGACGACCGCCGACCAGGAAGATGATCCTGCACGGTGGGGGACCAGATCAAGACGGCCGGCTCGGGCTCGGTTCAGCTCATCTACTTCGACGGCGACGGTCGACGACGATCCAACCCGGGCTCGCTCGCTCGAGATCGAGAGATCCGCGAGGACCCCGCGACGAAGGTCCGGCAGGTCAGCGAAGCTGAACTGGGGCGAGGTTCTCGCCTCGACGCAGAAGACGAACGTCGACGGGTCGTTCCACGAGGTCGCGACGGACGAAAGTGCTCGCGCGCGCTCGGACGACGCGGGCGAGTTCCGGGTCTCCTCCGACAAGAGACGCCAGACCGCGTCCGTGGACGTCTTCCACGGACGCGTGCAGATCGCCTCCGGCGGGCGCGTCGAGCGTCTCGGATCCGGGGAGCGCATCCGGGCGCGACGCCGGGGGCAAGCTCCAGGCGAAAGAGATCGCTGCCGGGCGTGCCCCGCGCTGATCGCGCCCGCCGGACCAGAAGATCTTCGTCCACGAGGACCCGTCGAGCGCAGAGACCACGCCTCTCGTGGGAGAAGGTCCCGGGCGGCGGCCGCTACCACCTCGTGATCTCCGACCGCCTGCTGTTCACCGTCGCCGCCTGTACGAGGCGGACCGCGACGGAGACCACGGTCCAGATCGACGGCATCCGGCCCGGCGAGTACTACTGGAAGGTCGCCGCCGTCTCGGCGGCGGGCGTGCAGCGGCCCCTACAGCGAGCCGCGGCGGTTCCGGGTGACCTCGCAGAAGCTCCGCGACCGGGAGGACACGACCCCGCCGATCCTGGAGATCACCGAGAGCGTCCAGACCGGCCCGATGCTCATCCTGAACGGCCGGACCGAGCCGGGCGCGCTCCTCTGGGTCGACAACGAGAAGGTCGATGTCGACCGACGACGGCACGTTTACGCGGTCATCCGGCTCCGCGAAGGAGGGAGTGAACGACGTCTCGCTCGTCGCCCAGGACGCGTCGGGAACGTCAGCAGCTCACCCACCGCGCGTACGTCGATCCTTACTGAGATCCGGCGACGCGTTTCTTGCTTTTCGCGTTTGCGGCGACTAGATTAGCCGCTCCGCGACGTCGGCGCGGTGATGGTGCCGCCGCGGAGGCTCGTTCATGTCCTGGTCCCCTCGATCATTTCTCGTCGATGTTCTCGAACGATCTCGCGATCGACCTCGGGCACCGCGAACTCCCTCGTCTACTCGAAGGGCCGCGGCATCGTCGTGAGCGAGCCGTCGATCGTCGCCGTCAATCAGAAGACCGGGAAGGTCGAGGCCGTCGGCAAGGAAGCGAAGGAGATGCTCGGGCCGGACCCCGGGCAACATCATCGCCATCCGCCCGATGAAGGACGGCGTCATCGCCGACTTCGAGCACACCGAGAAGATGCTCGACTACTTCATCAAGAAGGCGCACAACCGCACGTTCGGCGTGCGGCCGCGCATCGTCATCGGCGTCCCGAGCGAGATCACGCAGGTCGAGAAGCGCGCGGTGCGCGACTCCGCGATGCAGCGCCAAGGCGACCGAGGTCTACCTCGTCGAGCAGGCGATGATGGCGCGCGATCGGCGCCGGGCTGCCGATCACCGAGCCGACCGGCAACATGGTCGTCGACATCGGCGGCGGCACGACCGACGTCGCCGTCATCTCGATGGCCGGGATCGTCTACTGCGCGCTCGGTGCGGGTCGCCGGCAACGAGATGGACGAGGCGATCATCCAGTACATCAAGCGCAAGTACAACCTGCTCGATCGGCGAGCGGACCGCCGAGGAGGTCAAGATCAAGCTCGGCTCGGCCTTCCCGCTCGACGAGGAGCTCACGCTCGAGATCAAGGGACGCGACCTGGTCGAGGGCGTGCCGAAGACGATCGTGGTCTCGGACGAGGAGATCCGCGAGGCGCTCGCCGGAGACCGTCGCGACGATCATCGAGGCGGTGCGCGTCGCGCTCGAGCAGACGCCCCCCGAGCTCTCGGCGGACATCGTCGACCGCGGCATCGTGCTCACGGGCGGCGGAGCGCTGCTGAAGAACCTCGACAAGCGCCTGCGCGAGGAGACCGGCCTGCCCGGTGTCGATCGCCGACGACCCGCTGACCTCGGTCGTGATGGGCACCGGCAAGATGCTCACCGATTTCGATCTCCTTCGGCGGGTAGCGCTCGACTAGCATGCATCGCGCCGGATCGTCTCCGGACGCGTCAGGCGAGCTCATGGCGGCCGTTCCCCGCCCGTGCCAACGCCGCTCCTGCTGGGGGTCGATGATCGTTCGGTCAGCTCTTGCTGATCGCGGCGAGCGTGCGCGCGGAGCGCGGCAGCGTCCGCGCTCGGCGGCCGTCGGGGTCGCCTGCTCGCGGCCCGCGGTCGCGCGCCGAGCGGTCGCGTCCGGCGTCCTCGTGGACGTCGTCCACTTCTTCCGCGACGTGCACGCGGACGAGCTCGGAGGACGTGCAGCTGCGGCTCGAGGTCGACGCGCCTGTCGGGCGGAGCTCGAGCGCGCGCAGAGCGCTCGCCGAGGAGAACGACGCGTCTGCGACGACTGCTCGGCATGCACGGAGGCTCTGGCGCCGAAGTCGATCGGCGCGTCGGTCGTCACCGCGCGGCTCGTCGGACCAATCGCGCGTGCTCCTCGTCGACCGCGGCGAGGCCGACGGCGTCACGCGCCGGACATGGCGGTCGTCGCGTGGGGCGGGGCCGTCGGGCGCGTCGTCAGCGTCGAGCGGATTCGCGCGGTGCGGCTGCTTGCCGATCCGAACAGCGGCGCCGCCGGCGTCATGCACGCGCAGCCGCGCGGAGGGGATGATCGTGGGTCGCGGCGGCCGACCCGATGGAGATGGTCTACGTTCCCAAGTACGCCGACGTCGTCGTCGGGGACCGCGTCGTCACCTCGGGCTCGACGGGGTGTTTCCGCGCGGGTTCGGGATCGGTCGCGTCACCGTCGTCGGGGAGCCGGTGGGCGCGAGCAAGTCGATCCGACGTCGAGCCGCGAGGTCGACGATCGTGTCGCATCGAGGACGTGCTGATCCTGCTCGAGCCGTCGGGCACGCGCGCTGCTGGCGCCCGAAGAGCCCGAGGCCCGCCCGTGATCGTTCTCTGGGCCGCACTCGGGATCGGGCGCTGCGCTCGTCGCTCGAGCTGGGTCTCGGGCGCTTCGCGCCGGGCGCGCACGCGTACGTCTGCCGTGATGACGCTCCCTGCTCATCGGCCTACGCGCTGCGGACCGTCGCAGCGGTCGGCGATGGTCGTCGGGTGCGTTTCGGGGCTGCTCGAGGACTACTGGATCCGAGCCCGGCCTATTCGGGCTCAACGGTCTCGTGAAGAACGATCCTCGGCTGGGCCTTGGGGCGCTCGGAGCCCGCTTCGACTCTCAACAAGTTCTGGGGCCGATTTGCCTCGGGGGCGCTCGGTTTCACCTCGTCGACGAGGGCTCTGCAGGCCGGCGTTGCGACGCCTGTTCGGAGAGACCGTCGCGCCGGTGCCGGATCGGGCATGCTGGCGATCCGCGCCGTCGCCGGCGGGTTGCTGACGGCCGCGGTCTTGGCCATCGTTAGACAAGTGTCGGCGCGAGCCGTCGGGCGGCCGCGGGCCCAAGCTGCCGGAAGGTCTGACCGATGGACTATCGCGAGCGCTGGGGAGCTGAAGGAGTATCCAGAGCGAGCAGCGGCTCGGCACGCGCGCCGCGCTCCTCCACGCGGCGATCGTCGTCGTCCTCGCGGGATTCCTCGGCGTCGTTCTGGTACCTGCAGATCGTCAAGGACGCGGAGTTCGCCCTGCTCGCCGAGAACAACCGCCTGCGGCGCATCGCGCTTCCGCCGACGCGCGGCGTCGTGCTCGACCGGAGCGGCGAGGTCCTGGCCTCGACGCGCCCCGCCCTGAACCTCGTCCTCGTGCGCGGACGGTCTGACGGACGCGGAGGGCCAGCTGAAGCGGCTCGAACGCGCTCCTCGGCATTCCGTACGACGGTGCTTGAACGGAGCGCCTCCAGGCGATGCGTCGCCGCCCGACGTTCGAGCCGCTCGTCATCAAGGAGGACGTCCAGTCTCGCCGAGCATCGCGAAGGTCGAGGCTCGCCGGGAGTGGTTCCCGTCCGTCGAGGTCGAGCAGGGCCGCGCTCCGCGACTATCCGGACGGTCCGGCCGTGGCCCACGCCGTCGGCTACGTCGGTGAGGTCAACGAGTCGCAGCTTGCGAAGATCGCCGACGGCTCGATCCAGCAGGGGGACATCGTCGGCAAGACCGGCGTCGAGCGCGGTACGACGAGATCCTGCGAGGGCCGTCGCGGCTGGCGGCTTCAGACCGTCAACAGTCTCGGCCGTCCCTTCGGGGACGTCCCAGCAAGGACGCGACCCCGGAGGACGGGCAGCCGCTGCGTCTCTCGATCGACAAGCGGCTCCAGCACGCAAGCTGGTCGAATCGCTCGAGGCGACGAGGTCGGCTCGGGCATCTTCGCGAACCCGCAATACCGGCGAGGTCTTGGCCCTCGCGTCGACTCCCGGCTACTGATCCCAACGTGTTCACGGCGCCCGTCTCGCGGACGACGTGGACGGCGTTGATCAACGACCCGCGTGCGCCCGCTGCAACGATCGGGCGATCTCGTCGCTTCTACGCGCCCGGCTCGACGTTCAAGGTGCTCATGTCGATCGTGGGCCTGCGAGACCGGCGCGATCACTCCGCAAAACGACGGTGCTTCTGTTCGGGCTCCGTCAGAATCTACAACCGGCAGTTCATGTGCTGGAAGAAGGGCGGCCACGGGACGGTGGACGTCCACAAAGCGCTCGTGCACTCGTGCAACGTCTTCTACTACCTCCTCGGCAAGAAGGTCGGTATCGACGCGATCAGCGAAGTACGCCAAGATGTTCGGCATCGGGCGAGCTGTCGGGGATCGACATTCCGGGCGAGACGCGCGGAACCCCTCCGTCCGCCGACATGGAAGCAGCGCGTCCACAAAGAGCCGTGGTATCCGGGGGACACCATCTCGGTTTCGATCGGACAGGGGCTCCTCGCGCGTCACCCCGGTCCAGATGGCGACGTTGATCTCGGCGGTCGCAAACGGCGGCACCCTCGTCCGGCCGCATCTGGCTGCGCGACGCATGGCTGGAAGCCGCGAAGCTCCCGGTCTCGCCGCGCGACGCTCGCGTCTGATCCGCGACGCGCTCGCCGACGTCGTCGAGGAAGGCACCGCGACGAGCAGGCGCAGCTCGGGCCGATCAGAGTCGCCGGGAAGACCGGGCACCGCGCAAGTCTTCAAAGAAATCGGTGGGCGTCGACGCCGACAAACAGCCGAAGGACGAGCGCGATCACGCGTGGTTCATCGGCTATGCGCCCGCGGAAAAGCCCGAGATCGCCTTCGCGATCGTGATCGAGCACGGCGGCCATGGCGGAACGACGGCAGCGCCCGTCGTGCGCGACGTCCTCGAGGTCTTCTTCGAGGGACAGGCTTCCGCCCAAGGAGGCGCCCGAGACGGCTCCCCGCGCTCCAGGCGCGCCTGTCAGCCGACTCCGAGCCCCGAAGTGCTGCGACGCCGACTCCTCGATAGGCTCGACCGTGCCGACGATCGCGGCGGCGCTCGCGCTGGCCGCGGTCGGGATGACGACCATCGCGTCCAGCACGGCGGAACAGCCTGCTCGTGCCGGCTTGTGGAGGACCCAGCTCGCGTGGCTCGGCATCGCGTCGTTGGCCGCCATCGTCGTGATCGCCGTCGACTATCACATCTGGGCGGAGTTCTCGCTCAGCCTGCACCGGGGTGGCCGTCGCTCTGCTCGTCGGGGTGCTGTTGTTCGGCAAGGAGGTGGCGGGCAACCGTTCGTGGCTCGCTGGTGGGAGCGGCATTGGCGTTCCGACCTCCGAGTTCGCGAAGTGGACCACCTGTCTCGCCGTCGCTGACGTTTCGCGCAAGCGCGTCCACGACCGCCTGCGCTTCGTTCCAGGTCGTCCAGCTCGGCGCGATCGTCGGCGTGCCGGATGCTGCTGATCGCGAGGCTTGGCCCGACATCGGGCACCGCGCTCACGTTCGTCCCGATCGGGCCGGTGGCGGTCCTGCTGCGGCGGACTCCGGTGGCGCATCGTCGCGGTGGCCGATCCTGCGCCGTCGCGCCTGCTGGCGCCGCGCCGGGCGTGGCAGCTTACCTCAAGCCGTACCAGCAGGAGCGCATCCGTACTGGTGCCTCGGGATCCCGGCCGCGATCCCTCCGGCATCGGCTACCAGGTGCGCCAGTCCAAGATCGCCGTCGGCTCGGGCACGGCTGACTGGCAAGGGAGCTCTTCCAGGGAACGCAGACGCGGCTCAACTTCCTGCCCGGCGCAGCACACGGATTTCGTGCTCGCGGTGATCGCGGAGGAGCTGCGGCTTCACTGGCGCCGCCGGCGTGCTCGCGCCTCTTCTACTACCTCTTCTACCGGGGCTTCGCTCGCGGCGCGCTCGGCCCAGGACCGTCTCGGGACCTTCGTGAGCCTGCTCGTCGTCGCATGGCTGACGAGGCCAGGCTGCGATGCAATATCGGGATGGTGCGTGGGCCTGCTCCGCCGACCATCGGCGGCGCTTGCCGTTCTCTCTCCTACGGCGGGACGGCGCTGATTGCGCTGCCTGTGCGGCGTCGGCCTCATCGCGAACGTGAGCGGGCGTCGATTCGTCGAACTCAGGCCTGCTGCCAGAATTGCCGCGGGACCCATATCTCGCACCGGACTCGATCCGCCGCCGACGAGCCGCTGTTCCGCGAGCATCCTCGCGGGCGGTCCAGCGGCCGCCGCGCTACATCGGCGGCGAGTGGAACGCAGGTCGTCAAGGACCACCGCGGCGTGGACGCTGACGTTCGCCCTGGCCGTTTCCCGACGTCTACGAGATCGGGATGTCGCACCTGGGCTTCCGGATCCTCTACCCGCTCTGAACGCGCGCGACGACGTGGCGCGCCGAGCGCGTCTTCTGCCCGTGGCCCGACATGGCCGACGCGCTGCGCCGGCGCCGCAGCCCGCTGGCGACGCTCGAGACCGCGACGCCGCTCGCGACGCATGGACGTCGTCGGCTTCTCGCTGCAGTACGAGATGACGTTCACGAACGTGCTCGAGATGCTCGACCTCGCGGGCATTCCGCTGCGCGCGTCGCGACCGGGCGAGGACGATCCGCTGGTCGTCGCCGGCGGACCGGTCGTCTTCAACTGCGAGCCGATCGCCGACTTCCTCGACCTCGTGTTCGTCGGCGACGCGCGAGGAGCTGCTCCCGGAGTTCCTCGACGCGCTGAAGGCGCTGAAGGCGCGCGGGCGCCGCGCGGTCCGCGCGGCATCGCCGCGCTCGCGCAGATCCCCGGCATCTACGCGCCGTCGCTCTACGGCCTCGAGGACGACCGACGGTCTGCTGATCCCGGTCGGCGACCGGCGGCGCCGTACCCGGTGAAGCGGCGCATCGTCTGCGACATCGACCGCTTCCCGTTTCCCGATCGCATCGTCGTGCCGCACGGCGAGATCGTGCACGACCGCGTCTCGATCGAGCTGATGCGCGGATGCCCGGTCGGCTGCCGCTTCTGCCAGGCGGGCTACATCTACCGGCCGACGCGCGAGCGCGATCCGAACCAGGTCGCGCGACACGGTGATCCGCTCGGTGCGCGCGACCGGCTACGACCAGTTCTCGCTCGCGTCGCTCAACACCGGCGAGTACGGCGCGATCCAGCCGCTGCTGTTCGATCTGATGGGACCGCTTCGAGCCGGAGTCGGTCTCCGGTCTCGCTGTCGTCGATGCACGCCTCGACGATGACCGAGGAGCTCGCGCGCCAGGTCCGGCGCGTGCGGAAGTCCGGATTCACGATCGCGCCCGAGGCCGGGACCCAGCGCCTCGCGCAACGTGATCAACAAGAACCTGAACGAGGAGCAGATCCTGAACGCGTGCCGCCTCGCGTTCGAGGCCGGGTGGGACCTCATCAAGCTTGTACTTCATGATCGGCCTTCCGACGGAGACCGACGCGGACGTCGACGGCCTGGTCGACCTCGCGCACGAGATCCTCGCCGTCGGGCGGAGCGCGCCAGGGAGGCGCGCGCCGAGGTCACGCTCTCGGCGTCGTCGTTCGTCCCGAAGCCGGTCACGCCCGTTCCAGTGGGTCGGCCAGGGACCGCGTCGAGAACCTCTACCGCAAGCAGGACCGCATCGCGTCGCGCGTGCGGCGCGGCGTGCGCTTCAAGCATCACGAGTGCGAGACGACGTTCCTCGAGGGCGTGTTCTCGCGCGGGCGACCGCAGGCTGTGCGGCGGTCGTCGAGCGCGCGTGCCGGCTCGGCGCGCGGTTCGACGGATGGGCGGAGCACTTCAACCTCGACGCCTGGCAGCGGGCGTTCCGCGACGGAGGGCATCGACCCGGAGCGGCTACGCCTACGGCGACTGGCCGACCGACCGCCGCCTCCCGTGGGACGTGCTCGACTCGCTCGTCAACAAGAAGTGGCTGGCGCTCGAGCTGAAGCGCGCGCTCGCGGAGGGCACGCTCGTCGATCTGCGGTCCGACCGAGTCTGCCACGGCTGCGCGCCGTTCGCGAAGGAATGCGTGAAGGGCGTCGTCAAGGGACCGACCGGGCGCCCGCTCGACTCCGGGCTGACGATCCTCTCGACGCCTCCGGCGGCCGGGCCGGGGCGTCCCGGCGCGGGCCGACGGACGCCCGCGGGCGCTGACCTGGCCGACGAAGCCGCCGCGCCTGAAGGCGTCGCTCGGCGACCTGCCGCGCTACCGCTACCGCCTGCGCTTCGCGAAGACGGGGCGGCTCCAGTTCCTCGGCCACCTCGACCTCACGCGACGATGCTCCGCGCGTTCAGTCGCAGCGCGATCGCGCTCGTCTACTCGCAGGGCTTCAATCCCGAAGCCGCGCGTGCAGTTTCGGGCCCGCGCTCGCCGTGGGGATCGAATCCTACGGCGAATACCTCGACCTCTGGTCGTTCACGCGCCTCGACGCACGCAGACGGCCATTGGCGGCGATCAACGACGCGCTGCCCCGCGGGCTGCGGTGTCGGCGCTTCGCGAGATCGACGGCGACGCGCCCGGAGCTCTCGGAGTCGGTGCGCGCCGCGCGCTACTCTCGCGGCTTCCCGAAGGCTGTCGCCGCCCGAGCGCGCGCGAGACGTTCGCGCGCGGGAGGCGCATGTCGGCTGTCGCGCGAGAAGAACGGGAAGACCGTACGTTCCCGCTTGCGCGATTGGCTGCTCGACGTCGTCGACGGCCGACGGCATCGTCGTTCCGCATGGCGCTGGGCGCGGGCGGCGCGAAGGCGCGTCGGTACGGCCCGACGACGTGCTGACGGTCATGTACGGCGAGGCGGCGAAGGACGATCCGCCTCGTGCGCGAGGATCTCGCGGTCCCTGTCGGGCGATCGGCTGGTGAACCCGATGCTCGCCGATCAGGCGGCCGGTGTCGGTTGTCGAGCGAGCTGCTGGTTAGCCGCGCCGGCGGACGGACGTGCACCGCGCTCCGCGAAGACGGCGTGACCGTCGAGCTGCGCGTCGAGGACGACGCGCCGGCGCTCTCGCCGTCGGGCACATCGTCAAGGCGCGCGTCTCGAAGGTCCTCCCGGGGATCCAGTCCGGCGTTCCTCGACGTGGGCCAGGAGCGGGACGCGTTCCTCCACGCGAACGACCTGCTGCTTCCGGGGAGGCGGCGCCGCCCGTCCGGCGTCGACGCCCGTTCGGCGACGGACGCCGAGCGAGGCGGAGGAGGACGGCGGGCCGCCAGGCGCTGCGCCGCTGCACCGGCAAGCCCGACGGCCCTCCGCATTCAGGACCGGCTCAAGCGAGAGGGCGCGAGCTCGTCGTGCAGGTCGTGCGCGCGAGGCGTTCGGCGGCAAAGGGCCGCGCGTCACGTGCTTCATCACGCTTCCCGGGCGCTATCTCGTCCACGCGCCGCAGGCGTCGTTTCGTGGCGTGTCGCGCCGCGATCAGTGACCCGGAGGAAGGCAGCGCCTGCGCGACATCGTGGCCGGGCTCCGCGAGTCGTCCGGCAGGCTTCATCGTGCGCACCGCAGGCGCGAGGGCGGACGCGTCGCCTTCGAGGCCGACGCTCGATTCCTGCGACTGTGGCGGGCGATCCAGGAGCAGGACGAGCGCGCTCCGGCGCCGTCGCTCCTGCACACGGATCTCGACCTGTTCCTCCGCTCGTTGCGCGACGCGCCGACCGACTCCTCGAGCCGCGTCATCGTCGACGACGACGAGCATGCATCGCGCGGGACGTGACTTACCTGCCGCGAGCTCGATCCGCAGCTCGCGTCGCGCTTGCGGCTGCACTGGGGCCGGAGCCGCTCTTCGACGCGACGGGCGTCTCCCAGGACATCGAAAGGCGCTGCGGCCTGCGCGTGTGGCTGAAGTCCGGGCGGCACGATCGTCATCGAGCAGACCGAGGCGCTCGGTCAGCATCGACGTCAACACCGGGAAGTTCGTCGGCGGCGCGACGGCCCGAAGAGACGGTCGCTGAAGACCAACCTCGAGGCGGCCGAGGAGATCGCCCGTCAGCTGCGGCTGCGCGACCTCGGCGGGATCATCGTCGTCGACTTCATCGACATGGAGCGGCCGGAGCACCGGGACCGCCGTGATCGAGGCGCTTTCGAGCGCGCGCTCCAGCGCGCGACCGCTCGCGGACGAAGGTCGTCAGGCCTCTCCCGAGCTCGGGCTGCTCCAGCTCACCCGGAGGCGCACCCGGCTCGCGATCGGCGCGGCGCTCACCGCGCGCCTGCGCGGCGTGCGCGGGCACCGGCCGCGATCAAGACGCCCGACACTCGTCGCCTACGAGGCGCTCTGTCGGAGGCGCGCCGCGTCGCCTCCCCGGAGACGACCGGCGACGAATCGACGGTGCGGCGCGCACCCCGACGTCACGGCCGCGCGCCTCCGGCTCGCGCTTTGCAGATCCGCGGCGCTCGAAGGCGTCGATCCGGCCGCTCGCCGCAGCGGCTGCGCATCGACTCGACGACCCCGCCAGAGGCGCCGACCAGTTCGACGTCATCGCGGGCTAGGACCGGCGGGCGCGAGCTTGCTTGATGATCGCAGCTCAGCGATCCGGAATAGCGCGTCGGGTCCGAGGGATCCAGCGGTCACGGCGGGGTGCGTTGACGGACCGTCCGGACGTGATGCCCGCTCGCGCGGACTCGGACAAACTCACACCCGACGCCATTCCGGAACGCGCGGGCTAGGACCGGCGGGCGATGCGATCGCGGCGGCGCGCGGCGCCCGTCCGCTCGCGCTCGCGCTCCTCGTCGGTCCGCGCCGTCAGGCGCAGCGCGGTGACCGGGCGTCCGCCCGGCCCCACGTGACCATGGTGACGAAGGCCCGCGTCGTCAGCCGGCGCACCCCGGTGAGCGGCTCTTCCGAGTGCACCTCGATCTCGATCTCCATCGACGAGCCGAACACGGCGTTCAACCGTCCCTCAGCACCAAGATGTTGCCGACGTGACGCCGCTCCGGAAGTCCACGAGTCGACGGACGCGGTGACGACCTCCATGCGCGCATGACGCAGCGCGACGATCGCGGCGCACTTGTCGACGAGGGCCAGCACACGGCCGCCGAAGATGAAGCCGCGGGAGTTAGAGTCTTCGGGGAGGACGATCTCCGTCATCGCGACGAGCGAGTCGGCGACATGCCGTTCTCGCTCGCCGGGACCGGATTCCGACTTCGTGCTCAGCGATTGGATCCCGAAGCAGGGGCCGGCTCGGCCTGAGCGCGTCGGCCTTGGCGCGGCTCAGCCTTCGGCGTCTCGGCCTTGGCTGCGACCTGGGCGGCAGCCGCCGCGGCCTCTTCGGGCAGCCCTTGCCGTCGTGACCGACGCACGGGGCCGCGTCCTTCGCGGCGGCTAGCTGGCCTTCGGCGTGGCGGTCTTGGCGACGGCCTCCTTGCGCGTGCGCGCCGCAGCCCGTGCCCTCGCTCTTGGCGGCGACGGTTGTCGAGTCCTTGACGTTCTTGGCGTCGCCGTCTGTTCCTCGTGGTCGCAGGCGAGACCGGCGGACGCCGACACAGCGGCCACGGCGAGGACAAAGCTCAATCCCATCCATGCGCTTCGTCATGTCGTTTCCTCCTCGGCGAGCCCGAAGTATACGGGCACCCGCGGAGGCGCCGTCCACCGATTCGGGCCGCCGTTGCTCCGGCGAGTCCGCGCTGCGATAATCCGGTCCATGAAACGAACCACCGTTCCGCTCGCCCCTCGTGCTTGCGCCGCGGCGGCGGTGCCCGCGCCTCGGCGCAGAACGTCGGCACTCGTCGGCAAGGTCCTCGACATGGACGGAAACCGATCGCCGGCGCGGAGATCTCCGGGCGGCCACGTCGCGTTCCCGATCGCGTGGCGAAGGGAGACCGACACAAGAGAGGAGCTTCTTCGTCGACGGGCTGCTGTTGTGCAGCCCAGGCGCCCGAGTGGAAGAGTCTCGTCCAAGGCCGAAGGCTTCATCCCCGTGTCGGTGAAGATCGTCGCGCGCGACGGATCGGAAGACCCTGTACTTCTCCGACGACGCCAAGCTGTCCGCCGCCAACCCGTCGACCGCAGTTCAAGATGCGGGCGTTCGCGGAGATCCGCATGGAATCACGATGCGGCCGGGAGACGCCGCCGCCGAGGCAGCGCCGCCATCCGTCCGGTCCCTGCCGCGGGACGCCGCCGCTGCCGCGGCCGCGCGAAGCGCTCCGGACACGTACGCCCAGGCGCTCGACAAGGTTCGCTGCGGGGAACGTCGAAGACTCGGTCGACCTGTTCAAGAAAGCGATCGAAGAGAAGCCCGACGATTGGGAGCGGCGCGATCGTCTTCTGCCAAGGTCCTCCTCAAGCTCGACCGGCAGGGCGAAGCGACGATTCAGGCCAACAAGGCCGCGCAGCTCGCTCCCGACAAGGCCGGCCCGCTCGTGACGCTGACCGACATCTACATCGCGCGCGGGCTGGCCGACAAGGCCGCCGACGCGATCGCCAAGGCCGCAGCAGCTCGGAGCCGGACAACCCCAAGGTGCTCGGAGCGCGCGGCGGCCGTCGCCGCCAGCGCCGGGAAGATCGACGAGGCGATCGCGCTCAACGAGAAGGTCATCGCCGCAGAAGCCCGACAACACGCGAGGTCCTGGTCGCTCTGGCCGACCTGCTACAACCGGAACAAGCAGCCCAAGAGAGAGCCGAAGAGGCGCTCAACAAGGTCGTGGCGCTCGATCCGGCGAACGCGCACCGGACGTTCTACAACCTGGGCGTCGTCATCGAGAACCGCGACGACGCGACCGGACGCCGACCACCGGAAGGCGATCGAGGCGTTCCGGAAGGCGATCGACCTCAAGCCCGACTACGCGCTCGCTCACCGCGACCTCGGATTCGCCCTGCTGCGAACCGGCGATCTGACGGGGGCCCGCAAGGAGCTGCAGGAGTACGTGGATCTCGAGCCGAACGCGCGAAGGACGCCGCCGACATCAAGGCGCACGATCAGAGCCTCGAGTCGGCGAAGTAGGCGGGCGCGTGACGGAAGCCCGCTGGCGCCTCGACGACGTCGACGGCGATCCGCCTCCTGCGTTGCACGGCGATCGAGCGTGGCCGCGGTCGCGCACGCGTTCAGCACACGGATCGCGTTCGGACGCATCGATTTCGATCGTCGGCCCGGAGGGCGCGCGAGGCGATCGATCGCCGCGCGTTCCTCCGATCGCGGCCGGGCTCGGCTCGGGGCCGCTCGGCGATCCTCCGACAGGTGCACGGCGCGCGTCATCGTCGAGCGTCTCCGCGGGCCTCGGCTCACAGCCTCCGGCGGCCGACGGGGCGATCCAGTCGGCGCCTGCGCGATGGCGCAGGCGCCGGTTCCCGCCGTGCGAACCGCCGACTGCGTGCGCGCTCCTCGCTCGATCGCCAGGAGGCGGCCGTGGCGGCCGTCCACGCCGGGTGGCGGCGCCGCCGCGGGCATCGGCGCTCGCGCGCCGTCGCGCGGTTCGCCGCCGACGGCGTCGACGCCGGCGACCGCGCTCGTCGCGCTGGGGCCGAGCGATTCTCGGGTGCTGCTACGAAGTCGGGGACGAGGTCGTCTCGCGCTCGCAGCCGGCGTGCGGGACCGCCGTCGGGGTTCACGTCGGCGCGAGCCCCGGCAGGCCGCACGACGGTCGATCTCCACGCCGCGCTCGCGGCGCAGCTGCGTCGCGGCCGGTGTCTCGCGGCGTCGATTCACGCCGCGCCGTTGTGCACCCGCTGCCGCAACGACCTGTTCTTCTCCTTCCGGGCGCGAAGGGCGCGCCGCCGGCCGGCTCAGTGGCGGCGGTCGGTCCGGCCGCCGGTCCTTGACGCGTTCGCGGGCGCTGCGTCACAATCCCGGCTTTCGTCCCGCGCCCTGTTCGCGAGCTTGGGGCTTCGTCGATCGCGCGAGTGCGTCGTCACGCGTCGGTTCGATGCGATCGCTTCCGCGCTGGTTCTCGGCGGCGTCGCCGTCGCAAGGCGCGCCGCCAGCAGCAGGGGAACTTCCTCCTGCTGATGATCCCGTACGCGCTGATCTTCGTGGTCTTCTATTTCCTGATGATCCGGCCCGACGCGACAGCGTCAGAAGGAGCACGCGCAGCTGCTGGACGCGCTCAAGCCCGGCGACAAGGTCGGTCTGCGCGGGCGGGATTCACGCCACCGTCGTCGGCGTGACCGATGCGACGGTTCAGGTGAGGATCGCCGATCAAGTCCGCGTCGACGTCGAGAAGGCGTCGATCACGACCGTCAAGCGGCCTGAATAGTCCCACGCGGGAAGGAGAAGACATCGATGTCGAACACCATCACGTGGAAGCTCGGGCCTCATCGCCGGCGTCGGTCGCGCTGTCGGTCTGGCTGTTCTACCCGCCGAAGGAGACGATCAACCTCGGCCTCGACCTCCAGGGCGGCTCGCACCTGGTGCTTCAGGTCGAAACGTCCGCCGCGGTCAAGAGCGAGATCGACCTCGCGATCAACCGCATCGGACAGATGCTGAAGGAGAAGGGGATCCCGTACGCGTCCGTCGACAGCCGCGGCCGACGGCCTGGGCATGGACATCCAGGGAACCGACCCGCGCGCGCGCGACCGACGTCCGGGAGATCCTCGACACGATCGTGCCCCGCTGGAACGTCACCGCCGACCGGCAGCTGACTGGTCGATCCGGCATTCCGGATGCGATCCGGCAGCAGGTCGAGGCGACGTCCGTCGACACCACGCTGACCGTGCTGCGCCAGCGCGTCGACGAGCTCGGCGTCAAGGAGCCGATCATCCAGAAGCAGGGAAGCTCCGGCGACCGCATCGTCGTCGAGCTTCCCGGCCTCGAGGACCCCGAGCGCGCCAAGGGCGTGCTGCAGGATCAGGCCGGTCCTCGAGTGGAAGGCGGTCGCCTACCCGCCAGGGCGTGACCGATTTCGAGGCGCTGGAGGCCGCCGGCGACCAAGGAAGCGATGATCCAGATGCTCGGCGGCACGGTGCCCGCCGAACGTCGAGCTCGCCCCCGAGATCTACGTCGGAGTCCAACGGCACGCGAACCGGAGTTCTGGTGGCCGCTCCAGTCGATCGCGGCGATCGTCGGGCAACGACCTGCCGCTCCGCGCGGCGCGGCGCCGACTCGATGCAGCGCAACGTCGTCGATTTCGTGCTCTCGCCCGAGGCCGGAAAGCGGTTCCAGGCGGCCACGCGCGAGAACCTCCGCAAGAAGATGGCGATCGTCCTGGGCAGCTCCAAGGGCAAGGTCGTCATCTCGGCGCCCGTCATCAACGACGTCATCAGCGATCGCGGGCAGATCTCGGGGCGGTTCGACGTCAAGTCGGCCGAAGACCTCGCGCTGAAGCTGCGCTCCGGCGCGATCCCGACGGCGGTGACGATCATCGACGAGCGGACGCGTCGGGCCGTCGCTCGGTCGCGACTCGATCCGTGCCGGCGTGTTCGCGTCGCTGCTCGGCTTCGTCGGGCGTCGCGGGGTTCATGCTCGATCTACTACCGGCTGTCCGGCGTCAACGCGGTGATCGCGCTCTTGATGAACGTCGTCCTCGTGCTCGGCGCGATGGCGTACTTCGGATCGACGCTGACGCTTGCCGGGGATCGCGGGCCTCATCCTGACGGTCGGCATGGCGGTCGATTCGAACGTCCTGATCTTCGAGCGCATCCGCGAGGAGCTCCGGCTCGGCAAGGCCGTGTCGCACGGCGATCGACCAGGGATTCTCGCGCGCCTTCGGCACGATCGTCGATACCCACGTCACGACGATCGTCTCGGCGTTCTTCCTGTTCACCTACGGAACCGGTCCGGTGAGAGGCTTCGCGGTCACGCTCGTCATCGGCCTGGCTGTTCTCGATGTTCACCGCGGTGTTCGTCTCCCGCGTGATCTACGACCTCGTCTTGGGCGATCGGCGCAACGTCCAATCGCTGAGCATCTGAGGGAGGCGACCGTGCTCCAGCTGTTCCACAATCCGAAGATCGATTTCATGGGCAAGCGCCGCCTGTGGGTCGGCGTCTCCCTCACGCTCGTCGCGATCTCGCTCGTCATCCTCGGCGTGAAGGGCATTCACAAGGGGATCGAGTTCGAAGGCGGCGCCAGAGGTTCAGCTGCAAGTACACGGCGGCTCCCGACGTCGGCGCCGTGCGCGACGCGCTGGGGAAGGCCGGGTTCGCGGGATCGATCGTCACGACGATCGGCAAGCCGGAGGCGAACGAGATCTACATCCGCGTTCCGCTGGTGCCCGGGGCGAAGGACCAGGACTTGGCGCCGCGCGTGGTGGCCTCGCTCAAGAGCGCCCAAGGCGCCGAAGCGTTCGACGGTGCGCAGCCAGGCCTACATCGGCCCGACGGTCGGCAAGGAGCTGGTCAAGAAGGCGCTGGGCGCGGTCATCGGCTCGATGGCCGGCATGCTGGTCTACATCTGGATCCGGTTCGAGTTCCAGTGGGGCTTGGCGGCGGTGATCGCCCTCGTCCACGACACGATCATCACGCTCGGGCTGTTCTCGCTGTTCGGCTATGAGATGAGCCTTCCCGTCGTCGCCGCGTTCCTCACGCTCGTCGGCTACTCGGTCAACGACACGGTCGTCATCTTCGATCGGATCCGGGAAAACCTGCGGGCCAAAGGCGGCACCGTCGCGAGCCTCCCGGATCTCGATCAACACGTCGATGAATCAGACGCTCTCGCGAACGATCCTGACCTCGCTGCTCACCTGGATCGTCTGCGCGTTCCTGTTCGCGCTGGGCGGTCCCGCGCTGCAGGACTTCTCGTTCGTCATGGTCGTCGGCATCATCGTCGGGACCGTACTCCTCGATCTACATCGCGTCGCCGTTCCTCGTCGTGTGGCAGGAGTGGCTGGGCGCGCGCGAAGAAGGGCAGCACGCCGAGACCGCCCAAGGCCGTCGCCAAGAAGGTGCGGGCCGGAAGGTCTGAGACGAGCCGGACCGGCCCGAGCCCTATAATCCCCCTTTCGGGAGGATTAGAGGCGTGGTGCGCCGCTTCGAGGAGGTCTTGGACCGGATCGAGGGATACAACCCCTCGGCCGATCTCGATCTCCTCCGGCGGGCGTACATCTTCTCGGCCCGCGAGCACCGCTCTCAGGTGCGCCGCTCGCGGCGAGCCCTACCTCGTCCACCCGATCGAGGTCGCCTACGTGCTGGCCGACCTGCGAGCTCGACACGTCGAGCATCGTCGCCGGGCTCCTCCACGACGTCGTCGAGGACACGCTGACGACGATCGAGACCGTCGCGGAGTACTTCGGATCCGACGTGCGCGCACATCGTCGCGGGCGTCACGAAGATCTCGAAGCTGCAGTTCGCGAGCAAGGAGCAGGAAGAGGCCGAGAACCTCCGCAAGATGATCCTCGCGATGGTGGACGACATTCGCGTCATCCTCGTCAAGCTCGCGGATCGCCTGCACAACATGCGCACGCTCGAGCACCTCGAGCGCTGACAAGCAGGAGCGCATCGCGCGCGAGACCGCCGAGATCTACGCGCCGCTGGCCAATCGTTTGGGGATGGGCCGCATCAAGACCGAGCTGGAGGATCTCTCCCTGCGTTTCTGGAGCCCGACGCCAACGCGGCGCTCGTCTCACGCGCTGGACGGGAAGCGCAAGGGAAGCGACGCCTTCATCGCCGAGATCCGCCGCAAGCTGGAGACGCGCTCTGTCGGCCGCGGGCGTCCAGGCGAAGATCTACGGCCGCATCAAGAGCGTGTCGTCGATCTACCGGAAGATCCGGCGCCAGAAGATCGACGTCGACCAGGTCTACGACTACGTCGCGTTCCGCATCCTGACGGACTCGGTCAAGGACTGCTACGGCGCGCTCGGCATCGTGCACTCGATCTGGCGGCCGGTGCCGGGGCGCATCAAGGACTTCATCGCCATTCCGAAGCCGAACATGTACCAGTCGCTCCACACCTCCGTGATGACCGACGTCGGGCAGCCCTTCGAAGTGCAGATCCGGACGCACGAGATGCACCGGATCGCCGAGGAGAGGCGTCGCCGCGCACTGGCAGTACAAGGAGCAGCCGCGGGCCGCAGGGCGGGGAGACGGAGCGCGTCGCGTGGCTCCGGCACATCCTCGAGTGGCAGCAAGAGACGAAGGACCCGCGCGAGTTCCTCGAGATGGTCAAGGTCGACCTCTACCCGGACGAGGTCTACGCGTTCACCCCGAAGGGAAGGTCCTCTCCTTTCCGCGCGGGGCGACGCCGGTGGACTTCGCCTACGGGATTCACACCGAGGTCGGACACCGGCTGACCGGCGCGAAAGTGAACGGACGCCTCGTGGCTCTGCGCACGCCGCTGGGTAACGGCGACATCGTGGAGATCCTCACGCATCCCAACGCGCACCCCAGCCGCGATTGGCTCTCACTCGCGAAGACGTCGCGCGCTCGCGGGAAGATCCGGGCCTGGCTCAACGCCAACGAGCGCGAGAAGTCCGTCGTGCTCGGTCGGGAGCTCGTCGAGAAGGAGCTTCGGCGAGTTCCGTCTGTCGCCGCGCGAGGTCTTGGACGGCGGCAGGGCGGCCGAGGTCCTGAAGAAGCTGGGATTCGCCGCGCGTCGAGGAGTTCTTCGCCGCGGTCGGGTACGGCAAGGTCACCCCACGCAGCCTCGTGGCGGCGATCCTCCCCGACGCCGAGCTCAAGCCGAAGGCGGACGGAGTCGTCGCGCGGGTGGTCAAGCGGGCGCTCGGCTTGGGCGAGCGCCGCGTCAAAGTGCGGGGATGGACGACGTGATGATCATCCTCGCGCGCTGCTGCAATCCCGTGCGCGGGGAGGACATCGTCGGCTACATCACGCGCGGGAAGGGCGTCTCCGTCCACTCGGTGCAATGCACCAACGTGCGCAGCCTGATGTTCGACCCCGAGCGCCGCATCGATGTGGAGTGGGATCTCGACGGAGGCCCCGGACACGTCTGTTCGACGTCAAGCTCCTGCTCGACGTGAGCGACCGCCAGGGGCTTCTCGCGAAGATCGTGGCGGTGGTCGCCGACGAGAAGGCCAACATCCGCAACGTGGACGCCAAGACGTTCGAGGGCAGCGACGCGCGGCGTGACGATCGTGATGGCGGTGGCGGACCGCCAGCAGATGGAGCGCGTGATCGCTCGCGTGCGACGGATCGACGGCGTCCGCGACGTCGAGCGCGTTTCGGGCTGACAGGCCGAAAGGGAGACAGCCAGAGTGAAGAGGATGACCGATCCACACGGACGCCGCGCCCGAGGCGGTCGGTCCCTACGTACAGGCGGTGAGGGCGGGTGACCTGCTCTTTCGTGTCGGGCCAGGTGGCGCTCGATCCGCAGACCGGCGCCATCGTCCCGGGGGCATCGAAGACCAGACGCGACGCGTGATGCGCAACCTCGCCGCGATCCTCGAAGCGGGTGGGAGCGGCCTCGACCGCGTCGTCAAGGCGACGGTTTACCTGACCGACCTCGGCGCGTTCGAAGCGATGAACGGCGTGTACGCGAGCTTCTTCCCGGGCGACAAGCCGGCGCGCGGTTACCGTCGAAGTGTCGCGCCTTCCGCGGAACGCGTTGGTCGAGATCGACGCGATCGGAATTGTCGAGTGAGGAGGCGCCTAGCGGGCGGCCTTCATCACGGCGCCGGAACGGATGCAGCGGGTGCAAAGTCTGGCGCGCTTCGAGTTCCCACCCGGCACTTGAACGCGCACGCGCTGCAGGTTCGGGACGAACGTCCGCGAGCTGACATTGTGGGCATGGGAGATGTTCCTCCCGAAGATCGTCTTCTTCCCGCAGACGTCGCACTCCCGCGCCATGTCGTCACCTTTCAGAAGCTATGGAGCTCGGATTCCAGCTTCTCGAAATGCCGCAAAATCCTGAGGACGCTCTACAAGGCTGTCAAGCGCGGGTCGAATACTGTTGCTTTCGGATTTTCGGCCTCTTATATTAGCCCGGGTGCCGGATCTAGAAGGTCCGGACAATGCCGACGCTGCCGGAACTTGCAGGGGCACGAACTGCAGCGTAGGAGACAGGTGAGGCGGGGATGGACACTTCAAGCGCTTGTTCGAATTCCGTCCGAAGAACGTTCCTTTCGCTCGAATGCGTTTCTTCTTGACTCGTCGGGAATTCTTGACCTAGGTTAAAGCTCCACCTGGTGGAGGGGGATTCGATCCGCGCCAGGTCGCTTCAACCATGAGGACTGACATGCTCTTCGGACGAAGCCGGAATCTGATAGGACTCGACATCGGCGACAGCTCCATCAAGGTCGTCGAGCTCAAAGACCTCGGGAAAGGGCGAGGGCTTCCAGCTGGCCCGAATCGGGCTCCGAATCCCTTTCTGCGGAAGCGATCGTCGACGGGCGCCATCATGGACTCCCAGTTCGTGATCGAGACGATTCAGCGCCTGTTCCAACGCCTCAAGATCAAGAACAACCAGGTCGCAACCGCGCCTGTCCGGTCACTCGGTCATCGTCAAGAGGATCAGCCTGCCCGTGATGACCGCGGCCGAATTGGCCGAGTCCATCCATTGGGAAGCCGAGCAGTACATCCCGTTCGACATCGACGACGTCAACCTCGACTACCAGATCCTGGAAGGATCGTCCCTCTCCGGTGAGGGGAACATGGACGTCCTCCTCGCGGCCGCCAAGAAGGACAAGATCAACGACTACACGAGCGTCATCACGCAGGCCGGCCTTCAGCCGGTCGCCGTCGACATCGCGGCCTTCGCGCTTGCAGAACGCCTTCGAGGCGAACTACGAATTCGAGCCGCACCAGATCATCGCGCTCGTCGACGTCGGAGCCGCCGTCAGCTCCATCACGGTGCTGCACGGCGGAACGTCGGTGCTACTGGCGCGACATCAACGTGGGCGGCAATCAGTACACCGACGCGATCCAGAAGGAGCTCAACCTCTCCGCGGAGCAGGCCGAAAAGTTGAAGCGGGGCGAGGAGATCGACGGCATCCCCTACGAGCGCGTGCTTCCCGATCCTCTCGGCGGTCAACGAGGACGTCGGGACCGAGATCCAGAAGACCCTCGACTTCTTCAAGCAGATCTCCGCGACGGACGAATCGCTCGACCGGCTCTACGTCACGGGTGGCTCGGCCCAGGTCATCCACCTCAAGGAGGCACTCGGCGAGCGGCTGCATCACGCAAGTCGAGGCTGATGAACCCGTTCCGGCGCATCCAGCCGGTAGGACGCGACGTCCCCGCGGATGTCCTCAATGAGATGACGCCGACCGCGTCTGTCGCGGTGGGTCTCGCCCTCAGAAAGGTGGGGGACTAGCCGCATGATCAAGATCAATCTTTTGGCCGAGCGGAAGGCCGCGAAGGCTAAGGCCGCCACGTCGTTCAAGTTCGAGATCGGTGGGAGCCAGAACCTCGCTCCTCGCCGGAATCATCGTGGTCGGCGTCCTTGGTCGCGGGCGGCTGGTGGTGGGCGCGCGCGTCGGGCTCGACCCGCGTGCAGCAGGCGAAGGTCACCGCGCAAGCCGAGCTGAAGCGCCTCGAGGAAGTTCGCAAGAAGGCCGGAGGCGTTCAAGACGCAGAAGGAGCTCCTCGAGCGGAAGATCAATCTGATCACGGAGCTGAAGAAGAAGCAGGCGGTGCCCGTTCACATCCTCGATCAGGTCTCGCGCAACCTGCCCGAGTTCATGTGGCTCGACTCGCTCACGGCGAGCGCGAACGCGATCAACATCGTCGGCAAGGCGACGACCTACAACGCGGTCTCGAATCTCTACGACAACCTCCGGGCGTCGGGACAGTTCAGCGACGTGGTGCTCAGGCAAGACGACCGAGATCGCCGAAGGGGTCTCGTTCAGCCTGACGTGCCGTTACGCTCCGCCGGGAGCACCGGCGGCCGCCGATGCTGGCGCCGCCGATGCGCCGCAGCCACCCCAGAGCTAGCCGGAAGCTAAGGAGCCGAAACCATGCTCGAAAGACTGCCGTTCTGGGGACAGGTGCTCGTGATGGTCGCGTTGGCGGCCGGCATCGTCGGGTTCGCCTACTACGTCTACCCGAACCTCAAGACCGAAGGGTGAAGAGATCAGCGCGATCAGCGCCGAGCTCGAGGACCTCAACGCCGAAGATCGTCGAGGGACGGGCGATCGAACAGAAGCTGCCCGAGTTCGAGCAGGAGGTCGCGAATCTCCAGCGCCAGCTCGGCGACGTCCAGCAGATCCTCCCCACGGACACCGAGACGGGAGACCTGCTCCGCTGGATCAAGAACATGACGGATCAGTCGAACCTGGGATTGAAGACGTTTGCGCCGGGTGGACTGAAGCCGGTCGATTTCTACAAAGAGTTCCCGATCGAGATGGACGTCGTCGGTCGGTACCACGATCTGGGCATCTTTCTGGACCGGGTCAGCAAGTACTCGCGGATCATCAACGTCGACAACCTTCGGATGAATTCATTTCAGGGCGGCGGGGACAAGACGATCCGCGCCAGTTTCACCGCGACGACGTTCGTCTACGACGACAAAGTCGCGTCCGGGGAGGCCCACCAGTGAGGCGGCAATGGGAATGGTGGACGGCGGTCGCCGCGCTGATCCTGGCGGTTGGATTCACCGCGCCGGCGCGCGCAGGACAAGCCCAAGTCCTCGCCGGGGACGGCCGGTGCGGCGAGCGCGCAGGCCGGATCGGCGAAGGCCCAGGCCGACGCCCAGCAGCAAGGTCAGCAGACCGTGGAGACGATCCTCCGCCAACAGGAGGATCTCCTCTCGGGCCGGCAGTTCTCGTACGATCCCGGCGGGCGGCGTGATCCGTTCCGCTCGCTCTTCGAGGAAGTCGACGATCCGCAAGAAGGGTCCCCGGCCGCGAGGCGTGGCCGGAATGCTGGTCGTCGAGCTCGAGCTCACCGGCATCGTGCGCGATGCGAACGGCGGGAACATCGCCGTCGTCATGGGGTCCGACAGCAAGGGTATTTCCTTCACGTGGGTGACGAGGTTTACGACGGGGGCGTGATCGCGATCGATCCGGCTGCGGGGACGGTGACGTTCCGCCAGCAAGTCGACGATCCGAGACTCATCAAGCCATACCGGGACGTAGTGAAAAGGCTGGTCCCGCCAGGGCGAGGAGAAGGCCAATGAGGTAAGTACGGCAAGTTGTGCCTGGCCGCGCTGACCGCGCTCGTGCTGGCCAGCAGCGCTCTACCAGGCGAGACCGCCGAGCCCGAGGTGGGCTCCGAGCCGCCGTCGGCACACGCCGCGGTGCCCAACTCGACTGCGGCCTCCTCGGAGCTGCGCAGCGTGAGCGTGGCCCGAGACGGCTCCGGAGGGCCGGTGGTGACGCTGACGGGCTCGGGTCCGCTGGCCTACACCACCCTCGATCTCGAGAACCCGCAGACGGCTGGTGATCGACCTGAAGGGCACGGTGAGCCGACTGGACCAGCAACCAGGTCACCGTCGGGCAGGGGGCGTCCAGCGCGTGCGGGCGGGGCAATTCAGGCGCTCGCCCGACCCGGTCTGCCGTGTCGTCGTCGATCTCGACGGGCCGGTGCCGTACAAGATCGAGAACTCCGACGAGGGCCTCAAGATCGCGTTCTCTGGCCGGCGGCGATCCGGCGCCGACGGAGACTCGCCTCGTCCGAACCGTCCACGCCGCCTTCCGACCGCCGTCGCCGGCCGTCGAGACCAAGGTCGCCGAGGCCAAGCCGGTCACCGCTCCGCGTCGCGGGCGGTCACGTCGGAGACGGTCGAGAAGCTGCTCCGCGCGCCGGCACTCGGGCGCGGAAGAACCGCCGCCGAGTCTGACCGCGGCGCCGACCGGCCGGCGGAACTTCGAGACGAGGGCGATCGTCACGGACAGGGCCACCTACGCCGGGAAGAAGATTTCGCTCAACCTCGTCGACACCGACGTCAAACAGATTCTTCCGTCTCTTCCACGAGATCTCGGGCCTCAACTTCGTGCTGGACCCCGCCGTCGAGGGCAAAGTCACCATCGTGCTCGACAACGTGCCGTGGGATCAGGCGCTCGACATCATCCTGAAGAACAACGGCCTGGACAAGCAGTTCGAGAACAACGTCATCCGCATCGCGCCGACGGCAAAAGCTCGCGACGGAGGCCGCCCAGCGGAAGCAGCTCAAGGAGGCGAAGGACCTCGAGGTCGAGCCGATCACGATCACGCGGACCCTGTCCTACGCCAAGGCGAAGGACGTCGAGAAGGTCATCCGCGAGGGCGGCATCCTCTCGACCCGCGGCAAGGTGATGGTCGACGAGCGCACGAACGCGCTGATCATCAGCGACATCCCCAAGAAGCTCCAGCCGCTCGACCAGCTGATCTCGACGCTCGATGCCGAAACGCCGCAGGTGATGATCGAGGCGCGCATCGTCGAGACCTCGAAGACCTTCGCGCAAGACCTCGGCGTCAAGTGGGGCTTCAACGCGATCGCCGATGCCAGCACGGGCACCGGAACGGGCCTGAAATTCCCCGCGAACGCCTCGGCGAAGTACGGCTTGAATCTGCCGGGCAACGGGTCGGCGTCGACCCTGGCGTTCTCGTTCGGCAACATCCTCGATTCGTTCACCTTGGACATCGCTCTTTCCGACCTCGAGACCGAGGGGCGCGGCAGGATTCTCTCGTCGCCCAAGATCGCGACGCAGAACAACGAGCGGGCGGAGATCGAGCAGAGGTGTCCGTATTCCCGTCGTCTCGACGACGGCGACCGAGATTCACGTCGAGTTCGTCTCGGCGTCGCTCCGTCTGGCGGTCACTCCGCAGATCACCGCGGACAGGACCGTGGCCATGGACGTGCTCGTCGAGAACAACTCGCCGGATTTCGGTAATCGCGTCGGCGACGTTCCTCCGATCCGCACACAGCGGGCCCAGACGAAGATCCTCGTTGCCGACGGAGGCACCGCCGTCATCGGCGGCATCTTCACCATCAACGAAGGTCAGACCGAGCAGGGAGTTCCCTGGTTCCGTAAGATCCCAGGTCTGGGCTGGCTCTTCAAGACGCGGAACATCACGAACGAGAACCGGGAGCTCCTGATCTTCCTCACTCCCAAGATCGTCAAGATTGGCTAGCGGAGGCCCTCATGCGCACACACACGAAGAAAATCGTCGCTTTGACAGTTGGCTTCGCCGTTGCCGGCTGGTTCGCCGGCTGCAACAGCAGCCTCGAGGACGAGACCAACGTCGTTCTGGAGGTCGCGACGATCACGATTCCCCGATCACGGCGGCGACCTCCGCGCGGGGTCTGTACCTTTACGATCCCGACTTCAAGCGCGACGTTTAACAACAAGCCGAAGAATCACCTCGCCGGAGCCGCGGTGTACCCGTACAACGACATCGTCCTGCAAAACGTCACCGTCGGCTACCAGTGGGATGACGGGGCGGCTCTGTCGGTGAACCGTTCGGTATCGGTGGCACCGTTCCCGCGGGTGGCAGCCAGAACGCGACTTTTACGGTTGCCAATGCTGCGGTCTTGGGGACGGGCGGCGCCCGCGATGGCCACACCGCGTGGTTGACCCTGACGTTTAACGGAATCACCATCAGCGGCGACCCTGTGAGCGCCACGACGGGTGCCTCGCTGAGCGTGAACAGCTGCCTGGCGGCGACGCTCGGAGCCTGCTGTACGGGCGGCGGGGGCTGCTCGACGCTGAGCCAAAACGACTGCACGGCGGCCGGAGGTGCTTACGCCGGCGACAACACGTCGTGCCTGACCGCGGTCTGTCCGTAACGGCTCCCGCACCCACCGCAGCCGGATCTTGCTATCCTCGGCCCCTTCGCGCGACGCGCGGAGGGGCCGTTTCGCTTTCCAGGGGGCACGATGACCGCGGAGCCGGGAGAATCGTTCGCCACGTTGACGCACGCACGCCTTCGCGCAGCCCAGGGGACGTCGGCGGCGCGGCGAGGATCCTCCGCGTCATCCTGGAGGTCCAACCGGCGCATCGCGAGGCACGCGAACTGCTGGACGAGATCACCGGCCGGACGGCCGTCCCGCATGCGGAGCCCGCGGAGCGGCCGCCGACAGAAGTCGTCCCCGCGGCTGCCGGCGACCTCGCGGGACAGTTTCGCAAGGCGCTGGGTGCAAGCCGGCGGCCGCGCGCCGAGTCGAACGACTGTCCCTGTGGCTTCAGAAGTTGCAGCGGAACCGGGGAGGCGCGATGCTCGATGAGGTCCTCCACGGCGTTCTCGCGGAGCTTCCGGGCGCTCGATGCGTGGTCCTGTCCGCGAGGGACGGCGTCGTGGTGGCTGCCGCCGCAACCCGCGAGGGCCCGGCGCCCGATGTCGTCGCGGCAGCGCTGGCCGACCTGTTCCGGAAAATCTCGGCGGCGCATCGTGAGGCTGGCCTCGCTCCTCCCACGGAGTTCACATCGGGAGGATCCTCCGAGGCAAGCGGCGGTGAGGGTCGTGACCGGGCAGTATCTGCTGGCCGCCGTCGTCGATGGTGCCGGGAGCTTAGGGCGGGCGCGCTTCCGTTTGCGGAAGGCCGCAGCCGAGCTCGAACCCGAACTGGAATAGCGCGGCTCTGGGCACCCGCGGGCAGCGGTTGTGCCTCGGACGCGCCGGGTGGTAGCCTTTCTCGGTTTTGGAAGGAGCCCGCTTGGACGGAAAAGAGTTGAGAGATCTGATCGATCTCATCTCGAAGTCGAACTTCGTCACGTTTGAGCTCGAGCGCGAGGGCTTCAAGCTGAAACTCGAGAAAGGAGCCGGCGCCAGCGCCGGCGCCTCGGCACCCGTCCCAGCTCTGTCGGTGCGGGCCTCTCCCAGCTCCCCGGCGCCCGCCGAGCCGGCCGGTGTCGCCGGCGTGCCCGAGCCGGCTCCCGCAGCGGTCGTCGTCCGGACACGCCGCCGTCGAGGGAGCGCCTTCGGGCCTGATCGACATGACCTCCCCGATCGTCGGCACCTTCTATCGCCAACCGAGCCAGGCGGCCCCTCCGTTCGTCGAGCCGGGAGCAAGGTGAAGAAGGGTCAGGTCCTGTGCATCATCGAGGCGATGAAGCTCATGAACGAGATCGAGGCCGACATGGACGCGGAGGTCGTCGAGATCCTCGTCGCGAACGGTCAACCGGTCGAGTTCGGCGAGATCCTGTTCCGGCTGCGTCCGATGGCGTCCTAGCGTAGCGGCGCCGGAGGCCGCCCGATGTTCCGCAAGATCCTGATCGCCAATCGCGGGGAAATCGCCCTGCGGGTCATCCTGGCCTGCAAGGAGCTGGGGATCAAGACCGTCGCGGTGCACTCCACGGCGGATGCCGACGCGCTCCACGTCAAGTTCGCCGACGAGGACGTTTGTATCGGCCCGCCCGCGAGCCGCGACTCGTACCTCAACATCTCCGCGGTCCTCTCGGCCGCCGAGATCACCGGAGCGGAAGCCGTCCATCCCGGCTACGGCTTTCTCTCCGAGAACGCCATTTCGCCGAGGTCTGCCGCGAGGTGGGACTGACGTTCATCGGTCCGAGCCCCGACGTGATTCGCAGGATGGGAGACAAGGCCGAGGCGATCCGGACCGTTCGCAGCGCCGGCGTGCCGACCATCCCCGGAAGCGGAGGCGTGCTCGAAGGCGACGACCATGCGCGGGAGGCCGCGGATCGGATCGGCTACCCGGTGTCTGATCAAAGCCTCGGCGGGGGCGGCGGTCGCGGCATGCGCGTCGTCGCGGAGCCCGACGAGCTCCTCCGGCTCGTCGAGGCCGCGAAGAACGAGTCCATGGCGGCGTTCGGCGTGCCGGACGTCTATATGGAGAAGTACCTCCTCCAGCCGCGGCACGTCGAGGTGCAGATCATCGGCGACACGCACGGCAACCTGATCCACCTCTTCGAGCGGGAATGCTCGATCCAGCGGCGGCATCAGAAGCTCGTGGAAGAGTCGCCGTCGACCGCGCTCGACGTCGACCTGCGCGCCCGGATGACCGACGCGGCGCTGCGCGCGGCGCGGTCGGTCGCCTACGTCAACGCCGGGCACGATCGAGTTCCTCCTCGACGCGACGGGCGAGTTCTACTTCATCGAGATGAATACGCGGATCCAGGTCGAGCACCCGGTGACCGAGATGGTCACCGGGATCGACTTGATCAAAGAGCAGATCCGGGTCGCGGCGGGAGAGCCGATCTCGTTCAGCCAGGACGACCTCAAGCTCCAGGGTCACGCGATCGAGTGCCGGATCAACGCCGGAGGACCCGGATACGTTCGCGCCCTGCCCGGGAAGATCCGGACGTTCCACGTGCCGGGGGCCCGGCATCCGGGTCGACACCGCCTGCTACGCGGAGGCGTTCATCCCGCCCTACTACGACTCGATGATCGCCAAGGTCATCGCCCACGGGAACACGCGCGGCGAGGCGATCCTCCGCATGCGGCGGGCGCTCGAGTCGTTCGTCGTCGAAGGGATCAAGACCAACGTCAAGCTCCAGCAGCGGATCCTCACGGACGAGGACTTCGTCAGGGGCCGCCTGTCCACAGCGCTTCATGGACCGGTTCCTCGCTGCCTCCGAAGAAGCCCGGGGAGTAGCCGTCTCCGGCGTCGGCTCGCGCTTCAAACTGTCAGTCCGCGCCGCTTGCTTGACAATAATTTTCACGGGCCCTAGATTCGCGACGACTCCTTTGAGCTGAGTTTGTCTAGATGTATGTGTAAGAACTACATATGCGTTGAGCGGTGAATCGACTCCGATACGTCGTCGGTCCTAGCGATGTTCTCATGAGGTCGGGGCAACCATGGCGGTCAAGCTCGGCGAGATGCTTCTGAAGGCGGGGATGATCACGCAGCCTCAGCTCCAAGAGGCTCTCGAGGCGCAGAAAAGAGCGGCGGCAAGCTCGGCTTCAACCTGGTCAAGATGGGGTTCGTCAAAGAGGACGACATCACCCAGCTCCTCTCCGACCAGTACGGCGTCCCGTCCATCAACCTGCGTCACTTCGAGATCGACGAATCGGTGATCCATCTGGTTCCCGTCCGAGGTCGCGCAGAAGTACCTCGTCCTACCGGTCAACCGCACCGGCGCGACGCTGACGATCGCCATGGCCGACCCGACGAACGTGTTCGCCATGGACGACATCAAGTTCATGACCGGCTACAACGTCGAGCCGGTGGTCGCGAGCGAGATCGCGATCCGCGAGGCGATCGAGAAGTACTACGGGTCGTCGCACGCGCTCGAGCTCAAGAAGGTCATGGACCAGATGGCCGAGCAGGACACCGAAGCGCTCGAGCTGCTGGAAGAGGACGAAGAGCTCGACATCCACAAGCTCGAGCACGTCTCCGAAGAGGCGCCCGTCGTGCGCCTCGTCAACATCATCTTGACCGACTCGATCAAGAAGGGCGCGTCGGACATCCACATCGAGCCCTACGAGAAGGACTTCCGGGCCCGCTTCCGCGTCGACGGCGTGCTCTACGAGATCATGCATCCGCCGATGAAGCTGAAGGACGCCATCACGAGCCGGCTCAAGATCATGGCGAAGCTCGACATCTCGGAGCGGCGCCTCCCGCAGGACGGCCGCATCAAGATCAAGATGAAGCTGCAGGGGAAGACGAAGGAGATGGACTACCGCGTCTCCGTCCTGCCGACGCTGTTCGGCGAGAAGATCGTCATGCGGCTGCTCGACAAGGACAACCTGGTCCTCGACATGACCCGGCTCGGGTTCGAGCCGGAATCGCTCGCCAAGTTCGAGCGGCAGATCCTGAGGCCGTACGGCATGGTCCTCGTCGACGGGTCCGACGGGTTCGGGAAAGACGAACACCCTGTACTCCTCGATCGCCCGGGTCAACACGCCCGAGACGAACATCATGACGGCCGAGGATCCCGTGGAGTTCAACCTCCACGGCATCAACCAGGTCCAGATGAAGGAGCAGATCGGGCTGAACTTCGCGACCGCGCTGCGCGCGTTCCTGCGACAGGATCCGAACATCATCCTGGTCGGTGAGATCCGCGATTTCGAAACCGCCGAGATCGCCGTGAAGGCCGCGCTGACGGGCCACTTGGTGCTGTCGACGCTCCACACCAACGACGCGCCGTCGACGATCAACCGCCTGATGAACATGGGGATCGAGCCCTTCCTCGTCGCGACGTCCGTCAACCTGATCTGCGCGCAGCGCCTCGTCCGCCGTATCTGCAAGGACTGCAAGGAAGAGATCCAGCTCCCGGCGCAGGCGCTCGTCGAGATCGGGTTCCCCGTCGAGGAAGCCGGCAAGGTGCGCCTGTACAAGGGCCGCGGTTGCCCCAACTGCAACAACACCGGCTACCGCGGACGCGTCGGGATTGTTCGAGGTCATGGAAATCACCGACGAGCTGCGGGAGCTGATCCTCTCCGGGCGCCTCGGCCATGGAGCTCCGTCGCAAGGGGATGGAGGACGGGATGATCACGCTGCGACTCTCCGGCCTGCAGAAGCTGCGGGACGGGCAGACGAGCGTCGAGGAAGTCGTCCGCGAGACCGTTTTGTAGGCCTCGTTCGCGAGGCGGAGGACACGTCGATGGCCGTCACCATGCACCAGCTCTCTGAAGACCCTCGTGGACCAGGGCGGCAGCGACCTGCACGTCACGACGAATTCGCCGCCGCAGATCCGCATCGACGGGAAGATGGTCCCGCTGCAGCTGCCGCCGATGACCGCGGCCGAGACGAAGCAGCTCATCTACGGCGTCCTCACCGAGAGCCAGAAGCACCGTCTCGAGGAGGCCCTCGAGGTGGACTTCTCGTTCGGCGTGAAGGGGCTGGCCCGGTTCCGCGCCAACGTGTTCTTCCAGCGCGGCGCCGTCGCGGGCGCGTTCCGAACGATTCCGTGGGAGATGCGGAACTTCAAGGAGCTGGGCCTGCCGGATGTCGTCTCCACCCTGTGCGATCGGCCGAGAGGCTTGATCCTCGTGACCGGCCCGACCGGCTCGGGAAGACGACGACCCTCGCCGCGATGCTCGACAAGATCAACAGCGAGCGTCACGAGCACATGGTCACCATCGAGGACCCGATCGAGTACCTCCACTCCCACAAGAAGTGCCTCGTCAACCAGCGCGAGCTGCACGCGGATACCCACTCCTTCGCGAGCCGCCTTGCGCTCCGTCCTGCGCCAGGATCCCGACGTCGTGCTCATCGGCGAAATGCGCGATTTGGAGACGATCGAGTCGGCCCTTCGCATCGCGGAGACGGGACACCTCACCTTCGCGACGCTGCACACGAACTCCGCCGCGCAGACGATCAACCGCATCATCGACGTCTTCCCGGCGCACCAGCAGTCGCAGATCCGGGCACAGCTTTCGTTCGTGCTCGAGGGCATCATGTGCCAGTCGCTGCTGCCCCGGGCGACGGGCCACGGCCGCGCTCTGGCGCTGGAGATCCTCGTCCCGAACTCGGCGATCCGAAACCTCATCCGCGAGGACAAGGTGCATCAGATCTACTCCGCGATGCAGACGGGCCAGACGCAATTCGGGATGCAGACGTTCAACCAGTCGCTCGCCACCCTGTACTACAAGAAGCAGATTACCCTTCAGCTCGCGCTCTCGATGTCGTCGCATCCCGACGAGCTGCAGGACATGATCAACCGTGGCGCCGGGATCAACACTCCCTCGGGCGCCGCGCCGGTCGCGGCCGCGGGCGGCTCGCGCCGGCTCGGCCGAGCGCCGGTAGCGCCCGCCCGGACTCAGGAGGACGGAACGATGCCGAACTACACGTGGAAGGGCCGCACGCGCGCCGGCAAGACGCAAGAGGGCGTGCTCGTCGCCGAGAACAAAGACGCCGCGATCGCGATGCTCCGCAAGCAGCAGGTCACCGTGACCGCGGTCACCGAGAAGGGAAGGAGTTCGCCCTGCCGAAGATGGGAGGCGGGATCTCCCAGAAGGAGATCGCGGTCTTCACCCGGCAGTTCTCGGTCATGATCGACGCCGGGCTGCCGCTCGTGCAGTGCCTCGAGATCCTGGGCTCGCAACAGGACAACCGCGTGTTCCAGAAGATCCTGTTCGAGGTGAGGCAGGACATCGAATCCGGCGCGACGCTCGCGGATTCGCTCCGCAAGCACCCCAAGGCCTTCGACGACCTCTACTGCAACATGGTGGCCGCCGGCGAGACGGGCGGCATCCTGGACACGATTCTCCAGAGGCTGTCGCAGTACATCGAGAAGATCGTCAAGCTGCGGTCGGCCGTCCGATCGGCGATGGTGTACCCGGTGGCGGTGATCACGATCGCGATCGGCGTCGTCGGGATCATCCTCTGGAAGGTCATCCCCACCTTCGCGACGTTGTTCGCGGGTCTCGGAGCGCAGCTGCCTCTCCCCACACGGATCACGATCGCCCTGTCGCAGTTCATCGGGGCGTGGTGGTGGCTGATCTTCGCGACGATCGGCCTCGGCATCTTCGCGCTCAACCGCTTCCACAAGACCTACAACGGTCGCCGCATCATCGACGGCGCGCTCTTGAAGCTCCCGGTCCTGGGAAACGTCCTGAAGAAGATCGCGGTCGCGCGCTTCTGCCGCACGCTCGGGACCCTCGTGTCGTCCGGCGTGCCGATCCTCGAGGCGCTGGAGATCACGGCGCGAACCGCCGGAAACGCGGTCGTCGAAGATGCCATCATGGAGACGAGGAAGAGCATCGAACAGGGCAAGACGATCGCCGAGCCGCTGAAGGCGACCAACGTGTTTCCGTCGATGGTCGTCCAGATGGTCGCGGTCGGCGAGCAGACGGGCGCGCTCGAGACGATGCTCAACAAGATCGCCGACTTCTACGAGGACGAGGTCGACGAGGCCACCGCCAATCTGTTGGCGCTGCTGGAGCCGGTCATGATCTGCTTCCTCGGCGTCATCATCGGAGGCATCGTCATCTCGATGTACATGCCGATGTTCGACCTCATCAACAAGATCAATTGATTCGTCGGAACGAGGGGGAGGAGGTCCTGCAAGGGCCTCCTCCGCGCTTACGATGAACCGCGCCGAACTCGAGAGGCAGCTCCGCTGGCTGATGATCCTCCGGGTGGTCACCGTGACCACCCTGTTGATCTCGGCCTTCGCGATCGAGCTGACTCTGAAGCCCGATCAGACCTTGCGTCCGTTGTTCCTCCTGGCCGCGGTCATCTACGGGATGGTTCTTGCTGTACGCGTGCCTCGATCGTTGGATCAAGGGCACGCCGGGGTTCATCTACGTGCAGCTCGTGGGCGACGCCCTGGTCGTCACCGCCTTCGTGCGCATCACCGGCGGACTCGACAGCCCGATGTCGTTCCTCTATCTGCTCCCGATCGCGGTCGCCGCGCTGCTTCTCGTCCGGCGCGGCGGGTTGGTCCTGGCCGGGGTGTGCTTCGCGCTTTACGCCGGTCTCGTCCTTCACGACGCGGGGTGGGTGGGTCCCGGCGGCATCGCCGCGCTGCCTCGAGCCGACCACGACGTGGCGCGTATCGTATTTCCTGATCGTCCACGCGGTGGCCTTCGTGTCGGTCGCGCTGCTGGCGTCGCACTTGTCCGAGCGCGTGCGTGTTCAGACCCGCGAGCTCGACGATCGTCAGCGCGCGGTCGCCGCCTCCAGGCGCTCAACGAGAACATCATCGAGTCGATCCACAGCGGCGTGATCACGACCGACCTGCAGGGTCGCGTCAACTTCATGAACCGCGGCGGCGCCGAGATCACGGGGCGAGCGCAGGACGACGTCGAGGGGACGACCATCGAGGACCTCTTCGGGATGGAAGCGGGGTTTCTCGCGGCGGCGCGCGAGCCAGCTCGCGGCCCGCCGCCGGTTTCGCTTCGAGCGCGCACTACGTCGATCCGCACGGCGCGCGGATCTTCCTGGGTATCGCGGTCTCCAACCTGCAGGACCGCGCCGGGCAGCCCTCTGGGCTACATCTTCACGTTCCAGGACTTGACCGAGGTCCACGCCGTCGAAAGCCAAATGCGGCTCAAGGAGCGCATGGAGGCGCTCGGACAGATGGCGGCGGGTATGGCGCACGAGCTGCGGAACCCGCTCGCGGCGATCAGCGGATCGGTGCAGTACCTGAAGGGCGACCTGAAGCCCGGTGGCGAGACGCTCGAGCTCATGGACATCATCCTGCGTGAATCGCAACGGCTCGATCACACCATCCGGGATTTCCTCACCTTCGCGCGACCGGGAAAGTTCTCGACGCAACGCTGCGACCTCGTGCGGCTTCTCGAGGACCATCTGAAGCTCCTGCGGAAGAGCCGCGAGTTCACGGGCGCCCACCGCGTCGAGACGCGCTTCGCCGCGGGGAGGTGTGGTGCGACGTGGACGCGAACCGCATGAAGCAGGTGTTCTGGAACCTCTCCACGAACGCGCTGAAGGCCATGCCTCGAGGGGCGGGCTGACGATCTCCGTGCGCGCTCGACCAGGCCAGAAACGAGGCTCGACATCACCTTCGAGGACGAGGGTGTCGGCATGGACGAGCGCTCGCGCGAGGGGTACTTCCAGCCGTTCCGCAGCGCGTTCGAGGAGGGGACGGGCCTCGGGGCCGCGATCGTCTACCGGCTCGTCGAGGAGCACGGGGGCGCATCGAGGATCGACAGCGTCCCCGGGCGGGGAACGACGATCCACATTTTCGTGCCGCAGGTCCGGGACGGCGCGCCGAAGTCGGTTGACGCGTCCGCACGAGGCTGCGGGAGGAGTCCCAGCATGAACAGAGTGCTCGTGGTCGAGGACGAAAAGAGCATGCGGGACCTCTTGTCGCTGATGCTGCGCAAGGAGGGGTATGCGGTCGAGGTGGCGCAGAGCGGGACCCAGGCCGCCGCCCGCATCGCGAAGGACCCCTGTACGATCTCGTCATCACCGACGTGTCGATGCCGGGCATGACGGGTCTCGAGCTGCTGCGGCACGTGCGCAAGGCCTCGCCGGAGAGCGCGGTCATCCTGATGACCGCCTACGGCTCGAAGGAGACCGCGATCGAGGCGTTGAACGAAGGCGCGGCGTACTACGTCGAGAAGCCGTTCGACCTCGACGAAATGAAAGTCGTCGCGCGCCGGACGATCGACCAGAAGCGAATCGCCAGCGAGAACGCCGATCTGAGGAGCGAGAACCGCGGCCTCAAGGCCGAGCTCAAGAGGCCGGTATCGGTTCGAGGGGCTTGTCGGCCGAAGCGGAAAGATGAAGGCGATCTTCCAGCTCATCGAGCGCGTGGCCGGGACCGGCAGCACGATCGTGATCTCGGGAGAGTCGGGCACCGGAAAGGAGCTCATCGCCCGGGCCATCCACTACAACAGCGGGCGCGGCGATCAATCGTTCGTCTCGATCAACTGCGGCGCGCTCCCCGACGAGCTTCTGGAGAGCGAGCTGTTCGGCCACATGAAGGGATCGTTCACCGGCGCTTCGATGACGAAGAAGGGGCTGTTCGAGGTCGCCCACGGCGGGACGATCTTCCTCGACGAGATCGGCGAGACGACTCGCGGCGATGCAGATCAAGCTCCTCCGCGTCCTGCAGGAGCGCGTCATCCGCCGCGTGGGCGGCACCGAAGAGATCGCGGTCGATGTGCGCGTCATCACCGCGCACGAACCAGGATTTGGAGAAGATGGTCCGCGAGAAGATCGTTTCGCGAGGATCTGTTCTACCGGATCAACGTGATCCCGATTCGCATGCCGGCCCTTAGAGAAAAGCCAGAGGATATCCCGGCGCTCGCCGAGCACTTCCTCGAGAAGTACAAGGCGACCATGGCGAAGACGCATCCACGGCATCTCCGAGGAAGCGATGGAGCGCCTCGAGGCCTACCACTGGCCGGGCAACGTGCGCGAGCTGGAAAACGTCATCGAGCGGGCGGTCGCACTCGAGCCGGGCGAGCGTGATTCAGGCGGAGAGCCTGCCGCGAGAGCTTCGTGGCGGACACGGGGAGGCGGTGAGCCCGACGGTGGTGCTTCGGGATTCGGGATCGATCTCGAGCGGCACCTCGAGGACCTGCGACGGCGCTACATGGCCGAAGCCATGGAGCGCGCCCACGGGGTTCAGACGCGCGCCGCGGAGATCCTCGGCATGACCTTTCGATCGTTCCGCTATTTCGCGAAAAATACGGTCTGACGCGCGGCGAGGCGGCTCAGCCCGGAGACGCGATCGCCGCCGGACGCGGGCGACCTCGAGCTCGCGGAGATCGACCCGACCTTGGACACGGAGGAGCGTCACGCCGGGCCCCGGGCGGGTTAGCGGCCTCTTTGGTACGATGGTCCTTTCCCATACGAGGGAGGCCAAGGCCATAGGAGGCCACATCATGCTGAAGCGGGATTCCAAAGGATTCACCTTGATCGAGCTCTTGATCGTCGTCGCGATCATCGGCATCATCGCCGCGATCGCCATTCCGAACCTTCTGAACGCGATCGATCGCGGCAAGCAGAAGCGCACGATGGCCGACATGCGCTCCATCGGCACCGCCATGGAGTCGTTTGCCGTCGACAACAACGTCTACCCGGTGGCCGCCACCCCGGCGGCGCTCGAAGACGATCGTCGAGACCGGCGCGTACATGAAGACCATGCCCATCGCCGACGGTTGGCAGAATGGGTACATCGTCGACTCCGTGACCACGGGGTACACGCTCCAGTCGCCCGGCAAGCTCGGCGCGAACGACGGCTGCGTGGCCGGTATGCTCACGACGGTGTTCACCGCGGACATCTGCTTCCAGAACGGGCAGTTCATCCAGTACCCGAACGGTGGCCAGCGGTAAGACGATCTCGATCGATGGATGCGAACGGCGAGGACCTCCGGTCCTCGCTTTTTTGCGACGCCTGGCGTCAGTGACCAGCCGGGAAACCGACACTGGCAAGCCGCTGCAGCTCCGCCAAAAACGTAAGTCGGCTCCTTCCAGAACGGGCACGTCGGCGCGAACTGCCCGGTTGGCGAGCTTTATCGTGATGAGCGACCCGGTCGGCGATCGTGGCATCGCCATTGCTGAACCCAACACCGGGACCTACAAAGGAGGCCACACCATGCTGAAGCGGGATTCCAAAGGGATTCACTCTGATCGAGCTTCTGATCGTCGTCGCGATTATCGGCATCATCGCCGCGATCGCCATTCCGAACCTGCTGAACGCGATCGATCGCGGCGAAGCAGAAGCGCACGATGGCCGACCTTCGCTCCATCGGCACCGCCGTGGAGTCGTTTGCCGTCGACAACAACGTCTACCCGGTGGCCGCCACCCCGGCTGCCTTGAAGACGATCGTCGAGACCGGCGCGTACATGAAGACGATGCCCATCGCCGACGGTTGGCAGGAACGCCTTCCTGATCGACTCCGTGACCACGGGGTACACGCTCAGTCGCCCGGCAAGCTCGGCGCGAACAACGGCTGCGTCGCGGGAGCGCTCACGACGTTGTTCACCGCGGACATCTGCTTCCAGAACGGGCAGTTCATCCAGTACCCGAACGGCGGCCAGCAGTAAGACGATCTCGATCGCTCGATGCGAACGGCGAGGGCTCGGTCCTCGCCGTTTTCTTTCCGGTGACGCTTTCGCGTCACTTCACGCTCGGAACGCCGACACCAACACCGACTCCCGGCGGTCCGCATCGTGATCGAGGGGACACTCCGGCGAGAAATGCCTGATCGGCGCTATTTATAGCCGACCAGCCCGGGACGGCCACCGTGGCATCTTCATTGCTCACTAGAGGCCCGGGACCTACAAAGGAGGCCACACCATGCTGAAGCGGGATTCAAAGGATTCACCTTGATCGAGCTTCTGATCGTCGTCGCGATCATCGGCATCATCGCCGCGATCGCCATTCCGAACCTTCTGAACGCGATCGATCGCGGCAAGCAGAAGCGCACGATGGCCGACCTTCGCTCCATCGGCACCGCCGTGGAGTCGTTTGCCGTCGACAACAACGTCTACCCGGTGGCCGCCACCCCGGCGGCCTCGAAGACGATCGTCGAGACCGGCGCGTATATGAAGACCATGCCCTCGGCCGACGGTTGGCAGAACGCCTTCCTCATCGACTCCGTGACCACGGGGTACACGCTCCAGTCGCCCGGCAAGCTCGGCGCGAACGACGGCTGCGTGGCGGGGCGCTCACGACGCTGTTCACCGCGGACATCTGCTTCCAGAACGGGCAGTTCATCCAGTACCCGAACGGTGGCCAGCAGTAAGACGATCTCGATCGCTTGATGCGAAAGGCGAGGACCTCACGGTCCTCGCCCTTTTTGCGCCTGCCCGGCTTGGAGTTCCCCGAGGGCGTCCGGGTTAAGATGCGCCGGTGGGGTTCTCGTTCGGCGGGGCCTGCGATCACGAGGGGCTGCTTCAGCTCCTCACCTGCGCCGTGGCGTCCGGGCTCGCGCTCTGGTTGACCCCGCGGGTTCGCGAGGCCGCCATCCGGTTCGGCATCGTCGACCGGCCCGACGGCCAGCTCAAGGGCCACAAGGAGCCGGTCGCGTACCTCGGCGGGCTCGCGATCTACCTCGCGTTCCTCTTGGCGCTCGCGCTGACCGTCCGGTTTCAGCCGGGAAACGCTGGGACTGCTCCTCGCGGGATCGATCGTCGTCCTCATCGGCCTGGTGGACGATCTGGGATCCTGAAGCCTTGGACCAAGCTTGCCGGTCAGACCGTGGCCGTGCTCGTCCTCGTGAAATCGGGGATCTACATCAAGCTGACGTTCCTCCCGGGACCCTGGCGATCGCGCTGTCGATCCTGTGGTTGCTCGCGTGCACCAACGCGTTCAACTTGATCGACATCATGGACGGGCTTTCCGCGGGGACCGCGATCGTCGCCTCGATGGGGCTGATCGTCGTGGCCACGCTCGGCGGCAACCACGACGCCGCGCTCGTTCTCGGCCGCGCTCGCCGGCGCGTGCTTCGGCTTCCTCGCGCTTCAACTTCGAGCCGGCGAGAATCTACATGGGGGATTGCGGGTCCCTGTTCCTCGGGTTTGATGCTGGGCGCCACCGCGATGAACAACGCCCTACACGCAGACGAACCGTCTCGCCGCCGTCGCCCCCGCGCTGATCCTCGGCGTGCCGCTGTTCGACATGCTCTTCGTCATGTACGTCAGAAGCGCCGCGGTCTTCCCGTGATGCTCGGCAGCCCGGACCACGTCGCGCTGCGCCTCAGGAAGTGGAGACTGACGACGAGGCAGACGGTCCTCGGGTCGTACGCGGCGACGGCGGCGCTCGGCGTGGCGGCGCTGGGGATGAGCGCGTCGTCCCTCACGGTCGCGGCCTGGATCCTGGCCGGAGTCGTCGTCGTGGCACTGACGGCCGCGGCCTGGCTCAAGACGATCGACATGACCCTATGATCGTCATCTCTGGGCGGCGGACTTGCGGGTCTCGCGACGGCGTATTTCTTGCGAGACGTTCCCCACGTCGTCCTCGAGGCCGACGACGTCCCCGGCGGGCTCTGCCGATCGCGGACGATCGACGGCTTCGTCTTCGACTACACGGGGCATCTCCTCCACATGCGCGACCCGCGGGCGGTCGAGCTCCTGGACGAGTTGTGGCCGAACGCGTTTGCGGTCGTCGCGCGCAACGCGTCGATCCGGACGCGGGGCGTCACCCTGCCGTTCCCGTTCCAGGCGAACCTCCACGGGCTGCCGAAGAGACGGTCGTCGCCGACTGCATCTCGGCGCCGCCGAGGCGCTCAGCAGCCGGTGCCGGACGACCCGGCGCTCTCTTCCGCGACTGGTCGCTCGCGGCGTTGGGACGCGGCATCAGCGAGGCGTTCATGTTCCCGTACAACGCGAAGCTCTTCCGGCGCGACCCCGCGAGATGACCGCCGACTGGGTGTCCTGGGCGGTCCCGCGCCCTAATCTCGCCGAGATCGTGCGGGGCGCGCTGGGGATTGCGAACGAACGCATGGGTTACAACGCGAGTTTCCGGTACCCGCGGAAGGGCGGAATCGAAGTCGTGCCCAACGCGTTTGCCGCACGGCTGAAGACCCTGAGAATCGGTGCGCGCGTCACCGGCGTGGATCTCGACGCGAAGACCGTGACGCTCGGGAACGGGGAGGAGATCGCCTACGAGCGGCTCGTTTCGACGATCCCGCTTCCCGTTTTCTCGGGATGGTCCGCGGCGGCGGGCTTCGACGGCGCGGCGCTCGCTTCGCGGCTCGACTGGTCGGTCGTCGGCTGCTTGAACCTCGGAATCGCCCGTCCGGACGTAGGCACGGGGCGCCCACTGGATCTACTTCCCCGACGCGGACTCGCCGTTCTACCGCGTGGGGTTCCCGCACGCGATGAGCGACGGTGTCTGCCCGCCCGGAGCCTCGTCGCTCTACGTCGAGTTCGGGCTGAAGCGCGGCGAGCCCGCGGACCCGGCCGCTCGCGAGAAGAGCGCCGTCGCGGCGCTGGTCGAAGGAATCTTGCGGGGCGACGATCGCGTGATCGCGCGCGACTGGATCCGCATCGATCCCGGCTACGTCGATCTTCGACCGCGCGCGTCAAGAGGTCCTCGCGGCAGCGATCCCTCGCCTGGCGGCTCTGGGCGTTTCGACGATCGGGCGTTACGGTGCCTGGACCTACTCGTACATGGAGCGCGCGATCCTCGACGGGCTCGAAACCGCCGAAGCGCCTCGCGCGCGCGGCCTGAGGCGCGATCGCGATGTGCGGAATCTGCGGCGTGATCGATCCTGCGGGCGCTGCGATCGACGCGGGCGGCGTGCGCGCGATGCTCGATGCGCTGACGCATCGGGGCCCCGACTCGTGGGGCATGATCGAGGCGCCCGGCGTGACGGCGGGGATCAGGCGACTGCGCGTCATCGACCTGACGACCGGCGATCAGCCGATCCGGAACGAGGACGGCCTCGTCGAGGTCGTCTTCAACGGCGAGATCTACAACCACGCCGCGCTGCGACGGGAGCTCTCCGCGAAGGGCCACCGCTTCACGACACGGCTCCGACACGGAGGTACTCGTCCATCTCTGGGAAGACCGCGGCCCCGAGATGGTGCACGCGCTCGACGGGATGTTCGCGTTCTGCATCGTCGATCGGGCACGGCGCGAGACGTTCGTCGCCCGCGACGCGCTGGGGATCAAGCCGCTTGTACCTGCGGAGCCATCCGCGGTCGCATCGTGTTCGCCTCCGAGATGGCGGCGCTGCTCCGCTACCCTGCGCCCCGCCCACGCATCGATCCGGTCCGCCTCGTCGACCTGGTGGCGCTGCAATACGTTCCCGGCGCCAAGACGGTGTTTCGCGAGGTCATCGAAGCTCCGCCCGGGGCATGCGATCCACGTGCGCGAGGGGCGTCGCGACGCACGCTCCCGCTGGTTCGAGTTCCCGGCGGTTTCGCCGGAGGCGGCGCCGCGACTCGACGACCTCGCGACGACGCTGCAGGACCTCTTGCAGGGACGCGGTGCGGGCGCAAGCGGTCGCCGACGTCCCGCTCGGCGTGTTCCTGTCCGGCGGGCTCGACTCCACCGGAATCGCGGCGCTGCTCGCCGAGGCGGCCCCGGGTCGCGTGCAGTCGTTCTCCGTCGGATTCGCGCGGCGCGGCTGACGCACGACGAGCGCCGATTCGCCAGCCTCGCGAGCCGCGCGCTCGGCACGGAGCATCACGAGCTGGTCGTTCACGCGGACGACGTCGCGCGCGCTGCTCCCGTCGGCGATTGCCCATCTCGAGGAGCCGGTCCTCGATCCCGCGCTGCTCCCCACCTGGCTGCCTGTGCGCGTTTCGCCCGCACCGACGTCACGGTCGCGCTCTCGGGCGAGGAGCGGACGAGTTGTTCGGCGGCTACCGGAGGCATCTCTTCCAGCAGCGTCTCGGCTGGATGCGCGCGCTGCCCGGTCTCGCGCCGCTGGCGCGCGCGGGCCGCCGGCTCGGCGTGGTTCCCACGCGAGTCGGCCGGGCCTTGGAGGCGCTCGGCACGCGCGATCCCGTCCGCAACCATCTCGAGTGGTCGCAGACGATCGCGCGCTCGCTGGCGGCGGCGCTCTTCGACGACGACCTCGTCCGCGAGTTCGCGCGCGACGCCGACGCTCGTTTTCGCCCGTACTTCGAGACGGAACGCCGACGCGCTCTCCGCGCGCCTGCGCGCCGACCTCTCCGAGTGGCTGCCGCACAACCTGCTGCAGAAGGTCGACCGCGCGTCGATGGCGTTTTCGCTCGAGGCTCGCGTTCCGTACCTCGCGCTTCCGGTCGTGCGCTTCGTCGCCGCGCTCCCCGACGACGCTCAAGATCGACGGCGGCGAGACGAAGCGGATTCTCCGCCGCGCGCTCGCCGGGATCGTTCCCGAGGAGATCTCTGCGGCGCCCGAAACAGGGATTCGATCTTCCGCTCGCCGTCGTGGCTCCGGGGACCGCTGCGAGATCTCGCGGCGACGCACCTCGACGAGCGCGTGCTCGCGCGTTGGCCCGGCTTGAAGGCGAAGGAGGCCGCGGGGCTGTTCGCCCGTCATCTTTCCGGGGCGCGCAGGAGCTTCGGGCTGCCGCTGTTCAACCTGCTTTCGATCAGCCTGTTCCTCGATCGCCATGGCGCCTAGGCGCCCGAAGATCGTCCACCTCATCACGCGACTCGAGCTGGGAGGCGCGCAACAGAACACGCCTCTACTGCGTCGAGCACCACGACCGGGGCCGATTCGAGGTCGGACTGCTGGGCCGGAGAGGGCGGGATCCTGGACGCGAACGCCCGGGCGATCGAGCGGGCGGACGTGCGGATCCTCCCGTGGCTCGTCCATCCGATCGCGCCCGCGCGGGATGTCGCCGCCGTCGGCGCGCCTGGCCTCGATGCTCCGCGACGTGGACCTCCTCCACACGCACTCGTCGAAGGCCGGGCATCCTCGGGCGCGTCGCCGCGCGCGCTCGCGGGCGTTCGCGGGGTCGTTCACACCGTCCACGGCTGGAGCTTCAACGATGTCCAGCCGGCGCCGACGCGTCGCCTCTACCTGGAGGCCGAGCGCGCGGCGGCCCGCCTCGACCGACCGGATCGTCTGCGTCGCCCGGTCGCGACCGCTGATCGCGGGCTCGCGTCCGGAATCGGTCATGACGCGCAGTACCGAATCCTGCGCAGCGGCATCGATCCGTCCGCTCTACGCGGCCCCCGCCGGGGCGCGAGAGCGTCTTCGCGCGTCGATCGGCGCGGCGCCGGACGATGTCGTCGTCGGCTCGATCACGAACTTCAAGCCGCAGAAGGGCCCGCTCGACTTCGTCGAGGCCGCCCGCCTCGCGCGCTCTGCGCGACCGCCGCTTGCGTCTTCGTCATCGCGGGAGACGGCGCGTTGCGTGCGCGAGGTCGAACACGCGATCGCGCGGGCGGATCTTCAAGGAGCGGTGCACGTCCTCGGCTGGCGGGACGACGTCCCCGAGCTGCTCGCCGGCGATGGACATCTTCCTCCTGACGTCGCTCTTCGAGGGGCTGCCGCGAGTCGTGCTGCAGGCGATCGCGGCATCCGATCCCCGTCGTGGCGACCGACACGGGTGGGGTCGCGGAGGTCGTCGCCCACGGCGAGACCGGGCTGTCTCGTTCCGCCTGGACAGCCGGCCGCCGCCGCCGACGGCGATCGCTGGCGCTGTCGGGCGATGCCGAGCGCGAGGCGCGCGCTTCGCCCGGGCGGCGCGATTCAGGCTGGGAGACGAGTTCGACATCCGGCGCATGGTGCCGCGATCTGGAGGACCTCTACGACGAGATCCTGGCGGAACGACGCCCGGAACCGGCAGCTGCCACGTCGACGTCGCATCTTGGCGCGCCGTCGTTCAAGCACTAGATTCCGCCTCGCATCCTGGAACAAGGAGCGGCGATCGGCATGTCGGCGGTGATCGAACTTCAGGGCCTTCGGAAGGCGTTTCAGCGGCCATCTCGGGATCGGACGGAAGGTCGCCGTCGAGGGACTCGACCTCGTCCGTCCAGCCCGGGGAGATCTTCGGGTCTGCTCGGGCCCAACGGAGCCGGGCAAGACGACCACCCTCAAGATGATGCTCGCCCTCTTGCGCCCCGACGCCGGGCGAGGTTCGCCTCTTCGGGCGTCCGCCCACACGACGTCGCGGCGCGCCGGCGGCTGGGGTTCCTCCCCGAGAACCCCTACTTCTACGACTACCTGACCGCGTTCGAGTTCCTCGACCTGTACGGGCGGCTCCACGGGTCTCGAGGGCGGCCGAGCGGAAGCGGCGCATCGACGAGCGCCATCGCGCGCGTCGGGGCTCGCGGGGTCCGAGACGGACCCGCTCCGGAAGTTCTCGAAGGGGATGATCCAGCGGCTGGGCCTGGCGCAGGCGATCCAGCACGACCCCGAGCTCGTCATTCTCGACGAGCCGATGTCCGGGCTCGATCCGCATCGGCCGGCGCGAGGTGCGCGATCTGATCCTGGCGCAGCGCGCAGCGGGCCGGACGATCTTCTTCTCGAGTCACATCCTTCAGGACGCCGAGATGCTGTGCGACCGCGTCGCGATCGTGTTCAAGGGCAAGCTGCGCTCGGTCGGCAAGCTCGACGACCTCGTCGCGCGGGAAGCCAAGTGGATCGAGGTCATCGGTGCGCGGCGCCGTTCCCGGCGGATCTTCCCGGCGAACGGACGACGGCGCCGGACGGCACGACGCTCGTGCGGGTGGATGGCGTGCCGTCCCTGACGAGGCTCCTGGCGGCGCGTCCCCGCCGCCGGAGGGGAGGTCCTTTCGGTCTGGCCGCGGCGGGAGATCGCTCGAAGACCTCTTCCTCCGCGAGATCGGCCGGGCCAAGGCCGAGGAGCGCCGTTCGTGAACGCGCTCGCCGCCATCGCGCTCAACACCTTTCGCGAGGCGATCCGCGATCGCGATCCTCTACCTGATTCTCGCGTTCGCGCTCGTCCTGATCGCGGTCTCCCATTTCGTGTCGCTGCTCACCGTCGGCAGCGAGGTCAAGATCGTGAAGGATCTCGGCCTGTCCGCGATCTCCGTCTTCGGCCTCCTCACGGCGGTCTTCGTCGGCGTCTCGCTCGTGTTCAAGGAGATCGAGCGCCGGACGGTCTACACGCTCCTGGCCCAGCCGGTGCGACGGTGGCAGTTCGTGTGCGGAAAGTACGCCGGGCTCTCGCTCGTCTCTGGCGCTTCGTCCGTCGTGCTCACGGGTGCGGCGCTTCTCGATCGCGGTGGCGCTCAAGGGGAATCGCCCGTCGGGCTGCTGTCCGGCGATCGTCCTGGGCTTCGTCGAGCTCGAGCTGGTCGCGGCGTTCGCGGTGCTGTTTTCGACGCTTCACGAATCCGATCCTCGGCGGCGGTCGGGACGGTGGCGACCTACGTGGCCGGCCACCTGTCGTGGAGCTTCGAGCTCCTCGAGAAGCGGATGACCGGCGAGGCCGGCAAGGCGCTTGTGCCGCGGGCTGCACGCCGTTCTCCCGAACCTCGACCGGCTGAACGTCAAGGCGTCGGCGGTCCACGGGTCCCGCTCCCCACGGATACTTCGCCGCGGCCGTCGGCCTACGGGCTCTGCTACGCGGTGGCGGTCGTGATCCTGGCCTGCCTGGTCTTCGAGCGCCGCGAGTTCGCTCTGATGCGACGCGTCCTCGTCGCCGCTGCTCCTCGCCGTTGCCGTCTCTGGGAGCCGTATCGGCGCGGGCGCGCCTGGTCGACGATCGACGCACGCGGGGCGGGGCACCAAAGAACTGCTGTACCTGCCCAACGGGAAATACCTCGAAGGCGATCAGCCTGGGGCACGCGTCGCTCGTCGCCGACTTCGTCTACCTGTGGGCGATCCAGTACTACTCCGACTACGACCGGCAGCGACCGCGTACCGGTACGTCGAGCACGTCTTCGGCGACGTCATCGCCGAGCTGGACCCCGGTACATCGATCCGTATTGGCTCGGCGCGTTGATCCTCTACGACCGAAGCCCAGGACGTCGAGGCGGGGCTGCGCCTGCTCGACCGTGGGTTCGAAAAGAACCCATCCGCGTGGATCCTCCCGTTCCTGGCCGGCTGGGAGTGCGATCGCGTCGGTCAGTTCGATCGCGCGGCGGCCTACTTCGATCGAGCGGCCAAGGCTCCCGGAGCGCCTCCCGACCTGTTCCGGCTCAAGGCCGGGATGACGGCGCGCACCGGGAACCTGAGAGAGGCGATCGCACGGTGGCAGGACGTCCTCGACGATCCGCGCAACGACGACGGGGCGCGTGCCATCGCGACGCGCCAGATCCGCACGCTCGACCGTGCGCGCCGACGTTCACGATCTGGACGCCGCCATCGCCGCCTATCGGGAGCGGCACGGGCGGCCTCCACGAAGCCTCGACGATCTGGTTCGGCGCGGGATCTCTGCGCGCGCTGCCCGCGGATCCCGATGGGACGGCCTACGCCTACGACCCGTTCGAGCCGGCACGGTGTCCAGCACCGCCTCGCGGATGCTGGGCTCATGAGCGCCGCGCCGATCGAGCCGTTCGCGTCGATGCTCGTCCTCGCGGTCGGGCTCGATCCTGGGAAGCTTCCTCAATGTTTGCATCCACCGGTCTGCCGTTGGGAGAAAGCGTCGTGTCCCCCGGGTCGCGCTGCCCGAGGTGCGGTGCCGCCGTTCGCGCCGTGGCACAACGTCCCGGTCGTCTCGTGGCTCTTCCTCCGCGCGCGCTGCGCAACGTGCCGCGAAGCCGATTTCCTGGCGCTACCCGGCGGTCGAGGCGCTGACCGGCCTCGCGACGGCTCGCGCTCTGGCGCGAGTTCGGGCCGTCATGGGCCTTCGCGATCGCCGCGGTCTTCACGCTCATGATGATCGTCTTGTTCTTCACCGATTTCGATCACCAGCTTGCTGCCCGATCTCGTGACGCTTCCCGGGTTCGGCTTAGGCCTCGCCGTCGCCTGGTACAACCCGTTCCTCGGCGATCCGGGCTGGCCGCGGATCGTGGCCGTCGATGACCGGCGCCGCGCTGGGCTCGGGGATCCTCTGGGGATCGGCGACGCTGTACCCCGGCTCCGAGGGGTCGGAGGCCATGGGGTTCGGCGACGTGAAGATGATGGCGCTCGTCGGCGCGTTCACCGGGCCGGCGGGCGTGGCGGTGACGTTGTTCGCGGCCTCGGTCGTGGGCGCGGCTGACCGGGCTCGCCCTGATCCCGCTCGAAGGAAAAGACCCTCCAGAACGCCCTTCCGTTCGGTTGCTTTCTCGCGCCGGCGCGCCTCGGCCGCGCTTCTCTGGGGACGGCGCCGCGTGGCCGCCTACCTGCGGGTTCGTGCATCTGCGCGACCTGACGCCTCGCCGCGACCGGTCCGCAGGGCTGTCCGGCCGAGGTGTCCGGAACGTCCGCTCTGCGCTCGCGGCGCCGGCGCGTCGGCGCGAAGATCGCTTGCTCCGCTCGTTTCCCGAGCGTACTAGACTCAAGTCGATCGCAACGGTTGCGCGATCGTCCCACCGATGGCACGGCGGATGCTTCAGCCCGGGTGGTAGGCGAGGAGGACGCCGTGAGCGAACGGTGGACTCGGGGACTGCGCGGCAGCGGCAACCAGGGGTTCAGCCTGTCCCGAGCTGCTCGCCGTCGTGGCGCTGATCGGGATCGCGATCGCGATCGGCATCCCGATCGTCAACGAGCAGGTGCGGATGGCGGAGATCCGCGCCGTCGCGGACGATCTCGCGCTGCACCTCCGGGCGGCGCGGATGATCGCGGTCACGAAGCACACGACCATCACGTTCGCGATCGACGTCGATCCGATCAACCAGTTCCGCTACGAACGGAAACGACGGCGTGAGAAAGCAGATCAAGATGCCCGGACCGCGTGCGGATCGCGTCGGCGTCCGACGCCCTCGATCAACTTCAAGCGGAACGGCTCCGTGGATGCCGCCTCGTCGATCATCCTCGAATCGGACGTCTCCGGCGCCCGCGAGCGGTGGACCGCGAACGTGAGCACCGTGGGGCTGACGACGCTCGCTCACGAGCGCGTGAACTAGGGCGCCGGATGCGGGCCGTCAGGCGAGCGCGGATTCAGCTTGGTCGAGGTCGATCATCGCGCTCGGCCTGCTCGCGGGCGTGCTGATCGCGATCAGCGGGCTCTTCGTCGTGGGCGCCAAACAGGTCAAGAGCGGCAGGACGTCGAGCGAGGCGCTCGCCGTGTGCGAAGGAGATTCAGGAGGACATGTACGGCTGGGGCTATTCGCAGCTCTGGGGGATGTTCGGCTACGACGGCCAGGCGACGACGTACACGGTCGACACGCGTACGTGCGCGCGCGTGCGCCGCGTGGCAGGCGACGCTCGCGACCAAGCTCGGACCGTCGGCGCTACGCGACCATCGAGATCGAGTCTCGGTCGCGAACGCCGTCGGCGACGGTCGACAACTTCGCGGACGCGTCCGGGAACATCCTGGCGAAGACGGTCCGCGTCAGCGTGACGGTGAACTGGACCGAAGTGCCCGGGCGCGCGCGCTCGGTCACCGTCGGGACGACGAGGAACTGATGAGCGGCGCGCGGCCGGAACGAGCAGGGGCTCTCGCTGATCGAGGTCCTCGTCGCCACGGCGGTTCTGGCCGTCGGCCATGATCGTCGCCCTGACCGATCTACGACGCGCTCGCGAAAGGCGTTCGCGAAGGGCGAGAGCGCCACCGAGCAGCAGGAGTCGGTCAGGATCGCGTTCGACCTGATGACGTCCGACATCCGCATGCTCGGCGCTCAACGTCAACCCCGACGGCAACGTGAACCGGCCCGACGAGCAGCTCGAAGGCGCGCTCGATCACGCCGATCGATCCTCCGCGGCGACTTCGACGCCGATGCGGCGTCGAGCCGTGAACCGGAGAACGCGCTCGCGGGCGGCGCGTTTCCACCGTATCGACGGGAAACGACGAGATCGTCGCCTACGTCCTCTCGAAGCCCGACGGCACGGGGCCCGACACGATCACGTTCCAGGCCGACGTGCGCCGAGTCCGCAGCGCGACGGCGACGTCGAGCCGGTCAGCATCGACAACGTCGTGCTCGATCCGACGTCGCCGCCGTACACGCTCTATCGCGTGACGCTCAACAACGACAGCTCGAACTACGGAAGCCCTGCGTTCGTCGTGCGGACCCCGGTCGTCGAGAACGTGCGGGACCTGGGCTTCGTCTACTACGACGACGGCGGGCACGTTCAAGGACTCCTCCGGCCGCGATTCCGGAGACCGTCGCGGCCAAGGCGCGTGCCGGCGAGCTTGACGCGCGTCAACGTGTCGCTGGTCGGGATGACGCGCCAGCAGGACTTCGACTACATCGACCCCTCGGACCCGGCGGCGCCGCGCTACCGGAAATTCGAGCTGAAAGGGGACGTGACGCCGCGGAACATGCGGCTCAAGGGGATCCAGGACCTGAACGCCGACGTGACGCCTCCGACGAAGCCGGCGACGCCGACGTTGATCCCCGGGCACTGCAGGCGGCCTGATCGCGACGTGGGCCGCCAACCCGCGTCTCGGAGGGCGTCACGCAGTACAGGATCAGCTGGGGGCCGAGCGAGCGGCGTCGTGACCGGAGCGCCGAAGCGTTCGGGTCTCCCATTCTTCCTCGACGGTCTGACGAACGCTGCAACGTACTTCGTCACGGATTCAAGCGCAAGACGCCGCAGGGGAACCAGAGCGTGCCGAGCGATCCGGCGACCGCGACGACGACGAACGTGAACACGCCGAGCGCGCCGACGCGGGTTCACGACCTCGACGGATCGAGACCTATCACGTCACGGTGTCGTGGACGCCCGTGACGACGAACACCGCCAGCGCTACCCTCGGCGGACCCGCATGGCCCCAGAATCCGCGACCTCGCAGGGTACAGGCTGTACTGGCATTTCGACGTCGACCGGTCGACGCTCGTGTACCGGTCAATCTCGTCGCCGACGAGCGTGCTCTCCGCGTTCGCTCCAGCCGCCGTACCTGCGACGACACCGCTCGTCGCGTGCCTGGACCGCTACTACGTGATGACCGCGGTCGATACCTGCCGACAACGAGAGCGACCGCCGACGCCGGTCTCCTGGGGCCGAGTCGCCGACGCCGGCGTCAAGCCTAATGCGCCAACCCTCGTGCAGGCTCACTTCACGTGCGCCCAATACGGCGAGCGTCAAATGGAAGCAGATCACGCAGGACGTCAGCCGGCAAGGACATCAAGATCCAGCGGTACCAGGTCTATCCGCTCCGCGCCCATCGACGGCGCACGTTCGACCCCGTCCGCGGCGACATGGGGTCCGACTCCGCTCGCAGTGGTGTATACCAGCTTCTACCGCTGACGCGGCGGTACCTCCGCTTGTCTGAGCGGCCAAGTCGTGTACTACCGGGTGATGGGCGGAGACTATTGCAGCAGCGACTCCGACTTCTCGTTGCCTGCGAAGCTGAGTTGCACCTTCACGCGGTGATCGTCAACTTCGAGACGCCGAGGGACCATCAGCTCGTCTCGAGGCACCGTTCCGACGACGGTGACGGTGCACAGGTGGGATCCGACACGTATATCTCGGTGACGATCGCGTACGTCCACAGCACCAAGGGCAGCAAGACTGACGTTCACGTCCACGACGCCCGGCACGAGCTGGACGGACTACGGTTGGAATGCCATACCTCACGGGAACTACACGATCACGGCGACGGTGACCAACTCCCTGGGTTGTTCCGGTTACAGACTGGATCGACGTCACCGCGACGTGCCCCGCCGCAGACCGGGCCCATGAACGGGGAGCAGGGCTCGGCGCTGGTGCTCGCCGTTCTCGGTGATGGCGATCCTGACGCTTCTCGGCCTGTCGTACCTCATGATGGCCGACACCGAGAACAAGATCGCCGAGAACGAGCGTCTCTCCGCCCAGGCGCTCTACTTCGCAGGAAGGCGTGACGCGCGAGGTCAAGCGGTGGTTCGACCGCCCGCCAATTCCGCAGCCGGCGACGCCAATCTCGTCCCGGCCGACGACCGACGGTCATGAAGCGCGAGCGGAGCGGATGATCGACGACGACGGCCCGGGACCGACGGCCGCGCGTCGCCGCGGACGGCACGACGGCGCATCCTTACTACAAGGTAGCGCGTCGATCGCGACCGCGACGGTTTCGACGACATCTTCGACAAGCCCTATCGTCACGCGCTCGCGGACATGTTCGTCGGGACCAGTGCGATGGGCCCGGACGTTCCGGCATGGCATCGGAGCGGAGGACGCCGCCACGGCGACGTTTCTGGACGGCCTCGTCCGAGAAGATCATGCCGGGCTTTCCCGCGGGAGCCGCGGAGTGTTCTTGCGCAGCATCGAGACGATCGACGTCTACGCCCCGCCGTATCTCGGATACGGGCGGCGGGAACTGGGCGCGCTACGGCGATCGCGACGGTGAGCGATGCGCGCGCAGATCCTCCGCGATCCGGGCGGACCTGGCGAGCAGACCCTGGCCGATCGGACGGTGACGGCCGTTCTCAACGAGACGCCGGCCGGCGGAGCCTTCGGACCATCTCCACTCGTGCGACGAAGCTGGGCTGGAGCAACGCCGTTCAAGGTGCACTGGGGGCAGCGACCGCGGGCGTAACGACCGGCGACCTGCCCACCAGGACTAACCGCCGGCATGTCTAGGAGCATCCCGCGCGATCTCCCTGCGACGCCCGAGGCTCGACCTCCTTCACGGTCACCTTCCGGCGGACACGGCCACGTGGAACACGCTCAAGGCCGGCGGAGGAGATGTCATCGAGGATCCGTCTTTCGCGAGCAGCAGGCCCGGGCCATCGGCCGGGGCCCGCGGGAGGTGGATGGTGGGGAGTGGCCCCCTGCCCGGAGCAGCGTGACCTCGAGGTCAAGCTCCTGTACACGGGCGACATCACCGCCTGACCGCCCAGACCGCCGATCTTCTCCAAGGTGTCGGGGTACATCCGGGCCATCAACGTGGACCGGGGCGACTTCGTGAAGGCTGGGCAGCTCCTGGTGGTGGTCGAGGCCCACCGGGGATGGAGAAGCGCCCTCGACCAGCAGAAGGCGGCCCTGGCCAGTGCCCAGGCCGGTCTCCTGGGTTGCCCGCGCACCAATCTCGAGGGCGCCCGGGCGAATCTCCCTCCTGAACCAGCAGGCCAACCTGACCCGGGCCCAGGCCGAGTCCTGGCTAACGACCAGCGCCAGGCCGACCGCGCTGACAGAGCTGGTGTCTGCCAAAGGTTTTGGTCTCCGCCCGGGGACCGCGACAACGCCCGGACCACCTACGAGTCCTCGGCGGCGGGGCCTGAAGGCCCAGGAAGCCCAGGTTCAGGTCGCCCGGAGCCAGATCGCGACCAGCCAGAGCCAGGTGGGCCTTCGCGGGAGTCCCAGGTGGAGCAGCAGCAGTCGGGCATGCGAATGGCCCAGATGCACGTGGACGACACGCGCCTCACGGCCCCGTTCTCCGGCTACATCGCCCAGCGGTCGCTGGAGATCGGTGCGGCGGTGAGCAACCAGGGCGGCGGCCACCAGCAACTCGTCAGTGGCCATCCTGGTCGTCCAGGCCATTGATTCGGTCAAGGTGCAGATCGAGGTCCCCGAGGCGCGAGGTGCCCCGGGTCAAGGCCGGAAACGGGGTCCGCCTCACCACGCACGCCTACCCTGAGCGGATACTTCTCGGGCGCGGTCGCCCGCGTCGTCCACAACCTCGATCCCCGCACCCGCACGATGGGGATCGAGATCGGCGTCCCCAACCCCGGCCATCTCCACCTGAAGCCCGGGATGTACGCCCGTGTCGAGCTGCTCCTGGAGTTGATCGATGGGCGCCCTGACGGTGCCCCTGGAGTCCGTGGGCGGCGTCGAGGGACGAACGGCGAGCATCATCGTGTCGTTCGTGACGGCGAGGTGGCCGTCCAGCCGGTGCGGAGTCGGGGTCACCGACGTCGACCCCAACTCCAGATCGTCCAGGGCCCGCCCCGACGGACCAGGTGATCGGGCGCAGGGGCGCGACCTGGCGCGCGACGGCCAGGGGCGGTCGGGGCCGTCCCCGCCAAGTCCTACTGAGGAGCCGAGAGGGTTCTTACGCCATGTGGCTGACGCTGGTCGCCATCCGCAACGCCATCGCGGTCCTGATGGCGTCCCTCGCCGTCGTCGTCCTCGGTCTCCACCTCGCTTAGCCGCATGCCCATCGACCTCTTCCCGAACATCAACCTGCCGGTCCTGACGCGTCGGCACCGCTGCTACACCGGCGCCAACGTCCAGGACATCGAGAAGACCGTCACCTACCCGATCAGAAGGCCGGTCAGCGCCGTCGCGCAACGTCGGAGCACGTCGAGATCAAGAGCCGCCAGGGCATCTCCGGCGGTCGAGGTCTGGTTCAGCTGGGGCGCCGACATCGAACGTGGGCCAGGCCGAGGTCATCCAGCGCATCCAGCAGATCATCAACAGCCTGCCCACCGGCATCAAGCAGCCGTTCATCCTGCCGCTTCGACCTGTCGAACATCCCGGTCTGCCAGCTCAACGTCTCCGGCGGCGGCGCTCGACGAGAAGCAGCTGCTACGACCTGGCCTACAACACCATCGAGCCGCCAGATCGAGCGGCTGGGCGGCGTCGCCTCGGCGCCAACGTGGACGGCGGCCAGGTCCGCGCAGATCACCGTGAACCTGAACCGCGACCTGCTCTACGCCAAGGAGCATCTCCGTCCTCGACGTCGTCCGCGCGGTCAACGACGCCAACTTCCTGCTGCCCTCCGGTGACATCAAGGTCGGCACGCGCTCGACTACAACATCTTCACCAACAACCAGTTCCAGATCGTGCCGCCCGATGCAGGACATCGTGGTGCGGCGGATCGGGCCCGACGGCGTGCCGATCCACGTACGCGACCTCGGGTACGTGGCGAGACTCGCCGAGACGCAGACGAGCGATCGTGCGCAGTCCAGGGGCAGCGCGCCGTGCTCCTCCGGGTCAACAAGCCGGGCGGCCAACACCGTCGACGTCGTCGACCAGCGGTCAGGACGCCGATGCCCCGAAGCTCCTCGGCGTGCCCGCCGACGTCACTCTGTCCATCACGAGCTTCGATCAGTCCACCTACATCCGGCAGTCGATCGAGAGCCTCTGGCACGAGGCCGCTCCAGGGGCGGCCCTCGCCTTCCTCGTGATCCTGATCTTCCTGCGGTCAGCTTCACGTCGACGCTCATCATCTTCGATCGCCATCCCGCTCTCCATCCTGCTGCACGTTCATCTGCGATGTACTTCCTCGGCCAGACCATCAACATCTTCACGCTCGGCGGGCCTCGGCACTGGCGGTGGGCCGCCTGGTCGACGACTCGATCGTCGAGCTGGAGAACATCAATCGCCACCTCGCCATGCCCGGCAACCCGCGGCGGCCGCCGTGCTCGACGCGGCGCCGCGAGGTGGCCATGCCATCTTCGTCGACCATCACGACCATCGTCGTGTTCCGTGCCGACCGTCTTCCTCGAGGGCCAGGCCAAGCTCCTGTTCATCCCGCTGACCTTCACGATCTCCGTGTCCCTGTTCGCCTCCGTTCCTGGTCTCGCGCACGGTCACGCCGCTCCTGGCTGCTCAGGCCTCCTGCAAGCCCGAGCGGCCCGTGGACCCGACCTCCGGCGGCTCCACCACCGGGTGTTCCGGACCTGTCGCAGCGCTTCTTCGACGGCCTGGACGGTCTCCTACGAGCGGCTGCTCGCAGTGGGCGCTCGGTGCACCGTCGCCGCGATCGTCCTGGCGCGGTAGCCGTGCTCGTTCGTCGGCCAGCCTGTTCCTCATCGCGGCGCTGGTTCCGGCTCAGCCCCTGATCGGCACCGAGTTCTTCCCGGCCTTCGGACGAGGCACAGTTCCAGCGTGCGTCGTCAAGGCGCCCGTCGGCACGCGGGTCGAGGAGACCGAGGCTGGATCGTGCGAGCATGGAGTACGATCATCCGGCACGAACGCTCCGGCCCGAGGAGGTAAGGACGATCGTCTCCAACGTCGGCGTCCCGCAGGTGGACGGTCGGCGATCTTCTCACGCAGAACACCGGACCGCACGCGGCCAGATCCAGATCTACCTGGCGTCGAGCCCCGACGGCGGAAGCGCAGCGAACCGCGAGATCGTCGACGGACTCGCGCCAGAGTTCGCCGGGCGAGTTCCCGGGAACCATCTACCTGCTTCGTGACTCGGCGGCATCGTCAGCGCGCGTGCATCAACTTCGGCTCCCAGGACACCGCGTCGAGGTCGGAGGTGCTCGGTTACGACCTGCCGACCGCCCAGGCGGGCGCGCGCGCAGGTCGCGCGGTCTCATGCGGCGACCCGAGGCGTCGCCGACGTCAACGTCAGCCGCGACGCGAACTACCCGCAGTTCGACGTGGTCAGGTGGACCGCGAGAAGGCCGCGGCGGCCGAGCTCTCTCAGCGCAGCATCGCCCAGGCCGCGCTCTTCTCGCTGAACTCGAACGTCGAGCGTCAACCCGTCGATCTACACCGACCCGCGCACCGGGCAACCAGTACAACATCGTCGTGCAGCTCGACGAGCCCTATCCGCCGTCGCCGAGCGACCTCGAGCCGGCTGTTCGTCACGGCCGCCGGCAGATCGGCCGGTGCTCCTGTCGACGGTCGCCGAGATCACAGCGTCGACCGGGACCGGTCGAGATCGAGCGCAAGTACCAGCAGCGCATCGATCCGGGTCGCCGCCAACGCCGTCGGGCCGCGACCTCGGCTCCATCTCGGAGCGACTCGAGTGGAAGTTCCAGCCAGCTGCCGCTCCCGCCCGGGTTCTCGATCCGCCTGGGCGGCCAGACCGCGCAGCAGCGCGAGGCGCTTCTCGAGCCTGGTACTTCACGTACCATGCCTCGCGCTCTGATCCTCGTCTACATGGTGCATGGCGTCCCAGTTCCGCTCGCTCAAGGATCCCTTCATCGATCATGTTCTCGGTGCCCATGGGGCTCATCGGGGTCCTCTGGGCGCTCTACCTCACCAGCACCACGCTCTCCACGACCTCGTTCATGGGCATCATCATGATGGTCGGCATCGTGGTGTCGAACGGCGTCCTGCTGGTCGAGTACATCAACGAGCTGCGGCGCCACCACGGCTCGCCGCTGCACGAAGCCGTGGTGCGCGCGCGGACGGACCCGGCTGCGCCCGATCCTGATGACCAGCCTCGTCACGCGTGGTCGGCCTGTTCCCGATGGCCCCTCGGCCTCCTGGGTGGGGAGTGAGGCCAACGCCCCTCTCGCCCGCGCGGTCATCGGAGGCCTCTTCGTCTCGACGGCGATGACGCTGCCTTTGCTCATTCCACGCTCTACACCATCCTGGAAGAGCGCTTCCCGCGACACCTGGCGGTAGGGATGCGCCCGCGCGCTGAATAAGGCGTCCGGGGGCACCCGTCCTCCCAACGGGGAAGCCTGGAATAACACCCATGCGCGTCCGAGCCTTCGCGTTCCTGAGCGGCTGCACCGTCGTCACCTCCGTCGGCACCGCCCTGCGGCGGGCGCCCAAGGGGCGGCTCGTCCCCGGTCGCCGTCACCGCGCCGACGCCCGGCCAGATCCTCCGGCTCGACTCGGCGGTGGCCTTGGCGCTCCGCCAACAGCCGACCATCCCGCGGCGTCCCAGCAAACCGAGGTGGCCACGAGGCCCGGATCGGCGAGGCCCGGTCCGCCTGGCTGCCCAGGGTCGACTGGATCACACTCCGGCCGGCCGGGCCAGGCCAGCTCGAGCCAGGGCAAATCGGTCCAGTCGAACGGCGCCGCCAGCAGCTCCAGGCCAGCCAGCTCTCACCACGACTTCGGCAAGACGGGAGCGCTCATCGATCAGGCCAAGGCCGGGCAGCGCGTTGCCAGCGCCCAGGTGGTCCAGACCCGACAGCTCGTAGTCCAGAACGTGAAGGTCGCCTACTACAACCTCCTCAGGCCAAGCGGCTGGTCCGGGTGGCCGAGGCGGGCCTCGCCCGCGGCTGAACCTCCGGAGCGCCCAGGGCTTCTTCGACGTGGGCACCAAGCCAGTCGGACGTCACCAACGCCGAGGTGCAGGTTGCCAACGCGCGGGTCACCCTCATCCAGGCGCGCAACCTGGTCGCTCTGGCGCAGACGACGCTGATCAACGCCATCGGCCTCCAGAGGCACGACACCGCTGGAGGTCGAGGACATCGGCTACGAGCCGGTCACGCTCGACTTCGCCGCCCCTCCTCCAGGAGGCGATCGGCACCCGCCGGAGCTGCGCCAGGCCAAGGCCTGATGGACGCTGCCGCGTTGCGGCGATCACCGCCGCCGGGCCAGTACCTGCACCGGTCCTCAGCTTCACTAGCTCTTACGGTGGCCTCAACAGCGATCAGAGCTGAACCCCTGCTGTTCACCAACAGCTCGGAGACGTGGTCCATCCGCGGCAACCTCACCTGGAACCTCTTCCAGGGCTTCTTCCACCACGAGCCGGAGTGAAGGGGCGAGGCGCTCCTCGAGGTGGCGCGCGCCAGCTAAGGAGGAGCTCCGGTGCGCCTGGACGTCGAGCAGGCCTACCTGAACGTCCTGGAGGTCTCGAGCGGATCGGAGCCGCAAACAGGAGGATAAGTCGGCCCGGGAGGAACCTGCGGCTTTCCAGAACACCGACGCGAAGTCGGCACCATCCTGGACCTCACGGACGCCCGGCTCTCCTGACCAACGCCGAGGCCGACCAGGTCCGCGCCTGACCGACTTCCGGGTCCGCATGGCGACTTTGGACGCGTGGTCGGACGGCCGTAAGACCTCCGCCGAAGAGGATGGCCGCCTCCGCCGTCTGACCGGACGGGACAAAGATGGCGAGGACGGCGGGAGGCGACGGAACGTCGAAGCGGCGGGGCTCCTCTGGGGAGGGGATCACGCTGGCGGTGGCGGCGGTGGCCGCCACGGGCTACGTCGTCTCGACCCGGGCCAACGGGGCGCGCTACCGGACCGCCCAGGTGGACCGGGGCCCGATCGCCGTGACCGTGTCGGCCACCAGCAACTGACGCCGTCACCACCGTCCAGGTCGGCAGCCAGGTCTCCGGGCAGATCAGGATCTCTACGTGGACTTCAACTCAGGGTGAAGGGCCAGCTCATCGCCCGGCTCGACCCGGACCCCTTCCAGGCCAAAGGTCAACGCCGCCCGGGCGGACGTCGAGAACGCCCAGGCCAGCGCGCTGAACCAGCAGGCCAACGTGGCGCGGGCGCGCCGACATCGAGAACGCCCGCGCCGGGGTCGTCACCGCGGAGGCCAATGCCGCGGGCCAGGCCGACGTGAAACGCCCGGGCTGCGGTCGCCACAACTCGCGCCAACGTCGTCCGTGACACCGCCATGATGAAACGCAAACCCAGCTCGACCGGAACGTGGACCTGCTGGAAGAAACGGCTGATAGCCCAGAGCGACAGGACCAGGTCCAGACCACCTACGACACGGCGCGGGCCCAGGTTGACGCCACCCAAGCTGTAGGAACGGGCGGTAACGGCTGCGCGGTCCGCCGAGGAGCCAGCTCCTGGCGTCCCAGTCCCAGATCAAGGCGGCCCAGGCCCAGGTCGCCTCGGCGCGAGCCGCGCTCCAGGTCGCGAGGCCCAGTTCAAGGCGTCGGAGGCCACGGTCCGCAACAAGCAGGCCAGCCTCGCCCAGGCGCAGTTCGATCTGGAGCACTCGGAGGTCCGGGCGCCCGTCAGCAGGGTCGTGATCTCCCGGGCCATCGACGTCAGCCAGACGGTGGCAGCCAGCCTCCAGGCTCCCACACGCTCTTCACCATCGCCGAGGACCTGACCCGGATGCAGGTCGAGGCGGCCATCGACTTTGGGGCCGACGTCGGACGCCTCCCGGGGAGGGCATACCGGCCACCTTCACCGTCGAGCGCCTTCCAGGGGCGGTCGTTCGGGGCCAGATCGTCCAGATCAGGAAGTCGCCCCTCGTCGTCCAGAACGTCGTCACCTACCACGATCATCGCCGTGGGAAATCCGGACGGCATCCTCATGCCCGGGATGACCGCCAACGTGAGGATCAGGTGGAGCCGGAAGGACGACGTGCTGCGCGTGCCCACGATCGCCCTGCGGTTCCGCCCGTCGGTGCCGGCGGGAGCTTCCGGGACGACCCCGGCCGCGGCGACGCCTCCGGCCGCGACGGGCGGTGGCTCCACGTCAGTAGGGGCGGCGGCCAGCGGCGCGGCGGGGGCGCCAGTGGAGGAGCCGACATGGGAGGAGCCGGCGGCGGGTTGCGCGGGATGCGAGGTCGCTCGTTCGAGACCTGGCCCTCACGGCGGAGCAGCAGACGCGGCTCCGATGCCATCCTGGACGAGGCGCGCCAGGCGTTGCCGCGCGTCCGGGCTCAGGGTGGCGGCCAGAGCGCGGCCCAGGGGGCGACGAGGCTACCCGCGAGGCCCAGCGTCGCCGCTCCCGGGCCGAGCTCAGGACAAGATCCGCGCGATCCTGACCCCCGACCAGCAGAAGAAGTACGAGGCCGTCGTCGCCGCCCAGGGCGGCGGCGGACGGAGCACCGTGGCCCCGCAGCGCCCCGGGGCGCGTCACCCATCGTGGGAGCCGACGCCAAGCTGACACCCGCGGACATCGTCACCGGCGCCACCGACGGGACCTTCGTCGAGGTGCTGAGCGGAAAAGCGTCTCGGCGGGCCAGGACGTGGCCACGGGCTGGCCTCGTCGAGGTCGGCCGGCGGCGGACCCGGCAGGCCACGGCTCCGGCTCTAGCCGGAAAGCACCCGGAAGCGCCGCGATGGCCCCGGAGACCCTGGTCGCGGTCAGGACCTCAGCAAGACCTACGGCCAGGGCGATCACGCGGTGCACGCCCTCCCGCAGCGCCTCGTTGGAGATCCCGGGTCGGCGAGTTCGTCGCGATCATGGGCGCCTCGGGCTCGGGCAAGTCGACGTTCGATGAACGTGCTCGGCTGCCTCGACCAGCCGACGAGCGGCACGCTACCGTGCTGCGAGGGCGTCGACAGTCGGCCCGACGGTCGCCGCCGCTCCGCCCAGGTGCGGAGCCGACGCATCGGCTTCGTGTTCCAGAGCTTCAACCTGCTGGCGCGCACGAGCGCCGCGAGAACGTGGCGCTGCCGCTCTTCTATGCCGAGGCGGCTCCGAGGACGGCGCGCGAGCGCGCGAAGCGCCTGCGCCGCTCGGCCTCGCCGGGCGCGCGAAGCAACCACCCGAGCCAGCTCTCCGGCGGCCAGCAGCAGCGCGTGCGCCATCGCGCGCGC
>ERZ1370068.8010-contig-6894_pt1 | contig 66312 bp, 80 predicted proteins | sample MGYA00561227_ERZ1370068 | MGnify/ENA primary metagenome ERZ1370068 (study PRJEB38410, sample SAMEA6850437) | metagenome | study: Metagenomic assessment of the ecological functions of the soil: analysis of the soil microbiota associated with the... | reverse complement strand
CGCATAGCGTTCAGTTTACATTGCTGCCACGAGCTTGAAAACGAACGCGAAGATCACAGCGAGGATCGCCGGAGCGCCTGAGAGGCCAGGGCGATCCACGACAGCTGACGCCCGACATCCCAGCTCATGTTGCGGCCTGCGACCATGTAGAAGGCAAGCAGGATCGCACCGATGACGAGGACGGTCCACTTCGTCAGGTCGGGCGTAGAGCGCAACGAGAAGCGCCTTCGATCCACAGCGACCCAGAGAGCGAGACGCACTCGCCGTCCGCGCAGCCAACGGCCGATCCGCGTGCCGCCGGCCTCGATCATCGGCTGGCTGTACGCCATGTGATCAACGGTACCACGCTGGTGCCGTGAGCCAGGTACGCCCTTCGCGAGAGATTTTCTTCTGCGCTGCGCGCGCTTGTTGGCCGTGCAGAAAGAGTGGCATAGACCGTCGGGCCAGCGTCCGGTGACGTCGGCCCGGAACGCACCGAGCGCGACGAGCTGCCGCGCGCGAGCGGGAGACGACGCCAGGTCGTTCGCCGGCAGCGCGGCGAGGTCGCGCGGCGCTCGCACGTGCCAACGCGTCGACGCAGCGCGACGCGCGCGCTCTCGCAGCCAGCCTCGCCGCCGCGTGCGTCGAAGTCGGCGTACACGCGCTCGGTCGAGCTTTTCGTGAGCGTGCGCGGCAGAGACGAGCAGGATCCAGTAATCCTGCGGAAGGCTCGAGCGGCTCGAGCGTCGGCGCCGTCGCCGCGTGCCGAGCTGCGGCCCGTCCTCCAAGAAGCACGGAACGTCGGCGCCGAGCTCGCGCGCGAACGCGCAGAGCCGTTCACGGCGGATGAGGCTCTGCCCGCAACGCGTTCGCCAGCCGCAAGGCGGTCGCCGCGTCCGAGCTGCCACCGCCATAGTCCCGCGGCGACAGGAATGCGCTTCTCGATCCGCGCGGCGAAGCTATCCGCCGTTGCCGTCGGCCATGCGTTCGAGGCGCACGGCGAACGAGCGTGTCGTCGGCGAACCCGGCGACACGCGACCTCGGGCGAGCGTTCGACCGCGATCCGATCCGGAGAGCGCGACGCGCTGGTAGACGGTCACGACCTCGTGCTTCCGTCCGCGCGGACGCGGACCGACCACGAGCGACAGGTTGATCTTGGCGGCCGCAGGCGCGCGCGTCACTTCAATGCCTCGGCGAGCGCGAGGAACTCGCTGCGGGCGCGAGCTCTTCGGCGCGAACGTTCGGCGCTCTGCCGATCAGCGCGATCGCCTCCTCGCGCGGACTGCGCGCGCGGCAACTCCGGCGAGCTCGAGCGAGTTCGCGAGCCGCTTGCGCCGATGGGCGAACGAGCCCTCGACCACTCGTTTGACGCGACGGAAGTCGGGCGGCAGACCGGTGCGGCGGAAGGCGACGAGCGCAGAGTCGACGTTCGGCCGCGGCCGGAACACCGTCCGGTGACACGGGATGGAAGCCGCGTCCGCTCGGCGGCCGAGCTGGACCAGCACGGAGACGGCGCCGTAGCGCCTTGGTCGAGGGCTCGGCGAAGAAGCGGTCGGCGACCTCGCGCTGCACCATCACGCGTCCAGAGCTCGATCCCGGGCAGGCCGGTCGAGGCTCTCGGCGATCAAGCGGCGTCGCGACGTTGTACGGGAGGTTCGCCACGAGCTTGGTCGCGCCGGCGCGGCTGCGCGGCAGATCGAGCTGCAGGCATCGCCGAGACGCAGCTCGACGTTCGACCGGCCTGCCGAACCGCTTCGGCAGTTTCGGTCCGAGGGACGCGTCGAGCTCGACCGCGTAGACCCGGGACACGCGATCCGCGAGATACGCGCGTCAGGATGCCGAGGCCGGGACCGATCTCCAGCACGACGTCCTCGGCGTCGAGCTCCGCAAGCCGGCCGATCACGCCGAGGATGTTCTCGTCGACCAGGAAGTGCTGGCCCAGCTTCTTCTTCGGCGCGCACGCGTCACGGCAGTCCGAAGGCTGCGCGTCGCGTTCGCGTCGATCTGCGCAGCGAGCTCGTCGGCATCCTCGCCGCGAGCCTCGGCAAGCGCGGCGAGCGTGTGAACGACGTACGCAGGCTCGTTCGTCTTGCCGCGCACCGGCTGCGGCGCGAGATACGGGACAGTCGGTCTCGGCGAGAGATCAGCTCCGGCGGGACGCGCGCGCGGCGTCGCGCAGGTCGTCCGCGTTCGCGTAGGTGACGTTGCCCGGCGAAGGAGACGTACCAGCCGCGCTCGAGGCGCCTCGGGAGGAGACGCCGGCGACGAGAAGCAGTGCAGCACGACCGTGCCGTCGAACCACTGCTCGAGCGATCGAGACCGTGTCGTCGTCAGCGGCTCGGTTGTGGATGACGACCGGCGGCTTTGCCCGCGTCGCGAGCCTGAGCTGGTAGATGAACAGCTTGCTCTGAGCATCGCGCGGGGCGTAGTCGCGGTAAGTAGTCGAGGCCCGATCTCCCCGCGCCGACGACGCTTGGGATGCTCGAGCAGACGCTCGAGCGTGGCGACGTCGTCGAAGTCGCGACGCACGCCTCGTGGGGATGGACGCCCGACGACGCCGTAAACGCCGTCGTGCTGCTCCGACGAGCGTCGAGCGTCCTTGGCGCCACGAGGTCGGATCGGTGTCCGATCGTGATGATCCGCGTCACGCCCGACTGTCGCGGGCGCGGGCGACGGCCGCTGCCGGATCGTCGAGCGCGTCGAGGTGCGCGTGCGTGTCGATCACGCCCCGGCGTTCGACGAGCCAGCCGCGCGAGCTCGTCCGTCGACGATCCCGGGCGTCGAGCTTGCGGAAGAGCGGCTCGCGGCTCGCGCAGCTTCTGCCCGGCGGCGAGCTCGCTCGGCGCCCACGCCCCGACCCAGCTCGCGTAGTCGCCCGTCAGGACCTCGTGCGTCGTCGCCGTCCTCGCTCCTCGATCTCGTGCGGAACTCGAGCGGTCCATGCGAGCCAGCCCTCGTACCCGAGCAGCTCGTGCAGACTTCTGGCGACGTGAACGGGAGGAACGGCGTGAAGAGGATCTTGAGCGAGTCGACGACGCGGAGCGCGACGAACAGGATCGGTCGCGGCCCGCTCGCGGTCGTCCTTGATCAGCGCCCACGGCGCCTGGTCGGTCGACGTATTGGTTCGCCGAGCGCTCGACGAGCGCGCATCGCCTCCGCGATTGCGCGCGCTGGAAGCGCGCCTGCCTCGATCAGCGCGCCGACGGTGTCGAAGCCGGCCGCGATCGCCTCGAGCACGCTGTCGGTCGCGCGTCGGTCAGCTCGCCTGGTGTCGGCACCTCGCCGAAGTTGCGGTGCGCGTTCGTCGAGCGTCCGGTTGACGAGGTTGCCCCAGTTCGCGAGCAGCTCGTCGTTGTTGCGGCGCACGAACTCCGCCCAGGTGAAGTCGCGTGTCCTGCGTCTCCGGGGCCGGCCGCGGTGAGGTAGTAGCGCAGCGGGTCCGGGTCGTAGCGCTCGAGGAAGTCGCGCGACGTAGATCGCGATGGCAGCGGCTCGTCGACGACTTGCTTGCCCTCCATCGTCAGGAACTCGCTCGCGACGACGCTCGTCGGCAGGTGCAGGTCGCCTCGCCGCGCGCCGAGCTCGCCGCCCTCGCCGTAGCCGAGCAGCATCGCCGGCCAGATCACCGTGTGGAAGACGATGTTGTCCTTGCCCATGAAGTACGCAGTGGCGCGACTCCGGGTTCTGCCACCACTCGCGCCAGGCGTCCGGCGTCACCGCGGTTCGTGCGCCCACTCGACGCTCGCCGAGAGATAGCCGATCACGGCGTCGAACCAGACGTAGATCCGCTTCGTGTCCTCGGATACCCCTCCGACCGGCACCGGGATCGCCCCAGTCGATGTCGCGCGTCATCGCGCGCGGCTTCAGGTCGTCGACGAGGCCGAGCGAGAAGTTGCGGACGTTCGGCCGCCAGCTCGTCTTGCTCGTCGAGCCACGCCTCGAGCCGCGTCGGCGAACTGCCGGCAGGTCGAGGAAGAGGTGCTTCGTCTCGCGAAACTCCGGCGTCGTGCCGTCGATGATCGAGCGCGGGTTGATCAGGTCGACCGGATCGAGCTGGTTGCCGCAGTTGTCGCACTGGTCGCCGCGCGCCTCCGGGATAGCCGCAGATCGGGCACGTGCCCTCGATGTACCGGTCGGGCAGCGTGTGCCCGTCGGGCGGAGAACGCGCCGAGCGTCGTCTGCTCGATGAGACAGCCGTGCTCGTAGAGCGTGCGGAAGATGTCCGTGCGTGACCCGCGCAGTGGTTCCGCGTGGTCGTGCGCGTGAAGCAGTCGTACGAGATCCCGAGGTCCGCGCAGGTCCTCGCGGATGAGCCGCGTTGTAGCGGTCGGCGATCTCACGCGGCGAGACGCCCTCGCGGTCGGCCGTGACCATCACCGGCGTGCCGTGCTCGTCGGTCCCGCTCACCATCAGGACGTCGTTGCCCTTCAGCCGGTGGTACCGCGCGAAGATGTCGGCCGGCACGGCGAAGCCGACCACGTGGCCCAGATGCCTCTTCCCCGCTGCGTACGGCCAGGCCGGCGCTACGCAGGATCTTCTGCTTGTGTCGCTGCTCTGCCAGCGACGCTGCTCCGGTCGGGGAACGACCATGATACGAGCCGCCTTTCCCTCGACCGCCGGCGGAACGCGAGCATGATCCCTGCTACGGCCGTAATGCGAGTAAGGCCCGACCGCCGAAGCGACCAATCGCTGACGCACCGTCGCGTGCGTTGGTCCCGCCAGCCGAAACTGCGCGGCGCTCGCAGCGCAGACGCAGCGGCGATTCATTCTCGCGCCGCAGCGGCGACCCTGGTTCGCCGCGAGCGCGCGCGCGGCACGCGCTGGGCCGACAGTGCATGTCGCCCGAGCTCCGGGTCACGTTCCGGCCCGTCCGGGCCCGGCACTCCGCGCGGTCGACCGTGTTGTGAGACGACGTCATCGACGGAGCCGTCGACTCGACCGCACCCGCTGCACTATGCGGGGCTCCTGCGACCGCCGCTCGCCGCGTGCTTCGGCAGGCCGCGGATGCGTCGGCACGGCCGGCATGTTCGGTTGCCACGGGCGCCGGCCGGGCGGCCGATGGCAGTTGTAGCCGCGGGCGTCGCTTCGCTCACCGGCGGGGCACTCTCCGCCTGCACTGATTCAGCTACCGCCGGCGAAGCAACGTCTGCACGGGGCGCAGACCGGCAGCAGGCGCCGCGACCCGAGGAGGCAACAGGGTCAACGGATCGACGTAGCCCTGGGGATCGCTCGTTACGCGCTGCCGAAGTACACGTACGGATCGGGCAGGTCGACGACGCCGCTCGGGCCGACTGTCCCCACCACCGACGCTCTCCCACGAGCGCGCCGCGCGCCATCCGATCGACCCGAGGTGGACGAGCGTGGCCGTGTAGCCAAACGAGCGTCTGGATCGACACCGTCTTCCCGCCCGTCGGAACCGTCCCCGCGAAGGGACACCCACACCCTCTACGGGGGCGAGCACAGGGCTCGCCGCTGGGCGCGCCGAGGTCGACACCTCGGTGCTGGCCGCCCGCGTAAGGAGTGCGAGTGGTCGAGCCGGAAGGGCCGCAGCACGGGCCGTCGACCGGGCCACGTCCAGGCGCTGCGCATCCGAGACGGGGAGCGCACACGCGCGCAGACGATCAGGACCGCAAGTCGCCGCACCATTCCTCCTTGTTGCCAATTTTGAGAACACCGTGACCGTAGCAAGCTCGGTCTCCGTTGTCAATACTGGCACAAAGTACGGCGGTAGAGCTCGTTACGAGACGCGCCGGTGAGTCGCGACACGACATCGGCAGCCTGGCGGCGCGGGAACTCCGGCGCTGACGAGCTCGGCGACGGCCTCGACCGCAGCGGTCGCATCGTCGTCTCCGCCGCCAGGCCCGAGCGACGAGCGCGATCTCGCCCTTGGGCGCCTCCGCGAACGCGCGCCGCCACCTCGGCGGCCGGCCCGCGCACGACCTCCTCGAACTGCTTCGTCAGCTCGCGGCAGACCGCGACTCGTCGCGTCGGGCAGCTCGGCAGCCAGCGAGCGGCAGCGTCGCCGGCAGCCGCTGCGGCGACTCGAACGCGACCGACCGGCCTGCGGCCACGACGCCGAGCTCCTGCCACAGACGCCGCAGCGCCTCTGCCCCGCGCGGCAGGAAGCCGACGAACTGGTACGCGCTCGCGCGGCGAGCCCGCTCGCGACGAGCGCCGTCTCGACCGCCGACGGGCCCGGCAGCACGGTCACCGGCACGCCCGCGTCGAGCGCCGCGCGCGATCAGCCGCGCGCCCGGGTCGGTGATCGCCGGGCATCCCGGCGTCGCTCACGAGCGCCACGCGCTCGCCCGCCTCGAGCGCGCGGCAGCAGCTCCGCGGTCCGCTCGCGCCTCGTTGTGCTCGTGGTAGGAGACGAGCCGCGCCGCGATCCCGTGGCGGTCGAGCAGCACGCGCGTGTGGCGCGTGTCCTCGCAGAGCACGACGTCGGCCGCGCGCAGCTCGCGCGAGCACGCGCAGCGTGACGTCGTCGAGGTTCCCGATCGGCGTCGCGCAGACGGCGAGCGGCATCGACGTAGCCGACGTGCGTCGAACGCGACGCAGCCCGGCGCCGATCAACCCCGCCGTCGGTGCCGAGCTCGGCGCGCACGATCGGCACGTCGTCGGCCGCGCCGGCCGAGCGCCTCGCGCGGCACGACTCGCGCGCGCCGGGATCGAGGTCGAAGTCGCCGGCGGCCGCCGAAGCCGCCGCCGATCACGACCAGCTCCGGGTTGAAGATGTTGCACGAGCGCTGCGATTCCCGCTCCGAGCTGCCGGCCGATCCCGGCGAGCGCCTCGACTGCGCGCGCTGTCTCCTTCGCTCGCGAGCGCGCGACGAGCTGGTGCGCGTCGGCCGCGGGCCCGAACGCTCTGCGCGAGCGGCGTCGGCGCGCGCGCCCGGTGCACGTACGGCTCCAGATGCCCGCGGCCCGTGCACGTCCCTGGCAGGGCAGGCCGTCGTACTCGATCACGATGTGCCCGAACTCGGCCCAGCCGCGGTAGAGCTGCCGCCGATGACGGCGCCGCCCCCGACGCCGGTGCCGAGCGTGAGCATGATCATCGAGCTCGACGTCCGCGCCGGCCCCGAACTGGAGCTCGCGCATAGGCGGCCGCGTTCGCGTCGTTGTCGATCCCGACCGGAAGGCCGAATCGCTCCTGTCATCCTGGCGCGGAAGTCGATGTCCGTCAGCGGGATGTTCACGCGCCTGAAGCGCGCTGGCCGGACCGCTGGTCGATCGGAGACGGGACGCCGAACCCGATGCGGCCGCGATCCGTCGGTCAGCAGCTCCCGACGACGTCGTCCAGCCGCCGGCGAGCAGCGTCGTCCTGGGACGGCGTCGGCGTTGCGACGCTCGCGCTGGCCGCTCGACGTGCGCCGTCCCCGATCGACGACCCCCGCGAGGATCTTCGTCGCCGCCGACGATCGAGCCCGATGACGCGCTTTTCGTCAAACCGCGCGGCTACCCTACTGGCTCGATGCCGACGGAAGAGAAGCCCTACCGCGTCTACCGGGGCGGGCGCGCCAGGGCAAGGTGCCGCTCGAGCGCCCGGCAGCGCGGCACGCCCGGACCGGAACGGACGCGCAGCCGCCGCGAGCCGAGCATCGCCGGCCGCGCCGGCGCTGGCGCTGGAAGCGGCCGGCATCGGCGTCGGCCTGCTCGTCGCTGCTCGTGCTGCGCCGTGCTCTGGGCGATCGACGGGCTATCTCGTCGTTCCGCAGCGGCGTCGACGAGGCGAACGCACGCCTCGACCAGAACGCCGCCGCGCGTCGCTCGCGAGTCAGAACGGCACTGCTGCTCTCGAACCCGACGACGATGCTCGTTGCTCGGCACGCGACCACGCAGAACACCGACCAGCGCGTCGCGCGGCAACCACTCCGACTCGATCATGATCCTGCGCACCGACCCGAGCCGCACCACCGGCTCGTCGTACTCTGTCGATCCCGCGCGACCTGCGCGTCGCCGATTCCCGGCGCACGGCGAGCGACAGGATCAACTCGGCGTTCCAGCTGGGCGGCGCCGCGCTCGCGATCCGGACGATCCGAGAGCCTCACGGGGCCCGAGATCAACCACGTGATGATCGTCGACTTCCGCAGCTTCAAGAGCCTGATCGACAACATCGGCGGCATCGACGTCAACGTGCCGGCGCCGATCCTGTCCGAACAAGTTCGACTGCCCTTACGCGCACACGCTGCTGCGCCGCTGGCAGGGCTAGCGCTTCAACGAAGGGGACGCAGCACATGAACGGACAGCGCGCGCTCATCTACTCGCGCATCCGCGAGAACCAGCTCAATCCGGCGGACAGCGACATCACGCCGCGGCCTGCGCCAGCAGGCGCGTGATACAGCCGTCATGGCCAAGCTGCTCGGCTTCGGGACGGTCTCGAAACTGCCGTTCAACGGCGACTCGCTCCTGAACCCGCTGACCACCGACCTCAGTGCCTGGCAGTTCACGCAGCTCGGCTGGGTGCTGAAGCGCGCGGGCCAGAAGAACGCCCTCCACTGCCGCCTCGGCGGGACGGCGACCGTCGATCGGCGGCGCGTCCGTGATCGTCGGAGACGAGGACAACCTCTCCGTGGTGCAGATGGTCACCGGGCGCGCGGCGCGCCCAGCCGCCCCGCCCGGGCTCCGGGCCAATACGGGCCGGGCTGCTGTCGTCGGCAACCGGCAGTTCCGCAGGTAATCAGGCCTCTCGGCCGCTTTCTTCTTCTCGGTGGACGTTTCCGTCTTGTCCTTCTTGTCGCCCGAGCCCGAGTCGGATCCGGACTCCGACGACGACTCCTTCGCCCGGTCCCTCTTGCGCCCGCCACGCCCGTAGTCGGTCGAGTAGAAACCGGAGCCGCGGAAGTGGACCGGGACGGGATAGAGAACGGTCTCGACGGGCGACGCTCCGCAGACCGGGCACGCCTCAGGCGGCGGATCGGCGATGCGCTTGAAGACTTCGAAGACGTGCCCGTTCGGACACTTGTATTCGTACGTGGGCACGAGATTTAGGACGCTAGCAGCGCTATCGGCTCTGGACCCCGTCAAAGAAAGCCCTGACGCCGTCTCCGGGAGGTGCGACGCTTTGCTGGCCCGCGGCACGGCCGCGGTGGCGGCGGCGCTGGCCGCGGTCCTCGGCTGGTTTCTCCGCACCTGGCCACCTCACGAGGACGAAGCGCTCGCGCTTGTTCGTCGGGCGAGGCTCGCTCGGTCACGTCCTGCCACACCGTCGTCGCCGAACGCGGCGGGGCGCCGCTGCACTTCGCTCTCGCGTGGCTGGTCGTGCACCTCGGCGGCGGGCTGACCGGGCTCCGGCATCGTCTCGCTCGTCTTCGCCGTGGCGAGCGTTCCGCTGATCGCACTCCTCGGTGCGCGGCTCGCGGACCGGACGACGGGAGTCGTCGCGGCCGCCCTCGCCTCGGGAGCTGGGTGATGATGTTCCACGGGATCTACGGGCGGATGTACAGCCTGTTCCTCTTCACGAGCCTGCTCTCGTTCCTCGCGCTGCTGCTGCGCTCGACCATGGCGGGCGGCGCCGGTTCGCGCTCTGGGGGCTCGCGCTGCTCCTGATGCTCGCGAGCCATCCGTACGCGGTGCTCGTCGTCGCCGCGCAAGGGCTCGTTCGTTCTGCTCCGACGCGACGCGTCTGCGCGGAAGCATCGTGACGCTCGGCCGCTGTGGGCGTCGCCGGGATCCCCTTCTGGTGGGCTGACCTCGTGCTGCGCGACCGCTTCGACGTCGGCGTCGGCGGCGGCGGACCGCGGCTCGGGTCGCCGACGTCGGTGCTCCACTACTTCTGGTGGGTCGCCGGCGACTTCAGCGCAGGCCATCACGCCTGGTCGACGCCCGTGCTCCTGCTCGGCACTGGTCGGCGCGGTGCTTGCTCTGGCGCCGGCGCGCCGCCGACAGCTGGTCTGTTCGCGTGCGTGATCGCCGTGCCCGCGATCGCGTTCATGCTCGCGACGCCTGAACTCGACGGCGTCGCCGGAGGCGCGCCACCTGATCTTCGCGCTGCCGTTCTTCAGCGTCCTGCTCGCCACACCGATCGTCGAGCTCGGCGCCGCGCGGTGGACGACTTGCGCCTGCTGCCGCGCTCATCGCCATCGCCGTGCTGCTGACCGGAGAGTGCGCTGGACGCACGAGAAGACGCCGCCGCTCTTCGACGGCGACCCACCGGCGCGAACGCAGGCGCGCGATGCGGCCGGCGCGCTGGCTCGCGGCCGACGTATCGGCCGGAGCGACGTCCTGCTCGGCTACGAGCCCGTCTACCTCCAGGCGTGGGAGCAGCAACCGCTCGTTCTCGGCCACACTGCTCCCCGAGCGCGATCCGGCACTGCTCGCGTCGTCCTTGAAGGAAATTCCAGAACCGCTCGGTCGCGGAGTCTGGGTCTTCGACGCGAGCGACACGACGAACGTGAAGGAGCGACAGACGATTCCGCTCGTGATCCCGCAGCCCGCAGTCGGCGTTCGAGGCACGCGTCTACGGCCCGTTCCTCGTGATCCGCTCGCGCGACCCGCTGGTGACGCGCGCGCACTACGCTCTCGGTGTCGGAGGAGTGATGCGGCTCGGCCGCAGGCTCGAGATCGGCGACGCGGACATCAACCTGCAGCACGCTGCTGCGCGCAGAGTCACGGTTCTAGTTCTGTCGCGCTCCTTCTCGACGATCTCGCGGTAGCACGGGCGCGCCCTCGAACGCCTCGAGTCCCTGGAAGACGCGCGTCGGTCGGGCTGCGACAGCGCCAGCGTCTGCGACGTGCTGCCGCCAGGGCCGCGGAAGCTCCGAGCACGCCGCCGACGACGAACGAGCCGAGCTTGCCGCCCCTTTGCTCGCCGTCCATGGGACGATCGTAGGTCGTGCTGGTCGTAACCCTCGGCGATGCGCTCCTCGACGTGATCGTGCGACTCGGCGAGCCGCTCGCCGCTCGGACGCGGACGCCCTGGCGACCACGCAGACGGCCGCCGGCGGGCAGGCGGCGAACGTCGCTGCGTGGTCGGTGGCGCTCGGTTCGCAAGCGCGGACGCGTCTCGAAGCGCGGCGACGACCTTGCGGGTCGGCTCGTCACGGCGGAGCTCGAGGGACGCGGCGTCGAGGTCGCCGGTCCGCCGGCTGGAGGCCGGAACGGCATCGTCGTCTCCCTCGTCGGCGGCGGACGGTGAGCGCACGATGGCGTCGGATCGCGGTGTCGCGCCGAGCCTCTCCGGCAGACGACCTCGACCCTGCGTGGTTCGCGTGCGACTGTCTCCACATCTCCGGCTACGCACTGCTGGCAACGCCGATCGACGGCGCCGCGCTTTACGGGCCGCCGACGTTGGCGCGCGCAACGGCGCGCGCGTGAGCGTCGATCTCTCGGCCTGGACGCGAATTCGCGAATACGGGCCGGTGCGGTTCCGCGAGCAGCTCGAGCAGCTCGCGCCCGACGTGATCTTCGCCAACTGAGGCGGAGTGGGAGATCGTCGGCGCTGCCTACGGGCTCGCACCGACGGCGGTCGTGAAGCGCGGCGCGGCCGCGGCCTCGCTCGTCTCGGCGACGGAGCGCGTCGAGCTGCCGGCGCACGATGGCGAGGTCGTCGACGCGACCGGTGCCGGTGACGCGCTCGCAGCCGGCTTTCTCGTCGGCGGGCCCGAGCTTGCGCTCGAGGCCGCGGCGCGCTGCGTCGCCAAGCCGGGAGCGATGCCGTGATCGTCGTCTCGGACGAGGTGCGGGAGGCGCGCGCGGTCGTCGCGCTCGAGACGACGCTCGTCGCGCACGGCTTTCCCGCGGGCGAGGGCGTCGCGGTCGGCGCTCGAGGCCGAGCGCCGCGTGCGCGCGGCCGGCGCGGTGCCGGCGACGATCGGCGTGCTCGACGGCGAAGATCCGCGTCGGGCTCGCGACGGAAGAGCTCGCAGCGTTTCGACGCGGAGCGCGCGCAAGGTCGGCCCGCGCGACCTCGCCGCGTGCGTGGTGCAGGGCGCCGTCGGCGCGACGACGGTCGGCGGAACGCTCGCGGTCTGCCGCGCGGCGGGCATTCGCTTCATGGGGACGGGCGGGCTCGGCGGCGTTCACCGCGGCTTTCCCGGTCCGCCCGGATGTCTCTGCCGACCTCGGCGAGCTCGCGCGCACCGAGGCGCTCGTCGTGTCCGCCGGAATCAAGTCGTTGCTCGACGTCCCCGCGACGCTCGAGGTGCTCGAGACACTCGGCGTGCCGGTGCTCGGCTTTCGCACGGACACGCTGCCGCTGTTCTACTCGGCGCACGGCGGGCCGCCCGTGTCCGCTCGCGTCGAGTCCGCCGCGGAGGCGGCGCGAGTCGCGCAGCGCGCACTGGGAGCTCGGCGGCGGCGGGCTTGCTGCTCGCGCGTCCACCCGACGACAGCCTCGACGACGTCGAGCCGCTGATCGAGGAGGCGCTGCGCGGCAGCAGCGCGCACGGCGTGACGGGCCAGGCGGTGACGCCGTTCGTCCTGACGTACCTGCACGAGCACAGCGGCGGCAGGACGCTGCGCAGCGAACCGCGATCTCGTCGTCGCGAACGCCGCCCTCGCCGCAGAAGTCGCCGTGTCTCAGTAGCCCACGTCTCGGTAGGCCACGCCGGGGACTGTCCCTGACACGCCTGCAGCGGACACGTCCCGTGCTGGTCCGGTTTGGACGGGATGCGTGTGACGAGAGTGTGACTTCTCGTTCCACAGCCGGTTCGCCGGGACACGGCTTTCAGCTGCAATCCCGCATACGTTCGACGGCGGCACGCCGCGGTCCCAATCGACGTTTCGGACAGGTGCGCTACAGATCTCGCCGGGCAGAAGCCCTGCAGTGCGGCCAGTGCGCCGACGAGCACGAGGTACGCGACCGCCCAGAGTCGCAGCCCGACTCCCGCCCTGCTCCGCGCCGCCGAACGGGCCGAGCCGCAGCAGGAAGCCCGTCAGGCCGGACGTCTTCTCCGGTGATCGAGCGCAGCGCGTCCTGGTAGAGCGCCTCGAACGGAATCGCCCAGGCCGCGATCTTGGCGGCGTGGATCAGGCCGTGGCGAGTTGAGGACGTGGCCGATGTTGCCGAGCAGCCCGGCGACGAGGCCCGCACCGAAGATCATGAAGATCGCGATCCCGTTCGCGGTCGAGCTCAGGAAGACCGAGCCGAGAGCGACAGCGCGGCGACGATCAGCACGCCGCCGGCGAGCTCGAGCCCGGGCGTCACGATCCGGTCGGGCCACCACGAGCCCTCGAGCCCCGTGAGCAGCATCGCCGCGAAGTAGAGGATCAGGACGTACGGCACGCACACGGCCGCCGCGCCGAGAAAGCGCGCGACGAGCAAGGTCGACGCGGCCGATCGGGCGCGGACGACCAGCGGCTGAAGCAGTGCGCGCTCCGCGTCCCCGCGGACGGTGCCGAGCGTCAGGAAGATCGCCAGGACGACACCGAGGAAGAGCGTCCCGAACATCGCCATGCCGAAGAGGAACGCGCCCGCGAACGTCCGCGCGATCGACGCCGGCGGGCGGCTCGACGTTCGCGACATGGTGGAACGGCGTAACGCGTCGCCGAGCCAGTAGCAGGCCGAGGAACGCGACGCGTCAGCAAGCAGACGACGACGAAGACCTTGCGCCGCAGCGCCTCGCGCAGTCCGTAACCGGCGATCGTCCAGATCGCGGTCACGATGTCTCACCGCCGACGGCCTCGACGTACACCTCTTCGAGCGTCGAGGTGAGCAGACGCGCGCCGTAGACGTTCTGGCCCGCGCGCACGAGCTCGGCGATCAGACGCGGGATGTCGTCGCGTCCTGCGCTCGGGATAGGTGCGCTTGCCTTCGTCCGTCTCGATCTCGACACCGCGCGGGCTCGCCAGCTCGGCCGGCGTGCCTGCGCTCACGACTCGTCCGCCCAGGAGGATCGACCACGCGGTCGCAGACGAGCTCGATCTCGCTGAGCAGGTGCGAGTTGAGCAGGACGGAGACGCCGCGCCGCTGCAGCTCCTCGAGCAGCGCGCGCACGGTCCGCCTGCCGACCGGGTCGAGCGCGCTCGTGGGCTCGTCGAGCAGCAGCAGCCGCGGCGAGCCGACGAGCGCCTGCGCGATCCCGAGCCGCTGCTGCATTCCCTTCGACATCGCCTCGACGGGTCGCCGCCGCGCCTCCTGCAAACCGACGAGCTCGAGCAGCGTCGCCGCGCTCGCGCTCGCCGCCGTCGCGAGCCGGCGAGCCGCTGATGCAGCTCGAGCAGCTCGTCGGCGGTCATCCAGCCGGGAAAGCGGAACAGCTCGGCGAGATACCCGAGTGCAGCGCGAGCCTCGCGCGAGCCGGCGCGCGCGCCGCAGACCTCCGCGCGCCCCGTCGTCGGCCGAACGAGACCGCACGCGATCTTGACGAGCGTCGATTTCCCGGCACCGTTCGGGCCGAGCAAACCGACCAGCTCGCCCTCGCGCGACCTCGAGGTCGACTCCGCCGCAGCGCTTCGATCGCGCCGTACCGCTTGACGAGAGCCGCTGACGGCGAGCGCTGCGGGCACGGCGCCGAGCGTACACTCAGACTCGTGCCACGCGGTTACGAGGAAGGGCCGGTCGCCGAAGAAGCGGAGGCGCGCCGACGACGCACTCGCGCGCGGCGAAAGCCTCGAGCTCTACCCCACGCGCCGGGCCGGCGCGCGGTCTACGGCTCGACCGACGACGAGCCGGAGAAGCACTTCCTCGGCTGGGCGGACGAGGTCGATCCGGACGAGCTCTTCGAGTCCGGGCGCGCCTGGGGTATCACCGTTCTGCGCGAGGCGCGCCGACTGACTCAGCCGAGGGCCGTCAGGAACTCGTCGATCGTCAGCGCCGTGAGCGTGCGGATCTTCGTGCTGCCACGCGCACCGAGGCGAGACGGAGACGCGTGCGATCGTCGCTGCGTCCGGCGCCTCGACGATGTTCACGAAGTCGTAGTCGCCGAGCGTCGCCCACTGGTGAAGGACCTTGGCGCCGAGCTCCTCGACGTCCTTGTTGACCTCGCGTAGACGGTCAGGGTTTGCCTTCAGTGTCTGAACGCCCTGCGCCGTCAGACTCGAAAGCAGAATGTACGTCGGCATCGCGCTTCCCTCCTCGGTCGGGGGCTCGACTCTACTCTCGCCTCCTGGTCGACGTACAGGATCGCGGCGCCCAAGCATGAAGACCGGAGTGAGGACGACGTAGTGCCAGCAGCGCCGCGACCGCAACGCCTGGTCTGCTCAGCGCACGCAACGAGAAGAACAACACGAGACCTGTCGGGAAGATCGTGATGAGAAGCGTCGCGAGTGAGCCGAGGACGTGGATGTAGTCCGCGCGGGCGAGTTGCGACGCCTCGCCGCAGCGCGTCGAGGAAGCCGCGCTGCTCGACGAGCGCCGCAGGAACTGCGAGACAGAAGAACGCGAGCCACGCGACCGCCATGAGGTTGATCCCGGGAAGTCGCTGAAGAGCCTTGCCAGGCAGATCGGCAGGAACGCGAGGAAGCCGGTAGCCAGCGCGACGACGACGTAACGACCGCGCCCGATGGGCCTCACGAGCGCAACCGCGCCGGCTGTACGACGCGGCAGCAAAGACGAGCGGGCCGACCAGAACGTCGAAGATCACTCGCGCTGCACCGCCCAGCTCGCTGTCCGCCACGCCGAAGATCCCCGGCCCGACGCCAAGGGCAAGTGCGGGCCAGAAGCGAGCGCCGTAGAGCTTCAGTGCCTCCGCGACGAGCTGCCCGACGGTGCGGGTCTCGGGTGGAAGCGGAGGCGGCAGCGATGTACGAGGCGGCATACGCGGTCGAATCTACTTCCGAGCCGGGAACACTGCTTTGCCGCCGACCCAGTCGACCTCCAGCTGCATCGCGAGTTGTGGAGCGCCTCCAGATTGGCCACGATCTCGCGCGTGCGCGTATCGATCACGTCGCCCGCGTCGCCGACATAGACGAAGCGCCCGTCCGCACTCGTGCAGGAGCGAGCCGATGCGACCGCATGCACGCTGGCACGGATTCTCGTCGCCGGAGATCGGCTTCGAGAGGCGGATGTCCTCCAGCCGCTGCGGCGGCCTGCCGGGAAGCTCGCTCACGTCGAAGACGTGCACAACGCTGTTCGGGGCGTCGAGCACCCAGAGCTCGGGACGATCGGGTGCGAGGCGAGAGCCCGTGGCTCGGCAGGTCGGCCCGAAGCGCGGGTTCCAGGTGAAGCCCTTGAAGCGCGTGACGTAGAGGAGGCGCTTGGTACGGAGGTCGAGGATGCGAACCCCGAGTAGACCGCGACGAGTCACGAACACGACTCCGTGCTCGGAATCGCTGACGCGGAGCGTGTCGGACGCCGCGGGCACGGCGGCCGAGAGCCATTGCGCCCGCGAAAGAGACAACGCCGCCGACCAGTCGCTGCCGCTGATCCATGTCGAAGAAGCACGCGCGAGCCGATCGAGGATCACGACCTCGTAGCGGTGCGTCCGACCATCCGTCGGCGGTCGCCAGCGTCTCCTACTCCCGAGACGAGGCACCGCGGGATGTTCTCCGTGCTGAAATACACGGTCAAAGCGGCGACCGCACCTGACGACGGCGAGCGCGAGCGCAGCGCGCTCGCAGCCAGACGCGCGCTTCATCCGTGGAGCTCAGAGAGCAGCCGCGGCAAGGCGGCGTCGAGCGCGGCGAGCGCATCGTCGAAGCGCCAACGCGTTCGATCCGGCTCGTCGATCTCGTTCGAAACGGCGCGCACCTCGACCGCAGGGACACCGGCCAGCCTCGCCGCCCGTAACACGGCGAAGCCTTCCATCGCCTCGACCTCGCAACTGCTCGTCCCGCCCACCCGCGCGCTCGTGCCGATCGGCAGGACGCGCGCCTCCGCAGCGCGCGCTGTACCGCATCGACCAGGCGCGGATCCGGGCGCTCACGCTCCGCAACGAGACCGCCTGCCAAGCGCGTCCTCGTACACCGCTTCGGAGCCGATCACGAGCTGCGCCACGGGAATCCCCGCGCTCCGGCGATCCCGACGTGGAGCAACACGTCCGGCCGCGGCCCTCTTGCGAGTGCGCCCGCGCGTTGCGGCGGCGGCCTCGACCGGGCCGATCCCGCAGGCGAGCGTCGCTGCGCCTGCGGCACCCGCGAGCTCTCGCTCGGTTGCGGCGACGACGAGGATCATGCGGGCAACCGTAGCCGGGTCACCCTCAAATGGGTGAACCGGCGCAAGGGATTGCCGAGGGCACGGCATCTCAACTGGTAGCCGCAGCACATTCGCCGCTGCCAGGCCCCGCATCGGCGGCGATGACAACCAGAGAGCCGCCCACCGCAGGGGCGGCTCTTGCCTTTCACACCCGGGTCACCCTGAAGGGGATTTCTCGGTATCCCCTGCAAGATCCGCCCACCTCCGGCGTCTCAGAGTAAAAGCACCAGCAGCAAGCCGCCCCTGACGCCCGCCGCAGGCCGAGGGGGCGAACCATTCCCACACAGGGCCGCGGCAGCGCCCTTGCGTATTTCGGAGGTATGAGATGTACGCCATGCAGATCCAAACGGGGGAGCTGCGGGAGACCGATCTACCGGCCGGTTACGGCGAGTGGAGCCGATTACGCCAGGTTCGCCGTGACGTTTGCACCACGGGATAGGGACCTGTGCTCCGAGGCCGCCAGCGACGCCTTCGCGCGTTGGCGACGGACGGGCGATGTCCCGCGAACGCTCGAGGAGCTCCGCGCCTGCCTCTGGTACGAGCAGCGTCGTTGGCGCTTCCTCGGCCGTGGAGCCGGACACTGAGGGCATGCGCTACGCGGGCGCGCTCATCGGCGCCATGCGCCACTGCCTCTAGCTAGAGGCCGGCCGCAATCACGACCTGGGTCACCGTGTCGTCCACCGACGACACCGGTGACTCGCGCCCGACCCAGCGGTCGCCGCCGAAGTAGCGGACGAAGATCTTCTCGGCCGTGCGGGTTGCGAGCGCGCCTGCGTGGTGAGCGGCGGGTTCGGGCCTCCGACGCCGTTCGGCAAGGCGGAGTTGTCGGCGACGAACAGACGCTTGACCCAGCGCGCCTCCGCGTCGGCGTCGAGGACGGAGTCGGACGCGCTCGTGCCCATGCGCATCGTGCTGTGAAGGTGAATGAGAAGACCAGGGAAGTTCGCGCGCACGACCTCGCGTGCGCCGGCTGCCCTGAGGAGCTCGACCGCCCGGGAGGCGGAGGTACTCGCGATATCCTTCAGCGTTCTCGGTGAGCGCGCCCTCACCTCGGAGCCGCGCAATCGGGCCATGCACGTCGGGAGCCATAGCCGTGGAGAGCGTCACCCGGTTCTGCGGCAGGACGTCGTCGTCGGTGATCACCGCGACGCCGATCAGCCGGTCGACGTCGCTTCATGAAGCGCTTGAGACCGCTCGCCCACGAGCCGGCCGACGGCATTCGCACCCCAGGCTGCCGCACCGCGAGCGCCGTTGTCGTAGAAGCCTGCGATCCCCGAATCGCTCGAGGTGAGGGCTTGACCCTGCAGCCCCGAGTGACACGCCCGCCTGCTCGAGCCCGCCGAAACCGGGGAAGTCCAGTCGCGCCGCTGACGCTCGGGCCCTTGACGAGCCGGTGTACGAGGTGAACCTGCCGACGAGATAGTCGAGGTAGTGATCGGTCAGGCCACGACCGACCTGATCGTTCGGGATTCGGCAGGTCGCTGTTCAGCCACAGCCGCGGCGTCTCGACTCGGTCCGGCCGGCAAGCACGACGACTTTCGCCTCCTCCGTCGTCAGCTGGCCGGTCCGAGTGTTGCGCCATGTGACGCCCGTCGCATTCGCACCTTCCGTCTCGATGCGTACTGCAAAGGAGTCCGGCAGCAGCGTGACCGCTCTTCCCGTGTGTCCAACGATCAGCGGTGAGGGCCATCGGGACGTAGCTGGTGTGGGTGGATCGCTTCGCGCGCAGGTTGCGCGGGCGACTTCACCGGTTCGATACAACCCTGCGGGCAGTAGCCGCAGAACGTGCAGCCCCTCGCCGCTGGGTACGCCGAGCTTCTTGCGATCGTTCGTGCGCTCCCGCCGTTCCCTGCGGCTGCAGGATCGCGTTCTCCTGCGGGCGGTACGCAGCACCGGTGATGTCCTTCGACGGTCTGGTGCGGCAGCCCGAGCTTGGCTGCGCCGGTGAGAAAGCGTTGCTCCTTCGTCCCCATCGCGGCCGTCTGAACCGGGAGCGTGTGCTCGACCCATTCGTAGTACGGGATCAGCTCGCGGTAACCGAACGGCGCGACGTGCGCATCGGTCGTACGTCAGCAGCGTTCGGCCCCGTGTAGTCCGAGAAGGCTCCGGGCATCGCGCGAGGTGAGTTGGCGAAGTAGTGCACGGTGGAACCGCCGACACCCGCCGTCTGCCAGAGAAAGCAGTTCTGCGGCAGGTCGCGCGCCCAGGGCGGTTGTGTCCGGTCGCCAGGCCCGAAGCGGAAGACGCCGGTGGCCGGATTGTTCGCCTCGTTCCTCGAAGTGCGACCACTCGCGCTCGCTGTGCTCGAAGGCAGCACCTGCTTCCAGCAGGAGCACGTCGAGGCCGCGCGGCGAGTCTCCTTCGCCACGACTAGCGACCGCCGCCGCCGGCGCCGACGACGATGACGTCACGCACTTGGGATCGGCTGGCCTTGCGCCCCCGCCAGTAGCCCTTGAGCTCCTTGCGCCCGTCTGCGACGCCGGCGTAACGCGTCAGCCGCCAGCCGACCGGCCGGCGCCGGACGCGCCGGCGCTTCGCGTCGTAGACGCCTGCCTCCGAGTAGGCGAGAAAGGCAACGAGGTCGGGCAGGTTGCCGACGAGGAAGCGGATCGAACCCGCGCTCTCCACCTGCAGGGCTTCGACGGTCTGAAAGACGCGCGCCTTCTCGGCGAAGGAGAGGTTCGCGAACGGCGACGCGAACGTGCCTCTGCCGCGACGTCGGATCGACCTGCGTGGCGTACCCGTTCAGGATGGTCGCGGCCGTGGCCGACAAGGGCAATGGCGCCGGGAAGGAATCGGTCGAGCGTCCGGATCAGGCGCCGGCGTCGCGCCCGCCTCGATCCCTCCCGGGGTCTTCGACTTCGTTCCCTGCGCACGCGAGTAGCGATCGCGGCCCGGCACGACGAACGCGACCAGGCCGTTCATGGTCTGCTGGACGACGTTCGGCGTCGCGGCGTACGCATCCTCGAGCCAGCCCTGGAGTCGAAGCGCGTGCGGAGGCGATCGAGCACCGACGGCGCCCGCGACGAGCGCGGTCGCGCGCTCGAGCAGCTCGCGCCGTGAGACCCCTGTCATTGCCTCACCCGCGCGGAATGACCTCGCGCGACGGATCGTTGGCCGGGTCGTTCTCGGGTAACACGTCGTGGGCCCAGTCGCTCTGCTTCCACTGAGGCACCGGGTGTCTCGCACTCCGCCTTGGGGACGAACCGCGACCGTTTGACCAGCTTGTACTCGTGGATGTAGCGAGGGCAGTTCGGGAAGACCTCGGTCGCGTTCGACGCGCACGATCGAGCTGCGCCTCGGGATAGTCGGCCGAGTAGAGGGTCGTCGTCGTCGACGGACGCGACGCCGTTCAGCCGCATCCGCTTGCGGCCCTCGAAGTCGATGAAGAGCAGACCGACGTTCTTCGTCGCGACCAGGTTTCCGGCCGTCAGGTACATCCCGTTGCCGTCGTAGATCGGGAAGGCGATCGTCGCGTCGTCGAGCACGCGGACGAAGCCCGGCTCGCCGCCCTTGTAGCGAGCACTGCGGGCGGCCCTCCTCGTCGGTCGTGGCGATGAAGAACATGTCGCGCGCCTCGATGAACGCGCGGTCGCCGTCGTCGATGCGGTCGTGAACGATCCGCTCCTCGATCCGATCGGCGAGCCGCCTCGTGTCGAAACGGTCCTGGAGCTTCCGACTGGCGGCGCTGTAGAGACCCACGTCCTGATTTTCTAGGGAATCCTCACGACCACCAAACATTCGGCATTCAGGATGCATCCAGCTGCGAGACGGAGGGCCGCTGTGGGAGCGGCCCTTCTTTATCGAGACGGGCCCACGGGCAAAGCCCGTGGGCTCATACGCGGGCGCCGCCGAGTCGGCGCCTAAGATGATCGCGCCGTGGGCTACCAGGTTGCGGACGCATCGAAGTTGGAATGGGAAGATCGGCGCCCGGGCGCTGAGGGCCAGCTGCCCGCGGCAGGCCGCCGACGTGACGACAGCGGCAGAGCTGAAGCAATCGCGCGGGCGGGTCTGGCGCTATCCGGCAGGGACCCGCGGCCGGCGGCATGCCGACAAGGCACAGGAAGAGGTCTTTGTCGTCATCTCCGGCGCGCTGACGATGCTCCTCGGGCGATCCGCCGGAACGGCATCGACGTCGGGCCGGAAAGCGTCGTCGCTGTCGAGCCCGGCACGCCGCTCGCAGGTGCGCAACGAGGGCAGCGAGGAGCTCGTCCTCTACATCTACGGCGCTCCGCCAGAGCAGGAGGGCGCCGACTTCTTCGACGACCCCGGCGACCTCCTAGCTCGCGGGCTTCTCCCAGACGCCGACGAGCTTCTCGCTCACGCTCGTGAACGGCTCGCGCTTCCAGCCGCTCCACCGTTCGCGTGGCGTCATGCCCGCGATCCGCGCCATCAGGTCCAGCTCCGACGGCCACACGTAGCGGAACGGCCTCGACGAATACGTCGAATCGCCCGTCGGCGTCGCGCGTGTAGTGGTGCGAGATCAGGCCCTGGTTCGCGACGTCGTACGTGTCGAACCCGAGGTGCGTCTCGGCTGACGGCGGAACGGGCGGATCGTCTCACCGAACGGCAAGCGCCGCAGCGTCCGGCAGCCTGACCTCGATCACGAAGCAGCCGCCGGGCTCCAGGTGCGCGGCGACGTTCTCGAAGCACGCGACCTGCGCCTCCTGCGTCGTCAGGTTCTGGATCGTGTTGTAGACGAGGTACGCGACCGCGAACGTGCCGTCCACCGTCGTCGGTCGCGAAGTCGCCGATCGTGACGCCGATCGTTGCCGGCCCCGGGCTTGGCGCGCAGACGAGCGACCATCGCCTCCGAGAGATCGATGCCGTGCACGGGAACGCCGCGCTCGGCGAGCGGCAGCGCGATGCGACCTGTGCCGATGCCGAGCTCGAGTGCACGCCCGTCGCGCGCGAGCTCGACGAGGAAGTCGACGACCGGGCTGATCGCCTCCGCCGAGAACATCGGGTCGTGTTCCCCGCCGCGCGTCGTAGTGAGCGGCGACCTCTTCGCCGAAGTGGTCCTCCGGCACGCTAGGCGACTGCAGGCTGGCGTACGGAGGCTCGCTCGAAGACGAGCTCGCCATCCTTCGCGTCGACGCGCACCACTGTCGCCCTCGCCGAAGTCGCCTTCGAGCAGCCGCGAGCGCGAGCGGGTTCTCGATCATCCGCTGGATCGCACGCTTGAGCGGCCTCGCACCGTAGGTCGGATCCCAACCTGCTTCGGCCAGGACGTGCTTCGCCTCGTCGGTGAGCTCGAGCTCGATCCCGCGCTCGGCGAGTCTGCGCGCGGAGCCGTTCCGAGCTGCAGCTCGACGATGTCGGCGAGCTGATCCTTCGTCAGCGGCTTGAACTCCACGATCTCGTCGATCCTGTTCAGGAACTCCGGCCGGAAGAACTCGCGCATCTGCTCCTGCGAGCGCAGGTTCGAGGTCATGATCAAGACCGGTGTTGCGGAAGTCGACCGTGCGGCCCTGGCCGTCGGTGAGGCGGCCGTCGTCGAGGATCTGCAGCAGCACGTCGAAGACCTCGTTGTGCGCCTTCTCGATCTCGTCGAGGAGGATCACCGAGTACGGACGCCGGCGCACGGCTTCGGTCAGCTGGCCGCCTTCCTCGTAGCCGACATAGCCGGGCGGCGCGCCGATCAGCCGCGCGACCGTGTGCCGCTCCTGGTACTCGGACATGTCGAGCCGCACCATCGCGCGCTCGTCGTCGAACATGAACTCCGCGAGCGCCCTGCGCGAGCTCGGTCTTGCCGACGCCGGTCGGGCCGAGGAAGACGAACGAGCCGATCGGCCGGTTCGGATCCTGGAGGCCGGTACGCGCGCGCCTCAGTGCGTTCGCAACCGCCTCGACCGCTTCGTCCTGGCCGACGACCCGCTGGTGCAAGCCGCTCTTCCATGTGGATCAGCTTCTCGGTCTCGCCCTCGAGCAGCCGGTCGACCGGGATGCCGGTCCAGCGTGCGACGACGGCGGCGACGTCGTCCTCGTCGACCTCCTCCTTCACCATCGCGTTCTCGAGCTGCGTGCCGTCGCGCTCCGCGAGCTCGCGTTCCAGCTGCGGCAGCTCGCCGTGCGCGAATCTCGGCGGCGCGGTCGAAGTCGCCCGCGCGCTCCGCGCGTTCGTACTCCGAGCGAAGCTCGTCGATCGCGCTGCGTGATCTCCTTGACGCGGTCGAGCGCCTCTTTCTCGTGCGACCAGCGCGCGGCGAGCTCGGCGTGGCGTTCCTTCGCTTCGGCGAGCTCGCGCTCTGACGGGCTGCGCGCACGTCCTCGATTCCTTCTGCATCGCCGCGAGCTCGATCTCGAGCTGCCGCACGCGGCGATCGGCTTCGTCGAGCTCGACCGGGCTCGAGTCGATCTCCATCCGCAGCCGCGACGCCGCCTCGTCGACGAGGTCGATCGCCTTGTCCGGCAGGAAGCGGTCGGTGATGTAGCGGTCGGAGAGCACCGCTGCCGCGACCAGCGCCGCGTCGCGGATGCGCACGCCGTGGTGCGCCTCGTAGCGCTCCTTCAATCCGCGCAGGATCGCGATCGTGTCGGTGACGGACGGCTCGCCGACGAAGATCGGCTGGAAGCGGCGCTCGAGCGCGGCGTCCTTCTCGATGTGCTTGCGGTACTCGTCGAGCGTGGTCGCGCCGACGGCGCGCAGCTCGCCGCGCGCGAGCATCGGCTTGAGCAGGTTGCCGCGCGGAGACGGCGCCTTCCGCGGCGCCGGCGCCGACGATCGTGTGCAGCTCGTCGATGAAGAGGATGATCCGCCCTTCCGCGGACTGGATCTCGTTCGAGCACCGCCTTGAGGCGTTCCTCGAACTCGCCTCGGTACTTCGAGCCTGCGAGCAGCGCGCCGATGTCGAGCGCCCAGACGCGCTTTCCTTTGAGGCCCTCCGGGACGTCGCCCGCGACGATGCGCTGCGCAAGCCCCTCGACGATCGCGGTCTTGCCGACGCCGGGATCGCCGATCAGGACGGGGTTGTTCTTCGTGCGGCGTGAGAGCACCTGGATCACGCGGCGCACTTCCTCGTCGCGGCCGATCACCGGGTCGAGCTTGCCCTCCTCCGCGCGCGGCGGTGAGGTCGCGTCCGAACTTCTCGAGCGCCTGGTAGGTCTCTTCGGGATCCTGCGACGTCACGCGCTGTCCGCCGCGGACGGCCTTGATCTTCGCCTCGAGCTGGTCGCGCGGAACGACGTCGAGTGCGAGCAGCAGGTGCTCGGTGGAGACGTAGTCGTCCTCCATCCGCTTCGCCTCGTCGGCAGCCTTGTCGAGCACGCGCGAGAAGGCGGCGGACACGTTCGGCTGCTGCTGCATCCCCTGCACGGACGGCTTCGCGCGCAGCGCAGCCTCGGCCTGCGCGCGCAGCTCCGCGGCGTCGGGCACGAGCTGCTGCGGCAGCTCCTGGTCGAGCAGCGCCAGCAGCAGGTGCTCCGGGTAGAGCTCGGGGTTCCCCATCCGGCGCGCAAGCTCCTGCGCGGCCGCGACGGCCTCCTGGCTCTTGAGTGTCAGCTTGTTGAAGTCCATCAGCGACGCGTCGGCATCAGGTCGTTGGGCGCCTTCCACGGGACGAGGTCGCGGCGGTACTGGCGATGCACCTGGCTGATCGCCTCGCGCATCTCGCGCTCCATGCGGTCCAGCGTGCCGCCGCATGCGCTCCACTTCGTCCTGCAGCTGCATCACCTGCTCCACCCCGGCCAGGTTCAGGCCGAGGTCGTTCGTCAGCTGCTGGATCAGTCGCAGCCGCTCGATGTCCGCTTCGGAATACAGGCGCGTGTTGCCGGCGGTGCGCTTCGGGCGGATCAGTCCCTTGTTTCTCGTAGATCCGCAGCGTCTGCGGATGCATGCCGACGATGTCGGCGGCGACGGAGATCATGTAACGCGGACGGTCGTCCATCATTTGCCGTCCCTTCAGCCGCCGCAGTTCTTCGAGCCTGCGGCGCATGATCACGAACATCACGAGGACGCCGACAGTGCCGACACCGACGAGGACGATCGCCGCGGTCTTCACGAGAACAACGCCTCCCGCGGATCGTCGTGCGACAGCTTCTGCAATTCCTCGAGCGCTTCGCGCTCCTTCTTCGACAGCTTCTTCGGGACGCTCACGCGCAGGCGGGCGATCAGGTCGCCCTTCCCGCTCCCGTTCAGCTTCGGAGCGCCGTGACCGCGGATGCGGAGCTGCCGGCCGTCCTGGGTGCCCGCGGGAACCTTCAACGACACGCGGTCCCCGTAAGGCGTCGGCACCTCGACGGTCGCGCCGAGCGCGGCCTCGGTGTACGTGACCGGAACCTCGATGACGAGATCCGCGCCAGCGCCGCTCGAACTTCTTCGACGGCTCGACCCGCGTGACGACGTACAGGTCGCCCGCCGGCCCGCCGCCTTCGCCGATCTCGCCCTTGCCCTTCAGGCCGGATCCGCGTGCCGTCCTTGACGCCGGCCGGAATCTTCACGGTGTAGTGCTTCGTGCGCCGCTCGCGACCGGTGCCCTTGCACTTCTTGCACGGCTTCTCGATGACCGTGCCGTTCCGCGGCAGCGCGGACACGGCTGCGACAGCGCGAACAGCCCCTGGCTTTCCGAGCCACGACCCCGCGGCCGTTGCACTGGAGGACAGATCACCGGTGATGTTCCGGGCTCTGCGCCCGTTCCGCCGCATTCGCGGCAGGCGGTCGTCACCTCGACCGGGATCTTCGTCTCGAGACCGCGGAGCGAATCCTCGAACGACAGGCTGACCGGGACTCTCGATGTCCGCGCCGCGCTCGGGCTGCCGCCTTGCTCGCGCCACGCCTGGCCGCGGTTGAAGATCCCGCCGAACAGGTCGCCGAGATCGCCGAGAGTCGTTGATCGTGAAGTTGCCGCCGCCGCCGAAGTTGAAATCGCGCGGATCGGCCCCAGCCGTCCGTCGCCCGTTCGTCGTGCCGAACGCGTCGTACTGCTTGCGCTTCTCCGGATCGGAGAGCGTGTCGTACGCGTTCTGCACTTCCTTGAACTTCTCTTCGGCGGCGTCGTCACCGGGATTCTTGTCCGGGTGGTACTGTGCGGCCAGCTTGCGGTAGGCCTTCTTGATCTCCGCCGCGGACGCGCCTTTCTTCACCCCGAGCGTGTCGTACAGGGTCGCCAACTAGCCCTCCGACGGCCCCGCGATGACGACACGAGCAGGCCGCAGCGACCTTGTCGCCGAGCTTGTAGCCCTTCTGCACGACCTCGATCACCGAGCCCTCCTCCTGCGTCGGACGGCTGCGAGAGCAGCGCCTCGTGCACGTGCGGATCGAACTTGCCCGTCGGTCTCGATCTCCGCGAGGCCCTGCTTCTGCGAGCAGGTCGGCAAGCGAGCGATGCACAAGCCGGACACCGTCCTCGAGCTTCGCCTCTTCGTGATCCGCCGCAGCCTCGAGCGCGCGCCGAGATCGTCGAGGATCGGGATCAGCTCCTTCACGAGCCGCTCGTTCGCACGCTCGGCGAACGCCGCCTGCTCGCGCGCGTTCCGCTTGCGGAAGTTGTCGAACTCCGCCGCGAGCCGCTGCAGGCGGTCGAAGAGCTGGTCGCGGTCAGCCTGGAGAGCGTCGACGTCGACGCTCTCCGGCTCTTCCGACCTGGTCTCAGGGACTGTCCTGGGACCGTTGCTGCGACGTGCCTCGGTCATTACGCCTTCGGAGCCTCCTGCTCCTCGTCGATGACCTCGTAGTCACCCTCTTCGACGACTTCGTCGTCCGACCCGCCGCCGTTGCCGGTCGCGGACGCGGTCGACGTCGTCTGCTGCTGGGCGGATGCGTAGACCGCCTCCGCGAGCTTGTGCGACGCCTCCTGCAGCGCCTCGGTCTTCGCGCGGATCTCGCCGACGTCGTCGCCTTCGAGCGCCTGCCGGAGCTCCATGACCCGGCCCTCGATCGTCGCAGCGTCGGCCTCGTCCAGAGCAGAGCGGTGCTCCTTGAGCGAACGCTCGGTCTGGTACGCGAGCTGCTCGGCGTTGTTCTTCGTGTCCGCGACCTCACGCAGGCGGCGCGCCTCGTCGGCGTGCGCCTCCGCGTCGCGGATCATCTGCTGGACCTCGTCCTCCTTGAGGCCCGAGCCGCCCTCGATCCGGATCTGCTGCTGGTTCCCGGTGCCGAGATCCTTCGCCGAGACGTTGATGATCCCGTTCGCGTCGATGTCGAACGAGACCTCGACCTGCGGCAGTGCCGCGCGGCGCCGGCGGGATGCCGACGAGCTGGAACTTGCCGAGCGTCTTGTTGAACGCCGCCATCTCCGACTCGCCCTGAAGGACGTGCACCTCCACGGAGGGCTGGTTGTCCTCCGCCGTCGTGAACGTCTCGGACTTCTTCGTCGGGATGGTCGTGTTGCGCTCGATCAGCCGCGTGAACACGCCGCCCTTCGTCTCGATGCCGAGCGACAGGGGCGTGACGTCGAGCAGGAGGATGTCCTTGACCTCGCCCTTCGAGCACGCCGCCCTGGATCGCGGCGCCGACGGCGACGACCTCGTCCGGGTTCACACCCTTGTGCGGGTCCTGCCGATCAGCTCCTTGACCTTCGCCTGCACCGCAGGCATGCGCGTCATGCCGCCGACGAGGACGACATGGTCGATCTTCGACCTGTCGATGCCGGCGTCCTCGAGCGCCTGCCGCGTCGGGCCGACGGTGCGCTCGAGCAGGTCGGCGGTGATCTCCTCGAGCTTCGCGCGCGTGAGCTGGAGGTCGAGATGCTTCGGCCCCTCCTGCGTCGCGGTGATGAACGGAAGGTTGATCTGCGTCGTCATCGTCGACGACAGCTCGATCTTCGCCTTCTCCGCCGCCTCGTAGAGACGCTGGAGCGCCATCCGGTCGGCCGCGAGGTCGATGCCCTGGTCCTTCTTGAACTCGGCGACCATCCAGTCGACGACCGCCTTGTCGAAGTTGTCGCCGCCGAGGTGGTTGTCGCCGTTCGTGGCCTTCACCTCGAAGACGCCCTCGCCGAGCTCGAGGATCGACACGTCGAACGTGCCGCCGCCGAGGTCGAAGACGAGGATCGTCTGGTCGGAGCCTTCCTTGTCGAGGCCGTACGCGAGCGCGGCGGCGGTCGGCTCGTTGATGATGCGAACGACGTTGAGGCCGGCGATCTTGCCCGCGTCCTTCGTCGCCTCGCGCTGCGCGTTGTTGAAGTAGGCGGGGACGGTGACGACCGCGTCGCTCACCGGCTCGCCGAGGTACGCCTCGGCGTCCGCCTTCAGCTTCTGGAGGATCATCGCGCTGATCTCCGGCGGCGCGTACTCCTTGCCGCCCGCCTTCACGCGCACGTCGCCGTTCGGGCCCTTCGACGACCTCGTAGGGGACGATCGTCATCTCCTCGGAGACCTCGTCCCACTTGCGGCCCATGAACCGCTTGATCGAGAAGACCGTGTTCTCGGGGTTCGTCACCTGCTGGCGCCGCGCGGGCGCCCGACGAGCCGCTGGCCGTCCTTCGTGAACGCAACGACCGACGGCGTCGTGCGGCCGCCCTCGGCGTTCGGGATCACGGCGGGCTCGCCGCCCTCGAGCACGGCCATCGCGCTGTTGGTCGTGCCGAGATCGATGCCGATTGTCTTTGCCATACCTGGTTTCGCCTTTCCTTGTGGGTCTACTGAGAAAATCTAAGCCGCATCATATCAAGTCTCTGCCTCGACCAGCGCCTAGACTGGCTGTGATGGTGGAACGGGACGACATCGAGGCTGCGATCGAGGCTCGCCGCGAGCTCGGCACGGAAATGGAGCCCCACGTCATCGACTCCTTCGTCGATCGCATCGAGAAGCGGCATCGACGAGCGCACCAGCCGCGGCGGATCCCGGCAGCAGCGACACGGCCGGGAGGGGGTCGTTCGTCCTTGCGCTCGCCGTCACTCGCCGCCGCGATCCCGATTACCGCGATCGCGGCCACGCACGGTGGGCATCACCGCGATGGTCGTGGTCTGGCTCGGGATCGTTCTCCTGAACGCGGTCTACAACCGCTGAGCGGCGAACCAGGCGCGCCAGCGCGGCTGCCGCCGACGGCTCCGCCAGCACGATCCCGGCCATGATCACGGCGCAGCCTCCCCAGCCGAGCGCACCGAGCCGGTCGCCCGCGAGGGTGTAACCGAAGAACGCCGTCCAGACCGGCTCCATCGTGAACGCCAGCGCGGTGCGGGTCGCCGAGGTGCGCCGCTGGGCCCAGGTCTGCGACGAGATATCCGAGCGCACTCGCGAACACGCCCGTCACGAGCAGCGCGCCCCAAACCGTCCAGCCACGCGGCACGCCGAGATCGCCGAGTGCGAGCGCGACGACGAGCAGCCCGAGAAACGCGGCCGCCATCTCGACGAAGGTGAAAGCCGAGCGCGTCGAAGCGCGGCGCGTACCGCTCCATCAGGACGATCTGCAGCGAGTACACCGCCGCCGCCGCGAGCACGAGGAGGTCTCCCGTGACCGAGCCGGCATGAATCCCGGAGAGCATCGCCAGGCCGCCGGTCGCGACCACAACTCCTCCCCACGCCTGCGAGCCCGATGCGCGACGCGATAGAGCACGAGGGCGATCAGCGGCGTCAGCACGACGTACATCCCGGTGATGAAGCCCGTGCTCGACACCGTCGTCCGCTCGAGCCCTGCCGTCTGCAGCGCGTACCCGGCGGCGAGCAGCAGGCCGAGGAACGCCCCGCCGACGAACCCCGCCGCGGCCGAGCCTGCGCATCGCGCTTCGCCGCCGGGAACGGCCAGCGTCAGCGCTCGCGATCGCGAAGCGGACCGCGAGGAAGGCGAACAGCGGATAGAGCGCGACGGCGTCCTTGACCTGGACGAACGTCACGCCCCAGACCGCGGTGACGAGGATCAGCGCGAGCAGAGCCGGCACCGGCGCGATTCTCCGCCAAATCCTTGGGCTAAGCTCGATTCCATGGAACCGCTGCGTCGACTCGTGGGGCCGGGAGATCAAGTCGGTGCGCGTGTCGGTCACCGACAAGTGCAACTTCCGCTGCACGTACTGCATGCCGGCCGAAGGGCCTGCGAATGGCTCGGCCGGCGACGAGATCCTCAGCTTCGAGGAGATCGCGCGGCTCGTCGGCGTGCTCGCGCGACTGGGCGTCGACGAGGTGCGGCTGACCGGCGGCGAGCCGCTCGTCCGCCGCGACCTGCCCGACGCTCGTCGGCATGCTCGCGCGCGATCGAGGGCGTCCGCGACCTCGTCGCTGACGACGAACGGCGTCCTGCTCGACCGGCTCGCCGGACCGCTCGTCGGAGGCCGGCTTGCAGCGCCTGAACGTGTCGCTCGACTCGCTCAACCACGTCCGTTTCGCGGAGATCACGCGCCGCGACGCGCTCGACGCGGTCCTGCGCGGGCTCGAGGAGGCCGAGCGCTACCCGGAGCTGCGGCCGATCAAGGTCAACTGCGTCGCCGTCGAAGGCTTCACCGAGACGGAGGTTCCGGCGCTCGCCGAGCTGCGCACGGCGCAAGCCGTACGTCGTCCGCTTCATCGAGTTCATGCCGCTCGACGCCGACGAGGCCTGGCGCGAGGACGACGTCCTGACGGGCGCGGAGATCCGCGCGATCATCGAGAACGAGCACGGGCCGCTCGTCGAGCTGCCCGCCAAGGCGTCGTCGACCGCGCGGCGCTTCCGCTTCGCCGACGGCGCGGGCGAGCTCGGGTTCGTCAATCCGGTCTCGGAGCCGTTCTGCTCCAGCTGCGACCGCATCCGCGCTCACCGCCGACGGCCAGCTCCGCACGTGCCTTTTCTCACGAAGGGAATGGGACCTGAAGACGCCGCTCCGCGGCAGGCGCGAGCGACGACGAATCTGATCGAGCTGCTCCGGTTCGCCGTTCGGCACAAGGAGCTGAAACACAGAATCAACGACCCCGGCTTCGTGCGCGCCTCGCGGTCGATGTCGCAAATAGGCGGCTGAGCCTGCCAAAGCGAGGGATTTATGACGCTCCTGGCCGACGTTTAGAATTCATCAGGTCATGACTGCCGCCATTGCAGCCGGAAGGCGCCTGTTCCCGCGTGGTTACGCGGATTTCGGCTACCAGCTGCTGATCTGGTTCGGCTTCCTGGCGGCCTACCAGGTCGCGCGCGGCGTGGCGGACCGCGATCCCGACCCGCGCCTTCGCCAACGGCTGGCGTGTCATCGACATCGAGCAGCGCCTCACCGGCCTCGGCGAGCTGACGCTGCAGGGCTGGACGCAGTCGTCACGCGTGCTCGAGACGCTCGTCTCGTGGACGTACTGGAACTCGGAGTTCACCGTGATCGGGCTTGCGCTGCTCTGGGTCTACTTCCGCCGCAACGAGGCATTCACGCGCTTCCGCAACACGATCCTGCTCGCGAACGTGCTCGGCCTGCATCGGCTACGTCTTCATCCCGACTGCGCCGCCGCGCTTCTTCACGTCGATCGGCTTCACCGACACGCTCGAGCCAGTTCGGCGGCCTCGAACCACGGCAGCGGTCTCGTCGAGCTCGCGTCGAATCCCTACGCGGCGATGCCGAGCCTCCATGCCGCGGACGCGCTGATCGTCGGTGTCATCCTCGCGTCGGTCGTCGCGGCAGGCCCGTCTGCAAAGTGCTCTGGCTGCTCTGGCCGGCGTGGGTCTGGTTCGCCGTCATGGCGACCGGCAACCACTTCTGGCTGGACGTCGCTCGCCGGGATCGTGCTCGCGCTGATCGCGCTCGCGATCGTCTACCGAGCGCGCGTTCAAGGCTTCATCGCAAGCCTGCTATAGTCCGCACATAGCAGGAATGCGATGGGTCGAGATCATGAGGGAAAGCGCCGTTCTCAGCCGCGTCAAGCAGGGCTACACGACGGGAGCGCGCACAGCTCGCGTCCCGTTCGATCGTCAGGCCTCGCACGCACGCGTGTGACGCCGAACGCGCTCACCACCGCCGGCGTGTCGCTCTGCCTCGCGGCCTCCGTGCTCGTCTTCTTCGAGAACCGCAACCCGTGGCTCTTCTACTGGGTCGGCGCCGCTGGTCGTTCGTCGTCGGGTCGATCCTCGACATCCTCGACGGTGCGCTCGCGCGCGCCGGCGGGAAGACGACGCCGTTCGGCGCATTCCTCGACTCCACCACCGACCGCATCGGCGAGGGAGCGATGCTCGGCGCGATCGCGCTCGTCTTTCACCGCCACGATCATCCGGTCGCCCTCGCGCTCGCCTTTGCCGCGCGTCGCCGGCTCGTTCCTCGTCAGTTACACGCGCGCGGGCCGGAGGCGCTCGGCCTGCGCGGGGACGTGGGCATCGGCTCTCGCGCCGAGCGCGTCGTCGTGATCACGGCCGGGCTCGTGCTCGCGCCGATGGGGCGTCTGGCTGCTCGTGGTGCGATCTCACCTGCTGACGGCGACAGCCTGGCTGACGGTCCTCCAGCGGATCTTGTACGTCCGCAAACAACTGCTCGCACGCGAGCTAATGACGGCTCCATGCTGATCTTCATCATCGGCTTGATCGTCTGGGGCTTCATCGTCGGCGCGCCTCGGCGCGTCTCTCGCTTCCGGGGCCCGATCCGATGCCCTGGTACGCGACGATCGGCCTCGGCCTCGGCGGCTCGCTCATCGGCGGGATCCATCGCGAGGCTCGCTGCTCGGAACGGCCGGCGGCCTCATCTTCGCCTTCCTCGGTGCGGTGCTCCTGCTGTACCTGTACCGCCGATTCGTCCAGGGGCGCGGCATGACCGGGCCCCTCGGCGCGCCGCCTGCCCTAGCGCCGTATCGCAATCCTGCTATCTTCCTCGGCATAGCAGGAATGCGATAGGAGGTCTCTCTGGATGGCTCATGAAAACGGCAAGCAGAACGGCAAGGCGCGCCACGACGACCGCGTCCGCGTCGCGCATCGTCGGCGTCGGCAACTGCGCCAACTCGCTCCTGCAGGGAGTGGAGTACTACAAGGACGCGCCGGACGACCAGTTCGTCCCGGGGCTGATGCACGTGAACCTCGGCGGCTACCACATCCGCGACATCGAGTTCACGGCCGCGTTCGACGTCACGAGCGGACAAGGTCGGCAAGGATCTCTCCGACGCGATCTGGGCGCACCCGAACGACACGATCAAGTTCGCCGACGTCCCGAAGACCGGCATCGAGGTCTCGCGCGGCATGACGCACGACGGACTCGGCAAGTACATCTCCGAGGTCGTCGACGAAGGCGCCCGGCGAGACCGACGACGTCGTCGGGATCCTCACGTGACACGAAGACCGACGTCGTCGTCAACTACCTGCCCGTCGGCTCCGATGCCGCCGACGAAGTGGTACGCGGAGCAGGTGCTCGAGGCCGGCTGCGCGATGGTCAACTGCATGCCCGTCTTCATCGCCCGCGAGGCCTACTGGCAGCGCCGCTTCGAGGAAGAGGGCCTGCCGATCATCGGCGACGACATCAAGTCGCAGGTCGGCGCGACGATCACGCACCGCGTGCTCACCTCGCTCTTCCGCGAGCGCGGCGTGCGGCTCGACAAGACGATGCAGCTGAACGTCGGCGGCAACTCCGACTTCCTCAACATGCTCGAGCGCGAGCGCCTCGAGTCGAAGAAGATCTCGAAGACGAACGCCGTCACGTCGATGCTCGACTACGACCTCGGCGCGGAGAACGTCCACGTCGGCCCGTCCGACTACGTGCCGTGGCTGACCGACCGCAAGTGGGCGTACATCCGCATGGAGGGCTCGTCGTTCGGCGACGTGCCGCTCAACCTCGAGCTCAAGCTCGAGGTCTGGGACTCGCCGAACTCGGCCGGCATCGTCATCGACGCCGTGCGGCTCGCGAAGCTGGCGCTGAACAACGGCGTCGCCGGCGCGCTCGAGGGCCCGAGCTCGTACCTGATGAAGTCGCCGCCGAAGCAGGTGCCGGACGACGAGGCCTACGAGGCGACCGAGAAGTTCATCGGCGAGAACGCACGCACGTCTCGCGCGGCCGAAGGCGCGACAGCACGCGCTAGAACGCATCGTCTCCGCCGCCGCGCGCGTGGCGGCGGCGCGGGCTCGATCGCAGCCCGACTAGGGCCCCGCCGCCTGCGTACTGCTTGGCGGCGAAGACGTCCGAGAGGTCTGTTCACGGCCGCGGTCGCGCGATCGAGGCAGGCGCCTGAAGGCCGTAACGCTGCTCGATCAGCGCGAGGATCGACGTCGTGTCGTACTGCGTGTGGTCGACGACGAACGTCCGGTCGCAGGTGCGGCGCGATGACGAGCGCCGGGATGCGCGTCCCGGGCCCCACATGGTCGTGCGGGCCGTTGTTGTCTACCCTGACCCGGCGGCGAGACGTGATCCCACTGGCCGCCGAACTCGTCGTACGTGACGATCGACCATCGTGTCCTTCGGCGCACGCACTGTTCTCGGATCAGCTGAAGCAGCTCGATCGAGATGCGTGCTGCCGTTCGGCTCGCTCGCGTAGCCCGGATGCTCGTTCTCCTGCCCGATCGGCTTGACGAAGCTGACCGACGTCGAGGTTCGCACCGACGCGTCGACGAGCGGACGCAGCGATTCTCGAACGCCACCTCGTCGCGCAGGTGCGCGCGACCGGGCGCGCCCGGGACGTAGTTCGCGTAGTAGCTCGAACGGCTGGTGATGGAACTGGAACGCGTAGTTCGGGCACTTCGGATACGGGTACGCCGGGTTCGGTCGTCGAGTTCGGGATCCGGTGCACGTCGCCCGGCGTGGTTCCGTTCGTCCAGCCCGGCCCGCCGTGTCGCCGGCCGCGTTCGTCCCAGCCGCCGGCGTACCACGCCCACGAGATGCCCTGCCGCGCTCAGCCGGTCGCCGATCGTCGCGCCGGTCTGCACGCACGAGCTTGTCGCCGAAGCGTGCCGATCGGCTCGTTCGGTCGGCTGCATCGTGTTCACGGCGAAGTCGCCGCACGCGAGCCCGGCTTCGGTGCCGGACGGGCACGGCGTGCAGTCGCCGTCGCCGTAGGTCACGCGGGCCTGTCGGCGTTGTAGAGCGGATAGTTGTTCCGCCGGCAGCCCGTTCGAGTCCACGAGCGAGCGCTAGCGCAGCCGGCGCGTTCGGGTACGAACGGCGTCCGCAGCGGCGATCAGCCACTGGTGGTTGAGGAACGAGCCGCCGAACGCCGCCTGGAAGAAGTTGTCGGCGATCGCGTAGTGCGGGTGATGCCTCTGCGTGCAGATACTCGTAGATCGGCAGCGACCGCGTGTCGTACACGCCCATCGTCGTGCCGGCGGAGTCGCTACCGGTCGCGTAGCGGTTCTGCGCGCCGTCGTTCAGCTGGTACTGCTCCTGGTAGAACTCGTGCACGAGGTCGCGGGTGCAGCCGCCCGGCATGCCGACCCGGAGCCGTTGAGGATCCCGTTCGGGAGCGCGAACGAGTCGCTGCGGCTTCGGGCACGTCGTCGCGGTCGGCCGGGATGAAGTTGTCGATCGTGAACCACGTGTTCAGCGAAGTGGCTCGTCGAAGCGTGACATCCTCGTCGAGTCGTCCGGTGCACGCGTTGCGAGCGGTGGCGACGTCAGGTTCACGTCGAGCTGCATCAGGCACGAGTACGGCGCGCCGTTCTGGTCGACCTGCGTCGTGTGCGCAGCGTCGGCGTTCGCGAGACCGTTCACGCCCTCCCAGCCGCCGTAGAGGTTGTCGAAGCTGTGGTTCTCCTCGTAGATGACGACGATGTGATTGATCTTCCGTAGCGGGTCAGTTGCCGCCGAGGCCGACTGCCCGCGCGGACGCTCCCGCGCCGGCTCGACGATGCATCACCGCGGCGAAGAGCGCTCCAGCAAGGACGGCGAAAGCAAGCTTCCGCCAGACCCGTTTCGAATCTCCCCATGTTGTCTCCCTCGATCGATTTCCGTGCGGTCGGAGTCTGCTCGAAATTTCGTCGGTCGTGCAGGACGCCCGTCGCGCACGGCTAGGCTTACGCGAGAGCTGATGGGCCTCAGAATCTGCCTGGTTACGCCCTTTGCGTGGTCTCAGCCACACGAGCGTCAACGAGCATCGTGACGGGCGTTGCAGAGAGAGCTACGCGCGCCTCGGCCACTCCGTCACCGATGCTCGCCTCCTCGAACCGGGCCCGTGACCTCGCTGCGGGCGCGTCAGGCTGCTCCTCGACGGGCTCGACGCCGAGGTGGTCGCCGCTCGAGCCTGCCGTGCCTGATCTCGCGCCGCAGCCGCATCGGCGTTCCGGTCGGTGCGCGCGCCAACCTCTCGCTCGCGCTGCGCCCTCGGACGCTTCGACGTCGTGCACGGCTTCGAGCCGGGGCTTGCCGTCGCTCTCGTACCTCGCGCTGCGCGACGCGCAGGCGCTGACGGTCGCGATCGTTCCTCTCGCCCGAGCGGCCTGGCTACCCGCCCGGCGCGCGCGCAGCGCGACCGGCTGCTCGGCACGCCTCGATGCGCTCGTCGCGACGAGCGAGCGAGACGCGCCGAGGCGGCGGCCGCTGCGCTTCCCGGGCCACTACCGACGTCATCGGCGAGGGCGTCGACATCGACGCTGTTCCGACCCGGCGCCAAGCGGAACCTGATCGTCCTCGAGTGGCGTCCGAACGAGCGCGCTCTGCTGCGCGGCGTGCTTCGCGCGCTGCGCAGAGCTGCCCGGCTGGGAGCTGCTCGCTGCTGCGGACGAAGCCGCTCGCCGGGCGGCCGACGATCCCGCGATCGCTTCGCGAGCCGCGTGCACGTCCGAACGGCTCGCGACGGCGCAGCGCGAGCGCCGCTGCCTCGCCGAGACGCAGCATCTTCGTCCCGGCGCTCGCACGGGCTGAACCGCGTCCGCCTCGAGGCAGCGGCAGCCGGTGTGCGCGATCGCGCACCGCCCGGCATGCGAGACGCAGCCCGAGCTCGCGGGCGCCGAGTCGCCCGGCTCGCCGAGGACGCCGCACTATCGCGGCGCAGGGCCGAGCGCGCGCGTGCGGACGAGGCCGAGAGCCAGGCTTCGCCGAGCGTCGCGCGCGAGCTCGACGCGCTGTACCAGGTCGCTCACCAGGCGGCGTCACGCACGCCGCGCGCGACGCCGATCCGCTCGCCGACCGCGCCGTGGATCATCTGCGACCTCCACATGCACACGAGCTGGTCGCACGACTGCACCGTCGATCCGGCAGACCTGATCATGCACGCCGAGGCGAGCGGCCTCGGCGCGATCGCCGTCACCGACCACAACGTCTTCGGCGGCGCGCTCGAGACGCGCAGAGCTTGCGCGCGACCACGAGCTCGATCGTCATCCCGGGCGAGGAGGTCAAGACCGACGGCCAGGGCGAGGTGATCGGCCTCTTCCTGCGGCGAGGAGATCCCGCGCGGGATGTCGTTCGCGGAGACCGTCGCGGCGATCAGGGAGCAGGACGGCGCTCGTCTACCTGCCGCATCCCTTCGACCGCATGCATTCGATCGCCGATCCGGCGACGCTGCAGCGCCACCTCGCCGACATCGACGTCTTCGAGGTCTACAACGCCGCGCCTGCTCTTCGAGGCCTACAACGACGAGGCGCTTGCGCTTCGCCCGGAAGTACAACCTGACGATGGGAGCCGGCTCCGGACGCGCACGTGCTCCAGGGCGTCGGCACCGGCGCCGTGCGGATGCGCGCCTTCCACGGCCCGGAGGAGTTCCTGCTCAGCCTCCAGCTCGGCCCAGGTTCTGCGGCGCCCGAGGTCGCTCGTCTACCTCCAGTCCCTCAAGTGGATGGCCCAGGCCAAGGAACGGGTTCGCTAGTCCCGAAACTGGACTGAGCGCGTGCCGGCGACCGACGAGATCTACGAGAAGTACCTCCAGAAGGCGATCGTCGAGATCAACGATCTCGCCCACGAGGTGGCCGCGGACGGGCGGCGCGCGCGTGCCCGTCGTCGGCTCCGGCCATCCGCTCGCCGACGTGATGCTGCTGAAGTACAGGCCGCAGCCGGCCGAGGTCAGGAGGGCGTCGCGTTCTACGGGCGCGCCGGCCAGGCGATCCTGAAGTCCCTGCAGCGCCTGCACGTCGACCCCATGTCGGTCTACGGGACGAACTGCGTCAAGTTCGCCGACGGTGACGAGGAGGAGTCGCGCCCGTTCCTGACCCGCGAGCTGCACATCGTCCAGCCGAAGCTGATCGTCGCGATGGGAGAGAACACGGTCGAGTATCCTCAACTCGATCGAGTTTCCGCTCGCCGATACCGTGGAGTACAAGCCGGGCAGAGCTCCAGCGCTTCACGCGCGACAGTGCAGGTACTCGTGGTCCCCGACATCGACGCGTCACTCGACGAAGCTCCCGCAAAGACGCAGTTTTGGAACGCCTTCAAGCCACTCGGCCAATGGTGGGCCGAGCTGCCGCCCTACTAGTCGCTCGGGACGGCGCTCGGGCTCTACTACGCATTCCACGATCGGCTGTGGAATGCGTCGACCTGGTGGGACATCGCGTTCATGTCGTTCGCGCTCATCCCGGCCTGCTTCGCGCTGGTCTGGCTCGTGCTCCCTCTGCGCGACTGCCCCTGGGCTCGCTCGGGGTCGGGCTCGCGTTCGGCGCTCGCCGCGCTCGCTTCTGCATCCTCGTGGGCTGCGAGCACTCCCGAGAACTTCTGCAAGCTCTTCGGCGTCACGGCGTTCGGCTTCTGGTTCCTCCGCTACTTCGAGACGCTCTGAGCTGGGTCGTGCTCGTCGCGCTGATCATCCCGTGGGTCGACGCCTACTCGGTCTGGCGCGGGCCGACGAAGGTGATCGTCACCGAGCACCGCAGCGTCTTCACGAACTTCTCGTTCGCCTTCCCGATTCCCGGGCGAGACGAACGGCGCGCGAACCTCGGCCTGCCCGATCTGCTGTTCTTCGCCCTGCTTCCTGGCTGCATCGGCCGCGCTGCGGACTTCCGCCCGGGCTGACGTGGCTGTCTGCTGACGCTGTCTTTCGGCGCGACGCTTGCGCTTGCGGTCTGGCGCGACATCGGCGGCCTGCCCGCGCTGCCGCTTACTCGCGCTCGGCGTTCCTGCTCGCGAACGCCGACCTGCTGTGGACTCGCGTCAGGGCGAGAGCTGCGGGCAAGCACGCTCCGATCGAACCGAAACACGTTCTTCGGGTCGTAGCGAGCCTTGACCATCCGCAGGCGCGGCAGGTTCGACGCGTAGTACGCGACGTTCGGCTGCTCGAAGCTCAGGGTCGATGTAGTTCTGATACGCCTGACCGGAGACGAACGGCGCCATCGCTCCGCGAAACGCGCGCAGCCAGTCCGCGTCCGCCGCGGACGAGCTCCCGGCGACGTACTGGATCGGAAAGAGCTGGTCACGGTGCACGAACGCGGTTGAGTCCTTCGGCAACGCGGTTGATCGCGCCGCCGTACGCATCCATGAGGATGCTGCCGCCGCCGAGCGCGGGATCGTTCTGCCGCTGCTCGATCTTCTGGATCATCGCCTGGATTCCCGCCGCTCAGCAGCGCGCGTCGCGACGTAGTCGGACTTGGCGAGGAAGTCGGAACGGCCGACCTCCGCGTTCGGAACCGCGATGTGGCAGCGGCGCGACCTCCGAGCAGTTGGCCCAGTCGAGCGCGGCGTTGACGAACGAGCGCGAGGCGAATCTCCATCGTCTTCGGCGGCGCAGCGTTGACGAGCGGCTGAAGCAGCGTCTGCAGAGCGGCAGTGCCGCCGAAGTACTGGCCGTTCGACGCGACGATCGGACCGCCGGGCTCCGTCGGTCGCGATCAGGTCGCACATCGAGAACAGCTCGTCAGGCGCGGTTCGGCGCCCAGGCCTGCCAGGCGGCGACGATCTGCGGCCGCGTCGCTCCAGTTCCACGTTGCCCGATACGTCGACGACGTCGCTCGCCGGGATGCGTGTTGAAGACGAAGCTGGTCACGATGCCGAACTGCCCGGCGCCGCCTCCGCGGCAGGCCCAGAAGAGGTCGGGGTGCTGCGTCTGGCTCGCGAGAAGCGCCTGACCGGCTCGCGCGTCACGATCGTCGAGCGAGCGCAGGTTGTCGCACGTCAGTCCGTACTTGCGACCTGAAAACCCGTGGCCGCCGCCGAGCGTCAGTCCCGCGATGCCGACGGTCGGGCAGGATCCGGCCGGGATCATCACGCCGTTCTGGAACAACTGCCTGGTCGACGTCGATCAGCCTCGCGCCCGCGCCGACCGTCGCCGTTCCCGCCGCGTGATTCACGGTGACGTTGCTCAGACGCGTGACGTCGACGACGACGCCGCTGACACGTCGAGTAGCCCGCGTAGCTGTGGCCTCCGGCGATCGCGCGACGACGCGGATCGAGTGCCGCTTCGCCCAGCGCACCGTGCGCCAGACGTCCTGCGTCGTCTCCGCAGAAGACGATTGCGCCTGGGACGGACGCGAGTCGTACCGAGGGCTGTAGAGCCGCGCGGGCCGAGTCGTAGGCGGAGTCGGCTGGCGTGACCACCGTGCCCCTGCACCAAGCCTGCGCGAGCTCTACGAGCCGAGCGCGTCGACCGTCGAACGCGCAGCCGACCGTGACCCAGCCCGGGAAGCGCAACCACGGCGGCTCCGCCCAGAGCGAGGCGACCACCGCGAGCGAGGAACTCGCGCCGGTCGAGCACCGTCCGGTGCCAGAGCCCTGGTATCCGACACCCGTCGTCAGTGTGCCCTACGCCAGTTCGAGGCAGCGCCAACGGATTCCCGACGTGCGGCGTGTGCGGGAACATGTCCACCGGCTTCACGCGCCGGAGGTCGTAGCCGTACTCCGACCGGAGCCGCTTCACGTCGCCGGCGAGCGTCGTCGGATTGCAGCTCACGTAGACGATGCCGCGGCGCGCCGATCTCGCCGAGGCGCTTCAGCGCCTTACCGGCGAGGCCCGCACGCGGCGGGTCGACGACGACGACATCCGGATCGCCGCGCGCTCGTGCGAGCTCCTCGAGCGACCTGACCGACGTTGCCGGCGAAGTACGCCGCGTTGCCGATCTCGTTCAGGTCCGCGTTCTCGAGCGCGCACGCGATCGACTCCTCCGAGACGTCGATGCCCCAGACCGTCAGCGCGTCGCGCGCCAGCAGAGAGCCCGATCGTGCCGATCCCGCAGTAGAGGTCGTACACCGTCTCCGTTGCCGGTCAGCCCGGCGAACTCGCGCGCGATGCTCGTACAGCTTCTCCGCCATCGTCGGTGTTCGTCTGCAGGAACGCGTTCGGGCGCACGCGGAAGCGCAGCCCGCAGAGCTCCTCCTCGATCGCCTCCTCACCCCAGAGCAGCTCGCGTCGGAAGGTTCGTCACCTCCGCCGGGCCTGTCGTTCACCGCCCAGTGGATCGACCGCACCTCGGGGAACTGGCGCAGCACGTCGACGAAGCCGCCGCGTGTCGAACTTCTCGCCGGGCGCGGTCACGAGCTGGACGAGCACCTGCCCGGTGTTGCGCCCTCGCGCACGACGAGATGCCGGAGGTAGCCCGGTGCTGCTCGGCCTGGTCGTACGCCACGAGCCGGTCGCCGCGCGCCCACTCGCGCACCGCGTTGCGGATCGCGTTGCCGAGCTCGGTCGTGAGCCAGCAGTCGTCGATCTCGAAGCACCTCGTCCCAGCGACCCGCCTTGTGGAAGCCGAGCGTCGGCCCGTCCTCGAGCTGCGTGAACGAGTACTCGAGCTTGTTGCGGTAGTGGAAGATCTCGTCCGCCGGCAGGATGCTCCTCGAGCGGCGGCTCCGCGAATCCGCCGATCCGGCGCAGCGCATCGGCGACCTGATCGTGCTTCGCCTCGAGCCTGCGCCTCGTAGGCGAGATCCTGGAAGCGGCAGCCGCCGCAGGCCGGGAAGTGCGCGCACGGCGCCTCGACGCGCAGCGGGCTCGGCTGCAGCGACCTCGGTCACGAGCGCCTCCGCGTGGCGCCGCTGCACCTTCGTCACGCGCGCGCGAACGGTGTCGCCGGGCAGGCCGCGTCGCACGAAGACGACGAACCCGTTCAGGCGCGCGACGCCGTTTCCGCCGTAGGCGAGACGGTCGATCGTGAGCTCGAGCTCTTGGTCTCTGGTGACAGGAGCGGCCACTCGTTGAGCGTAAGCCGCTCCTGTCTTCGACTCAGTGAAGGTCGGTCTGAGGACGCGGATTCAACAACAGGGGCCGACGTGGCTTCTGCGCGAAGTCGAAGTCGCGAACGAGGCGTGCCGAGTATCGGCTCGTTCTCGCGCCGGACGTCAGGCCGAGGATCCGGACGACCAATCGGCTGCCGGATTCCAGCCGCTGTCCGCCCAGGAAATCGTCTTCGATGAACTTCCGCGCAGGCGTCGAAGGCTCAGGGTCTGGTGGTCGACGACAGCCTTTCCGCCGCATACGCGCTGATCACAAGCCCCGGGACGCGCAGGCCGTAGTGCGTCCTCCGTCGACGCCTCGGTGGTCTGACAGTGATCGTAGAAACCGCCCCAGTCGTCCCAGGCGACGAAGATCGCGGTGGACTTCCAGTCCGGTCCGCGCATCGCGGCGCATTCACGAGCCTGCGTCACGTCATGTCTGGCCCTGCAGTGATGAGGCCCGGCGGATGCTCGCTGACCGAGCCGGTCGGGTTGATCCAGAAACCGCAGGCAGCTTGCCGTCCTTCGCAGCCTTGAAGTAGGTTCTGAGGCTGGCAGTGACATTCTCGCGTGCTCGCCGTTCTAGCTTGACGGTGTCGAAGTACGGCAACTGGGTTCCAGATGCCCGGCGTCTTCGCGCCTTGCTTGACGGATTCACAGATCATCGCGTCGTCGTCCTCGTACAGTCCGGCTCGGTGCCGCTGAAGGCGTAGTAGCGCCGGGCTGACTTGACGACGCCTGCAGCAGATACGTGAGATCGATCCACCGCGTAGTTCTGGGGCGACACCGCCTTTGCTCCCAGGCCAATCAGGTGGTGCGCCGAGGTTCTGCAGCGCGCGTTGGCTACAGCTCATCGGATCGTTCGGCGCGACGCAACGCGCCGACCACTCGGAGACCAGGAACAGATGCGCAGTGAAGACTTCAGGAGGCGTTCAGCTCGTAGAGGTGGTCCTGGAGGATCGAAGTTCCGCATACGCCCAGTAGTTCGCGGATGTCGCGCCCGCTCGCTGGTAGCCCATGACATCGGATTCGCCGAGCGCTGCGAGCAGATCGGGTCGTTGGGATTCTTCTTGCATCCCCTGCGCTCGCGACCTCCAGGCCTGAGCATGACGAAGCCGTTCATCTTGCCCCGTTGAGCGTCGGCGACAGCGCATTCGCGGCGCCGTGAGGGCCGCCAGGCGTTGAGATCGTTCGTGTCGTGAAACGGCTTCTCGCAAGCACCTCTTCAGCGGATCGGGAACGCATCACTGCGAAGTCGCCGGTTCGTCTCGCGTGGCAAAACCGTCCGCCCGGGATACGTGCCGAAGTACTGATCGAAGGACCGGTTCTCCTGCATGATCACGATGACGTGCTTGATCTTGTGGATCGCAACCGGCGCCTTTGGCGCGTGTGCGTTGCGTCCCTGCATCGAGTGCGCGAGGCGGCGAGAACCGCGGCAAGCCCGGCCCCCAGGAGCGCGATCGCGACGAGCCAACTTCGCATGACCCTCCTTGCCTCGACCGTCGCTTTGTAGCGGCGCGCCTTTAAAGCACGATTAGCGCCGCGTTAAGAGATCTCCTTGATCGCTGGTCAGGCCTGCCTTGCGGAGGTTCGGCGCCACGGCCCGGACCGGATGATTCGACCGGAAGAGATCCTGCGGATCCACCTGCGCCTTCACCGTCTGCAGACCGCCTGTACGTCGAGTGCGCCGAACAGCCGCTCGCCGCGCTCGCGCCGCTCCGTGAAGTTGAGGTAGTCGCGCCCGGCATCCCAGGGAGCGAGCGCCGCCTGGACGACCTCGATGTGCGCCCTTACTGCGGCGCCCATCTCGGGAGTCATCGAGATCCCGACCGCGAACATCGCGAATCCGGCCTCGATCGTCGCGCAGAGCGCCGTGGCCCGGTTCGCATGCGACCGAGCGCGCCGCCGAGGTGTCGCACCTCGACCGAGAGCAGTGGTGAGCCCGAGCCGGCCCGGCTGGCGGCAACGATGGCCTCGATCGCCTCATCCGTGAAGTCACCGAGCAGCATTCCGTCGCCGGCGCCCGGCACCGGATGCTCGGGATCCATGTGCAGATGCTTCAGCTGCTCGACCGGAATCGTCGCGAAGGTGTCCATGGCAGGCCCGAGCGCGCGCAGCGGGCGCAGGAGCTCGTCGGTCGCTTGCTCGCCCAGGAGGGACGTTGCTTCGACGACGACGAACGATCCGCCGCGCAGCGGCTCCGGGATGTCCGGGATCGGCGGGAACTGCAGGAACCGGCCGACCGACGTGACCTCATCCGGCACGTCCTCGATCCAGCGCCTCCATGCTCGCAGCACCTCGGCTGCCACGCTCGAGCGGGAAGAACAGCACGCCCGGCGTGCACCTCGGGAATCGGATAGAGCGCGAACTCGAGCGCCGTCACGACGCCGAACGAACCGCCGCCACCTCGAAGCGCCCAGTAGAGCTCCGACTCGTTCTCTGCGTCCGCGCGCACGAGCTCGCCGTCTGCGTTCACGAGCTCGATAGCGGTGACGCTGTTCGCCGCGAGCCCATGCTTGCGCGCGAACCAGCTGATGCCTCCGCCGAGGAGTAGCCGACGACGCCGACGTCGGGTGAGGATCCGGCGAGCGCGGCCAGACCATGCTCGGCGGCAGCCCTCTGACCTCGGCCCACAGCACTCCGGCCTCGACTCGCGCGATGCGCCGTCACAGGATCGATCGTCACGCCTGCGCATGCGCTCGGTCTTCACGAGCACGGTGTGCGCGAGCGAGCCCATGCGCGGCGGCGTTGTGCCCAGTTCCCTGCGGGGCGACTCTCAGGCCCCGGCTTCCGCGCCCAGCGCACGACGGCGGCGACATCCTCGGCTGATTCGGGCAGCGCGACCGCGGCCGGCTGCTGGTCGACGGCAAGGTTCCAGGCAAGGCGGGCTTCGTTCCAACCCGGATCGTGCGGTAGCACCAGAGCATCAGTCTTCATCGCTGCCTCCTGAGGCGATCCGTGTCCATGCCTAAGAGGTTGGCAGCACGACGAGTGCTGGGGTATGTGGTCGCCGGTGTGTTGCGGTGCGGTAAGCCGTACGCCCGCGTTAGCTCAGCGGCGTGACGTAGACCTTCCGCTCGCGCGGGGCCCGTCGAACTCGCAGAAGAAGATCCCTGCCACTGCCGAGCGCGAGCTTGCCGTCGGCAAGCGGAACGAGGATCTGCGGGCTGATCAGACGACGCCCGGATGTGCGAGGGCGCATTCGGCCCGTCCGGATCCTCCACGTGCTTCCAGTCCCAGCCGTCGTCGACCACCTTCTCCAGCGCCGGACTCGAGGTCCTGGGCGACCGCGGGATCGGCCCCTTCGTTGATCGTGATCGCCCGCCGTGGTGTGCGGCGACGTAGACGAGTGCCGCCGCCGCTCCGTTGAGCCGAGGCCGATCGCTTCCTGCACCTGCCGGGTGATATCCACGAGCTGGGTGCGCCGCTCGGTCTTCACACGGATCTCCTGCACTGCTGCGTATCCTACGAGACAATGCCTCCCGCCCCGCCCTCTGACCGGGAGCTGGACGCCTATCGCGAACAGGCGGACCGGTTCATCGCCGAGCTCGACGAGGAGTTCTACCTCCACTACGCCGGGCTGAAGGAGACGTTCGACCTGGCGCCGATCTACGAGCGCCACACGAACCTGACAGAGCTCGACCAGAGTCAAAGCAATCGGACTGGCAGTGAACGGCGGCGCACGCGTGCCGCGAGCTCTGGCGTTTCGCCTGCGAGGGCTACTTCGGCGACCTCACCCGTGAGCACGCCGAGAAGCTCGCCGCAGCTCGAGATCGGAGCTGTCGATGTGAGTGAGCGGAGAGGACATTCCCTACCGCATGGTGCGTCCGGCGCTTGCGAACGAGCCCGACCGCAACAAGCGGCGCGAGCTCGACGCCCAGGCAAACGCGGTTCTCGACGAGCACATGAACCCGCTCCACCTCGACGCCGCCCAGGTCGTGCAGGCGCGGCGCACGCGACCTCGAATATCGACGAACTACCTCGAGCTCTACCGCCGCGCGCTGCCGTCGTCCGCACTCGACGATCTCGCAGAACAGTGCCGGACCTTCCTCGAGCTCGACGGAGCAGCTCTACGAGGAGTGGGCCGACAAGCTCTTCCGCACGCGCGTCGGCGTGTCGCTGGCGAGAGCGGAGCGCTGGGACGTGCCGCGCCTATTCCGCGCACCGGAGTGGGACCCGATTTTCCCCGCCGACCGGATGGTGCCGGCGCTCGAGAGCACCCTCGAAGACCTCGGCATCGACCTGAACGCACAGGAGAACGTGACGCTCGACCTCGACGAGCGGCCGAACAAGAGCCCGCGGGCATTCTGCGCGCCGATCGAAGTGCCCGATCGCGTCGTGCTCGTCATCCAGCCGATCGGCGGCCCGGACGACTGGCGCGCGCTCTTCCACGAGGGCGGACACACCGAGCACTTCGCGCACACGTCACGCAACCTCTCGATGGAGGAGAAGCGGCTGGGCGACAACGCCGTCACCGAAGGCTGGGCGATGCTTCTGCAGCACCTCACCGACGAGCCCGAATGGCTGACGCGGCGCCTCGACTTCCCGCGACCGAACGAATACGCGATCGAAGGCGCGACGGGCCTGCTCTACTTCGTGCGCCGCTACGCGGCCAAGATCCTGTACGAGCTCGAGTTCCACGCGGCAGAGGACGTGACGACGATGCGAGGCCGCTACGAAGAGCTTCTCTCCGACGCCCTGAAGATCGACGTCACGCCGGCGAACTACCTCGCCGCGACATCGACTCGGGCTTCTACGTCTCCTCCTACCTGCGCTCCTGGGCCTTCGAGGCGCAGCTGCGCGCCTTCCTGAAGGAGAAGTTCGGCTCGAAGTGGTTCGCGAGCCGCGAGGCAGGGTCGCTCCTCCGCGAGCTCTGGGGCGAGGGCCAGAAGATGCGCGCCGAGGAGATGCTCAAGGAGGTCACCGGCTACACCCTGGAGATGGAATCAGTCGCAGAGCGGGTCCGCGAGGTTCTCCGCTGAGCGAAAGCTGCGCTTCGCTCAGAGTCGAGTACGGCGCTTCGCGCGAGACGTCGCGCACGGGCGTAGCCCGCGCACTCTCATTTGTGGATCTGGCAGGCCATTGTTCCTTCCGTGCAGGCACGGGCGCTGACGCGGCCGCGCCTGCATCAGATCGCCTCGCGGCTAAGCCCGGCTCCGCCTGGCCTTAGCCTCCGGCCTTCTTGGCTCTGCTGGAAGCGCGGTTCAAGCCCAAACGCGACCTCTCCCACGGGATCCGACTCAGTGAATAAGCTTTATGCATGTCCAGGACACGGGTGCTGATCGCCGGCGCTGCCGGACGCGACTTTCACAACTTCAACCTCGTCTACCGGGACCGGCCCGAGTGCGAGGTGGTCGCCTTCACCGCGACGCAGATCCCGAACATCGACGGGCGCACGTATCCCGCGCCGAGCTCGGCAGGGTCGCTGTATCCGGAAGGGATTCCGATCCTGCCGGAGTCCGCGCTCGAGGAGCTCGTGCGCGAGCACGAGATCGACGACGTCGTCTTCGCCTACTCGGACGTGACGCACGAGCACGTGATGCACATCGGCTCGCGTGCGCTCGCGGCCGGCGCTTCGTACCGCCTGATCTCGCCGCGCGCAGACGATGCTCGCGTCGTCAGCAAGCCGGCCGTCGCGATCTGCGCGGTCCGCACCGGGTCCGGGCAAGAGCCAGACGACCCGGCGCGTCGCCGAACTGCTCCGCGAGGCCGGCAAGAAGGTGGCCGTCCTGCGGCATCCGATGCCGTACGGAGATCTCGCGAAACAGGCCGTGCAGCGCTTCGAGCGCTACGAGGATCTCGAGGCCGCCGACGCGACGATCGAGGAGCGTGAGGAGTACGAGCCGCATCTCGCCGAGGGAAACCTCGTCTTCGCCGGCGTCGACTACGAGAAGATCCTGCGCGCGGCGGAACAGGAAGCCGACGTCATCCTGTGGGACGGCGGCAACAACGACACGCCGTTCGTCAAGCCCGACATCCACATCGTCGTCGTCGATCCCGCACCGCCCAGGACACGAGCTGCGCTACCACCCGGGCGAGACGAACCTCCGCATGGCGGACGTCTGCGTCGTCAACAAGATGGACAGCGCGACGCAGGAAGGAATCGACGCGGTGCTCGAGTCGATCCACGCGAACAGCGCCGACGCGCGAGGTCGTGCTCGCCGACTCGCCGTTCCAGATCGAGGGCGACGCAGCCGAGATCGCGGGCAAGCGCGTGCTCGCCGTCGAGGACGGTCCGACGCTGACGCACGGCGAGATGACGTACGGCGCAGCTGTCCTCGCCGCCAAGCAATTCGGCGCGCGCGGCGCTCGTCGACCCCCGCCCCTTCGCGGTCGGCTCGATCGCCGAAGACCTTCGAGGACTATCCGAACGGTCGGCACGCTCCTGCCGGCGATGGGCTACGGACGCGAGCAGATGGAAGACCTCCGCGAGACGATCGAGCGTTCCGACGCAGACCTCGTGTTGATCGGAACGCCGATCGACCTGCGCAAGCTGATCGACCTCGACAAGCCGGCCCTGCGCGTGACGTACAGGCTCCAGGAGATCGGGCGAGCCGACGTTGAAGGACGTCCTCGCCGAGAAGGGACTGCTGGAAACAGCACTCGTGTGAGCACGGTCGTCGCTCTCGGCGGGAACGCGCTCATGCGTCCCGGCGAGCGCGGCACTGCGGCCGAGCAGCTCGCAAACCTGCGCCGCGCGGTCACCGGCCTTGCAGCCGTTGCTCGACGAGCGCGCACTCGTGATCACGCACGGCAACGGGCCGCAGGTCGGCAACGAGCTGCTGCGGCAGGAGCGCGCGGCGGACGAGGCACCGGCTCTGCCGTTGTGGCTGGCCGTCGCGCAGACGCAGGCGGAAATCGGTGCGCTGATCGTCGCGGAGCTCCACCCCGCGCTCGCCGACCGCGCCGATCGCCTGTCTGCTGCACGCGTGACGCGTGGCCGCCTGACGATCCCGCCTTCGACCGTCCGACGAAGCCGATCGGCCCGTTTTACTCGGCCGAGCAAGCCGAGCATGCTCGAGCGCGAGCGCGGCTGGGCGATCGTCTCGGATGCGAACCGAGGACACCGACGCGTCGTCCCGTCCCCGACCCGCTCGAGATCGTGGAGCTCGAACGTCGATCCGCACAGCTCGCCGAAGCAGGACACCGTCGCGATCGCCTGCGGCGGTGGCGGCATCCCGGTCGTTCGCCGCGGCAACCGGCTCTGCGGGCATCGACGCGGTCATCGACAAGGATCGGGCTTCAGCCCTGCTCGCACGCGGGCTCGAGGCGGAGCGCCTGCTCGATCCTGACGGAAGTACCCGCGGTCTACCGGCGCTTCGGCGAGCCCGATCAGGACGAGATCCGCGAACTGTCGGGCGCATGAAGCCGAGACGCTTGCTGCCGCAGCTGGCCGGAAGGCTCGATGCGCCCGAAGGTCGAGGCGCGCGCTCACGCTTCGGCGGCGAAACGCTGATCACCAGCATCGACGCGCTCGAGACCGCTCTTGCCGGCAACGCGGGAACCCGGATCCGCGCCGTAGGCTTCGCAGCCGGGAATGGTCGCCGTCGCCGACAGACTCAAAGGGCGCTCGTTCACCCGCGTCGCGGACTGGAGCCGCGAAGAGCTGCTCGAGGTGCTCGACCTCGCGGACGAGCTCAAGCGCCTTCAACGGGCCGCGCGAGGAGCACCACCTGCTGCCCGGTCGCACGCTCGGGATGATCTTCCAGAAGCCCTCGACCCGAACTCGGGTTTCGTTCGAGGTCGGGATCTACCAACTCGGCGGCACAGGGCTCTACCTCTCCGCGGGCGACCTCCAGCTCGGTCGCGGCGAGACGATCAAGGACACCGCCGTCGTGCTCTCGCGCTACCTCGACGCGATCATGATCCGCACGTTCGCCCAGTCCGACGTCGAGGAGCTCGCCGCGAACGCGACGATCCCGGTGATCAACGGACTGACCGACAGCTCGCATCCGTGCCAGGCACTCGCAGACGTGATGACGATCCGCGAGCGCTTCGGCCGTCTCGAGGGACTGAAGGTCGTCTACCTCGGCGACGGCAACAACGTCTGCGCGTCGCTGATGGTCGCATCGCGCCAAGCTCGGCATGGACGTTCGTCGCCGCGACTCCTCCGGGTTACCGGCCCGGACGAGGAAGCTGGTCGAGCATCGCCCGCGGCTGCCGGCGGCACAGTCGGAGCTCGTCGACGATCCGGCCGGTGCCGCCGTCGAAGGCAGCCGATGTTCTCTACACCGACGTCTGGACGTCGATGGGCCAGGAGGACGAGCGACAGCAAGCGGCTGCGAGACCTCGCCGGCTTCGGCATCGACTGCGGAACTCGTGACTCGAGCAGGCCGACGACGACGCGATCGTCCTGCACTGCCTCCCCGCGCACTACGGCGAGGAGATCACGGAGGACGTCCTCTACGGGCCGCAGTCGGCCGTGTGGGACAGGCGGAGAACCGCCTGCACGCCCAGAAGGCGCTGATGGCTCTCGTCATTCGGTAAGACTCCTCGCGGCATGCTGCCGCTGAAGGACAACGTCCCGACGAGGACGTTTCCGATCGTCACCGTCAGGATCATCGCCGTCAACGCGATCGTGTGGATCTGGGAGTTCACCGGCACGTCCGTCGACGCCGACGTCATCCACTACGGCTACTACCCGTGCAAGGTCGACGGACCGTGCATTGGGCTCGCCTCTGCAGGCGCAGCGATCCCGTGGTACGAAGAAGTCTTCACGTCCATGTTCATGCACGGCGGCTGGGAGCACATCATCTTCAACATGCTGTTCCTGTGGATCTTCGGCAACAACGTCGAGGACGCGCTCGGCGAGGGTGCGCTTCCTCCTCTGGTACATCGCGGGTGGCCTCGTCGCTACCGCCGTGCAGACCGTTCGTGACGCTGCATTGGGGCTCGGCGCCGGACGCGAGCATCCCGAACATCGGCGCAAGCGTGCGCGATTGCGGCGGTGCTCGGGGCCTACTTCGTGCTGCTGCCGAACGCGCGCGTCCTGACCGCGATCTTCTTCATCCTCATCTTCTTCCAGGAGCTGCCGGCGGTCTTCTTCCTCGGCTTCTGGTTCGTGTTCCAGCTCTGGCAGGGCGGCTTCTCGATCGTGCAGCCGGAGGCGGGCGGCGGCGTGCGCCTTCTTCGCACACATCGGCGGCTTCCTCTTCGGGGTGCTGACCGTCCGGCTCGTGGCGATGCGCCAGCCCGCTCCAACCGGCAGCTACTAGTGATGGACTTCGAGGAGCACGTCCAGCGTGGCCCTTGACGCGCTCCCGCCCGACCTCGCCGCGGCGCCTCGAAGAACGTCGCGGTGGTCGTCGAGGACGAGCATCCTGGACGAGCCGGACATCTTCGGGCTCTTCGAGGAGGCGCCGTACCTGCCCGCCAAGGTCACGATCTACCGGCGGCCGCTCGAGGAGGACTTCGGGCACGACCCGGAGGAGCTCGAGCGGCGAGATCCGGATCACCGTCCTCCACGAGCTGGCCCACTACTTCGGGATCGACGAGGACCGGCTCGACGAGCTCGGCTACCGGTGACCTCGGCTGCTGAACGCCGTCGCGATCGGGGCCGCCGTGTCTGGGCATCCTCGTGCTCGTTTTCTTCTTCCTCGGGCCCCGGGAATGAGGGCCGGCCTGACACGCGTTTTTATGGACATGACGCTGATTGAAATTCACCAAGAGATCCAGCAGACCAGCGAGCGGCGGACCGAGCTGTGGCACATCCTCTCTCAGAGGACACGACCCAGCCGCGGCTGCAGAGCTCAAGAGTCTGAGCGAGCGCCTCAGACCGCCTCTGGGACGAAGAGCGGACGCTGAAGGCGGAACTCCGCTTCGGCGACCGCGACCACATCGTCGCCCGGGCACGCGTCGAAGAGCGACTCGAGCGCGCGGCCTAGCACCTTCCCTCCAACACCCGCGCGGATCCGGTCGGCCCCGGACGAGGGATTCTCTCCTCTCCCCCGGGGCCGACACTCTGTTGCGAGGAACGTGTGGCGGTCACTGCGGCACGAACAACGACCAAGGAGCAGTGATGCCGGGTTCGCATGCAGAGGAGATCGTCGGGGACTACTCCGAGTCCGGACGACTGGGCCGGAGTACTTCGCGGAGGACGCCGAGTCGGAGCCGGATCTCGACCTGCCGCCACTGCCTCCGCGTCGTCCCGAAGCAGCCTGAGACGGCTGCGCGTTCCGCGGTCCGTCAGTCGGCCCATGAACCCGGTGGTTACGAGTGGGCGAGCACGGTGACGGGCATTCCGATCTCGGCGAAGTCGTAGGTCGAGCGAGCGACGGAGAACCCCTGGCGGACGCAACCGTGTGAGGCGGGATACGCCGGAACCACCGGATATTCGTGAAAGGCGATGCCACCGACGAACGGCACGGCCCACGGCAGCCACTCGCGGAACGGCGTCGACCACCAGCGCTGGATCTTGGCGTAGACGCGGTAGTGTCCCGGCGGCGTCGGTGTCGAGGGCTTGCCTGTCGAGACGGAGATCCGCCCGCACGACGCGATTGCCGGAGATCAGCAGATGCGACCCGGCGGTCGAGCATGACCTCGGCGCGCTTTGCCGCCGAGACGTGCGTCACTGGTGCGGGACGAAGGGCGCCTGCCAGACGCGCCTCCGTCGGATTGTCGAGTAGCCCCGTGCGGCTCAGTCGCTCCCCATTTCTGAAACGCGAGCACGGCGTCTCGTCGTCACGGGCCCGAGGCGGCCGTCTGCATCGCCCGTGACCAGGTAGCCCAGCTCGATCAGGCGTAGTTGCACCTTCTTGACGTGTCGGGATCGACGGTCCCGCGCTTCGCGCTCGGGCGGCTTCGGCAGGCCTTTTGTTCGGGGTCTGGAGGTACGCGAACGTGACCGGCCTCTGCGTCGGAACGCCCGGGAAGACGCCGGCCGTGACCTTGCCGTTGATCAGCGAGCTGCACCGCCTTCTGTGCCATCGAAGCCCCGTCAGCGTCCGAACGACCTCGGACAGCGCGGGCAGAGCAGGCTCGCCGGATTGTTGCCCGACACGAAGCGTGAATCGAGAATCAACGGTGGCGATGCCGTTGACGACGCGCACGCCGAGCAGCTTCGTCTCGAGCGGCACGTAGCTCCGGAATCCCCGCGCGCGCCTCGGCTCGCGTGGGACCGGCGATCAGGTGGCGCAAAGCAACCGCCGGCGACGTGCCCGCTCGCCGTACCTGCGCGCGAGCTGTTCACCTCGGAGAAAGAAGACACGGCCAGGCTGTGCCGGCGCGGCGCCGGCAGCGGCCGACGCAAGCCACCGCCCTGCCGCGAGCAAGGCGGCGACGACAACGCGCAGCATCGCGTCCCTACGCCTTCGCCCGCTCCGAGCGCAGCGCAGCAACGTCGCCAGCGTCGTACGAGTCGTCGTGCCTGTCTGCCGTTGATGTAGAAGGTCGGCGTCCCGTTCACGCCGCTCGGACGCCGCTCATGAAGTCCTCGCGCACGCGCGGCCCGTGGACGTGTTCCGGCGAGCTCGCTGTCGAACCTGCTCGACGTCGAGGCCGAGCTCCTCCGCGTACTGATGCAGGTCCGTGTCGCGTCAGCCGCCTCTGATGCTCGTAGAGGTAGATCGTGCATTTCCCAGAAACGTCCCTGGGCCGCCGCGGCCTCGGCCGCCTCGGCGGCGTGCTCGGCGTGGGGATGCGAGGTCGTGATCGGAAAGTTGCGAAACACGAAGCGCAGGTCGCTCGCCCATCCGAGCTTGCACCTCCTTGACGATCGGATAGGCGGCGCCGCAGTACGGGCACTCGTAGTCGCCGTACTCGACGAGCGTCACCGGCGCATCCGCCGGTCCTGGATGTGGTCGCGCTCCTCGCTGACCGGCAGTGCGAGCTCGGCGGACCACTCCGTTCTGCTCACGGGTCGCTCCGCTTTCCAGCTCCTCGAGCGCGCGGAGGATCCCGTCGGCGCCGGGGTTGATCCCGACCGGCGAGACGTAGCTCCAGCTGAACGATGCCGTCAGCGTCGATGACGTACAGCGCCCGCTCGCTCGTCCCGTCCGGCGGCGCGGTAGACCTGGTACGTGCGTGAGCACCTCGCCTTTCGGCTCGAAGTCGGCGAGCAGCGGGAAGTGGAGGTTCCGGTCCTTCGCGAACGCGAGGTGGCGACCAGATCCCGTCGACCGAGATGCCGACGAGCTCTGCGTTCGAGCCGCTGGAACTCCGGCAGCAGCTCCTGGTAGAGCGCCAACTGATCGGAGCAGACCGGGCTCCAGTCCTCGGGGTAGAAGACGAGGACCATCGGGCTGGCCCGGAACTCCGGAGAGCGAGACGCTCTGATCCGGGGTCGACAGGGCGTGAAGTCCGGCGCCTCGGTGCCAGGCGCGAGCGTTGCTGCTCTAGCGAACTAGATCGTTCGTCAGGTCCATGGCTTTAATCACGGTTGCCGAAGAGCGACGGCAGCAGAAGGAAGACATTGAGGACATCCAGGAAGATCGACGCCGCGAGCAGAGGTGCCGTCCGGATGTCTCCGAGCGTTTCGAGACAGCGCTGGAAGTCGTACGCCGTCAGGCCTGCGAAGATCACGAGACCGACCACGGCGTGATCAGCGAGCTGTGCGGGATCTGGACGAAGATCGCCACGATTCCGAAGGCGATCAACGCGATCAGCGCCCAGAAGAGGGCACGCACGATCCCTGAGAGATCGCGGCGCGTCGCGTAGCCCGCAGCTCGAAGCCTCCGATCACCAGGGGCCGTCGCCCCTCCGGCCTGCCAAAGAGCCTGCGGATTGAGTACCATGCGTAGTAGCTCAGCGTCGGTGCCGACGCGAGACCGATCAGCGCGCGAACCCGAACAGCAGAGTGACCGCCCCCCGCTCCGACCGCTGCGCCACGCCGTTCGTGCGATGAGCGACGCGAATCCCGCGATCAAAACACCCATCCCCATCCGTAGGACACTGTTTCGGCCGACGTAGGCGCCGAGTGCAACAGGCCGGCGGTGACCGCAACGAGGCCCATCGTCTGCCCGAAGAGCGTTCCGGTTTCGTCGTGGCGTCAGTGGCGCCGGAAGCGCGGCGGTGTTCGAACTCATCGTCGGCTCGCTTGTGGGATGTCGTCGTCGGAGGGCGCGGAGAAGAATTGCCGTGCGTGGTGAGATCTCGTCGTGGCATTTCAGCCGAACCAGAATGGCACTGCGCGGCCTTCGGTTCGCGCCCGGGCAGAGCCCTGGTTCCGTAGGAATGTCCGGCGTGTGGCGTCAGCTCCCCTCAGCCGGCTTGTACGCCAGCTCCGCCTCGGGCAGCCATTTCGTGATCCGCTCCACCCGGTGTTTCGTCGCTTGGGTGGTCGCTCGCGAACTCGGGCGGCTCCTTCCCCTTCGACGCCCGCAGCATGCGCTTCCGAAGGCGACCGCCTGGCGTGGGTTGTATCCGCGCTCTCGCCATGTAGACGAGCCCGATGTGGTCGGCCTCGGATTCCTGTTGCGCGGCTGAACGGAAGCGAGGCGGCGCGCCGCCGACGCCGAGCAGCGCCCTGATCCGGATGTATTGACCGGGCGTGACCGCCACGCCGCCCGCGATGATGGCTGCAGCCACCTCCGGTCAGATGCTGCCGCCTCGATTCGCTCGGCGACGTGCTCGGCCGTCGCGTGGGCGACTTCGTGGCCAGCACCGGTTGCGAGCCCTGCGTCGTTTCGAGTGAGCGGCAGGATGCCCGTGTACGACGATCTTGCCGCCCGGCAGACAGTAGGCATTTGCCTCGTTCTTGCGAAGCAGAGTCACCTTCAGACAAAGGCCGGTTTGTCACGGCCGGCCACGGCCTCGATCCGCCTGGCGACCCGCTGCACTTCGAAGTAGCCGGCCCCGGACTTGACGATTCGCGCGCGAGTACTGCCGGAGCGTCTTCGCGTACTCCTCGCTCCCCCAGTTGCATCTGCTGTGCGTCTGTAAGCCCGACGCGCTCCTGACGATGAGTGACCGGCGTCTTCTGGCGGTGGGTCTGCGTCAACAGCAGGACTCCCACCACCGCTGCCGCGATGAGGATCGCAATCAGCAGCCGCGCAGACCAGAAGCCGACCAGCTCCTTTTCCGGGAAAGTTGCTCATCAGTGGCGTCGCGTCTGCGGAGTGCAATTCGGCGAGAACGCCGAAGAGACGGTAGCCACGCATGGTCGAGCGGGCGCTTCCACTGCACGGGCTCCACCGCACAACGACCGTGCGAGCGGGGCTCAGTCGACGTCGCTCGCACGCCCCTTCTGGCGGCGCATGCCGAGGGATCCTCCCACGCGTCGAGGCGGCGACCGGCGCCCCGACAAAGATGCTGCCGAGAAATCCGGCATGCGCAGTGCAATGTTCAGCCGCCGAGAGAAAACGGAGGCACCAGCGCCGACTGCGGCAGAGGCAGCGGACCGTGGCATCCCGCTCTTGGCTCTACTATGAGAGCGACGGGGCGTTGAAGCTCAGCTGGAAAGAGCGCCGGCTTTGCAAGCCGGAGGTCACCGGTTCGATCCCGGTACGCTCCATCGAGAGAAGATCCTGCTTACGAGGCTTTTCGGTTCTCCTGAGCAGCGAACGCAACCCTCATCCTTGCAAGCGTTTCTGCAAGCAGCAGCGGCTCGAACATTCGCCTTTAGCATCCCCGCTGGGTGCGATAACGCCGTGGAGCGGGAGGCCAGGTGGGAACCCGGTGAGCCTGACATGCAACGGCAGCAGGGTCTGGGCCGTATGAGGTTGCGGTCGCCCTGGTTGACTCAATCCGAAACCTCCGCCAGCGGCGTCCCGGTGTTGGCGGCACTCTTGGCGTCGTCGCTGGCGCGCGCTAAACGGGGTCAGGAGCGGCGACGCCTCTGCTCGAGGCATCGCTCGGCCGGCGTGAGTGGTGCTCGCTTCGGCGCTGGCCTGGAGCCTTTCTCTCTGGTCGCGGCGTGCGTTTCTCGCGGCAGCGGCCTTTGCGAAGTACTACGCGGCCAGGGGTTGTGACATGGGCGGTGATGACGGACGAGCTACAAACGACGAAGCTCGCAACGAGTATCGCCGAGGACGGGTTCCTTATCCCACGTATTCATGGCAGGTACTACGGGGCGTTGAGTCGGCTCTACCCGCTCTTGATCGCATCGTTCTACGGCTTGATGGCGCCGCCAGCTGCGGCGACGGCGGCCCACGTCCTGAATCAATCCTGCTTGCTGAGTGCCGCATGGCCTGCCTACCTTCTGCTCGATCCGTAACCGCGTCAGTGCGGCGGGATACGCCGCGGCGTTATTGACTGCCTTCACCCCCTGGCTCGTCTGTCGACTACACCCTGTTGACTGAGAGCGCTGCTTTATCCAGCTTTCTGTCTGGGCGGTCTTTCTCGCCACCGCGCGGTTTGTGCCTTGCCGAGCGCAAGCCGAGAGACGTTGCTGCCATCTTCGCCTCTCCTGACTGCTCTTCAGCGCCGGACGCAGTTCTTCGTGCTCGCGCCGCTCTCTACCGGCGGTCATCCATCGTCCACGAGCTGACCTTTGGGGAGTCGAATACGAAGGCGGTGGTTCCTGGTCGACCCGGCTGCAAACAACGAGCGAGGAAGGGCGATCGCCTCGCATCCCGTGCTGCTGGTGGCATACGTCGCCGGAGGTCTCGGTGCGGGCGCGCGCGCGCTAGCGGAGCTTATGCTTGGAGGTGTCGTAGGAAATTACGCGGTCCCCTTCCGCGGCGACCTCCGTGCCGCCGGGGATCTGGCACTCGGCCGCGCTGCACATCTCCTACGTCGTGATTGGTTGCGGCGTGCTGCCGTTCGTCCTCAGCCGCCTCTGGGCGTTGGTCGCCAGTGGCGCGGCCGGGCCTGGGAGGCAAAGTGCGTTCGCATTGCTGTTCCTCGTGCTCGTCCCGCTGCTCACGTTCGAGGTCACGCCTTTCGACCTTCGCTTCACGCCGAATGCCCTTCGTCCAGTGACCGTTAGTCTTCTATCTCGCGCCGTTGTTCGGCGTCGCAGCCTGGCCGCAGCTCTCGTCCAGCGCACGGACGCTCGGCTCCGAGCTGTCGTCGCGGTCGCTGTCGGCGGGGCCTTCGCAGTGGCTCGCCGGTCTCGCCTCCTACGACAGCGAGGTCATCTTCTGGGCGTCTCCAGCAGCCGCCTTCCATCCTGCCCTCGTGACCGCCGCGGAGTCGCTGCACCTCTCTCCACCGTCGTTCGTTCGCCTCGCAGTGGTCGCGTGTGCGCATCGTGGCGCGCCGCTCTGTGCGTCTGGCCCCAGGTAACGCGTTCGACGGTCACTGCATGTCCTGCGCAGCGGTGCGTTGCACGCCGCCTTCGGCGCGTTCGAGGCGGGGTATGTCTTCCGAGCGGTTCGCTCAGAGCCGGCGATGACACACGTGAATAGCGTCGCCGAAGCGCCGCGCGACTGGATCGACGCCGCAATCCCATCTGGAAGCACGGTTGCCCCTCGTCCCGAGCCCGCTGGAGCAGACGACCTACTGGTGGGAGGCGGAGTTCTGGAACAAGGACGTGAAGCTGAGCGTTACGGGTCGACGGCGGACCAACGTTCACGCCCTTTCCGGTGGACGACGTCTCCGTTGATTTCGCGGGAGGAAGGCTGAGCGGCCCCCAGCCGGCCAACTTTTCGGTCAGTCTCGCCCAAGGAGGCGCGCTTCCCGTCTCGTCGAGGAGGCCGCGCGCGTCGCCGACGTGACGCCGCTCAGGCTTGTGCGTCGCGCGGCCCTACTCGGCTGGTGTGGGCGACTACGCGGCGTCTCGGGCAGACGGCTGGATCGATGCCGCACCAGGATGCTGTACTCCGCTTCTTCTTGGTATCGGGCGGCGCGTCCGACGCGATCATTAGTAGTCCTGAGCGCGCCGCCGGAGGCTCCGAGGCCGGTGACAGTTCACGCTCGAGGGTGGCGGATCGATCCGGCGTGGCAGCGTCGATCCTGGGGGCTCGGCCGCCGGTCCAACTCGCCATCTGCGTTCCGGCCACCGGCCACTCGGACGTTGTTCCTGAGTCCCGGAGAGGGTGTTCGCGTCCCGGACGGGCGAGTGCTCGCCCTGCACCTCGACGACATACGGACGCCGGCTGCAGGCCCTGCGGTTCGGGTTAACGGCTCCGCCCCGGAGCGCCGTGACGCGGCCGTGCGCTCCGGGGTCAGCCGATCGGCACATCCCCAGCGGGATATGCTCACAATCCCGCTTTTCGCTTCGCCTTGTCGATCCATGTCTAGATGTACACTGTCAAAAGCTCCCGCATCAGCGAGCGCAGCAATCCCGATCACAATTCCGAAACAGCGACGAGCTCGTCCAGCAGTGGCGATGGGTCCTGGAACCCCGGCGGGCGGCGCAGGTGGTCAACCTCACGGCACGCACTCCGGCCTCGGCTGACGTGCGCTGGCTGGCGCACGACGCCGGCACTGGTGTCACGGCGCCAGTTCGACCCGGCTTGACGCGCGTTTTCTGGCGGCCCAATCAACGCCCAAACGACGAAGCTCGTCCCTTCTGGCATCGGCTGGGCAACGAGCTCAATCCGGCGCTTGCGCAGCCTCGCTCGGCGGGCCGGGCCAGACGGAGTGGGCGGCGGAACGTGATCTCGGCTCTTTGCATCCGGCTCGCCAATCTCCCGACGGGTAGCGCAACTTGTGGTTTGTCGCGCGCGCGCGGGTTGGTCGACGCAGATCGGCCTCATGTCGTACCCAGAACCTCGTCGCCCCGTGTCGCGATCGAGAGGTTTCAAGAGGAACGCCGCGAGCAGTACAGGTAGACCGATCACCAGCCACATGACGCCGTAACCCTTGGTCAGACTTGAACAGCGGCTCCACAATGCTGATCGCGGCCCGACGGCCGATCGGACCGAGGACAACGCCGATGCCGCGCGAGAAATCGAGCAGGCCTGCGGCCGCGCCTTCGCTACCGCGGGCGCAGAGTGAGCGCCGAGCGCCTGTGGCAGCGTCAGGACGATCGCGCCCGCAAGTGCGACTAATGGAAGCCCAATCAAGAGCGGGTGAGGGTGTGCACGAACGCGCCGACCAACAGGCCTCCGCCGTAGACGAGGCTCGCTGATCCGGAGGACGCGAAGGATGCCGTACCGATCCGCGAGCCAGCCTGCGATCGGCGCACCGACGACGTACGCGACCGCTGATAACCGCGATGACCGCAGAAGCAACGGCGGGAGAACGCCCGACTCCCCGGACGATGTAGAGAACGATGAAGCTCTTCAGACCCGCGAAGCTGAACTCCCAGAGTGCGTTCACCACGCCGAAGACGCGCAGGCTCGAGTTCCCGTCGTAGCAGCGCACGAAGCGACGCCGGCTGATACGGAAGGACCGCGCAGTCCTGCAGCGGGCTTCGAGCCGGAAGATCGGCAGCAGGGCGAGCGTCGTCGCGGCGAGCGCCGGCTGCGGCGATCAGGAACGGGAGCGGCTGCCAGAGGCCGAGAAACAGACCACCCGTTAGCAACGCCGCGCCGAGACCGACACCGCGCGCGATTGCCTGTACGGATTGCGCGCGTGCGTAGAGCCGTCGCGGCAGGAGGTCGGCGTAGAGGGCCCGGTACGGTGGGTAGTGGACGTAGTAGCCGACGAAGAACGCGAAGCACCGTGACCGCGGCGACCGCCGTCGAAGTGCTGAACGGGAGGACAGCGAGCCCCGTGCATGCGAGCGGCGCACCGGCAATGACAAAGGGCAGCCGACGACCGTACGGCGAGGCCGGCAATCGATCCGAGAGCGCACCTGAGGCAAGCGGGACGACGAGCGCAAGTGCTCCCTTCAGCGCCGATCAACGCGCCTACGGCGGTCGGCGAATGGACGAGATGGATCAGGATCACCGGCCCGTACGTCGTGAGCACAGAGATTGCGAGGGCGAGGCCGAAGGTCGGCAGGCTCAACAGCATCAATAGCGGTCTGATCTGCGCGGCCGCTCTCCTCGCCGAGGAAGGTGGAGCTGCCACCGCTGCGCGTGACGCTCCTGACCGTGCGTCAAGCGCTCGACGAGCGCCGCTGTGAAGTTGAGCCCACTCATGGTCGAGCCGCAGCAGCGCGCAGTGGCAACGTCTCGTGGGTACGTCGCCAACGCCCGGAAGAGGAAGTATGCGCTGCCCGCGAGCGGTATGAGCATCAAGAGGAAGGTCAACTGCAGCCCGGCGCGACCTCCGCCGAAGACGTAGTCGGACACGCCGCCGAACGTCACGGGCGCAAGAGCCTGCGCGAACGTGCGGAGAAACGTGCTGCGCACGCCCTCGGCGCGTCCCCAGAGGAGCGGCACCATGATGTCGAGCCTGGCAGCATCGAGGCGGAGGATTCTGCGCGGAGAGGGCGAGCGCGGCGAAGACGATGTACGGCAATGCCATCGTGGCGTGGTGGGTGAAGATCGCGGGCACGAAGAGCACGACCGCGATCGCGGCCGCGATCGCGCTGACCAGGATCCGCCCGGTGAACACACCGCGACGCGAGGAGCAAGTCGCCGAGCGTCCCGCCGGCGAGAACGCCGATCACGCCGCCGATGCCGACGACGAGCAGCACGAGCGTCCCGAGCGCCTGGTCGATCGCGTACTGACGCGTGACGAACTCGACGCCGAAGGTCTGCACGCCTGAGAGAGAAGTACCCTCCGGCGCTGGCGACGATAAGGATGACATTCGTCCGGATGCGCAGGATGTAGCGCGTCGCCGCAATGAAGCGGAGCCGGCCGGATCCTCGGCGAGTATGAGCTCCGGATGGGGTTCGACGCCCGCGCTCACGGGCGAGACGCTGGGCGTCGGTCTCCTGTTCGGATTCGTCCTCGACGCCGACGGCCCGCTTCGGCGCGTTCGTATCGGCGAGCGGCGCCATGCCACCGCGCGAAGGCTCCGGCAGGCGAAAGATCAGCCACGCCAACGCGAAAGCGGGCAGCGCAAAGCAGGACGAACGCCGCACGCCACGACAGCGCCGCGATGTCGCCGGTGACGGCGAAGCCGATACCCGCGCCTGCGAGCTCTCCCGCGAGGATGTATCCATAAATGCGGCCGCGCTCGGCTCCGGCAAAGTAATCGCCCACGAGGGAAGCGACCACGGGGCCGGCTGCGGCCGTGACCGCGCCGAGGGCGACACGCGTCACGAGCAGAGCGCCGAAGCTCGAAACCGTGGCGCTCAGATCATCGCGATGCCCCAGAGGAGATCGCGAGCGCCGAGCATCCAGGTGCGGCGCACCCGATCGGCAGAACGCCGAACGGCAGGCTTGTGAGTGCGGCGACCAACGAGGGTGACCGTAACGAGGAGCCCGATGTCGGTATTGCTGATTCCCAGTGCGTGTCGCAGCGGCGTCGCAGCCGCTCCGACCGTTGTCGCGTCAGCGCTGCTGAGTGCGAGCACGGCTGCGAGCAACACGATCACGCGTGTCCGCTCGGCGCCCTCGAGCTTCCGCGTCAGCGCACGCACACCGGCCCGGCGCGCTCGCCTGATCGGGCCCTGGGGCCTGCCGCTGACGTGCGGTCGACGTTCATGTACCGAGGATTCTCATGTCGGCCGCATCTTCACGCCCTGGTGGCAAACTACGAACTGCAGTGATCGATTGGCTTCGTCGACTCTTCACCTCCGGCGACCGCGAGGCAGAAGCGGCTGAGCGTGAGGAATACGGGCTGCCGCCCCGCAACGACCTTGACCGGCCGGGCGAATACGAGTCAGTTCGCCGGCGCTGAAGCCGTTGAGGTCGCGAAGGACGAGCTCGACGAGTTCAAAGCTCCGAGCGATCCGCACCCTGAGCTCGCCTGAGGCGCTGAGTTTCCCCTGCCCCAGCGTCTCGACGAATGAACGTGGCGCGAGCCTGCCCACCTCCACGGAGAGGCCGCCCCTGAGTGGACTTGGGAGGAGAGGTTGACGGTGGAGGCTCGGTATGCGAGAGTGGGCAGCCGTGGAGATACCTATTCGCTGTTCTTCCAGTCGATCATCGCGATCGAGTTGGCCGTCAGCGGCGCCCTCTTTGGTGGCAGATGCGCTTCTTCGAGTCGGAGTCTGGCGCCCGGGCGAGTCCCTTCCCGACGCGCGGCTCCGGCTTGCGCCTGCTGCTCGTCCTGGCGGCGACGGTGTTCGGATCGTCGTGGGCGATGGCCGACGAGGGCCAAAGTGGGCGGCAGCTGTCGTCACGATCGGGCTCGCGCTGTCGCTCGTGCCGATCCTGCTCCGGGTGCTACCGCCGCTGGCGAAGGACGCGACGACCAAAGAGCGCTGATCCTGACTACGCGGTCAGCGTTGTCGAGGTTGCTCCTATATGTCGCCGTTGTCACCGGTGTTCTTGTGTTGCTCGACATCGGTAGAGGCTCACCGAGTAATGAGGCGTCTAGCAACGCGCCGCGGAAGTGACAAGACGAATCGGTCCCTGCTGAACGTTCGGACGTGAAGTCAATTTCGAAGGGTACGTGCACTACCGGTTGAGACCTGCGTTCGAGTGTCAAATCCGGTGTCGGCGATCCGACCGGCGCTTGTCGGTACATGGTTCTCGTCGAGCTGGAGGTATCCTGCGGCCACCGCGCCATTCGTATGCCCGCGTCGTGATCGCCCGATGACCTTACCTCCGACGAGAGATTCAGCCCACTGGGCACCTTGCACGACGATCTCGCCGCTGAATGCCCCCGGGTCGAAGACTGATCCCCTGAACCGCTCGGGGACGAGTGACGACGCGGGTGCTCGTGCGCACGACGATCCAGTCCCAGTGGTGGTAAGGATGTTGGCTCGAGTCACGATCTTCGCTGGTCACCGCCACCAGGCCGATGGCTGCGCCGAGAGGCAAGAGAGCCCGCAATTGCCGACAACCTCATCGATTTCCACGCGGCGATTCCGGAAGGGCCCGTCCTAGCTCAGCGTGAGGATGATCACGCATCGCCGGTCGCGAACGCAACGCCACCGGCGAGGATCATCGTGGATCGCCGACGAGCGACCAGGTCGGCGGTCCGCGGTCCCGGAGTCGCCGCCTCGGGGATCATCGCGAGACCGAAGAGAAGTATCGCCAGCCCCAGCGCGGCTATCCCAAACAGGCTCTTGGCGATTTCCGTGACAAGCTTCTGTGGCGCCAGCCCCGGTGACATCGACGCCGAGCACATGATGCGAGACAGGCGACGAGGACGACTCGGCGGCTGCCGACTTTCCTTCGACTCGCGCCCAGGTGGACACCTAGAGAGGACGAGGACAACGTAGTAGTGCCGCAGACGTTGCGCTTCTTCGCCGCCGCGACAAGCTGACGGCGAGCTGCACGGCGGAGTCGAAGATCGCGATGGTGACGCGGAGCAACATGCCGCGCCTGGCGCGCTAGCCCGATCTGATACGTCCCACCCTGGCAGCGGCTTCCCGTGAACGCGACCGTTGAAGCGGAAGCGGTTGACGCCGGCGTGGCCTGCGGACTGTGAAATGGCCAACGACTCGACAGAGCGGGAAGACTTCGACCACGGTGAACCTAACCCGCCCCCGTGGCGAAGGCGGAACACGAGGATCGAAAAACGCCGCGCTTTCGGGCCGTGCAGGACGAGGAAGGATTGGGAGCTGCGAAGGTGCGTAACCGTCGGAGCCGGGGCACTCGAGCCACCCGACGAGGCAGTGAACATACTGGCAGCTGCCGACCCCGGTGAGGCCGAGCCGTTCCCGCCCGACGTTCCGTTCTGCAGTGACGGGATCGTTCCAACCCGTGCCGAGTGTGGCCGAGTTCGGCGCTGTGGTCAGGCTGGTCCGGAGCCGTCCTCGGGACAACTGGTCGTAATCTTCGGCGTGGTCGTGACCTTCGGCGTGCATCGTCGTGACGCGCTCGGCAGCGTCGTCGTGACCTTCGGCAGCGTCGTCGTGACGCTTCGGCAGCGTCGTCGTGACCTTCGGCAGCGTCGTCGTGACCTTCGGCAGCGTCGTCGTGACGCTTCAGCAGCGTCGTCGTGACCCGGCAGCGTCGTCGTGACCTTCGGCAGCGTCGTCGTGATCGCGGGAGCGATGTGCTGACCGGAAGCGTGGTCGTGATCGTAGGCAGCGCCGTTGTGATCGCTAGAGCCGGCGCTGCGGACGGTCCAGCGACCGCCGTACTAGCGAGAAAGCCCAGGAAGAGAACAGTGAAAGTTGCCGCAACCCTCACGGCTCCCTAGTACCCCGATCGGCCACTTCATAATCCCGCCCTTACGGACGACCGACTTGGAAACATCTTGGAAACGAGCGGTTTGCGACCGGCGGGCGAGCGAGCGTGTCGCCGGCCACCGCGAAACCGACTCTCTGCGCCGATTCGGGTCAGACGGCGACAGACGCTACAGCGCCGGCTCATCTTCTTCCGTTTCGCAGCGTTGAGTGACGACCGCGGCGCGGATGAGCTCTTTGAACGCCGCTTGGTCAATCGCGTCGTGTTCGCGAATGTCGATCGCCCGTCGGGTATTTCCCCGAGGCTCGAGTTGAAGAGTTGAGCGGGGTCAGTTCAGCGAGGCGCCGTGAAGAAGAAGGTCAGCTTTACGACCTGTTTGTACGCTTCGCCGGTACGGATGCCCCCGTCGTGGGACCACTACGGGAGTTCCCGGGGACGACTCTTTCACCCACTTCCATTCCTCGACGACCTCGGGGTCGGCTTCATGGATCAGCTCGCGCATCCGTTTCAAAGACCGAACCGCGCCAATCGTCGAGCTCACGAATGCGCTTGTCGATCCTCTGGGAGGCTGAGTTTTCCATGACGGTCATGCTAGCCAGCGCCGTGACACCTCGTCGGCAGTGAGGTGCGTACAGCCGGCAGAGCCGCAGCGGATCACGGCGGTGGGTCTTCGTCGCCGAGGACGCTGAGCAGCTCGGTTCTTCCGTCGGTCGCGAGGGCCTGCCTCGTATCTTCGGGCAGCGCCTCGCGGGTCACTCGACCAAGCTGTTCCCTGCTGATCTCGATCACCACGCGCGCGATCCTGGTCACCGCGTCTGATCTCCCACAGCCACCCACGGGCGTCAACGCCGCCTCGCGCTCGTGCCTCCCGAGGTTGGCGCTGATCTCCCAGCCGTCTACGTGCGTCGGTGAGACACCTGCAGTTCGCGTTAGCAGCCCCTCGTCGACCAGGCAGCGGCGGAGCGATGCGTAGTCCTCGTGGAATTGGCCAAGGGAGATCGTTGACTTCTGCCTCGGCATCGGTCTTACCCTCGTCGAATCTGGCGGCGAGGTATTCCAAGACCACACGCCGTTGCGACGCGCGGACGGGCAGCGCCTTCAGCGGCCGTACCTCGACGAAGTTCCAGAGGACTCGCGCCTGCTCAGGAGTCGCGCCGGGAAGCTCACGACGTCTCGGAGGCCGGTCGCGGGCCGCGTCCCGAAACGGGGCGAGGTCGACGCGCAGCCCGTTTCGATCCTCGACGACGCCACCGGCCGCGATCAGGCGCGGAAGGGCACGCCGGACCTCGCCCGGAGCGAGGCCTCCCGTCTTCGCCACGTCGTCGATCGTCCGTGCGCCGAGCGCGATCGCCGCGACAACGCGCAACCGATCTTCGTCGCCAAGGAGGCCGGTGAGGGTCGCCGCCGTCACGACACTCACGATACTCGCGTCAATCAGGCAGCAGCGGC
>ERZ1370068.1956-contig-11914_pt1 | contig 66324 bp, 97 predicted proteins | sample MGYA00561227_ERZ1370068 | MGnify/ENA primary metagenome ERZ1370068 (study PRJEB38410, sample SAMEA6850437) | metagenome | study: Metagenomic assessment of the ecological functions of the soil: analysis of the soil microbiota associated with the... | reverse complement strand
GTACTGTACTTCGTTCAGTTACGGCGTATTGCTCGTGACAGGGCCCGGCTCGACGAAGGCGATCCATTGCCCGTCCGGTGAGGAAAACGGCCCAGCGCGGGATACCCGGGCCCGTGAGAGCGGCGTCGGCTCGAGCTGATCCAGTGCGCGCACGAAGAGCTGCGTGCCCGCAGCTTGCGGTCATCGCCTATGCTTGTAGACGATCTGTTTCCCGTCCGGCGTGATCGTGAGGTCGATGGGTTGCGGGTCCACCAACAACGCTCCTGGACCCGTCGGCGAGGAGAGGGCAAAGCGCGTGACGCGAGGGCGCGCTCGGGCGCGTCGCTGGCCCGGGCACCGCCGAGGCCAGCTTCCTGGCCCGCCGAGCGACGCAGGGCGGCGAGTCGGCACTGCGAGGCGCCGCCCATAGCGTACGTGGCTCGTTGCCAAATGCGCTTGCTGGCTGCACGGCCGCAACCGGAGCTGCGGACGACAAGACTCGCCGACTCGTTCATCACGAACAACGCGCCGTCGGATCTCACGCGACGCGGCGATCCCCGCGGATCACTTCGCCAGACGCCGCTGCACCAGCGTGCGGACAGGTGGCGGGACTGTCCGCCGGCAACTACGCTCCAGTCCGGCTCGCTCTTCAGGACGGCCGCGAGTGTGTCGGAGAGGTCATCGCCTCCGAACGCGCGCGCTGTGCCCGTGCGCATCTCGTCCGCTTACGGCACCGAGATGCCCACACGTCGCTCCGCTTATCCGCCGGGCGCCCCTTCGCTGCTCTGGGACTCATGTAGGCGGCGGTGCCGGGATGATGCCCATCGCGGTCATCGCCGGGCTCGTGATCGTTGGTGCAGCGGTCACGTCGCCGGCTTCGCCGTCGCCCGCTCGCTCAATCAGGCGCGAGCGACTTCAGCCGAGGCCGAAGTCAAGCACCTTCACGGTGCAATCTGCGATGTCGGCTGAGGTGAGCCCACGCTCGAGGAAGTGGGCTTCGGAGCCCCGGATGATCGCCCCCGCGCGCCTTGAGCCGAGATTCGCGGGCTTGAGATCGCGGTGGATGATTCCCTGGTCGTGAGCCGCTTCGAGCGCCTCGGCGATCTGCTTCGCAATCAGGAGGGCTTCCGTGAGAGGAATCGGGCCTTCTGCGATCCGACTCCGCGGGCAAGCGTCAGGTCCTTCGACCAGCTCCATGACCAGCGCGTGGACTCCCGTCGCCGATCACGTCGAGTCCGTGGATGTTGTGCGATGTGCGGATGGTCGAACGCCGCCAGCACCTGCGCTGCGCGCTTGAACCGCGCGAGTCGCTCCGGGTCGGTGGCGAAGAGGTCCGGCAGAACCTTGATGGCCACGTCTGCGGTTCAGCCTCGTGTCCGCGAGCCCGGTAGACTTCGCCCATCCCGCCGGCCCCGAGGGCGCGGACGGGATCTCGGAAGCCGCCGAGGCGAGCGCCGGTGCGTGGAGGCAACGGTCGGACCGCCGCGATTATACCCGTCGGCGTTCTCAGACGCGTTAGGACCTGTTCGTCGGCGACGCGCGCGAGCTAGGGACGACCGGACTGAGGTGGCAGCAAGAGCGCCTCGATCGTTGCGCGCCGCGGTGGCTTCGACTGTCGGCCGGCGCGGCCCAGCGAGCCGGTAGTCGCGTCGAACGCGCCGGCGCTTTCTGCGCCCGGGACGCCGGCGACGACCCAGCAGCCCGGGCGCCGAACGCGATCATCCTGCGCAGCCCGCCGCAGAGGTTCACGTTGATATCGAGCTACGACGCCTGCGCGCCAGCGACGTCCGTCGATCGCGAGGATCACCCCGAAGACGGCGAACAGCAGGCCGATGGGCAGGAGACGAAGAGATCCCACGAAGCCCATATCGCCGAAGATCACGTTGAGGCCGAGCCCCAGCGGGACGAGGACGATCACGGCCAGCGTGGCGGGACGATGGTGCCAGAGGCGATCCGCGCCGGACTGTGGCGCGGCGTCAGGGCCCTACTGACGAGGCCCCCTTCAACTGACCACTCGGCGGGCTTCGGGCTCGTGGCGACGCTGCGGCCACGCAATCGTCACACGAGGAAACGAGACGGTCAGGCCACGTCGCACCCCAGAAATTCTGCGCCATGTCCGGAGGCGTAGTCGTGCACGACGGCCATTTTGGGAATGAGTGATCCGCCGCTCCGACCGACGGCCGTCACCTCGTAGTGCAGGCTGGCGGCAAGCGTGCCCGCGACGAGTCCCCAGAACGCGCCGTGACCGGTCGTGCGCCAGAACATCCCCAGGAGGAACGTCGCGAAGAGCGGCGCGTTCTGCGAAAACTGAAGATCAGCTGGAGCATGTCCATGATGTTGTTGAACGCGCGTCGCCAGCGTAGGCCGCGGCCACGCTGACAGGATGCCCGAACGACGGTCGCCGCGCGGCCCATCCGCAGGTAGTGCGCGTCGCGGTCTGGCCCGGCCGGATGTAGCGACTGGTAGATGTCGTAGGTCCACACGGTGTTGAAGGCGGTGACGTTGCCCGCCATGCCCGACATGAAGCGACGCCATCAGCGCGCGTCAGGCCGAGCCCGAGCATGCCCTCGAGGCAGGTAGTGCGCCAGCATCATCGGCACGCGCGAGGTTGTAGTTCGAGCCGTCGCCGTCAGCTGCCGGAGCGGCAGCAGGCCGCCGCCGGGTGCAGCGTGCAGCGCGATGCGCGATCATGCCCGGCACGATCACCAGGAACGGGAAGAGCATCTTGGGCAACGCGGCGATGAGCGGCGTGCGCCGGGCGGCGGTCATCGACTCGGCCGCCATCGCCCGCTGCACGACCAGGAAGTCGGTGCACCAGTAGCCGAACGACAGCACGAAGCCGAGCCCCATCACGAGGCCGAACCACTCGACGCCCATCGGGTTCGGCCGCTGCCCAGGTGCGCGCCAGGAGTGGTCCACGCGCCTGCGCGGAAGTCCGTCTCGTGGAGACCCGTGCAGCTGCGCGAGAGCCCTCCCAGCCGCCGACGTCTCGCAGGCCGAGCAGCACCAGCGGCGCGAACCCGAACACGATCAGGAAGAACTGCAGCACCTCGTTGTAGATCGCGCTGGTGAGCCCGCCGAGCGAAGATGTAGACCAGCACGATCGACGGCCGAGACGCACGACGCTGGCGTGGAAGTTCCAGCCGAGCAGCAGCTGCGAGCAGCTTGCCCAGCGCGTACATCGAGATGCCGGACGAGAACACCGTCATCACCGCGAAGGTGACCGCGTTGAACGCCGCGGGTCTTCTCGTCGAAGCGCAGCTTGAGGTACTCGGGCACGCGAGCGCGCGCGCGAGCCGTAGTAGAACGGCATCATGAAGACGCCGACGAACACCATCGCCGGGATCGCGCCCGACCCAGTAGAAGTGGCTCGTCATGATCCCGTAGCTCGCGCCGCTCGCCGCCGTCCCGATCATCTCCTGCGCGCCGAGGTTCGCGGACAGGAGACGCCAGGCCCGCGACCCACGCCGGGATCGGCCCGACGCCGGCCAGCAGAAAGTCGCCGCTTTGCCGAGATCCGGCTGCCGGACGGCGAAGCCGATCCACGAGCACGAACGCCGCTACGTAGCGCGATCAGCAGCAGGTCAATCAGCGGAGACATGCATTCAGCGCACTCGTTGTTGGGAAACGCCTGCGGAGTGTAGCAGATCACGGTCAGCTCGTCCGCAGCAGCTGTCGAGCCTCGTCCGCCTGGTTCGCTCACCCAAAGAGGACGGCATCAGGTGTGACCATGTGTCGTTCGATAGACTGCCGTTGCAGCCGATCGCTGCGCGCAAACGACGCTCATCCGCGCGAACCGCATCCCCGGAGACCGCATGCCGCCAGGACTCGATTCACTGAAGCACGTCGTCGTTCTGATGATGGAGAACCGATCGTTCGACCATCTGCTGGGATCGCTCAAAGTGAATTAGCCCGCGGATTGACGGTCTGACGGGTGACGAGAGCAATCCGACACCAACGGCACCCTGGTGAAGGTCTCGGCTCGGGCGCAGTATCAAGATTGGCCCCGACCCGAACCACGACTTCGCGCCCGGTCAACCAGCAGATCTTCAACGGCGGCACTGACGCCGGAACGATGCCGTTCATCAGCGAGCTACTTCGAAGCAGCGAAGGCACGACGTGTCAGCACTCGCGGAAAGATCGACGACTAACACTTCAAGTCGGGACAAGCTGCCGGTCCTGACGCATGTCCCTGGCGCTCGAGTTGCGCAGACGTTCAACCGCTGGCGTTCGCGTCGATTCCTGGGACCGACGCTGGGGCAACCGCGCCTTCGCGCACTACGGCACGCCACGTCCCGGCCGTCGGCATGGAGCTCGTATCTACCGCCCAATCAGTTGATCAAGAGCATCTACGAGCGGCTGGACGCGCGCCGACCGCACCGACGAAGCTCTACTACTTCGATCTGGCGAGCTCCACGCTCGAGCTCGATCAGACACCGCTGCAGGACCAGCCGAACAGTTCTTCGTGCGACGCTACGCGCAATTCCTCGACGACTGCAAAGACGGCGTCCTGCCCGACTACTCCTTCGTCGACCGAACTTCACGGACCATGACGGCGACGGCGGAGCGCGGTAGCTCCGACCAGCACCCCGACCATCACGTCCTCGAGGGCGAGCGCTTCATCGCGACGGTCTACAACGCCATCGAGGCACGAATCCCGCTGCTGTGGGCGTCCACGGCACTCCTCATCGCATGCGACGAGCACGGGAGGGGGATCTGCGGTCACGATACCTGCCAGCGAAAAACCGCCACCGCCTGACGGCAGCAATCGTCGCTCAGCCGAAGGACGCCAAAACGGGCGGGCCATTCCACTTCGACCGCCACGGGCGTCCGGGTGCCAGCGATCCTGGTGTCGCCCACCGCTGCCGGTGCCAAAGGGGACCGTCGTGGACGGCCGCGTGACTACGACGCGCGTCAATTCCCGCGACGCTCACGAAGTGGCGCTGCTCCCGGGATTCGACGCAGAGACGCGGCGCTCGCCGCGCGGCGAGCTGCGCCGCGTTTCTCGGTCCTCCTTTCGCTCCCGGCGATGCGGATGGGCAACCTGTCTCGCGGCGCGGCGGCCCCCGGCGATCGCTCGAGTGTGACACCCGAGCTCGCTAGTGCGAAAGACCAAGAAGCGCGTTCAGCCCGAACCGGCGCGCGTCAGGCTTGATCAAGGCGCAGATCGAACACCTCGAGGCGGCCGCGGGTATCCGCCGGGCGAAAACCGCGCGACGCATGAAAGAGATCCGAAGGAGAGGCGGCCGAAAGTATCGCACGGTTGACGGCGCGGATCTACACGAGCACGGGGATCCGACTGAGGGCCGGAGACGGCCGTGCCGCGGCAGCATCTCCCGTCGCCGGAGCTCCGAGGCCGCGCGGGCTCGCAAGTCCAGCTCGCGCGAAGCGCTCGCTGACGACGCGCCGGAAGCGATCGACGAGCGCCAGGCGCAAGCCGGCTACGCGCAAGCGGTCCGGGCGGACGCGAAAGGGAGGACGCGCTGACGCCATGGCGCCTGCGTAGTGCTCGCGTGCGCTGACGCTTGCCGCTCCAGCTCGCGGCTTCCCGCACCGACTACGCAGGGCGAGAGGTGCTTTCCACTGGCAACTGCGCCGCGCGGAGCGAGCGTCTCAAAGAAACGATGCAGTGAGCTGGACGCTGACAACAACTCTGGCGGCTGCGCAGACCAGCGCCCTGGCCACGGATCATCCGCTTCACGTCAGCTTCGGCGCGCTCGCGCCGCAGAACGTTGTCGGAGTTCGGTCCCGCGCTCGTATTGGATGCACCGCTACGCGCCGAACGAAAACTGGCGGCTGAACTGGAGCGCGGACTTCGCCGGCGCGTTCAGTGGCGGATGGCGGACCGGGCGCATATCTGAAGATCGTCCGCACGGCCGTCGAAGCGCCGACCACTCTCGGGCGGCGGCTTTGCGGCAGGTTCGGCGACTACGCCATCCACCCGTATCCCGTCATCGACGGCGTTACGCAGACCATCTCGCCGCCGAAACTGACCTAACTTCGGTCTGCAGGACCCGGGAGCACTGCACGAGCGGGAAAGTCCCTTCTACGGCATGCGCGAGACAATCGTCGGCAGGACTGTCATCTATCCGATACCGGGCGGAGAAAACTTTCAGCGGCTGAATCTGTCCGTCCTCGGAGAGATCAACGGCCGCCTGGTAGACATCAGGCCACGTAACCGCTTTTACGAGAGCGAAGCGCCCTCGATCGGGGAGGCTCTGCTCGGAGGCGACGGCGCCAGGCCTGACGCGAATCAGCCTGGGTTCGCAGTTCTACGCGCCGAGGGGGTCAGGAGTTCAAGAGCCGTCCCCTGGCTGGCGGCCGGCTGCACAGCACGAACTACGTCACGAAACTCCAGCAGTTCGTCGGGTCGGTTCCGGCTGCTCCTTCCGCCGTTGGACGCTCGACCTCCGGGCATGAGCTGCCGCTCTACAGGGAACTCCCCGGAGACCGGGTGCGCGCGATACGAACAATCCCAACGACTCTGCTCGATCGACGTGACGGCCCGGGAATGCCCCGCCGTGTCCAGGAACAGCGGGACGGGCGCGATCAACGTGCGGCTGCTCCGCCGTCGCGCTCCACGGCGTCTCGAGACGGACGCGTCATGCGCGCTTTCTACTTTCAACCGACACTGGGCGGCTCCGGACATCAATGGCAACCGCGGGCTCCGCGAGCTTCGACGACTACCGCTTCCGCGGCCCGCACGATCCCTGCTGTTTCAGGAAAGCTTCGAGCACTCGCTCGGCGACTGGCCGGTCGGCGCCTGGATTGCCTCGGACCAGGGGCGAGGTGTCAGCCTTCCGAGGACGACGGGGGAGAGGCCGGCGCCTTCCAGACGGACAGGCATCTGGCCGCGGGACTGACGCGCGCGCCGGCGGATTCCCGGTCGTGACCGCTTTTTCGTTGCGGCAGACGGCGGGAGGCTCCGAGGGCCGCCGCGTCGCCATCACCATAAACTCGTCGCTTCTCCGGCGCGTCTGCGCGGCCGTCGCTCAGATGAGACCGGGGGGCTTCGCCCGCTGACCCCATCGCGCCGTGGCGCGCGCCAACAAGGACTTTCTTCTCGGCGATCACCCGAATTCCCCGGCGCCGCCGACTGCGCCATTCACCTTCCCACTGGCCGTCCAGCGCTTTGACGACGGTGCCATCGAGAGAACGGGGAAGGACCTCCGGACCGCGCTCGTCTTCCCCGAGTTTCAGATTGAGCGCTCCGTTCTTCCGGATCGAAAGGTGCCGGCCTTCACGCTCGGCGGGATTCGGCAGCCCGGCGACCGTTCCGGTCGCAGCGCGTCTTGCCGTCGAACTTCGGCTTTCCATCGAGACGGCGACGACCGGACGCGGGCGCGTCCCGCAGGCGTGAGCGATTCTCCCGCCCACGTCCCGAAGTGGATCCGGATCCTCGGCGGTCTTCGCGCCGCGCGGCCTGGCGTCGAGCGCACGAGCGCCACCGGACACACAGCAAAGCGACACCACTGAACCGTCGGCGCGTCATGACGGTGTCTCCTCTATTCGTAACGAGAAGCGCGATCACCGGATCGAGCCCGCGCCGCCCACGTGATGCCGGCAGGACGGCCGCGGCGAGCCGCCGCCGTGAGCCAGCGTCGCGAGCGACGGCAGCGCGAGGCTCCAGAAGTCGTGGCGGCCTCACCTCGAACAGACAGCGCCTCGACGAGAGCGCGCGAGGTAGAGCCCGCCCGGCCAGACGATAACGCCCCGCGACCGCGCCCTCAGGCCGGTCGGTCAGCACCACGGATTGCCGGACCGACGCCGAACTGGCGCGCGCCCAGCGCGACGCGGATGCCGATTTCGCGGGTTCGCTGGCCGACCGAGTAGCTCGGAGACGCCGTGATAGTCCCAACCGCCGCCGCCAGCACCAGGCCCACCACCGCGAAGAATCCCGGACAGGGCAGCGCGAGCAGCCGTATCGCGCAGCAGATCTCACCGACGGCGGCCGCCTGCGCGTCGTGACGGCGCTCACGCGGAACGGATCGGCCGCGCGGCGCGTCCTCACGCCAGCCTGGACGGCGAGCGCCGCCGCGATCCGCCGGCGAGCCGTGCAGGGTGCACTGCGGTCCGATGGCCGCAGGCTGCGATCGACTAGCGCCGCAGGTGCTGGCGGCTTGCGAGAAGGTCGTGTCTCGTGTCCGCCACGACGCCCACGACGCCGTAATCGGCCGCGCTATTGTCGTTGTCCATGGCGAAGCGCGCCTTCCAGCGATGCGCCCGAGCAGGCCTCCCGGCCGAAATAGCGTGGCGCGTACTTCGTTGACGCCATGGCTGTGGCATTCTGCGCCATGTCGTGGGCCACGAATCCGCGACGCGAGCCCCGGTATGCTCATCGTCTCGAGAAGTAAAGCCGGCCCGACCGGTTGGACCGTCGCCTCGATGTCGTCGTGCGGGTTACCGGGTGGGCGGACGTTGATGATCCATGCGCGACCGAGAATGTTGAACTCAGCAAAATCATGACCGACTGCACTCTGTGGCACGGCCTTCAGGCGATCCAGCACCTGGAACAAGGCCGCACGCTGCTCGACCGCATCGACCCGGCAGCGGTCTCCATGTTTACCAGCAGCACGTCCGAGGCGGCGAAACCCGGGTTCACAGGGCACGGCCTGCTTGCAACGTTTGCCAGCGCAGCAACGCAACGCGCGCCTTGCTTTGCCAGCGCAGCGCCTTTTGTGTGTGTGTGTGTGTGTGTGTGTGTGTGTGTGTGTGTGTGTGTGTGTGTGTGTGTGTGTGTGTGTGTGTGTGTGTGTGTGTGTGTGTGTGTTGTGTGTGTGTGTGTGTGTGTGTGTGTGTGTGTGTGTGTGTATGTGTGTGTGTGTGTGTGTGTGTGTGTGTGTGTGTGTGTGTATGTGTGTGTGTGTGTGTGTGTGTGTGGCTGTGTGTGTGTGTGTGTTGTTTTGTGTGTGTGTGTTTGTGTGTGTGTGTGTGTGTGTGTGTGTATGTGTGTGTATGTGTGTGTGTGTGTGTGTGTGTGTGTGTGTTGTGTGTGTGTGTGTGGTGTGTTATTGTGTGTGTGTGTGTGTGTGTGTGTGTGTGTGTGTGTGTTGTGTGTGTGTGTGTGTGTTATGTGTGTGTATGTGTGTGTGTGTGTGTGTGTGTGTGTGTGTGTGTGTGTGTGTGTGTGTGTGTGTGTGTGTGTGTGTGTGTGTGTGTGTGTGTGTGTGTGTGTGTGTGTGTTGTGTGTGTGTGTGTTTGTGTGTGTGTGTGTGTGTGTGTGTATGTGTGTGTGTGTGTGTGTGTGTGTGTGTGTGTGTGTGTGTGTGTGTGTGTGTGTGTGTGTGTGTATGCCGCCTGCCGAACGAGAGCACCAGCAGGCCGCCGACTGAAAAGCGACCAGGCCGAACGCGGGCGCACGCATCTGCGACGAACAGCCGCATGACGGCGTTGGCGCGCGCGCGTCCCGGAACGGCTTCCGCGCCGTCTTGAGCGCCGCGATCTGGCGGGCACACGTTCGAAGCGCGCGCAGGGCCGGAACGAGGCCGAAGAGGCGGTCATGAGGGAGGTGAGAACAGCCGCGAACATGCGGCATTGCCAGTCAGGCGCAGGTCGAGCACTGCACGGGATTCAGCGTCAGGGGCGCAAGACATGCCGACCACAGGCTGGACCGGCAACGGCTTTGGCGAACGAAGCGAGCTCCGAACGCGCAGATCGCGAGGGCGATCAGCGCGCTCTCGATCTGGCATCTGCCTGAACAGAGACGCGACGCCCCCGTCGCCGCGCCGATCGACAACCGGAGCGCCATCTCACGCTCGCGAAAACTGCGGCCGTTCCGGGCGAGAAGAGGTCCGCGGCATTGGATCCAGCGCGATCATCAGCAGGAGAGCCGCGATCGACACCGGGCGTCCAGCGGACGTTCGAACTGCCGCCGCAACGGGGATGGAGCCGTTTGCCGCCGACCGGACGAAAGAGCTGGCCCTCGAGAAATCCCTTGAGCCGCAGCCGTTCCGACGTTGGCCGATCGGGACCAGAACGCGCGCGGCGCGTGCTCGCGGCTGGAAGTTCGTGAGCGCGCCGGCTACGCAGCACATTCACGAGGCCTGCTCCGGGACGGAGCGACGGATTCGATCAGCCGGCCGATCGCCCCGAAACCAGACCGGGCCTGGAAGTTTCGAATGCCCGCGGGTTGTGCATCGACGTACGGCATCCCACAGGTCCGTCGGCCGAGCCGAGGCTCGATGCCTCGTGAACTGGCGGTCGGTCACGCCGATCTGGAACAGCACGCTACCTCAGGCTGAACCAGCGGCCGATGACAGCGGGACGTCGCGGCCGAACCGGCGCTGCCGGCTGCACGGCCTTTGATGACGGCGACCGGTGGCGCTCCCGGCGGCGAAGATCGTCCTCGCGGCCCAGAAGACGCGCCCGCCCGGCGGGCCCGATTCGCGGGCCTCTCGAACGCGTCGCCCGAGACGTGCCAGGCGTGCGCACCGGTTCTTTCTGCCGCGCCGTCTCGGCAAACCTGACGGGTCGAATGACCACCTGCGATGACTCGCTGGCGGAGAGTGTCCGGCGGAGCCTGCGGGCGGCGGCATCGCGAAGCCTGACGAAGAGCGGGTCGCTGAACGCCATCGGACTCCGGGCCGCTCCGGTGTGTGTTCGTGCTGGCAGTCAGGTTAAGATCAGCTGCTCCGGTTTGGCGCACGGGCGGCGGCGGCCTCGGGCAGGCCAGCGTCCACCGGCGAGAATGCGGCTACGCACGCCCCGAGCGCGAGCGACAGCGGATGCCACCGCAGCTGCCGCGACCGTTGCGTTCTTCCGCCCAGCATGCGCAGACCGGAAGCCGGGCGTCGCGGGAGGATCGAGGTCGAACCACACGGGAGCGAGACTTGGCGTCGCCGAGCTCTGCTCCCGCCAGCGCAGCGGGTTGCCGAAGCGGCAGGCGACCTGCCCGGTGGCCGCCACCTCGCGCGACATTCCCGTGGCCAACAGCTCGCGGGGTACGTTCGCGGTGGAGTTCACGGGAGCTCCGCGTCCAGCTCTCACTCGTCGGGGCGCCCGCGCGAGCATACGTTCCCACAGCCGCGACCACAGAGACATCGCTTCCCAACCTCCCTGCCTTGTCCCGGTCCCTACGCGAAGCTGCAAGACCTTGACGGCCGCCGCCGTGACCACCGCTCTCCAGTGCTCAGCTGCCTCCGATTCAGGCTGCCGTCTCCCCGCGGCGGTGATCATCGCACGCGCGCGCGGCGCCTGTTGGCTGCGGCTGGTCGTCCAAGCGCGCTCCGGATCCCGCGCCTCTTCAGGCGATGGAGGGCCGGGCGCTAGAGCCCTCCTCCACCGCGGCGTCTCGTCGGACGAGGCTGCTCGCCGATCTGCCGTCGCCCGATTGCGTAGCCGACCGGGGCGGTCCCCGGCCCGGGCCGAGGAGCTTGAGCACCAACAGCGGCAGCGATCCTTTCAGCGCATCCTGACGTGCACTATGCCAGGCAGATGTTACCCCGGATGTCTTGATTATTGCAGGAAGCCGGGTGCGAGAGCTCGCGTATCTGTTGATACACGCGCGACCGGAACGAGGTGGTTAACGGGGGGCGGGAAGCTATCGGCTATCGGCTATCAGCTGTCAGCTACACACGAGGAACGCTTCCGTCGCGTTCCCACGCGACGGTCGCTCCGCAGCGCTTTTTGCCGTCGAGGCGCACCACGTGTCGTCGATCGGCGCGATATCGCACTGGCAAGCGCCGCTCGTGTGCGGCGGCGATTGGCCTCTCGGGTCCCGCCGGTCGCCTCGCAGGGGCGGCCTCGGCAGGCGAGGGCGCGGACGCACCGCCAGGCCACGCTGCCGGAACGCTGAGCCACGGCGTCGCCCACGATCTCGTCGCATTGGACGTCGAGCAGCGCACCGGCAAAGCACACCTTCGAGATGGCTTGTGCGCGGCGGAGTGCCGACCGCTCGACGCAGTGCTCGCGCGTCCACGGCGCGCGCCCTCGCGTGAAAGGCGCCACGCTGACGATCCAGCTCGTCTGGCGCGAGGTCCGTCCTCTTTGTGCCCCCGACGTGGAAGGTGCTGCAGCCAGCAGTTCGGCGCGTGCCGCGCGCGGAGGCGGCGTCCAAGTCCGCGTCGTGCCGGCGCTTGTGGCGCTGGCGGCGGTGTCGGCGGCAGGCTGAGCGCGTCCGCCCGCAGTGCCGCAATCGTGCCGCGGTTCTGGGTGGCGGTTCCGCCCGTCTCCCCTCGCGGCCTGGCCAAGAAGCCCGGGAACTCCCGGGTCAAAGGGGCTCTCACTCGCCATGGACATGTCGGAGCGAGTGGTCAGCGCAGGGTGATGACGCGCGAAACCCCATCGCGCGTCCGAGGACCGCGATACCCCGAAGTGCGTTCCAGACCCCACAGGCCGCCGTCGACTCGTCTCCACGAGGCTTACCGGCCTCGAGCAGCACCATGCGATCCGCGCCACCGGCGAGCGGGGAGCGCCGCGGAGCTTCCGGTTCGGCCATCAGCGTCAGCTGCTTCACTCGAGCGATCGCTGGCACTCGGAGATCGAAGGCCGGCGGTGCCGATCTCATCAGACCGACTCCCTCCCGCCACGGTTGGGCCTGCAGGACGGCCTCGAAGATCCGCATACAACCCGTGCAGCGACACAGGTTGCCCGCAAGCGCATGCCGGACGTCCGATTCGGATCCGGGTGAGGTTGCTCTTGCAGAAGAGGTGACCAGCGGCGAGCACCTTATCCCGGGCGTGCAGATGCCGCACTGCGCGCCGCCATGAGTCACGAACGCCTCCTGGACGTCGTGCGAGCCGATCGCCCGTGCCGACGCCTTCGATCGTCGTGATGGCCGCAGCCCGCCGGCCTGCAGACAGCGGCATCGGGACAACTGTTCACGAGCTGTCCGTCGAGCAGAACGGAGCAGGCGCCGCACTCGCCCTCGCCGCAGCCCTTCTTCGTTCCTGTGAGGCCGTAGTCGTTTGTGCAGCACGTCAAGCAGCCGCAGTGCATCGGATGGCCACTTCGAGCGTGACCTCGTGTCGCCATTCGACCCGGCGTCACGACCTTGCAGTTCGGCGGCGTCAGCCGCTCACGGCTCCGCGCACGCCTCGCATGCAGCCGCGATCGATCGAGCTCCATGAGCGACTCGGCGCTGCAGCGGAAGCCTGACCGATTCGACGCCGGTCGCGTGCGCGACGGCGTTGGAAGATCGCCGGCGCGGGACCATCCATCGGCAGCTCGCCGATCCCCTTCGCGCCGCAGTGGGCCGTGCTGCGTACGGCCGCTCCTCGAAGTACACGCGGATCGGCGGAAGGTCCATCGACGTGGGCATGATGTAGTTGGTCATCTGCGCGTTGACCATCCGGCCCTCGCGCCAGACAACGCTGCTCGTAGAGCGCCCAGCCGATCGCCTGCGCGACGCCGCCTTCGATCTGCCCTGTCGCCAGCACGGGGTTGATCACGCTTCCCGACTCCTGGACGGCGCGACGAGTCGTCCACGCGCGTCTCTCGAACGTCGTCAGTATCGACCGCTGACCTCCGCGCGACGTACCGGCCCAGCGCATAGCGTGCCGTGCGCTGCATCGCCCTGATGGCGCTCGTCCCATCGCTTCCCGCAGGCGGCCGATACTGCGCGGCGCTTTGCAGCGGCCAGCTGCTCGCGCACGGTAGTGCTGCGACAGGCTGACGTGCGAACTCCGCGCCGCTCGTGTAGGACTCGCTTCAGAAGACCGGCGGGCGGCGGCAGCCGCAGCACGCGCGATCGCTGCCTCCGACCAGCTCGCCCGACCACCATGCAGTCGCGCGAGGCCACCGTCGGGTCCGCTGTTCGGCACGATCGACGTGTCGGGCTGCGCGATCGTCGATCGCGTCGATGCGGAAGCCGGAGCGCGTCGGCGGCAATCTGACGCGAAGATCGTGTTGGTGCCCTGGCCGATCTCGGTGTTCGCGGTCAGCACGCGGACACGGCCGCTGGCGCGTCGCTTCGACGCTCCACGATCGACGCCAGGTGATCTTCCGCCCGATCCGGTGAAGCCCGCGCCGTGCATGAAGGCCGCGCGAAGCCGATGCCCTTCTGCGCATGGGCCCTGAACGATCTGCCGTCGAATCGCGCGCGCTTCTCGTGATAGCCGGACAGCGCCAGCGCGCGATCGAGCAGGCCCGCCATGTCCGACCGGCTCGCGACATCACCTGACCGACTGCGCTCGTCTCGCCGCGGACTGGATGAAATTGCGACGGCGGAATTCCTCGGGCGCCAGGCCGGCCGCCGCCGCGACGCGGTCCATGTGACGCTCGAGCGCGAACAGGCTCTGCGGCGCGCCGAAGCCTGCAGACGCGCCGTGCGGCGGCGCGTTGGTCGCGACGGCCCTGCCCGCGGATGCGGACGATTCGGGCAGTAAGTAGGGCCCGGCGGCAGTGGATCGTCCCGCGACAGGACGACCGGCGACGCAGCGTGCAGTAGCGCCGCCGTCGATCACGAAGTCGATGTCCATCGCGAGCGAGGCGTCCGCCGTCGTCGATCGCGGTGCCGGTGCCGCGTCCGCGACGAGGTGCCGCTTGCGTTGTCGCGACAACCATGTCCTCGGCGCGGTCGTAGATCAGCTTCACTGGCCGCTCGCGACTTCCAGCGCGAGCAGCGCCGCATGCCCGGCGATCAGCGTTGGATGCTCTTCTTTGCCGCCGAAGCCGCCACCCGTCTCCATCTGCACGACCCGAATCTTGTCGGGCGGGCATGCCGAAAAGCGCAGCGCCAGCGCGTTGTGGACGTAATACGGGCACTGTAACGATCACAGACGGTCACGCCGTCCTCGGGGCTCGCGACTGCCACCATGCACCGTTGGGCTCGATATAGCAGCTGTTCCTGTGCGCCCGTCTCGTGCTCACCTTCGACCACAATCGCCCCGCCGGCGAACGACGCCGCCTCCACATCACCGCGTGACACCAGACGGACTTCGAGGATGTTGTCGGTGCCCCAGATGATCGGCAGCGAGCCCGCCAGCGCCGCATCGATCGAGAAGACAGCCGGCTGCGACTCCACGCGTAGCGTGCACGTGCCGCCGGCGCTTCTTCGACCATCATGCGGTCGATGCGCCAGCAGCAGGATAGGTTCTTCTGGATGATTGACGACGTCTTCCGCAGTCGCTGGCTGGTCGACGGATCAGCGCAACGCGATTCCTGCCGGGGACGTCGGCGGCGGTGACGATCGTGAAGCTCGTCCCGGAGTGCGGATCGAGCTCGGTGTCAGAATGCGCCCGCGCCACGTCGCTGCGGACGGTGCGCCGTGCAGCATGCCGGGCGGCGTGGTCGTCTACGTAGCGCGCATGGCCGGTGACCCGAGCGCGCCCTTCACGGCGCGGAACGGACCGCCCGATCAGATTGCCGCTTCCAGGTTCCAGCGTCCGGCTCCCAGCTGACCGCTACTTGAACGTGTTGCACGCGTTTGGATCACCGGTCTCGAGGCCACGACGGAACCAGGTGACGCGCTGCTTGATCCGTGGGTGAGCACCGGTCGGGCGCAAGCGTGCCCGTCTGCATGCGTTGAGGATACGATCGTCCCCGATCGCCGCGCGGCGGCCGCCAGGCCACGCTTCGACGTCGCCGGTTTCGAGGGTCACGCGGCGGTTCCGCCTCCCTTGGCGGCGCTGTCCCTGCAGACTCCGGCAGTAGCAATCAGCCTGCAGCTCGAGTGTCGACTGAGAGAGGTTCTGCTGATCAGGCCGCGCGGACTGCGCCTGCGCCACCTGGGCGTCGGTGCCCATCAAGGACTGCACGTGATGACCGAGCTCGTGCGCGATCACGTATGCGCGGGCGAGGTCGCCTGGCGCACCGAAGCGACTCTGCAGCTCGCCAGAAGAGACCGAGATCGAGATAGACCTGCGCGGTCGGCAGGACGGTAGAAGGGTCCGGTCGCGGACTGCGACGAAGCCGCAGCCAGGACTGATACGCATCGCGGAACAGCACCGCCGTCGTTGGCTGATACCGTGCCGCCCAGGATCTGCCGCCACGTCGACTGCGCATCGTCCATGACCGCGTCGACCATGTCAACAGCGCTTCTCTCTGCCGCGGATGTCGAGGCAGGTGGGCCGCCCGGCTGGACGTTGGCAGACGGGTGATGCAACCGAACCATCGCCGCCAACCAGTGAAGAGAATCGTTCCAGTAGCCCAGCTGAGGACCAGGACCAGCAGAAGGCCGCCGATACCGAGGCCACCGCGCTGCGCATTCCCATGCCGCCGGATGCTGGCCTGTGGCGTCTTCGATATTGCTCCGATCACCGCTCGTCCACTTCATGGCAGCCCCCAAGTAATGATGCGACGCCCCGGCCCCGAGCAGAACACACGTCGACGCCAACTTGACCTCCTCCTCGATGCGAGCGACCGGCGGCCGGCTCGACGCGAGGCTGCAGTTCGACACCTCCAAGCGAAAGATTACTCCACAACGATGGTGCGCCATTTCGCCCCTGTTTGAACCTCTGTCACTGTCAGGACGCAGCAGACGTGAGGTATATCCCAGGAGAATGGCGGTCCATACACCGGACGTTGAAAGCTGCCCGGTCGCCTGCAGGGTCGCACTGAGACCGATTGGACGACGATCTGCGAAACGAGCGTGATGTACGAGCGGAGCCCCGCGGTAATCGCCGCGATGCCCTGCAATCCCCGGTGTGCCAGTGAGGCGACCGTGATGAGAGAATCCGGAGATACCGCAGGTATCGAAGGAGCTCCTTGCCGATGTTCACGACGATGGAGATCCTTCAAACGAAGATCCAGAGCAGCTGCTCGAGGAATGGGAAGGAACATCGCGCTGACGCAGCCGGCGCAACGACGAGCCCGATCCGCGACGCAATCGACCTGGCGCGCATCGTCCTGTCAGGATGACTGGCGCCGAGGTTCTGGCCGGCGACGGCCCCGGCGGCGCCCATGAGCCCACGGACGTCCACGTGATCAGCGAAACAGCTCCGAGTGCGCGCCGACCGCGTGTCTGCCTGCGCCTGCCAGCACGCTGTGTCTCGAGGAGCCGATGAACCGAAGCAAGCACGACGCCGGCGAGGTTCATCGCCACCTGAACGCCGGCAGGCGAAGCCAGGAACAGCGAGCGGACGATGCTCCAGTCCGGGCCGCCACGACATCGTCAGCCGAAAGCTGACGCAGCGCAGGCGAATCCGCTGAGCTGGCCGCCCACAGGCCACACACCCGATACGAGCAGGCTGGCAGTGGAGGTTCCGATCGCGGCGCCGCGCGTTCCAGCGCGCCGGGATCGGTCCATACCCAGGATCAACATGACGTTCAGCGCGATGTTGGGCACGGTCAGTGCCACGCCGAGCCTTAACGGCGTGCGGGCGTCCGCGGCGCCGCGAACGCTCCGCCCAGCATGAAGAACATCAGCATGCCGACGCTGTCGCTGAACATCGTCCCGAGAGAAACGGAAGGGCCTCGGCGCGGAACCTCCGGTGTCGCATGGACGAGTTCGAGGCAGATAGAAGGCGACAGCAAATAGCCCACCGGCGCCACGCGATGCCGAGGCCAGAACAATTGCTGCCGAGGCACGCTTGATAAACGGTGCGGTTGACCTTGTCCGGCTGGTTCGCGCCGGCGAAGCGCGCTTCACCAGCACGCGCCATCCAGTGAACACCGAGAGCTGATGAACACGATGACAACGAGAAGGATCTGCCAGCTGCACTCCTATGGCTGCGTTGGCGGTATAGCCGACGTAGTGGCCGACCATCGCGTGGTCGACGATCCCTGCAGACCTCCAATCGCGTTCTGGAGAACGGTTGGCCCACGCGATCTTCCAGACGGCATGCGCTATCGGGCCCTCGACGATGGACCTGTCGAAGTGACGGGCGGACCGGCTGACAAGCGGAATGGCCGGCGTGGCGGGAGCCGGTTCAGCACGGGGCGGCGCGGTGACGGAGAGATCTCCCGACGAGAGAAGATCATAGCACCGGGCGTGTGCCGTCCCGGACTCTAGCGCATGCTCTTGAGCGTGCGTCGCACGTCGGCATGAGCGAGGACGACAGCGGGCTGACGTTGAAGCGCTTCGTAGTAGCGCCGTGCGAAGCCGTCCCCGCTTTCGGATGCCGTCAACAACCGTTCCGACTTGATCAAGCAGGGCCGTAGCGTCCGACTGCGTCGCCGGTGACCCCTGCTCGACGGTCTCTCAGAATCGATCCGCACGACCATCTCCGAGAGCGAGTGCAGCCACGCGAACCAGTGGATCGCTGATGACGAGCTGCAACGAGGCTCGCATTCGAACCCACGGCCTCGATCGAGCTCATACGCGCGCGCGTGTCGTCGAGCAGCACTTTGTGCAGGTGAAGCAGCCGCGATCGAGATCCCGGAGCCGCTGCCGGCTCGCGTCGCTCAAAGCGGGCGGCATCGACGCCCCGGAGGCATCCATCGCGGGCGACTGGGCAATCAATCGGAGCGATTCGAGATTCACGTCCGCAGCCGTTTCCTGGTGGAACGGTTGCACCGCTCGCGCGCTCCGCCCGTGGATGATCGCGAATGCAGCTCCACGAGCGTGGCCATCCGGATCTCGAACGTCACAAGGACTCGCTCGTCCGTCAGTCAATCGCTCGCTCGACGGCGATCCCGCCCTCCTCGATTCGAAGAAGCGCGTTGCCTAGCGACACACGGTCGGGGTAACGGATGGCGAATCGCTGCGACGTCAAGAGCCCAGCCGATTCGTCAGCAGGCCTATCACCCGCGAAAGGGCGATGTGTGGTGTGCGTAGCCACCTGTCCCCAGCAGTGCTGAGGATGCTCCACGGCGGTCCGTGATTTCAGAAGCCGAGGACGCCTGCGTAGAACGAAAGGCACGATCGAGGTCGCCGACGCGCAGTCGGACCCGGCCGATTTCCACACGCGGGTCGAGCGGTTTGCATGGCTCATCATCGGCGCACGTGGCGGGGGAGATCAAGCTCGGCTCAGCCGGCCCGAGGATGGTGGCCTTCTTGCAGCCATTGTTTTCGCAGTGGCGAGGGATTGAAGAGGTTCTTCAACTGGCCCGACTCGCGGAAATCTAGGCTGTCGTAAGAGTGGGAGGCCTGGCTTGGCTGAAGTGCTCGTACAGTTCACCGAACCGATCGTTGCCGACGGCGTCGCTTACAGAGCAGACGCCTGCGGCGCACCGACGTCCGACGGCCTGTGGCGGGGCTGGATCGAATTCACACCGACTGGCGGAGGACCCAGTATCCGGTCGCGCCGCGGGCGGACGACGCAACCGAACAGAGTCGATGCGGCTTGCTGGGCGACAGGGCTGACACCGATCTCACCTCGAGGGCGCGCGCTGCAACGCACCTTGAGGCCGCGCGTCCCCGTAACGAGACCAGCGGAACCGGTCGCTGCATTCGACTCGCCCGCGGCCGACGCAATCGATCAGGCTGCGCTCGCCGAGGCGATCCTCGATCCGTTCTCCAGTTTTATCGAAAGGTGAGGAGCTGTTGCGCCGACAGCTCAGCGCCCTTTCCGGCTGGCATGTGGTCAGCATCATCAGGGCCTATCGCCTGAGCGACCTGACGCCGCCGGAGCTCAACGCACTGACGAGAGCTGCGCTGATCAGAAATCGTCGTTGGTGGGGTAAGAGGAAGCGTCCTGACTCACTGCACTCCTGAATTCCGAATTCTGAATTCTAACTACATCCCCGCGCACGATCTTCGCCGTCGTCACAACCTGGCCCGCATGCCGCTGCGAATGTTCGGCGGCGTGGAACAGGAGGACCGATGATCGTGGTTGGGAGCGCCGCGCGACCTGCCGTCCGGGACTCGTAGAGAGATGCCACCGGCACTTCGCGAAGGCGCGCGAGCGCTGCGTCGATTGTGCTGCGCAACTGTGCGATCAGCTCCGACGCCGGAAGCCGAGGCGGTGGAGTCCTCTGCGGAGAGTGCAGCCTTTGATCTGCCGACAGCCGCTCGCCACGAGCGTACGTCAGCAGACGATCCGTGCTGCCCGACAGATGGAGGATGTGAAATCCGACAGACGCAGCACCGCCAGGCGTCTGCCAGAGATTGATCGAGGCTCAGGTCACCGGCAGCGCGCTCCACGTCCTCCATCGTTTGGAGAAACGCGTGCGCCGCCGGCAAGAACTCGGCCGGAATTCCGGATACCGGTCCGCGTAGCCAGACCTCTGGTTGGTGAGTCCATGGTCTGGCGATTCTGGGCGGATCGGGATCGGGTCCGGGAGCGGAATCGGGAGTCGAAAGTCGAAGACCTGGAAATGAGATTTCGAGGTTTCCGGATCCCGGATGCCATGCGCCAGATCGACTCCTGATCCCCGACCCTGACTCGTCCGCGACTACGAAGCGGCTTTGAGGCTGCGCGCCGCTGAGACGCGAGGCAGTCTCGGACACGACCGCTGGGGTCGCGCCCTCCGCGATCGCGATGCGCGGCGCCGAAAGCTCCCCTCGACTCGCGCGGTGCTCCGGAGCTCGATGCGCTCTTCGGCGACGACGCTGCGGCAACGGTCAGCAATCACGACGCCCTTGGCGACGACGTCGGCGGCGACGTGCCCGCCCGGCTCGACGACGACGAGGTGCCCTTCGACGCTGATCGTGCCTTCGACGCGCCCGGCGATGACGACGTCTTCACGCGCCAACAGCTCTCCCTTGATGACGACTGACGATCCGACAGCGGATACGGTCATTCTTGCCTCCAACACGCGAACTCCTGGGATATTTGACGCCCAAGTCTGTGGCGGCCGCTGCGTTTCGCGGCTGTGACGCTCGGGCCGGACGACGACGATCACGCGCTACTGAATCAGGTATTCCGAGCCACTAGCGTTCAGGTGATGCGCCTGCCGCACCGCAAGGGGCGTTCCCGGCCAGAATATGCTGAATTACGCGCAAATGCGCAGGTCGGCGCGGGCGCATTGCGATTCTGTCAACCCGATCCCAACAGCGTGATCGAGGAATCGTTCGGCGGTATACTCTTGCCGTCCCTACCCATCAGGTCACAGAATTGACGGAATGCGGATTCTGGCATGTAACCAGGTGCCGCGGCGAAGAGTCCTGGCCATGCGTGTCCTGCTGGTCGGCGTTGCGCTGGTTGCGTTGTCGAGTCGCCACTCTCTGTCGCCACTCCCCCGGCCGGCCGATCCCGCGCAGGCAACGACGGCGACCGCACCGCCGTCCGACGCGGAAATGGAACGGTTCCTCCACGACGCGAAGGTGATCAAGACCAAGAGCATTGGCACGGGTGTGACGGGCAGCCTCGCGCGACCTTGACGGACGGCACCCTCACGCACGACGCGCAGGTTCAGTCGATCGACGAGAAGAAGACCCGAGTTCGAGGCGGCGGGCGCGTCGGGTTCAACTTTCAGGACAGCTGGAAGTTCAACGTCGCGGCCTACCGTGTCGATCGGCTCATCGAGGCTGCAGATGGTGCCGTGACCCATCTCGCGCACGTGGAAGAGTCAGTCTGCGGCGTTCACCTGGTGGATAGACGACGTGGATGATGGACGAGGGGAAGCGTCTGAAAGACAAGCTCCAGCCTCCGACACCGACCTGTGGAACGAGCAGATGCAGATGGATTGCCAGGGTCGGCTTCGATCAGCTCATCTACAACGTCGACCGGAACACTGGGAACCTCCACAGATCGGCAAAACGTGGCGGGTGTGGGCGATCGATCACACACGCGCGTTCCGATGCTCAAAACACGCTCAAGGCCGCCGCGAACGTGACGCGCTGCGACCGGCAGGTCATCGAAAGGTCTCAAGCAGCTAAACAAAGAGTGGCCTCAAGTCGATTGGGGAGTTCGTTGCTGACTATCAGATCAACGGCCTACTCGCGCGAAGGGACAAGATCGTCCGAGATCCCTCGAGAAGGCCGGGCCGTCAACGGTGTTCGATAGGCACGCCTATTGAGCGCCGGCGCGGGCTGAAGCGCCGTGCCTCGGCTTCTGTTAGACCCCATCGCGGCGCGGGCTGGGGCCCGCGCCGATTGGCAGCCGGGCGCCCCGGTTGCACGTTTCGCGTTGCCATCGGTTACACTGTCAGTTCCTGAATTCCATGAGGCGGGCACCTGTGCTGTCCTGCGCGGTGGTGCTGGCGGCTTCCCTCGTTTCGTCGGGGTTGCGGCTCAGAGTATCTCCCGCTGGCCACGTCGCCGTTCGAATCCTACCTGGAGGCACTGCGCCAGCAGTGCCGGAATTCCAGGCATTTCTGCGGCAATCGTGCAGAATGGCGAAGTCGTCTGGGAGCGCGCGGTTCGGTTTTCAGAACCCTCGAGGCCCGGATTCGGGCCACGCCGGACACGCCGTATCCGATTTCGGGCCTGACCCAGGCGCTGGCAGGATCGCTCGTGCTGGAGTGCGCCGAGCAGCGGGGTGTCTACCTGGACGATCCCGCTTCCAAGTACGGCGTGTCGCTGCCTGAGACAAGCCGCAACCGTCCGGGAGATTCTGAACCATACGTCCGGGGCACCTCCGGGCGCCCTCTTCCAGTTCGACCCGGATCGCTTCGCGCCAGCTCTCCTACGTCATCGAAACCTGCGTTCCGCAGCCCTATACGAAAGACTGTCGCGGTCCGCCTGCTGGAACGCTTCGCGATGAAGGACTCGCGTGCCCGGGCGCGACGTTCAGGAGGAAGGGTCGTCGCGGAGACACTGTTCGCTGCGTCGGTGCAGGACCGCTACAAGGATGTCCTGGATCGGATCGCGGTGCCGTACAAGGTCGACAAGAAGGGCCGCAGCAGCCGATCCGAACATCCCGATCGAGAGCATGACGGCGGCGACAGGAGTTGTCTCGACGGTCCGGGACCTGGCAGCACGCTCGATGCGGCTCTCGACTCTGCCACCTGCTTCTTCGCGAGGACTACGCTGACGGCCGCCTGGACGAACGCCATGGGGCGCGATCGCATGCTTCCCTACGGGCCTGGGTTGGTTCGTCCAGAATTACAACGCCGAAGCGATCGTCTGGCAATTCGGCGTGATGACCGGCGGCTGTTCGTCGCTGATTCATGAAGATTCCTGCCAAGCGGCTCACCCTGGTGCTCCTCGCCAACAGTGATGGCCTCTGCTCGCCCTTCGACCTCGCGACGGGGGACGTCACGAAGTCTCTGTTCGCCCTCGTGTTTCTCCGCTTGTTCGCCTGAGGCTCGTGGTTTCCCGCGCGCTCAAAATCTGACGCTCACGTGCATCGTTCTCGATCCTGGCGGGTCGCGCGCAGCGCGCGGACTGGCAGTTCGCGCCGTTCTTCGGCTACGCGTTCAACGGCGAGACGACGCTCAGTGACCCCGGAGGCCCTCGGCGAGATCAAAGGTTCGTTGGAACGTCGGCGGTACTGTCACGCTGATCGGCAAGGGACCGCTCGCCGTGAGGGGAATCTTCCTGCTGGTCCCGCATTTCTTCGAGGCGGGAAACAGCGGCACCGTCTCCAGCAGCCGCGTCTACTCGTTGATGGGCAACGTCGTGCTCGCTGCGCCTCTAAGCTGGAATGAGTGCGGGCTTCGGCCCTTCGTATCGGGAGGGCTCGGCCTGATGCACGCGACGCAGACGACGATCCCGAACATGCTTCCGCTCAGCGAGAATCTTCTCCGGATACAACGTCGGCGGGGAGCGGTCGGCTTCATCACCCGCCACACGGGCCGTGAGGGTTCGATCTGCGCTACTACGGCAGCCTGAGCCGGAACGAGAACTCGCCTGCGTTCGGACCAGCCCAGCTCCGATGCTGGACCGGAGTCGTGGGCGTGGTCCTGAAATGATCCGAGCGTAACTACGGACACACTTTGGCGATCGTCTTCACCGAGTTGACGCCGAGGAACGGCAGGCCGCTCAGATCTCCCTTGACCTCCGACTTGGTCGTCGTCTTCTTCTTGTCGCCATCCGCAGCCTTGCTCTCGTTCGTTTGTCTCGACCTTGATTCGCCCGTCGCCCTGATCCGGCCGCCTTGCGCGCCAGTTTCGACGCGATCGCCGACGCGATCGCTTCAGGTCATCGTCTCCAGAGGCGAGAACGTAGCTGCCGAGCATCCCGCCCTTGTTCGCGGCATGCGTCAGAGATAACCGCCGTCCACGTTCCGCTCCACGCACCCCGTGACCGTGACGTCCCGACCGTCCTCGACTGACAGCTTCGTCTGGGTCTTCTTTTCCAAATCCTGCGCGCGGCCACGAGGCTGCAGGCGGCAACGACCGCGGTATCAGCGCATACCCCGAGCTTGTGCATCTCAACCTCCGCCCCACAGCGATGCAGACGGTGGGCCATGCGGAGCCTCGGCCTCGGCCTCGGCCTCGGCGGTCGGCGTTCGTGCGGCGGTCCCGGAAAAGCCTGACGCGGTCGTGAAGACTTGAGCGACTCGAAGAAGAGACTGCGACCGCCGACTCCGACTGTCGACTGCGACTGCCGACTCCCCAGACTGACGACCGATGACTGGATATACTCGGCCGATGGACGTCCACCTCATCGACGGAACGCTATGAGCTCTTCCGGTAAGCTCTACGCGCTCCCCTCGGCACGCGATCGTGAGGCGCGCGAGAGTCGCGGGCGGTGCGCGGCGTCATCGGCTCTGTTCTGCGGGCTCATCAATCGCGGCGCGACGCACGTCCATACGTCGCGACCGATCACGTCATCGAGTCGTTCCGCAACCGCATGTGGCGGGGGATACAAGACCGGCGCGGGCGTCGATCCGGATCTGCTTTCCCAGTTCCGGCCTACTCGAGGAGGCTCTCACTGCCCCTCGGCGTCGTCGTCTGGGCGATGGTCGAAGAAGAAGCGGACGATGCGCCTGGCGGCAGCCGCGAGGATCGCGGGAGATGATCCGGCAGTCCAGAAGGTGCTGATTTGCGCTCCGGACAAAGACCTCGCGCAGTGCGTCAGAGGAACACGCGTCGTGCAGTGGCATCGCCGCACGAACAAGATCGTGGACACGAAGCTGGCGTCGTGGCGAGGAGTTCGGCGTCCGTCCCGCGTCGATCCCGGACTACCTCGCACCTCGTCGGAGACTCGGCCGATGGTTACCCAGGCCTGACGGGCTGGGGCGCGAAGTCAGCGGCCGCTGTTCTGGCCAAGTTCGAGCACCTCAGGGGCGATTCCGGACGACCCGAGCACCTGGCACGTCAATGCGGCGAACTCCGGAACGCTCGCGCGCACGCTTGCGCGAGACCGCAAGCTCGTGATGCTCTTTCGAGCTCGCGACGCTGCGCGCGGATCTGCCGCTGTTCGACTCGGTGGAGGCGCTGCGGTGGACCGGCCCGACGCCGGCGTTCAGGAGCTCGCCACGCGGTTCGATGCCGCGGTTGTAGGCCAGGACAAGAGAGGGCGGGCAAGCCATCCGGGATCGCCGGGCTGACGATGTGTCGCAGCGAGGTCACACTCAGGGCGTGGCGAACACCGGATCGGGGATTCGATTGCTGACGGCAGGCACGGTCCGCAAGTAGGCGGCGAACATCGCCTTCAGATCGGAGTCGAAAAATTGCGGAACGCCTGCCAGGGCATCGGCGGAAGGATCGGCCGCGACTTTCCCATGATGCTTCCGGTCTTCAGCGCCTGGACGGAACATGTCCTCCGATCCAGTGTCGGGACCGGTCTCGTTGTCGGGCGTGAGGTTGATCGCATAGCTCACGCCCCAGGGCCCCGACCACGCCCGTCAGGTCCCATGTGCCGGTCGCGATCAGGGTCCCTGTTGCACTGGGTGGCGGTGCGGGAAGGGTTCGGGCGGCAAGTAGCCGGCGAGCGGCTTCGTCGTATCCGCCTCGGGCCGTTCGGCCCATCTTCTTCGGCGTGTGGCAATCGTGGCAGCCAACGGCGTCGACGAGATAGCAGCCACGCTCGACTGCCGTAGTGGTACCCAGCCTGGGCAGCGACTGTCGCTCTCGAGCACCCTACGCATTCAACAGAACAAACCGACTTACGATCAAGAACGGAAACACGCGTGCTGGCATTCGTTCACTCCTCGTAGGCTCCGGCGTTCTGCCGCCGACGAGTCACTATACGGAGAGTTTTGCCGCGGGATGATCTCGGCCCAACGGACCATTTGGTGAGGCTGATCGCGAATGGCCATTCGGACCACAGAGCAGGTTTCCGCCGGACAGACTCAGGTCAGGTCCGTTGCGGACGGCGTAGGAGAGCAGCAGCCGCCCGGGACGAGAGATCGAGCTTCGTCAGGATATTGGCGACGTGCCGCTTGACGGTGAACGGGCTCAGCGTAAGAGCGCTCGCCGATCTACCTGATTGCTCAAGCCCTGCGCGATGAGTCCGAGCACCTCGAGCTCGCGCTCGGATACCAGAGATGTTCTGGGACGTAGCGTCGAGGCGCTGCCCGGGCCGGCGAGCCGCGCGGCGCAGGAGGCCCAGTGCGCCAATCGCCGCGGCGACCATTTTTGCCGCTTCGCGCTCGCGCACGGCCCGCTCGCTCTGTCCGGCGGTGGCAAGAGCTCCAGCCAGAGCGTAGCCGTGCCGCCGTCGCTTCATACGGGGCTCCGGCAAGGTCGTGCTCGTCGATCGCGTCCTCAAGTCGAACGATTGTGACGGATGGCTGCGCCGCAGGTCGAGGCTTCCGCCTCGGCAGCATGCCGAGTGCGATTCGTGTGTTGACCTTCGGAACGAGGGCCCTCAGCTCCTCCACACGCAGCGGCCGCCCGCGCATCGTCTCTCGCGAGTGACGCGGCGCGGACGGTGGATCAAGGGCGTGGAGGCGGCGGGTGTGGTCCCCGCTGGTGCGGCGGACGTAGCGCTCGACCAGGCTGAGCGTGCCATCAGGGTCGTCTGCGTCGAGGGCCGAAGCCAGGCCAGAGGGAGCAGTGCAAGCGGGTGTGCGGCCGGCGGACTGCAACAGCCTGACTGCGTCCTCGTGTCGGCCTTGCCGGCGGCGCACTCCCCAGGCGGATGTCGCAATGGGACATCAGGCCGGCGCGATCGTCGCGAGCGCCGCGCGCATCGAGTCGATCTCCGGATTCCGCGGCCTGGTAGCTGGCGCACCACGTCAGGATGGCCACGTAGTGGGGAGCGGCAGAAGCCCGCGCAGTGGGGGACGCCGGGCGGGCGGTCGGCCGACCATGCGTATCCAGCCACTGCTGCGCGCGGCTCGAAGTCGCGAACGGTCTGCGCAGGCCTCCAGAACGTAGCAGCACGCGAAGTCCGATCGTCTCCGGCCAGGAATCGATCGCCGGCGATCGCCATCGCTGTTGCTTCGTCCAGCCGACGGAGGCCGCCTTCGACGTCGCCGTCGCTGATCAGAGCGAGACCGGCCGAGGCCCCTGGCCATCGTGTCGATCTCGTCCACCTGGCAGCGCTGGTTGAGGCGGAGTGCGCCTGCAGGGCCTCTCGACCCGCGGGCATCTCGTCGCGCACGTGGATGTGGACGTGCGCGCGCCAGAGCATGAGCCAGGCGCGCTCGAGGTGTCGGGACAATCCTCGAGGAGCGCCCCGCGCGCTCCGAACCAGCCGTTGGCGACCGCATGTTCCCCGCGATACAGGTCGTGATAGAGCGCGATCTCCATCGCCGCGCGGTGCCGCACCGGGGTTGTCGCGGGCATCGAGATAGTCGCGGTAGGCCTGCTCGAAGGCGGCGCGGGAGGCCTCGAGATCGTCGACGTGGCGGGCCGCCCGTCCGAGACCCTCCCAGGCCGCGGCGTTGTGCGGCTCGGCCACGACGGCGCCTGTTGATAGGCGTCGCGTGCGTCGCGCCAGGCGCGGCTCGCCCGCAGCTGGTCGCCGCGGGCCAACCAGGGCCGCGGCGCCGGCGGCTGGCTGTTCGGGGCCCATGACAAGCATTCTAAGCCGGTCGGTGCTGAGGGGATTAACGTCAGCGCGTGGGTAACGCGTAGGACAAGCGCGCGAAAGGCCACTGAAACAGTGGCCTCGAGAATACTCCCGGCGGTGACCTACTCTCCCACGGCGCCTGCGACCGTGGCGAGCGAGCGACGCGAGTCGAGCCACGTTTCAAGGAAGGCCACCCACGCAGCGCGTGGGTAACTGCGCTGCGAAGTCAGCGCGTAAAGAAAAAGGCCACTGAAACAGTGGCCTCGAGAATACTCCCGGCAGTGACCTACTCTCCACGCAGTTACCCACGCAGTACCATCGGCGGTAGAGAGCTTAGCTTCCGTGTTCGGAATGGGAACGGGTGTGACCCCTCTCCTATGACCACCGGGAAACCTACACCGTTGTGCCTGGGGTTTCCGCCTTCGCTCGCTTCGCGAGCTCCAGCGGAACAAGCCCGCTTTTCGCGACCTGTCCACCGTAGCGCCGTCAGGCGCGAAGGTGGAATCGTCCCAGACTATCTTGTAAAGAGCGTTCAGCTGTCGGCCATCAGCTCGTGAGGCTGACGGCTGATAGCTGCAAGCCGAATATCCTGCAAGCGGTAGTTTCTCGTTCCACTTTCACGCAGCTTGCCCGCCGAGGCTCGCGAGGCGAGCGAAGAGCGGGTGCACTGATCTCTCGGTTAAGAGAGAAAGAGATTATGGTCAAGCCTCACGGCTGATTAGTATCGGTTAGCTTCACGCATCGCTGCGCTTCCACACCCGACCTATTGCCTGGTCATCTTCCAGGAGCCTTTAGAGACCTTGCGGTCTGGGAAATCTCATCTTGTGGAGGGTTTCACGCTTAGATGCATTCAGCGTTTCTCCCTTCCGGACGTAGCTACCCGGCGCTGCCGCTGGCGCGACAACCGATACACTAGAGGTCCGTCCAACCCGGTCCTCTCGTACTAAGGTCAGCCCCACTCAAATTTCCTCCGCCCATGACAGATAGAGACCGAACTGTCTCGCGACGTTCTAAACCCAGCTCACGTGCCACTTTAACCGGCGAACAGCCGGACCCTTGGAACCTGCTACAGCTCCAGGATGCGATGAGCCGACATCGAGGTGCCAAACCTGAGCGTCGATGTGAACTCTTGGCTCAGATCAGCCTGTTATCCCCGGCGTACGCTTTTATCCGTTGAGCGATGGCCCTTCCACGCGGAACCACCGGATCACTAAAGCCTGGTTTCCCACCTGCTCGACTTGTAGGTGTCGCAGTCAAGCTCGCTTATGCTTTTGCACTCTACGGCTGATTTCCAAACAGCCTGAGCGAACCTTCGCGCGCCTCCGTTACAGTTTAGGAGGCGACCGCCCCAGTCAAACTACCCACCTAGCAGTGTCCCTGACCTGGATGACAGATCGAGGTTAGAACGCCGGAGTGTTAAGGGTGGTATCTCACCGTTGGCTCCCCCGAGTCCGAGAACCCGGGTTCAAAGCCTCCCACCTATCCTGCGCATAACACGCCAGCATTCACTACTAAGATGTAGTAAAGGTGCACGGGGTCTTTTCGTCTAGTCACGGGCAACCGGCGTCTTCACCGGTACCACAAATTCGCAGTGCCCCTCGTTGAGACAGCGCCCAGATCATTACGCCATTCGTGCAGGTCGGAACTTACCCGACAAGGAATTTCGCTACCTTAGGACCGTTATAGTTACGGCCGCCGTTTACCGGGGCTTCAGCTCGAAGCTTCGCCTTGCGGCTAACCTCTCCCTTTAACCTTCCGGCACCGGGCAGGCGTCAGGCCCTATACGTCGTGTTCGACTTCGCAGAGCCCTGTGTTTTTAGTAAACAGTCGCCTGGGCCTCTTTATTGCAACTCGTTCACGCCCGTGATCGCGAGGACCACGGACGCTAATCAGAGCACCCCTTATTCCGAAGTTACGGGGCTGAGTTTGCCGAGTTCCTAAACGAGGGTTCTCACTCGCGCCTGAGGATTTTCTCCTCGCCTACCTGTGTCGGTTTGCGGTACGAGGTACTCCATCCCACTCCTTAGAGGCTTTTCTCGGCAGCGTGGCGTCAGCGACTTTGCGGACTCGTAGGCTCCTCGACATGGCCCCTCAGGGAATGTGACCCACCGGATTTACCTGGCGGATCCCCTACATGACCTGAACCTACACGTCCAATCGTAGGCTCGCTTAGCCTCCTGCGTCCCCCATCGTGATAACGTGGAATAGGTAGTTCCGGAATGTTGACCGGATATCCATCCGCTACGCCTTTCGGCCTCGCGTTAGGACCCGACTGACCCTGAGCGGACGAACCTTCCTCAGGAAACCTTAGGCTTACGGCGGGGAAGATTCTCACTTCCCTTATCGCTACTTATGCCGGCAGGGTCACTTCTCAACGCTCCACCAGTCCTCACGGTCTGACTTCGCTGCATTGAGAACGCTCCTCTACCAAAACAGCTCCCGCAGGTGGCGTCGCATTCTACGGCTTCGGTCCTGTGCTTGAGCCCCGTTATATTGTCGGCCCAGAGCCGCTTGACCAGTGAGCTATTACGCTTTCTTTAAAGGATGGCTGCTTCTAAGCCAACCTCCTGGTTGTCTGAGCGTCTCCAGATCCTTTACCACTTAGCACAGAGTTAGGGACCTTAGCCGGTAGTCTGGGCTGTTTCCCTCTCGACAATGAAGCTTAGCCCCCACTGTCTGACTCCCGAGATACGTGTCGTTGGCATTCGCAGTTTGGTTGGATTCAGTAAGCTGGTAAGCCCCCTAGTCCATTCAGTTCTCTACCACCAACGCCGACCTCTCGAGGCTATCCCTAAAGATATTTCGAGGAGAACGGGCAATCACGAGGTTTGATTAGCCTTTCACCCCTACCCTCAGCTCATCCAAGCTGTTTTCAACCAACACTGGTTCGGACCTCCATACGGTGTTACCCGTAGCTTCACCCTGGCCAAGGGTAGATCACCTCGCTTCGCGTCTAATCCCAGCGACTACTCGCCCATTTCGGACTCGCTTTCGCTGCGGCTCGCTTACGCTTAACCTTGCCACTGAGATTAACTAGCCGGCTCATTATGCAAAAGGCACGCGGTCAGGCATTCCTCGGCCGAAGCCCAGGCATAGCCCTCCCACTGCTTGTAGGCATACGGTTTCAGTAGCTATTTCACTCCCTCGCAGGGGTTCTTTTCACACCTTTCCCTCACGGTACTGGTTCACTATCGGTCGCCAGGGAGTATTTAGCCTTACGAGATGGTCCTCGTAGATTCCCACGGGATTTCACGTGTCCCGCGGGTACTCAGGGAACCTGTCGCGAGTCCAGCGAGACTTGTCGCCTACGGGGCTGTCACCCTCTGTGGCCGATCGTTCCAGATCGTTCGACTAGTCTGCTGATTGGTAACTCGCTGGCCTTTAAACCAGACAGGTCCTACAACCCCACCGTTGCAAGCACGTTGGTTTGGGCTATTCCGCGTTCGCTCGCCGCTACTAGCGGAATCACTGTTGTTTTCTGTTCCTCCGGGTACTGAGATGGTTCACTTCCCCGGGTTGTCTTCGCCGACCTATGGATTCAGTCGGAGATACTCAGGTATGAGCCTGAGCGGGTTGCCCCATTCGGATATCCTCGGGTCAAAAGCCTGTTTGCGGCTCACCGAAGCTTTTCGCAGCTTACCACGTCCTTCATCGACTCCTGGCGCCAAGGCATTCACCGTACGCCCTTAGTAGCTTGACCATAGAAACTCGAAACTGACGCCTGAGGCCTCGGCCCCGCAGCTCGGGCTTCCAGTGATTGCTCACTGAAGGCTGTCGAGACTGAGCTGCCAGGCAGCCTCGGCACGCGATAGTTCCTTGCACACTGCGTGTGTGTTTGTCCGCCTACGCCCGCTTGCGCGCGCGTCGGCAGACTTTGTGGTCGGAAAAACTACCGTTTGCAGGATATTCAGTTGTAAAGAACTTTGAAGCTTCCAGCCGCCAGCTACGAGCTGTCAGCCTATGGAGCGCCGCTGTCGCGGCGAGCTTCACTACGAAAGTTCCTTTTGTGCCGCCTGCGCCCTTCCGAGGCTTCTGGCGTGCAACCTTCGCTGGGCTCGCCTCACGTGGCGTGCAACCGTAGCTCGCTTCGCTCGGCGCGCTGCCAAGCCGGAGCGGCTCGGGAGCGAAGGTTGGAGAATACCGGGCTCGAACCGGTGACCTCCCTGGTTGCAAACCAGGCGCTCTCCCAGCTGAGCTAATTCCCCAAAAACTTGTGGCAGTGCTTGAATCCGTGCGTGATGAAGGAAGCGAACCGGTCGTGCGGGTTATCTACACTTCATCTCGCGCTAGGCACTACGCAATAGGCACTCCTTACGTCTTGTGCAACGAAGGCTGGTGGGCCTGAGTAGATTTGAACTACTGACCCCACGCTTATCAAGCGTGTGCTCTAACCAGCTGAGCTACAGGCCCCGGGACTTCTCGCGCCTTCGGCTCGCAACTGCCCCGCGCGAAGGCGGAGATTCTCTCAAAACTAGATAGAACGTGCGCGCATTCCCTATCGTATGCCAGATCGATCTTTTCAAGAAGGCTCAAAGCGCACAGCTGTCAACGGTCGGCTCTTGCGAGCCGCCGCCGACGAACTGTTATCGGTGCGTCGCCCGCGACTCATCAGAGCCGAAAGACGCCGACCGAGTGCTGAGAGCTGGTTCTCTAGAAAGGAGGTGATCCAGCCACAGGTTCTCCTACAGCTACCTTGTTACGACTTCACCCCAATCACTGACCATACCTTAGGCGCTTGCCTCCCTTGCGGGTTGGCGCGGCGACTTCTAGCTACAGCCAGCTTTCGTGATGTGACGGGCGGTGTGTACAGGCCCGGGAACGTATTCACCGCGGCGTGCTGATCCGCGATTACTAGCGATTCCAACTTCATGCAGGCGAGTTGCAGCCTGCAATCCGAACTGAGACCGACTTTCTCCGATTAGCTCCACCTTGCGGCATCGCGACGGTTTGTGCCGGCCATTGTAGCACGTGTGTAGCCCCAGACATAAAGGCCATGCTGACTTGACGTCATCCCCACCTTCCTCCGGTTTATCACCGGCAGTCTCCTCAGAGTGCCCAGCTTAACCTGATGGCAACAGAGGACAAGGGTTGCGCTCGTTGCGGGACTTAACCCAACATCTCACGACACGAGCTGACGACAGCCATGCAGCACCTCGACATCGGCCCTTGCGGGAGCCGGCTTTCGCCGGATGTCAATCGCCGTTCGAGCCTGGGTAAGGTTCTTCGCGTTGCGTCGAGATTGAACCACATGCTCCACCGCTTGTGCGGGCCCCCGTCAATTCCTTTGAGTTTCAGCCTTGCGACCGTACTCCCCAGGCGGAATGCTTAATGCGTTAGCTTCGGCACGACAGGGATCGATACCCGTCACACCAAGCATTCATCGTTTAGGGCCAGGACTACCGGGGTATCTAATCCCGTTTGCTCCCCTAGCTTTCGCTCCTCAGCGTCAATGCCGGTCCAGGATGCCGCCTTCGCCACCGGTATTCCTCCAGATATCTACGCATTTCACCGCTACACCTGGAATTCTGCATCCCTCTCCCGGATTCAAGCCATCCAGTATCGGATGCAGTTCCCAGGTTAAGCCTGGGGATTTCACATCCGACTTAGTTGGCCGCCTACGAGCCCTTTACGCCCAGTAATTCCGAACAACGCTTGCCCCCCGTATTACCGCGGCTGCTGGCACGGAGTTAGCCGGGGCTTCCTTTAGCGAGTACCGTCAACTTCCGCGGATTATTCATCCGCGAAGCGTTCTTCCCGCTCGACAGGAGTTTACGACCCGAAGATCTTCGTCCTCCACGCGGCGTTGCGTCGTCAGGCTTGCGCCCATTGCGAACAATTCCCCACTGCTGCCTCCCGTAGGAGTCTGGGCCGTGTCTCAGTCCCAGTGTGTCCGTCCGCCCTCTCAGGCCGGATACTGATCGTAGCCTTGGTGAGCCATTACCCCACCAACTAGCTAATCAGGCGCGGGCCCCTCTTCAAGCGCCAGGTCTTGCGATCCCCAGCTTTGATCTCCGCCTTTTCAAAGGCAGGATGTCATGCGGTATTAGCGTCCCTTTCGGGACGTTATCCCCCACTCGAAGGCAGGTCACCCACGTGTTACTCACCCGTTTGCCACTCTACTCAGGCCTTGCGGGCCTTTCGCGTTCGACTTGCATGTGTTAGGCACGCCGCCAGCGTTGATTCTGAGCCAGGATCAAACTCTCAAGTTAAAGTGGCCGCCGCTTTCGCGCTTGCGCGCGTCGGCAGGACAACTCGTTTAACGCGAGCGCCTGTTGATGATTGGCTCTTGCGTTGTTCAGTTCGTCAAGTAATAGGTGGTTCACGATCCGCACCAGACAGCCGAACTGAGGCCGCCCCGCACCGGTATTGCATCGCGCCACCCGCTGATACTCGACGGGTTGCGCTTGCAGCGTTCTATCTAGTTTTCAAAGAACCCGGCTTGCTCGCGCTCCCCGTCAGCTTTCTCGTCGTCTAGGGGAACCTTTCAATCCTACTAGTGACCCTCACCCCTGTCAACCGTTTTGTAATGACCCCATCAACTTTTTGCGCCGGTTTTTGCGCCGGCACTGCCTGCCCAATTCGCGGACTGGAGATCTTCCCCAGTGCGAAGCTTCAAGGACGATCCACCAAGCGCGCGACGATACGACCTCAACAACTTCAACAAGGTCGGTCGCACGCTGGAAGCGGCTGGGAGTTGCGAGCTTGAAGGAGTCTCGGCGGAAAGGACCTGCAATCCGCCGACTGGCCGGGTCACGCTCGGTCAAAGACTATAACGTCGACCGAACACCCTGTCAACCGTGCACACCGCCGCGAGCCTCACAATTCACTCGTTTTGCTCCGGAAACTCGGCCGTTTCCGTGCTTCAAACACGCGTCCCTTCGACGCCTCCGCCACAGCTCGCGCGCGTGCCAGTGCAACCTCCGGCGACTGGATGCAGCACGTCCACTTGCCCCTTGTTCTGCATGAGCATCCAGATCTCGTCCCCGTCAGAGCGCCGGAACCGAGGTCAGCAGAACATCAGTCGGCTCCAGCACCACAATCCGGCTGATCTGCCGGCCGACCTGGAGCAGGAACGACCCAGGCCTGTCGACCGCTGTCCGCGGCTGCAGGAATTTCTCACCGTCGATCCGGACAGCTCCCTGCTGGACCTTGCGGCTCGCGTCGCTGCCAGATTGCGCAAACCCCACTTCGAGCAGCAGATGCTCGATCGTCGTGCCTCGCAGCACTGGCCGCTCCTCGACGTCGTCGGGCACCTGACGCTTCGAGAACCGACGCTCGAACTCCTGCGACGCGGCCTGCGCGGCGTCCGCGCCATGAAAGTCCGCCACGATGGACGACGCGAGCTGGACCTTCGCGCTTCGCGGATGCAATCTCGCCCTTCGACACCGCCGCACGCTTCGCCAGGAGATCCTCGGGGCTGAGGTCGGTGAGGACGCTGTAGTAGCGCCACATCAAATCGTCCGAGATCGACATCAACTTGCCGAACATCTCGGACGGCGAATCCGTGACCCCGACGTAGTTCCCGAGGCTCTTCGACATCTTCTCGACGCCGTCCAGTCCCTCGAGGAGCGGCGTCGTCATCACGACCTGCGCCTCGAGGCCAAAGGCGGGCGCTGATGTCTCGCCCGACATTCAGGTTGAAGAGCTGATCGGTGCCGCCCAGCTCGACGTCGGCGCGACGAGATGGACCGAGTCGTAGGCCTGCGCGAGCGGGTAGAGGAACTCGTGGATCGCTGATTGGCTGTCCGGTGTCGTAGCGCTTCCTGAAATCGCGTCGCTCGAGCATCTGGGCGACGTTGTATTTCGCCGCCAGGTGCACCCAGCCGGCGCTCCCGAGTGGTTCGAGCCATTCGCTGTTGAAGCGGACCTCGGTCTTTGCGGGATCGAGAAGCTTGAAGATCTGGGTCTTGTACGTCTCGGCGTTCCGATCGATTTCCGACTGCGTGAGCGGCGGGCGCGTCTTCGAGCGGCCTGTCGGATCTCCAATCAGCGCCGTGAATGCCCCAACGACGTAAATGACGCGGTGCCGAGATCCTGGAAGTGCTTCATCTTCCGGATAAGGACCGTATGGCCGAGATGCAGATCGGGTGAGGTCGGATCGAATCCGACCTTGACGACAAGGGGCGGGCCTCTCCGGCCGAACCGTTCCAGCTTGGCTTTGAGCTCCGCGGCGCGAACGACGTCCACGCATCCTTTGGTGAGGTAGGCCAGTTGTTCGTCGATAGACATCGTCGGCACGCCGTTTCCCGTAACTCTCTCGCAGCGCAGGGATTCGGGTCCACTGCCAAGAGTGGAACCGATGCAGCTCCGAGTCAACTATACCGTGGCCGCGCTAACATACTCCTCAACCATGCCCAACGCTCGATGGCCTGCAGGCCTTCGGCGCCGCGACATCCTGAAGGGCTGCGCCGCAGCAGGCATCGGCGCGCTCACGGGCGGTGCGGGCTACGGCTGTCATGTACGAGCGCCACCGCGTGGAGATCACGCGTGCGACGCTCGAAGTCTCGGGTTGGTCCGATGGTCTCGCTGGACTGCGCGTCGGCTTCCTCACCGATCTCCATCGGAGTCGAACCGTGTCCCACGGCCTCATCACCCACGCAGTGCAGTTGCTTATGGCCGAGCGGCCTGACCTGATTGTCCTGGGCGGCGACTACGTGACCTGGGGAGATCGCGAGTTCGTCCAGGCTGCGGCCGAGGCGCTCGCCGGGCTTGCCGCTCCCTGGGGCGTGTTCGCCATCCTGGGCAACCATGACGACGATCACGACATGCCGGCTGCGCTCGCGGCCCGCGGATTCACGGTGCTTCGGGACGCGCGAACCCAGATCCGCGTGCGGGCGGAACCTGTGGACCTCATTGGAATCCGGTGCTGACCCGCCGCGCCGAGGAAATCTCCCGGCTGATGCGCGGAGCCTCAGCGAACGCGATCCTGCTGGCTCACACTCCCGCCCGACTCCTCGAAGCCGCTTCGCTCTGCTGTGCCCGTCGTCATCAGCGGTCACACCCACGGCGGACAAATCGTTCTGCCCGGCCTGGGGCGCTCGCCGCGCGCAGGTTCCCGGTCATCGCCGGCGTGGGCAAGCGGAGAACACAGCAATATTCGTAAGTCGCGGTGTGGGAACAGTTTACATTCCAGTTCGCCTCAATTGCCCACCCGAAGTCGCGGTCATCACACTCCAACCGGTCAGCAGGGGCTGAATCGCGTGCACTTGACAGGCACTCTGCAGTCGCGTAAATTTTGATTAATCAAAATTATTTGTTTAGCATGCGCAAACAAATCGAGGTGTCAGATGATAGCTCGTCTCGTTCGGTTGGCCGGTGCGATGACGCTGGTGGCCCTGTTGGTGCTGGGTCTCTCCGGCCTTTGGACTGACCCCTGGTTGTGGGCGTATCTGGGCGTCTGGTTCAGCCTCGCAATCTACGCGATTGCCTCGATCGGTGACGACCTCGCGCGCGAACGGTTCTCGCCGCCCGAGCCAGGTGCCGACCGGTTCTATCTCCGAGCCATACGTCTGACGGCAATTGCGCATCTCGTGCTCGGCGCCCTCGACGTCGGCCGCTGGCACCTCTTCCCCGTCCCTCTTCGCTGCGCGTGGCCGGCCTGGTGGGCTGCGCCGTATTCGGCGGGCTCGTTTTCCGATCGATGGTCGCCAACCGTTTCTTCTCGGCTGTCGTGCGGATTCAGAACGACCGCGGCCACCACGTGATCGATCGGGGTCCGTATGGGCTCGTCAGGCATCCTGGCTATGCCGGGATGATCCTCTCGATTCCTTGCGGAGGGCTGGCCCTCGGATCGTGGCTGTCGGTTGCGTTGGGCCTGGCGTATTCCGCGCTGATGTTGAGACGTGTGATCTTCGAGGATGCCTTCCTGGGCGCCAATCTCGAGGGATACGCTGACTATCGAACCCGTGTGCGTTACAGGCTGGTGCCGGGTGTCTGGTAAAGACTGAGCCGGCGGCCGCTCACCAACCACTGACCATCGAGAATCAGCTGAACGGCGGCGGGATAGAGACGGTGCTCTTCGACGAGAATCCTCGCGGACAGCGTCTCGGGCGTGTCGTCAGCGCGGACGGGCACTGGACGCCTGGAGCACGATGGGACCGGCGTCGAGCTCAGCTCGTTACCAGGTGCACCGTCGCTCCGTGATTCGTGCGCCGTGGTCGAGTGCCTGACGCTGCGCTTCGACGCCAGGGAACGCCGGCAGGAGCGACGGGTGGATGTTCAGAATCGCGTTGGGGAATGCGTCCAGCAGCGGCGCGCCGACCAGCCGCATGAATCCCGCGAGGCAGACCAGCCGGACGCCGCGGCTCAGGAGCTCCTGCGCAACGGCGCGATCGAACTCGTCACGTGACGGGAAACTTCGATGGTCCACGACCAGCGTCTCGATACCCGCGCCGGCCGCACGCGTCAATCCTGCGGCGCTCGCGCGATTCGAGATGACGATCGCGATGCGGGCATCGAGTTGACCATCCGCCACGGCGTCGATGAGCGCCTGGAGGTTGCTGCCGCGACCCGAGATCAATACGCCGATCGTTCGATTCGACGCGTCCGGACCACGCGACAGATTGCTTGGCGTCCACAGACATCAGGAATAGACGACGCCGCCGTCGCCGCTGCGGACGACGCCGATAGTGGCGGCGCCGGTTTCTCCGCCTGCGCGAAGATCGTTCAGGACGCTGAAGGCGTCATTCGCCGCCACCGCGAGAATCAATCCGATTCCCATGTTGAACGTCCTGAGCATGTCGTCAGAAGGGACGTCGCCAGCCTGCTGGAGCCATTCGAAGATGGCCGGGACCCGCCATGCGGATCGATCGATCACGGCCTGCGTTTTCGCCGGCAGGATGCGTGGGAGGTTCTCGGTGATGCCCCCGCCCGTGATGTGCGCCATCCCCTTGATCGCCCCAGACGCAAGCAGCGGCCGAATCACGGGCAGATACGTACGATGCGGAATCAGCAGCGCCTCGCCGATCGACGTGTTCGAGCCCGGAAAGCGCGAGATCGAACATCGAGCCCTGCGACGTCGAATGCAATCCGGCGGGCCAGTGAGTAGCCGTTGGTGTGCAGTCCTGACGAGGGCAATCCAATCAGGACGTCCCCCGGCTGGATGCGGCTGCCGTCTATCAGTCGCGCGCGCGAGACGATCCCGACGATGAACCCGGCGACATCGTACTTCGCCGTCCTTGTAGAAGCCGGGCATCTCCGCCGTCTCGCCTCCGAGCAGCGCGCAGCCGTTCTGCCGGCATGCCTCGGCGAGGCCTTCGACGATCTGCACGGCCACATCCGGATCGAGTCGGCCGGTTGCGAGGTAGTCGAGGAAGAAGAGCGGCTCGGCGCCCTGGACGAGGATGTCGTTCACACAGTGATTCACGAGATCGACGCCGATCGAGCGATGCGTCCCGGCCATGAAGGCGACGCGCAGCTTGGTCCCGACGCCGTCGGCGCTCGCGACGAGCACGGCATCGGCAGCACGCGAAGCGTCCAGATGGAACAAGCCGCCGAACGAGCCGATATCCGACAGAACGCTCGCGGTGAACGTGCCACGGGCGAGCGAGCGGATACGCCGGACGACTTCGTTGCCCGCGTCGATGTCGACGCCGGAGGCTTTAGTAGTCCATCCATAGACCGGGGCTGCGCCCCGCCGGCCCTACCGCTCCCTCATCGCTCGTCGCTGTCGAGCCGGTCGGTATCAGAATTCCAGTTTCCGGATGAGGCTCTCGCAGACCGTCCGCGCCGGCGATCCAGCGGGCGCCTGCCAGTAGGCCTTCCGCACCGCCACGAAAAACCGCTCTTCCTCGAAGTCCTCCTCGAGCATGTCGAACGCCTCTCGCAGCAGGTCGGATCCCGGCTCCAGCATCCCGTCGCCCTGGAGGACTTTCAGCATCAGCGGCGTATTCCGCAACGCGATCGTGCCGACCGCCAGCACGATGGCGGCACGGGCCGGATCGCGTGTCGGGCGCCCTGGCGGATCAACTCCGCGGCTGCCGCCTCGCGACCGGTGACGGCCAGCGACGCGAGGCCGGCCGCCGATCCACGCACCAGTTCCTGATAGCCGATTGTCGCGATGGCGAACCGCAGCGTGTTCGCGAGATAGGGCTCGTGTGACTCGCAGTTCACTCCAAGCAGGCAGATCGCCGCGGCGATAGCGGGCTGCGACTCACGCGGCGCGGTGCGCTGGATCTCCGCGAGTGTGGCGAGCGACGATTTTTCACCGATCTTGCCGAGCGCGATGGCCGCGTCCGGTCTGCATCGGGCCATCGATCTTCGCAACCTCGGTGATCGGGCCGACGGCGTACGTCGCGCGGTAGTCGCCGAGCGCCTCGATCACCGCGCTTCCGGAAGAACGCCTGCCCCTTCATCACGAGCCCGGCCATCGTTTCTCGAACCTTCGGGTCGGAGGCGTACGCCGCGAGCGAGCGCGTCAGCGCAGGCCGCACGAACTCGGACGATTCCACAGGAACCGCCGCGAGCAGCTTGGGGATGACGGTCGGATCCGCATTGTGCTCGAAGTGAGTGTAGCGCGACCGCGCGCAGCCGATCGTTCTGAAGGCCGAGCGCCCCGCGCATGATGTCGCGCGTTCGGGGATCGTTGAATCCGGAGAGCAGGACCAGCGCGCGGAAGCGACGCATGCGCGTCCGGGTGCGTTTCGACCGCCTTGAGGAGCGCGGGAACTGCGAGCGCGGGCTCCGCACGGCGTGTGGTCCGCGCGGCCGCCATGCGTTCGGTGAAATCCACGGTCCCGAGCTTCTCGATCGCCGCGGCAAGCTGCGCCGGCGTGACGACCTCGCGCGCATCCTTCGGCGTTGCAGCCGTCGAGGGAGGAGCCTGGTTGGAGGAGGCGCAGAGACGGACTGCTGAGCGGACAGCGCGACGACGGCCATCAGCAGGAGCGCAGCAGCGCCAGACGCCCGCATCGTGCTTACGACGCTTACGACGCTCACGACGCTTCCGACGGCTGCAACGGTCACGACGGTCAGTCGACCACCTTCAACGCGAGCTGGAGTACGCCTGCTCGTCGCGTGGAAACGCGAGCGGATAGAACACCCGTGTAGCAGGACGTGCAATAGGAATTCTGTTTCGGCTGGACGGCGCGCTTCAGGCCATCGAGGCTGAGATACGCGAGGCTGTCCGCCGCGATGTACTTCTGATGTCCTCGATCGTAGTGAGTCGCAGCAATCAGCTCGGACCGGTTCGGCGTGTCCACACCGTAGAAGCAAGGTGAGATGGTCGGCGGACAACTGATGCGCAGGTGCACCTCGCGCGCGCCGGCCGCCCTGCACCATCTTCACGATCTTTCGGCTCGTCGTGCGCGAACGATCGAGTCGTCCAACAGGATCGACGCGTCTGCCCTCGAGGATACTGCGAACCGGATTCAGCTTGACCTTCACGCTGAAGTGCCGGATGGACTGCTGCGGCTCGATGAACGTCCGGCCGACGTAGTGGTTCCGGATCAGGCCCATCTTCATCGGCAGCCCCGCCTGTTCCGCGAAACCAATCGCCGCACAGACTCCGGAGTCTGGGATCGGCACGACCACGTCGGCGTCGACCGGGGCCTCGCAGCGCAAGCGTCCGGCCGAACTCCGTGCGGACTTCGTTCACGCTGCTGCCGAAGCACGTAGCTGTCTGGCCGCGCGAAGTACACGTGCTCGAACACGCAGTGCGAGAGGGGTTGCGGCGGAAATGGCTTGATCGATCGAACTCCGGCTTCGGTGATGACGAGCGACCTCACCCGGTTCGATGTCCCGCTCGTAGCGTCGCGCCGATGAGATCGAGCGCGCAGGTCTCGGAACAGACGATCCAGGCGTCGCCCATCCGGCCAAGCGCAAGCGGACGGAACCCGTTCGGATCCCTGGCTGCGATCAGCCGATTGCTCGTCAGGAGGGCCAGCGAGTAGGCGCCGCGGACCTGCGCGATCGACTCGATGATCGCGTCCTCGACGGTCGGAGCCTTCGAGCGGGCGTAGAGGTGCAGGATCACCTCGGTGTCGCTGCCAGTCTGGAAGATCGACCCGTCACGCACGAGCTCGTCCCGCAGCTCCCGCGCGTTGACCAGGTTACCGTTGTGCGCGACGGCGATCTGACCGTGAGCGCAGTCGATCAGAAACGGCTGAGCGTTTTCGAGCTTGCTTCTCACCCGCCGTCGAGTAGCGCGTGTGGCCGATCGCCAGGTGGCCCGGCAGCTTCTCGAGTGTGGCCTCGTCGAATGCTTCGGCCACTTGCCCCATCGCGCGCGACGCACGAATCCTGGCACCGTCGGCCGCGACGATCCCAGCGCTCTCCTGGCCGCGATGCTGGAGAGCGTAGAGGCCGAGGTGCGTGAGGTTGGCCGCCTCGGGATGCCCGAAGATCCCGAAGACGCCGCACTCGTCCTTGAACTTGTCGAGCATGGGTGCGCCGACCCGTCACCGGGATCGGCAAACCTATTCTACGCTGCCCGTCCCCCGTCATGTCGGGCGAAATGCGTTCCGATCGAGGTTGACCAGGCTGACTCGGCTTCCCTCGACTGAGCAATCGAGCGCAGGCCTGCCCGCGATCCGCGATCTTGATCCGGCTCCCACCAGTCGTGCCGATGGCGATCGCCGGGACGCCGTGCTCCTGCCGCCAGGCGCATCAACGTCGCCACATGAGCGGGAACGACACTGACGACGACACGCGATGCAGACTCGCCGAAGAGCGTCGCAGGCACCGTCAGCGCGTCCCTTTCGTCAGCTCCGGAGGCGCGCGGCACATCCACTTCGAGGCCGATTCCTTCCGTGTCGAACGCGCATTCGGCGAGGGCGACGGCCAGGCCGCCATCCGAGCAATCGTGCGCCGACTCGAGGACTCCCTGCGCTGCCGCCGTCGTCAGAGCACGCAATCAATGCACGTTCGCGCTGCAGATCGAGACGCCGGAGGCAGGCCTCGCACCAGGTCATGGACGGTCTTCAAGTATTCCACTCCCGCCGAGCTCGCCGAAGTTCTCGCCGAGCAGGAGGATCGTGTCGCCGGATCTCTTGAACGCCCGCCCGAGCGCGTGCGCCGCATCCTCGATCAGCCCGACCACGCCAATCGTCGGCGTCGGGTAGATGGCCTTTCCGTCCGTCTCGTTGTAAAGACTCACGTTGCCGCCCGTAATCGGCACGTCGAGCGCGCGGCACGCCTCCGCAATCCCTTCGATCGACTCGACCAGCTGCCACATGATCTCGGGACGCTGAGGATTGCCGAAATTCAGGCAATTGGTCGCGCCGATCGGCACGCCGCCCGCGCACGCCACGTTCCTGGCCGCCTCGGCGACAGCAAGCATGGCGCCGCGCCGCGGCTCGAGATAGCCGTAGCGGCCGTTTCCGTCGACCGAGATCGCGAGCGCGCGGGGAGTCCCCTTCACTCGAACGACGCCGGCGCCCATGCCGGCCAGAACCAGCGTGTTCGTGCGGACCATGTGATCGTATTGGCGGTGACCCATCGCTTGCTGGCGACGGTCGGCGACGACAACAGCGCGAGCAGCGCCTCGACTGCCGCGTCGGTGCTGGCGGAAGACTGCCGAGATCAGGCTCTGCACGTCCTCCAGATAGCCGGGCCGCGTCGTCGGACGATCGTAGATGGGTGCCTCGTCTACCAACGCCGTGTTGGGAATCTCGGCGACAACCGCTCCGCGATCCTTCACGCGCATCAGACCGTCGCCGGTCACGTGCCGATGTTTGCGGCATGAAGGTCCCACTTCTCGAAGATGGCCTCGACTTCTGCCTCGCGGCCGCGCTTCACGACGAGCAGCATGCGCTCCTGCGACTCGGACAGCATGATCTCGTAGGGAGTCATCCCGGTCTCGCGCTGCGGCACGCGGCTCACGTCGATCTCGACGCCGATCCCGCCGCGCGCACCCATCTCGCAGGTCGAGCAGGTCAGACCCGGCCGCGCCCATGTCCTGCATGCCGACGAGCGCGTCGGTCTTCATCAGCTCGAGGCACGCCTCGAGCAGGAGCTTCTCCATGAACGGATCGCCGACCTGCACGGTCGGGCCGCTTCTCGGCTCGACTTCTCGTCGAACTCGGCCGACGCCATCGTTGCGCCGTGGATGCCGTCGCGGCCCGTGCTTCGGCGCCGACGTAGTACGACCGGGTTGCCGACGCCGCCAGCCGTCCCGCTTGACGATCGCGTCGGACGCGAGCGATGCCGAGGCACAGCACGTTGACGAGCGGGTTGCCGGCATAGGTCGGCTCGAAGGCGATCTCGCCGCCGATCGTCGGGATCGCCGATGCTGTTGCCGTAGCCCGCGATGCCGGCGACGACGCCTTCGACGATGCGTCGCGTTCGCGCGCCGTCCAGGCCGTCCATCGGACCGAAACGCAGCGAGTTGAGCGAGGCGATCGGCCGCGCGCCCATCGTGAAGATGTCGCGGATGATCCCGCCGACGCCGGTCGCGGCGCCCTGGTAGGGCTCGATGAACGACGGATGGTTGTGCGACTCGATCTTGAAGACCGCGGCGTAGCCGTCGCCGATATCGACCGCCCCGGCGTTCTCGCCGGGACCCTGCACGACCCGCGGGCCTCGCGTCGTCGGCAGCTTCTTCAGATGGATGCGCGAGCTCTTGTAGCTGCAATGCTCCGACCACATCACCGAAAAAATCCCCAGCTCGGTGAGGGTTGGCTCCCTGCCGAGCGAGCGGACGATGTGCTGGTATTCATCGACCGTCAGGCCGTGACGTTCGAGCAACGCGGGATCTGGTGTGGACATGAACGTTTCAGACGCCATCACGCGCGACGCAGGGCTCCCTCCGCTTCCAGTGAAGCGACGACCGAGTCGAAGAGGACGAGCCCGTCGGCGCTGCCGAGCGCCGACTCGCACGCACGCTCCGGGTGCGGCATCAGGCCGACGACGTTCCGCTCGTCGTTGCAGATGCCGGCGATGTTGGCGAGGGAGCCGTTCGGGTTGGACTCCGCGGTCGTGCGACCGGACGCGTCGCAGTGCTGAACACGATCCGCCTGTCGTGCTCGAGACGGTGGATGACGTCCGGTTCCGCGTAGTAGTTTCCCTCGCCGTGAGCGATCGGAATGCGAAGGATCTGGCCGGCTAGGCGCGCGCGACGTGAACGGCGTATCGCTCTGCTCCACGCGGACGCGCACGTGCTCGCAATGGAACTTGAGGTCGCGGTTCCGCAGCATCGCGCCCGGGAGAAGTCCCGCCTCCAGGAGGATCTGGAACCCGTTGCAGATCCGAGGACGGGGCCCCCATGCCGCGCGAAGTCCGCAACGGTCGCCATGACCGGCGAGAAGCGGGCGATGGCGCCGGTCCGCGAGATAGTCACCGTGCGAGAACCCGCCTGGCAGGATCACGACGTCCGCGCCCTTGAGGGCTCGTCTCCTTGTGCCAGACGAACTCCGCCTCCTGCCCGAGCACGTGCCGGGCCGCGTGATAGGCGTCGTGATCGCAGTTGGATCCGGGAAGACGACAACAGCGAATTTCGTAGTAGCTTCCAGCTACCAGCTGCCAGCTGCCAGCTACCAGCTTTGAAGCAGTTGCGAGACTACGACTCCACCTAGTCAGCAAGAGCCGACAGAGAACCGCGCGAAGCGCAGCACGCGAGGCGCGGAAGCGGGAAGCTGGGCTGGAAGCCTTCATTCCACTTCTATCCGATAACTTTCGATGACAGGGTTCGCCAGCAGCTTGTCGGCGATTTCGGCGGCGAGCGTTCGTGCCTGATCGGCGGTGTTCGACGTCAGTTCGAGCTCGAAATACTTCCCCTGCCGCACGTCGCCGACGCCGGAATAGCCCATGGAATGCAGCGCGTCGGCGATCGTATGACCTTGCGGGTCGAAGACGGACGGCTTCAGTGTGACGAACACTCTGGCTTTCATTCTTTACCTGCTCGCGGGGCCCCCGCCTTCGCTCCGCTTCGGCGAGGCGCGCCGGAGCTGTAGCGTAGGCGGCACCCCGCTCGCTCTGCTCGCCGCTCGCTACGCTCGCGGCTGGCTTAGTCGCGACAGCCCGCCTGGACTACGACTCCACAGGGGCCCCTTGCCCGACCGCCGACCGCCGAACGAGTTCTACACACTCACGGCACTCGCGTAAAGACCCTTTCGAAAATGGCATCCACGTTCCGGAACTGATCGTTGAGGTCGAGACGCCTTCTCGATGTCAGCCGCGCTGAGGACGCCAGTGATATCGGCGTCGGCCAGCAGCAGCGACTTGAAGTCCCGCTGTTCGTGGAACGAGCGCATGGCATTGCGCTGCACCCACTCGTAGGCCTGCTCGCGGGAGACACCGCGGCGAGCGAGCTCGAGCAGAACGGAGCCCGAGAAGACCACGCCGCGGGAGCGCTCGAGGTTTTCGCGCATCCGCTCGGGGTAGACGACCATGCCTCGAACGATCCTGGTAAAGCGACGGAGCATGTGGTCGAGGGCGATGAAGCTGTCGGGGAGAATGACCCGCTCGACCGAGGAGTGCGAGATGTCGCGCTCGTGCCACAGCGCCACGTTCTCGAGCGCCGCTGTCGCATTGCCGCGAAGCAGGCGCGCGAGGCCCATGATCTGCTCGCAGCCGATCGGGTTGCGCTTGTGCGGCATCGCCGAGCGATCCCTTCTGGCCTTTGCGCGAACGGCTCCTCCACCTCGCCGATTTCGGTCTTCTGCAGCCCGCGAATCTCGAGGGCAAACTTCTCGAGCGACGCACCGACAATCGCGAGCGTCGTCAGGAGCTGGGCGTGGCGGTCCCGCTGAATGACCTGTGACGAAACGGGCGCCGGCTGCAGGCCGAGCCTCGCGCAGACCCGCTCCTCGATCTGCGGATCGAGATGCGCGAACGTGCCCGACGGCTCCCGATATCTTGCCGACAGCCACCGCGTTCCTCGCGCTCAGCATGCGATCCAGACCGCGCTGGAGCTCGGCGTGCCCAGAGCGCCAGCTTCAGACCGAGCGTCATCGGTTCCGCGTGCACGCCGTGCGTGCGGCCGATCATCGGCGTGCGGCGGTGCTCTTCGGCGCGAGCCGCACGGCCTCCATGAGCCCCGCGATGTCCTTGACGATCAGGTCGCAGGCCTCGCGCATCTGGATGGCCTGAGCGGTGTCGACGACGTCGGAGGAGGTGAGCCCGAAGTGGAGCCAGCGTGCGGCGGGTCCGACGCTGCTCCGCGACGGCGGTCGTGAACGCGATGACGTCGTGCTGCGTGACCTGCTCGATCTGCCTCGATCCGGCTGATATCGAACGCCACCTTTTTCGCGGAGCTCGCGCGCGGCATCCGCCGGCACGAGTCCGGCTTCGGCCATCGCGTCCGTGGCCGCCAGCTCCACGTCGAGCCACGTCTCGTAGCGGCGCTGATCGCTCCAGATGCCGCCCATCTCGGGGTTGGTGTAGCGCGGAATCATGTCGGTGACCGCGGGGACCCGCGGTCCGGGCATCCGGCCGCTCTCTGCAGTCGCGGCTGGGTAGCGGACTGACAGTCCGGCCTGCAGGGTCGGTTCGTGTCGTGGCTATTGACCGCCGCGCTTTGCTGAGCCGAGATCGCGGACTCCTAGCTCGGATCCCGGATCCCGAGCATCGTCTCACCCAAGATCCAGCTTCTCCTTCGGCAGATCGGGAATGCTCGGGCCGAGCACCGTTGCGGCCAGCGATCCGTTGACGAAGAGGTCGCGCGCGACGCGCTGCAGGTCGTCGGTGGTGACGCGCTCGACGCCCGTCAGCGTCTCGTCGAGACCGAAGTGCCGATCGAAGTAGATCTCCTGCCGGGCGAGATGGGACATCCGGCTCGCCGTGTTCTCCAGGCTGAGCATCAGGCTGCCCTTGAGATGATCCTTCGGCGCGCCGCAGCTCCGCGTCGGGACGGGCGTCTGTTTCATCTGCCGCAACTCCTCGACGCACAACTCGATGACTTCCTGGACCGCTTCGTTCGCGCAGCCGGCGTAGATGGTGATGTTGCCCGCGTCGCGGTACGCGCTGAGACCGCTGAACACCGCGTAGGCCAGGCCGCGCTTCTCGCGCACGTTCTGAAACAGCCGCGAGCTCATCGACCCGCCAGGACCGTGTTGAGGATGTAGCTGACGTATCTATCGTCGTGGCTCTGCGGGTAGCTGGTAGTGCCGAGACAGAGATGGCTCTGCTCGAGCTCCTTCGTGCGCGTGATGATCTGCGGCACCACGCGCGGGCGCGTCTTCGAGTGTGGGCTCGCCCGAGGCGGGAAGCGACGCAAACGCGCGGCTGACCAGGTCACGCACCGCAGCGTGCTCGATGTTGCCAGCCGCCGAGATGACGACGTTCGGCGCGACATAGCGCCGCCGAAGTAGTGCCGGAGCGAATCGTCGGTAAACGACTCCACGGTTTCGCGCGACCCGAGGATCGGGCGGCCGAGAGGGTGACCCTCCCAGAAGTGCTGGGTGAAGAGCTCGTGGACGAGGTCGTCCGGCGTGTCCTCGACCATCTTGATCTCTTCGAGGATCACCTTCTTCTCGCGCTCGATCTCGTCCGGCCGCAAATGCCGGACGAAGCACGATGTCCGAGAGCAGGTCGACCGCGAGCGGGAGGTGCTCGTCGAGCACCTTGATGTAGTAGCTGGCGTATTCCTTCGCGGTGAACGCGTCGAGCTGCCCGCCGATGGAATCGATTGCCTGCGCGATGTCCTCAGCCGTGCGGGTCGCGGTGCCCTTGAAGAGCATGTGCTCGACGAAGTGGGCAATCCGCTGCGCGCCTCGACCTCGTGGCGCGAGCCTCGCGTCAGCCACACGCCGATCGTCACCGATCGAACCTGGGGCATCGTTTCGGTGATCAGCCGTAACCCGTTGTCGAGTACTCTCGCGGACGACCATACGCTCTGGAGTGGTGTTCGTCACCTGACGGTGCCCCCGCGCCGCAACGGAACGGCGCCGCAAGTGCCTGAAAATGAAAGGAATGAATTCTTCAACCGGTGGCCCGACCGGCTGCGCCCAGCGGCGTGCAGTTCAAGCCGTAGTACTGGATGTCTTTCCTCCGCCACGCGGGACTCATGAACACCGACCTGCGCACCGACATCGCCGAGCTCGACGTTTCCGCTCTCGAGGACGCACTCGACGCGCTCGGTCGCCCGCGGTTTCACGCCCGGCAGATTTTCCAGTGGATCCACAAACACGGCGTGGTCGATTTCGACGCGATGAGCGACCTCAGCCGTGAGCTTCGGGCGCAGCTCGGAGGCGCGTTCACGATAGGGACGCCGGCTGTCGTCCAGCAGGAACGATCCGTTGACGGAACCGTCAAGTTTCTGCTGCGGCTCCGCGACGGAAAACGGATCGAGATCGGTCTTCATCCCGGACACTCCGACCGACGGCTCACGCGACGCCAGGGCCACGTTCTGCCTGTCGACCCAGGTCGGGTGCGCGATGCGGTGCGCGTTCTGCCTGACGGGCAAAATGGGGATCTCCCGCAACCTCACCGCCGGTGAAATCGTGGGGCAGGTGCGCGTGCTCGCGCGGGAGCTCCACCTCCTCTCCAGCCGCTTCAATATCGTCCTGATGGGCATGGGCGAGCCCCTGCACAACTACGACGAAACGATGAAGGCCCTGCGAATCCTCGCGGACGAACACGGGCTCGCCGTGTCGCCGCGCCGCATCACGCTCTCGACGGTTGGCGTGCTGCCCAACCTGGAACGGCTGGCGACCGAGCCGCTGATGCCGAACCTCGCGATCTCGCTCCACTCGACGACCGAAGATCAGCGCGACCGGCTCGTGCCGGTGAACCGCAAGCATGCAGGTCTGGGGACCTCCTCGATGCGTGCCGCCGCTTCCCGCTGAAACGGCGCTCGCGAATCACGTTCAGTACGTGCTGCTGAACGAGGTGAACGACACGCCGGAAGACGCGCGGCGGCTCGTCAAGCTGCTCTCTGGCATCAAGGCGAAGGTCAATCTGCTGCCGCTCAACGAGGCGGCGGGATTCCCTTCGAGCGTCCGTCTGACGATCGCGTCAACCGCTTCGCTCGCATCCTCGCCGATCGCGGCGTCAGCGTTTCGGTGCGCAAGTCGCGCGGCCGCGACATCCGCGCGGCGTGCGGCCAGCTGATCACCGACTCCGCCCGCGCCAAGGCGCCTGGACAACAGCTGGCCTCGATGCTGGGATCTTAGTTTTCGTCCTATTGCTTCTGGACCGCAAGACCCCGCTCCCAGATCTTCGAGCCGCTGATTGAAGTCGAACCAGCGCGCCTCGTCCGTCGAGAGCGCCTGCATCAGGCCGTCATGCTCGGACTGGAAGTCCCGCTCTCGCTGCTGATGTGCCTTGATCGACCGCTTCATCTGTTCGAGGCGCTCCTCGATCGCGCGGCGTTCGTCCGGCGTCACCCGGTCCACAGCATCGGTCATCTGTTTGATCTCGCTCATCGCGTTCTCGCGATTCCGCTGGATATCGAGAGTCTCGAGCGAGCCTCCTGAACCTGGTGGCCAAGCGTGGCCATTCGCGCCTCCTGCATCTGCAGCCGCCCGAGGAGAAGCTGCGCACGGTCCCTGCAACCGTCGATCGCTCGATTGCGAGGCGAAGGCCCCTGACCTCCTGCAGGAGCTGGGTCATCGTCGGAGGATCGCTCTGATTGCTCTCGACCCTTTGCGTCTGCGCGCGAACGGCGCCATAGGCGCCGAGCGTGATCGCAATCGCAACCGCAGTCCACACTGGCTTCATCGAAGACCTCCTCGTCACGGTATCGAACGGCAGATTGACGAACGCGACAAGCGGCGCTCGAAGAGCTCCTGGCTCGGTTGAGAAAACGAAAGATGGCAGCCACTGGGTCGCAGGACTCCGTCACCGTGCAGCAGATCCCGATACGAACATGGGCTGAACGGCGAGCTTGCGAGTAGCATTCGGAAACCGCCGCTGAGCAATCAAGCGTCGACGGCGCTGGGGCCTGGCCGCACGGCTCGATCCCATGGTGTTTGGCGCTGCGTCGGGACTGACGCCTGGCTTCACCGCGGTCGACGCTGCGTGCTCCGGCATAACTCACTACGGGTTTCTTCTCGGGCAATGCGTAGGCGACGAGGCCGGTCGGGAGATCCCCGCCCGGAGTTCGGATCGAGGCCTGCGGCGGGACCTCCATCGCCCGACGCGGCGACGATCAGCGTGCGAAGGCCGCGTGCGATTTCGTGCTACGGACGGCGACCCTCGGAATCCGCCGCGGACGGCTGCTCGTCCACAACACCGCGCCGGTGTCTGCGTCATATGCCCGGACGCTGCCTTTTGTCGCCGCCGGAGGCCGGCGACGAGACCGCCCGCCGCTCGGCAGCGCGCTGAAGCCACTCATCCGCGGGACACCCGTGCCCTGATCCCTTCCGCCGTCAGCCGCGCGTCGTCATCCGAGACCAGCCGGCCACCATGATCGTTGCCGGCGTTGGGTGTCGCAGGGTGAAGCTTCGTGAACGGCGGCTTCACTGGCGATGCCGATGGTGCCCCGAATGGCATCGATCGCGGCCGCTCGGTCGGCGTCACGCCTTCCGGATACGGGATCGGCCCGCCGCGACCACCGCGACCCGTCGCCACGCGCCGGGCCGCTGCCGCGCCCGCGCCGACGCGACCACCGTGCGGACCGGGAGGCAGGTCGCTCCTGAACGCGGCACCTCGCCCCACCGCCGTCGGTGTGAGCAGGAAGAGCGGCCAACGCGTCCGCGTCCGTTGACGTCAGGTGGAAAACGCCCGGCATCCGTCCTTTGCCCGTGGAGAGAATCGAGGCGAATCGCCTCGATGTCGAGGCCGATCGGGCACCGCCAAGCAGCGAGGGACCGCTCTTCCGAACCGGCGCGCGTCGGCCCGTGGCAGGACTGACATTCGCGCAGGTAGACGCCGGGCAAGTCCGGGCCTGCCCGCCCCCAGGCCCACCGCGACCTTCGCCGGGCTGGCGACAACCCGCGGGACCGACGGGTTGTCGAGGCTCACGACATACATGGTGCCGGTCGCGGGATCGGCGGCCGTGCTGCCCCATACCGAACCGCCGTTGTTGCCGGGGACCTGCACCGTGTCGTGACGAAGCCGATGCGGAGTGAAGAGGCCATCGTTGCGGGCCTTCGATCAGCCGCTCCTTGAACGCAGCGCGGTCCTGGCCGCCGCGGCGTGAGGATTGATGTCGTCCGCGGTGAACGTCTGCCGGCTGAACGGCGGGGGACCTGTCAGGGAACGGCTGCGTGGGCCACGTCTGCTCGCCCGCCATCTCGCTCTTTGGGTACGGGCCGCTCTCTCGATCGGCCAGACAGGTTTTCCCGTCACGCGCGATCGAAGACGTACGGAGAAACCCGGTCTTCCCCGCCATCGCGACCACGCGTCGATGCTCTTGCCGTCACGCTTGATCGTGAGCAGTTGAGGCGCGGAGCTGTTGTCGTAGTCCCAGAGATCGTGGTGAACGCGTCTGGAAATGCCAGAGCCGTTTGCCGGTTCGCGCGTCGAGCGCCAGCAGACAGTCCGAGAAGAGATTCGGCGCCTGGCCGATCCGCGCCGTAGTAATCGTAGGTCGGCGATCCAGTCAGGAAGCTACGCGATGCCTCTCTTGTCGTCGAGCGAGATTTCTCCCCATGTGTTCGACTCCGCCCACATACTTCCAGGCGTCTGGCCGGCCACGTTTCATGCCCGAACTCGCCTGGATGCGGAATCGTGTGGAACTGCCAGGCGAGAGCGCCTGTGACGACGTCGTAAGCGCGGAGATCGCCGGGCGGCGACATGTAGCCTTCGCCCGTCGGCCGATCCCAGGAGGATCAGGTTCTCGAAGATGCTGGCCCGGCGTGCCCGACTGGATCCGCGCGCGACCGACTCGCGCCCGAGGCCCTCGCGCGCAGATCGACGACGCCCTCGAGCCGAACGTCGAGGATGGACTTTCCGGTCGCCGCATCAGATCTCCTGGAGGTAGTCGTTCATCGCAAAGATCAGCCGCCGATCCTTGCCGTCCTTGCTCTCCCAGTAGTTCATGCCGCGCGCTGGTCATTCCCGTCATGCCGTCGTGGATCCAGATCTCTTTCCGCTCTTCGCGGCTCGAGGGCAACGATGGCGCCATTGCGTCCGCGCCCGTAGATCGTGCCCGCGCGACGATCGGATTGATCCGGTCTCGCCGAACGGATAGGTCCAGGCGACGGCCAACCGGTTGACGTTCGATTTGTTGATAGCGTCTCGAGCGAAAGAACCGCGAGCTGTCAGCTCCGCCGGCGTAATCCGGCCTACCAGAGGTCGTTCGACGCCGACAGCGCGATCGCGAAGAGGCAGGCGAGGCCCGCGACCGCGCTCCACGTCCACCGTCGGCGCGCCGTCATCATCGGGTGGCGGAGGCGCGCTGCTCTGCTGCGCCGAAGCAACGTGAGGCAACAGTCAGGGAAGCGTCCCCGGAACCCACGAGAGCCAGCGTGTAGACCTGCGAGTCACGGGATCACCTCTCGCCGGATACGCAAAAGGTTTCTACTTGCCGGCCCACCCACCGTCCACGTGGACCGACTGACCAGTGAGATAGCTCGCTTCGTCCGAGGCGAAAAACGCGACGACCGCTCCGACTTCGCGAGGCTGTCCGGCACGACCGAGAGAAATCTGGGCCAGCACCTAACGGCAGGATTTCTTTGTCCTTCATCACCCACTCCGTCATCGGCGTGTCGATGAGGCCGGGATGCACGCAGTTCACGCGAATGCCCTGCGGCGTCATTTCGGCAGACATGTTCCGCGTGAGCGCCTCGAGCGCCAGCTTCGCTGGTGCGTAGTGCGTGACCGGGAAGGACCTTGGCGGACTGAATCGATCCGATGTTCACGATGCTCGCCTTCCGGCCCTCCTTCTTCAGCGCGCCGGCCGGGAACACCTGGAGAACACAGCTGCAGTTGCCACGCAGGTTCACGTCCGTCAGCCGCGTCCACTGCTCGTCGGTGAGATCGAGAAACGGCACGATCGTTCGATCCGGCGTTGCTGACGAGGATGTCGATCGGACCGAGCTCGTTCCAGACGCGATCGACCATCGGCTCGACCTGTGTGCGCACGGATACGTCCGCTTCCACCGTCATGGCCCGCCGCCCTCGCGCTCGCACCCACTCTGCGACTTCCTGTGCCTGCCCGGGGTTCTCCACGTAGTTGATCGCCACGTGCGCGCCTTCTTCGGCGAATACCTCCGCGATACCCCGGCCGATGCCCCGCCCGGCCCCGTTACCAGGGCGACCTTATCCTTCAGTCTCAAGCAGCCTCGGCGGATCCGAACCTGAAGGTCCAGCCGCGTCCCAGACGCCCTCGCCGTTGCGCGACGCACTATAGCGCACGCACGGCAGCCGGATCCAGATATTTTCGATTATCGATAATTCAGTCTGTCTGCGTCGCCGGAAGGTCGCCACATCGATTCCTGGGGATTTCGTGGATTCTCAGTCGGGAACTCGTGCTCGAGCCACTCTCGCCCGGGGCCCACGTGCGTTTGCGGCTTCAGGCTCGAGCCCGAGTGTCGCTCCCGAAGATGGGTTTGTGAGGGTCGATCACGAGCCAGCAACCCGCCCTCCCCAGGAAGAGCACAGCGAGAAGCCAGCGGCAAGTCCCAGCTTGTCGAACCAATCCACCGAGTAGGCGACGATGAGCGGACACATGAGGCTGGCGATCTGGCCGGCCGTGTTCATCGTGGCGCCCACGACGCCGACGTGATTGCGCCCGATCTCGATGCATGTGCCCCAGGCCGCGCCGAGCGTGAACATGCAGGCCGACGTGCCGATCGCAATCAGCAGCGCGGCCGCGACGGAGACGAAGACGAAGCCGCGAAAGCAGTGCGACTCCGCTGAGGCATGAGCCACCGCGCCGAGCACGCAGCGTCCGACGCGCAGACCGTAACGCGCCGCGAGGCGATCGAGACGATGCCTCCGGCGAGATCGCTCGGCACGCTCACCAGGAGCGGCAGTCCGGAGAGAAAACCCAGAGTCGTCGCGTCGAAGCCGTGCTCCCGTGCAGGTACGTCGGAAGCCACGTGATGCAGAAATAGAACATGGCGCTGTTCGACGCGCATATCACGCAGAGCGCCAGCATGGAGCGGCTCCGCAGCAGGGTGACCCAATAGTGCCAGCCGGCGGCGTGGGGCACGTCGCCGGGACGTTCGGCGAGAATGTGGCGAAGTTCGGCGTCATTGACTGCTGCAGTGCTCCGTGGGATCGTCGCGGAACCATCGATACCACGCGAGTGCCAGAGGAACCCGACGCTCCTGAAGCACACGAAAATCAGCCGCAGTGCAGCTAGCGGCTGGAGCGCCACGATCGCGAGGGGGCCAGGCCGCCGGCCAGATGCGCCCCGGCGAAGAAGATGCCCTGAATCGTGCCGCGGTCCTTCCAGATCCAGCGAGAGAACGATCGCGCACGCACTGCCACGCGCCGGCCTCTCCATACCGGAACAGAAATCGCGACGAGCAGCACGCGTGACGTAGTTGAATCGCCGCGCCTGTCGCGATCGGTGAAAGCGTGACCCTAGACTACGATGCGCGTGAGGACGTGCGATGGTGCCGGCGCGGTCCAGCCCACCAGGCAGCGTGGGAACCTCGAATGCGGCGGCGAAGCCGCAAACCTGCGCTGAAGATCCGATCCCATCTGGACCTTCGACAGGTGAAGGTCCGCCATGATGTCCGCGCAAGTTTCGAGATGGCGACGCGATCGAGGTAGGTGACCATCGCCAGCAGGACCGTCAACCCGACGCACTGGTAGCGGACGCGACTGGGGCGAGGGGCAGAGAGCACGATCGAGCATGCCCGCCGTCGAGCCGTTGGGCTGGGCAGTTGGCGACCGATTGCTCATTATGTTAGCCTCGCGCCCGATAATCGATTCTTTAGTGGCTGACGAGGTGCGTGTTGCCTTGAGCCTTTCTCATCATTCCTGTTGCCGCCGACGAGGGTAACCCCCATGTGGAGCCGATCCGGGCGCCGTGTCCTTGCTGTTGCGGCAGCAGCGATCGTCCTTACCACAACGCCGCCATGGGCTGCGTCGAGGAACTTCGTCCCGGACGTCGTCTTCAAGGGCTCGACGCTGACTGGCTGGCATCCGCTCGGGCAGTCAGACTGGCGGGCGCAGGACGGCGAGATCATCGGACTCCAAAGAGTAGGCGGTGGCTGGCTGGTACTGGATCGAGGCTATCAGGACGTCGCATTCACATCGACCTTCCGCTGTGCGCCCGGCTGCAGGACCGGGCTGCTCTTCTGAGCCGAGAAAACGCGCGGACGGCGGACTGAAGGGCATCTTCGTGTCTCTCACGGAAGGTGACCTCGTCTCGTACCGTGTGACGCTCGACCCGCAGGGAAACGGAAACGTCGCGCGAGCGGTCTCGGCCAGGCCCGGCCGGACAGGTTCGATCGGCTCCGCCACCATCGCCCACGCCGGCCGGAGGACCCGCAGCCGGACGCGGCGCGGCTCGGTGGCGGACCGGGCCGGGGCGGTCCAGGCGCGGGCGGTGGTGCGCTCTGCCACGCCGGCTCCGATCCCGCGACCGAGCGCCGACCTAGCGACCGGATGACTGGAACACGATTGAAGTGGTCCTCGATGCGAGTATTCTGCGCGCCTTCCTGAACAACGTCGGCGGCGTGAGCGGCGGCGTGGCGGATGACGAGCAGGACAGTTCGGACGCGATTGCGCTCTCACGCCGGTGGAACTGGCGAAGTCCGCTTCAAGGAGTGTCGGCTACAAGGACCTCCAGCCGCGCGTCGCGCTTCCGGAGCAGGTGTCGTCGCACTTCCGGATGCAGGCCCTGAACGAGTTCTACTACTCCTGGGGTCCATCGGTCGCCGACATCAATCACGACAGCGTGCCCGACATCGTGGCGGGTCCGTACTATACTACCTCGGCCCTGACTACAGCGACCGCGCAGCGAGATCTATCTTGCGCAGACGATCGACGCCAGCACGCAGTATATTCAACGGCCTGCAGTTCGCGTACGACTTCACCGGCGACGGCTGGCCGGACGTCATCAACGCCGCTCTTCACGCGGCCGGTCGGTTCTGTACGTCAATCCGAGCGGAGAGTCGCGCCGGTGGGAGCAGTTCACCGGTCACCGACAGCCTCAGCGTGCGAAGTTCGCGCTGCTGAAGGACGTCGACGGCGACGGCAAGCCTGAGCTGCTCTTCAAGGACAGCGAGAACCAGTTCGTCTTCGCGAGGCCCGATCCCGCGCACACCCGACCGACATGTGGATCGCAAGCATCCGATCAGCGAGCAGGGCCGTGGGCGAATCACGGCATGGGCGTCGGAGACATCAACGGCGACGGCCGCGATGGATTTCGCTCAACGCGTACGGCTGGTGGGAGCAGCCGCCGAAGGCAGCGACGGAACGTGGCCGTATCATCCGGCAGCGTTCGGCGTTCGATGCCGATCGAGCCTGGCGGCGCCGAGATGGCGATCTACGACGTCAACGGCGACGGCCTGAACGACGATCGTCAGCCAGCCTGCAGGCGCACGGCTGGGGCCTGGCGTGGTTCGAGCAGAAGAAGCGCGACAGGACCAACGATCAGTTTCGAGCAGCACACCGATCATGGGCGACTTCTCCACGACCAATGCCGAGGCGTCACGTTCTCCGGAGCTGCACGGATCGAGCTTCGCCGACATCGACGGCGACGGGATTCCTGATTTCGTCACCGGCAAGCGCTTCTGGTCGCACCTCGACACGTTCATCGATCCCGATCCGCACGGGCCGCCGGTCCTCTACGGCTATCGAACCGGTGCGGAACCCGAAGGCGCCCGGCGGCGCCGAGTTCGTCCCCGGAGTTGATCCACAACCGGTTCGGGAATCGGATCCACGGTGGCGCTCGTCGATCTCGACAAAGACGGCGCGATCGACATCGTCACGCTCAACCAGGCGCGGCACGTTCATCTTCTGGAACAACTGGAGGAAGGCGCGCGGCGACGCGTTCCAGTCGGCAGCTGAGAGGTCCAGGGCCTCCAAGGGGGAAGGCAGTGCGTACTCCTGAATTCGTAGCCGAGCTTCTGCGGGCAGGCCTTGTTGACCCGTGCGGCCTCCAGTGGCGCGAGCGGCATGCCCTGGGACGGATCGAGCTCCGCCATGATCATCAGCTCGTTGCCCGAGCCTCGAGCGCTTCCACGACGGCTTTCACGTCCACCTTGCCTTGACCGAGCGGGCAATATCCTAGATAGGCGTTACCACCGTCGAAGTCCTTCAGGTGGACATGCCGGATGACCGGCAGGAAATCCTTCACGACCTTCACCGGGTCGGACCCGCCCTTCTGGAGCTGGCCCACGTCAGGACCGAACTTCACGACGCGCGTGTCCATCGCTTCGACGACGGCATAGGTCTCGTCGCGGGTCTCCACGCGTGCCGGTGTGCTGGTGCAGGACGCCGACGACGCCGATGTCGCCGAGCGCTTTCCCTGATGTCGTTCAGCGCGTCCACGATGTGCGCCTTTGTGAGCACTGAACTCGCATCGGGCCAGCTTGACGTTGTTCGGCCCGATGACCGCGACCGACCCGCCGCATTTGGCGAATCAGACGTCCCCAGCGCACGATCTTTTTCGACTTCCGCGCCCGCGCACTGCCGGATCGGTGAGGTCTCACGGGGCAGTCACGCGAACGGAGCGGAAGCTTCGCCGAGTCCAGCACCGCGTTCAGGCCGCCCTTAGTCTCCCACGCCTCGAGCACGTTTCCGAACGACTCGTAGCCATGAAACCCCAGACTCGCGACGTCCGCGATGGCCTTCTCCGGTCCGCGCTGGAGCGAATCCCACGTGATGCCGGTGTGGCTGGCCTTGCAGCCGCCGGGCCGCCTGGAGTGGCGGCAGGCAGAGCGGCACCCGCAACGCCGAGCGCAAGGGTTTTCGTGAAGCGTCGACGATCCAGATCGCTAGTCATGACTCATCTTCCCGTTGCCGTGGAGTAAGACCATCACAGGTGATTGTGAAGAAGGAGGATCACCGCTCTCCCGAGACCGGCGCGCCGCTGATCCCGCCGGTGGGGTGCGGGGCGCGGAAGCGAGCACGCGAAGCGCGCCCGGTGCCGGCCGGACGGGCGTCGCTAACCGGCGGCCTCTTTCTCGCCCGTCTCGCGCCCTGCGGCAGCGCGAGACTCGGTGTCGGCGGCGAGAATCCACTCGCCCGGCTCCTCGATGTGCCGCCGAATGGCCTTTCGGCGCGCTCGGATCGCGCGCGCGCAGCGCCTCGAACGGAACGCTGTGCGCGCCGGCGATCTCGTGCAGCGATCGGTGCGTCACGCGCATGCGTCACGCACGTCGTGATCGACAACCGCATCGTCTGCCACACGTGCTCGAGCATGCGGTTTCCAGCCGCTTCGATGATCGTCGCGTGAAAGGCGTGGTCGGCGTCGGCCTGCGCTTTGCGTTGTTGTTCGGACGCCGCTTCGCGCATCGTGGCGATCAGCTCTTCGAGACCTGACCGAGCGTGCCGTCGTCGATCTCACTCGGCTGTCGCTCGCGCGCGACGCCTCGAGCGCCGCGCGAATCGGATAGATCTCGAGCAGATCCGCTCGAGATCTTGCGAACCTGCGTGCCGCGGAATGGAGAGCTGACGACAAAGCCAAACAACTCGAGATCGCGCAGCGCTCCCGAACGGGCCCCTGACTGACGCCGAACTGCTGGGCGACCCGAGTCTCCGACGATGCGGGCACCGCGGAGGCGGCCGGCCACTCCGAGAATGTCGTCGATGCAGCTGTTCCCGAGGATGTCCTCGCGGAACACCCGGCGTTCGATTGCTCGCGGTCAAGCTGGTGTCGAAGTCAAGGCCTTCATGTTGTGGCGTTTATATCGCCAAAGTTGCAGCGAGCAGCTTTGACGCGTTTAAAAGCGTACCGATTATCGATTATACCCCCAATCGATTCGCACTAAGATGAACATAGCGACATCGGGTAATGAAGGCATCAACGCAAAAGCCCTGGAAGTCTTTGTCAATGCTCTGGCGGTTGGAGCATCCGCGGCTTTGAGTCGCCGTGCCGGAGTAGATGCACCGGGAGCGTCCCCTCGATCGCTCTTGGGCTGGCTTCTCGACGAGGAGTATGGAGGTCGCGTGGGCGTGGACTATTCGTGCTTCGGACTGCAGGACCTGCATCGCGATCGTCACCGGAGCACCACGCGGGGCATCCGGAGCCGGCTCTCGCTGTCGAGCCGCGCGGCACGCCGGCGCGCACCTCGCGTGCTCGCGAAGCATCCCCACCGGACGGCACGAGGATCAAAGAGGGCGCAGGCCGAGATCGAGTCGCTCGGACGCCAGGCGCGCATCGCGCTCACGGACGCTGCGGCTTCACGTCGATCAGGTGCGCGCTTATGGCTGGACGAGGCCAGCGCGCGTTCGGCCGCGTGGATATCCCCGTCAACAGAACGCCGGATGGACGGGCAACGACCGCTGGCGCTCGACGTGACCGAGGAGGAATATGATCAGGACTGATGTCGGCGTCGCTGAAGAGCGTGTTCTTCGCGTGCCAGGCCGCGCGCGCGCTCGATGATCCCGCAGGGCGGCGGCAAGATCATCAACATCGGAATCGAACTTCGGCGTCGTCGCGATTCCAGGCGCCGATCCGTCTATGCCGCCGCCAAGGCCGGGCGTCCACCACCTCCCGCGCGCTCTCGCTCGAATGGGCCACGCACGGGGCGTCACCGTCAACGTCGTCGCGCCGTGCATCACCGAGACCGACAGCCGCAAGGTGATCCTCGAGCGACCCGGCGCAAGGAATGGGCGACGACGCAGATGCTGCCTGCCGGCCGGTGGAATCAGCCCGACGATCTCGTCGGCGCCGTGCTGTTCCTCTCGAGCCACCTGTCGGATATGGTCGTAGGCCACGTGCTGATGGTGGACGGCGGCTGGACGATTCATTGACGCGGGATCGTCAGCTTCGTGCCGGCGCTGGAGCGGAAGCTGTGAACCAAACCCGATATTCGGGATTTCGAAAGGGGTCGACGGATCAACCGCGCGGTTTCTGGGACGCGATCTGCAGCGCCCCTGAGAGGCATCCTGGCGGAGCTGCACGGGACGCTGCGGGCGGCGGACGCGCGGCGGTCGTCCGCAATCCTGTCCGGACGCGGCGACCAGCGAGGATTCATTACGCAGCGTCGATCGCCCGACTTCCAGTCCGCGAACGTGCAGCGAGGCCTCCCGTTACCTCGAAGGCACGCTTTCCCGAACGGCCTCGCCTTCTCCCCGATACCCGGTGATTCTCCATTCTGAACCCTGTAACTTCGGGACCGACTGCCTCGAGGTCATGTCGCGTGACGGAAAGTCGAAGGTGCTGGTCGACAGCATCGACGGCGCGCCGATTGGGAAGGTCAACTTCGTGCTGCGTGATTCACGCGACCGCGTCTGGATCACGGTGTCCACGCGGCGTCCGGAACTGGATGCACGCCTTCGCACGGATCTCCGACGGCTACACTTGCCCGCTACGAGAACGGCACTTTCACCATCGTCGCCGATGGCTTCCGGTTTACGAACGGAGATCCGCTTCGACGCCAGCGAGGAGTTCCTCTACGTCGTCGAGACCACGGGCGGCTGCATCAGTCGCCTCGATCGACGACCGCGGCAGTGTGGCCGAGCGGGAAATCTTCGTGGCCCGACGAAGCTGGTGCCAGCGCCTGGCCCGACGGCATCGCGTTCGACAGCTATGGAAACCTTAGGCACTCCGTGTGTCGCGGACAAGCTGTTCGGTTCTGACGCCGCAGGGCGAGACATGCGCGTCCTCCTGGACGAGGCGATACGGAGAAGGTCGCCGCGCTCGAGCGTGGCGTTCCTCGGCAACTGCGTGACAGAAGACGTGTTTTCTGTCGCACGGCCGCGGCTCGCGCCCTGGATGGCAAGTGTGACTTTCGGGGGCCGGATCTTCCGGACCGTCTACATTGGCTCGCTGAAAGGCACACACATTCCTCACTTCCGTGCGCCTGTGGCCGGGCTGCCGATGGTGCACTGGACCGAAGCGGAGATGTGGGCGGATCGGTCGAGGGCGCGGTACTGGATGGCGGAACGAGCCCAGGTTGCGACGACTTCCAGGGAACAGACGGCACCCGGCGATCCGTCGAGCTCGGAACCAGATCACGCCCCTCGACGACCATGTCGTAGCGCAATTGATACTGTCCGGCCGGGAGCACGCCGTCAATAGTCACGGCAACCGCAATCTCCTCGCCTGGCCCGACATCGCGTGCAGCGACGTTACGGCCGAGGTCCTCCCGCAGAATCCCGCCGTTGCCGTCACATACCTTCAGGCCCAGCGTGACCTGCCACGCCAAAGCGCCGGCCGCGAGCCTTCCACGTCACGGTCCCCGAGTTCGATATGCGGACGCGGTCCGTAAATGGCTGACCTCGCCGCTCACGATCGCAGCTGTCCGCTCTGGAACAATTCGAGCCGGAAGTCGTCCGACGAGCTGATGCGCAGGAAGAAACGTGTCTGCGGGCGGATCGTCGCCCTTGTGCAGCACGAAGCGGGCATGCTCGGCGGGACAGCAGCGAATAGTTCGTCCACATCTGCTGTAGCCGAACCGTGTCCGAGGGCCTCCGGCGATCTCGAAGACATACGCGGCGGACGACCGCGGAGGCACTACCCGCATCTTGCGCCGCAGCCGGCTTCCGTCGCCGGCCGCGAACGAGTGGCAGCGCGACATTCTTCCCCTCGATGATGCTCTCTTCCCTCATCCGAACTGCTGACAGCGGCTGGACGGCGTGAGCCGTCCCCGGTTCGGAGAAGACGGCTCTCCCGCCGGGCTTGAGCACCCGATGGATCTCGCGGAGGGCTGCGCGTAATGACGGGACGCGGTGCAACGCGTTCATGCAGAGCACCGCATCGAAGCTCTCGTCCCTGAACGGAAGCGCCTGCCCTCTCGCAGCGGACGAATGCCGCGTCGTCTCTCGCAGGATCAAGCGGTTGTCGGCGGCCAGTCGCTCTCGCCGCGCCGCATCATCTCGACGGACAGATCATCGCGACCGTGCGAACTCCGATGCGGTTCAGAAGCTCCGGCGGCCCAACAGGTGCCCGCCGCGAAGTCCAGAACGAGCTCGTCAGGTCGTGGTGCAAGAAGCTCACAGGCCACGGAGAAGTCGAAAAAGATAGTTCCAACTCTGTACCGCTGACGTCCAGTGCAGCGGGAAGTTCAAGCTGGTCGGTGACAGTCCTGCTCTCGTCGGCGCGCGCTTCGAATGATCCGGAGGATCGGCCGATCGTCGGGACTTCCCGGTTTTCCCCGGGCGGTCAACTCCGCCGCGGTCATCAGGCGCCAGCGATTCTTCCAGCGTACCGAGGGCTTGGAAGGGCAAGACGGGAGTCGGCTCGACAGGAGATGGCCCCCTCGACGCTCTCTCCCGGTTGCACGTGTCCGGACCGCTGAGGAATCGGCCGCCAGGCGACGAAACACCGAGAGCACAGACGTTCCCTAGGCGATCGTCCCCGAGAGCACCCCGTCCGAAAGTCGATCGATCCTCACCGCGACCCGCGCTCGTTGCGCGCCCGGCCGGGCGGGACCCGCACCTGCAGATGGTTGTCGGTGACGACGAGGCGTCCCATCTCCGAGCGTCAGGCCGGGCCGGAGGTTGCCCACCCGCGCGCCGCTTCGCGGAATCGGCCTCGCGAGCGACGCTCCGAATCTCACGCATCCGAACGCCGCGATCGCGGATCACCGAGGAGGGCGGCACGCGCGGAAGGAAGAGACGACGCTTCCAGTGCCCGGCCGGTCGGAGTATGGGAAGATCATGGAGGATGCGAGAGCGGCGATTGGGGCTGCAGAGGGCTGGACGTGTTCTCCGGCAAAGTCTTCATCGGTCTCTGCCCGGAAACCCCACGATCAGGTCGGTCCCGATGGCGGCGTGCGGGAAGGCTGGCGACGATCCTGTCGGACCAGACGGCGATAGAAGGCGAGCGATGTACGACCTTCGCATCAGCGCAAGGACCCTGTCGCTCGCGTGCTGCAATGGCAGATGGGAAGTGCGGCGCAAAGCGGCCGCGGCTTCGCGGCAATCAGCGACACGACGTCGGGCGTGCAGTCCATCGGCTCCAGCGAGGCTCACGCGAAACACCACGTCGGCAATCGCACCCGTCCAGCGCATTGAGGAGCTCTGTAGAGCGACCCGGGCGGCGTCAGGTCCCGTCCGTACGATCCCAGGTGAACGCCCGTGAGCGCGATTTCCGCGAACCCGGCGCCAGCAATGCGTTCGACCCTTCGTCGAGCACCTGCCGCGACTGGCGTGCTCCGGCCCGCGCCCCTCGTCGTCGGAATGATGCAGTACAGCCGCGACCGCATCCCTCACACCCGGTCTGGACCCTGAGAGTGAACGCAGTCCGGCCGCCGGTCTCCCGGCGCCGATCGGCGCACCACACGGACCATCGCCCGGCCCGAATCGTTCAGGCCGTCGCGTTTCGCACACCTCGTCGACGAGGCGTGATCCTTCTCCGCATTCGGCAACGATCCGAGCACGTTCGGCAGATGGGCGACGTGCGGCGGGCTGCGCGCGTCGCGTAGCAGCCGGTGACGACGATGCGTGCGGAGGGATTGTCGCGCGCGATGCGGCGGATCGTCTGGCGCGCGCCCTGATCCGCTGGCGCGTGACCGAACAGGTATTCACGCACGACGAGATCGGCTGCAGCGGGTGCGGCCTCGGAGGCCGCCGCGAGGCGCGAAGGTCTCTTCGATGCGCAGCGAATCCGCCTGGTTCACGCGACAGCCAGATGTGACGATCGCGTAGCCGCACGCTCAGCTCCCGGCGCGCAGCCTCGGCTGCCGCCTCGACCTTGTCCGCAAGCGACTTTTGTAGGCCTCGAGGCGAGCACGCTATCGGCGGCGTCGCCGACGCCGAGGATCTGCGCCGCGAGCACGGCGGCGTTCGTTGACGCCCGGAGCTTGCCGATCGACACGGTCGCCACGGGAACGCCGGGCGGCATCTGCACGGTCGACAGCAGCGTCGAGACCCCTTGAGCGCAGACGAGTCGATCGGCACGCCGATGACCGGCAGGATCGTGTGCGCGCGCGACGACGCCGGCCAGGTGCGCGGCAGCGCCGGCGCCGCACGATGAAGACCTTGACGCCGCGCCGGGCGCCTCGCGCCGAGGCCGCATGACCCGCGTCCGGTGAACGGTGCGCGGACGCGACGGTCATCTCGCTCGTGATGCCGAGCGTCCGTCAGCGTATCGACCGCCGCCTCGCATCACCGGCGCGTCGGAATCGGAACCCATCAGGATCAAGACGGTCGTTTGCGTCATTGCTCAATTATGGCGCCTTGCGGCTGCAGGGTTTTGGCCTTCGGCTGCGAGTTTGCCGCGCTTCGAGATCGCGCTTCGCGCCGATGTCGACGGGTGCTGCATGCCCTCGAATCGATACCGCGACACGCCTTCGTACGCGCGGGCGATCGCTGCCTCGAACGTGTCGCCGCGGCCCGACCACCGTGAGCACGCGGCCGCCAGCGGTCACGACGCGGCCATCCCGGCCGACCGTGCCCGGAGTGAAACACGGTGACATGCTCGAGGCGCGTCAGCCGCATCGAGACCGGTCGATCGGCAGGCCCTGTGGACGGACCAGGTAGCCGCCCGCGGAGGCGAGCACGACTCCCACCAGCCTGTGTCACGGCTGAAGCGATACGGCGTGGCCGTCGAGCGCGCCCGGCCGCTGCGGCGAGCAGGTGCGGCGCGAGAGCACCGCTCGATCGCCGGAATGAACGACCTGACGCCTCCGGATCGCCGAAGCGGACGTTGAACTCGATGCACCTTGCGGCCCGTCGCACGTCATCATGAGCCCCGCGTAGAGGAATCCCGCGATACTGGTGCCCTCGACCGCAAGGCCCCGCAAGCACCGGGTCGACGATCTCGCGCATCGACCAGCGCCTGCAGCGCCTCGTCCATGAGCGGGCTCGGACGAGAACGCGCCCCATGCCGCCGGTGTTCGGGTCCGTCGATCGTCGTCGAAGATGCGCTTGTGATCCTGCGCCGAGCGAAGCGGGATCGCGCGAACGCCGTCGCACATGCCCGAAGAACGACACCTCGGGACCAGCCAGGTACACTTCCTCCAGCACGAGGCGCGCGCCGGCGTCGCCGAACTGACGCTCCTCCATCGGCGGCACGCACCGCTCGATCGGCCGCCTCGCGATCGGGAGCGACGACAACGCCCTTCCCGCCGCGAGCCCGTCCGCCTTCACGCACGACAGGAAACCCGAGCTCGCCTCGAGGCGAGGAGCGGCGTGCGCCTCCGGCGCGCTACGTCACAGATCCGATAGCGCGCCGTCGGAATGCCGTGGCGCGCCATGAAGCTCTTTCGCGAAGACCTTGCTGCACTCGAGCTGCGCTGCGGCGCGCGTGCGGACCGAAGATCGGTCGGCCTGCGCGCGACGAACAGATCGACGATGCCGCGATCCAGCGGAAGCTCCGGGGCCGACGATCGTCAGAGATCGATGCGCTTGCGCGTTCGGCGAGATCGAGCGGACTGCTCGAGGATCTGCAGGATCGGCGTCGATCGTCGTCGCGACGCGCGCGCATGCCCAGCGTTTCCGGGTGCGCAGCAGAACGCGCGTCGACTCCAGGTTCTGCGCGCGAGCTTCCAGGCGAGCGCGTGCTCGCGCGCCGCCGGCGCCGACGACCATCAACCCTCATACGATTCAAGGGCGAAACTCCGAGCGCAGAAGACCAACGGCGTATCAAGTCTTTACGCGATTTTTGGGAAGGAACTGCACCGTGCGCAGAGATTCGCGGCGACACCTGAGCTTTATTGCCCTGAAAGGCAAGCCCACCTGTGATAGCCTAACACATTCTCTAGGACTCTACGGGCGCTAGTGGACGCACTTGCCCGCCACGATTCACGCCGCGATCGCGGCTGCGAGTCACCGACGACATGCCCGCTAAGGAGGTGTTTCAGGTTGCTGCAGCTGAAGTCAAAGCAATACGTAACTGG